>Ga0315905_10001682_pt1 | contig 23631 bp, 13 predicted proteins | sample LakEriMetagenome_5_FD_203522 | JGI IMG/M metagenome (GOLD analysis project Ga0315905, IMG submission 203522) | Freshwater fungal communities from buoy surface, Lake Erie, Ohio, United States - Buoy 4 MA121 | ecosystem: Environmental > Aquatic > Freshwater > Lake | place: USA: Lake Erie, Ohio...
AACCTGCCGTTTACCGGCCAGACACCATAGTCGATGATGCCCGAAACATTGCCGGTCTCTGGTTCATAGCTGGCTTGCTTTTTCAGCAGTACGCCGCCCATCTGCCCCCCACCCACCTTCGGCAGCAGCTTCTTGAGCGCCGTGGGCACGATGGTGTCGTAGAAGGCTTTCATGCCTTCGCCGCCAACCTTGAGGTCTAGGCCGGTCAGCGCGTTGTGTCGCGCCAGCAAAGCGCCCTCGCGGGAGCCCTCGCCGTTGATGATCTTTTGCGCGATCTCTTTGCCGACGACCTCATCCAGCTCGCTCTTGGCGACAATCCTGTCGAATGCCACCCCGCCAGACTTGGCGACCGCATGGATGCGATAAGTGCCGGGAGGCAATCCCTCGTTCGACATTGCCTGATCGCCATCTCGGTACTCGATGGTCTTGATCTGCTTGCTCAGGTCATATCGCTCGGCGCTTTGCGTCCCGTTGACAAACGCCACGCGGTCATAGCCGCCCTCTGCGGCCATCGTGATGATGCGCTTGAGAGCAAGGTTGAGCCAGCCTTCGGTCTTGGTGACGTAGGGGGCGCGAGGCACACCAGAGTCATTGAGACCAAGGAATCCTTCGTCCTGACCCTCCATGCCCTGCATGTAGGTGGGATCGCCCTTGAACCCCTTCTTCTTTCCCTCCTGCCCCCAGTCGGATTGAATTTCCTCAACAAACAGCACGCGCTTGCCATCTGCATCGGTGCGGTCGTTCACGCGGATGTGGGCGAGGACGTTGGGCTGGTCCCAGTGGGTGGAGCGGTAATTTTGCGGGCTGTCTTTCGCTTCAACTTTGCTTACGACGGCCCCAATGTTTGGACGGGCGTCATAGGCTTCCTGCTGAGTCGCGAACCCCTGTTCAGATTCTTGGGTATCGGGGTCGTACCATTCCCACGTTTCTTTCTTCGGGCTCTCCGGCAGCGTCAGCAACATCTCGCGGTAGTTCTCGCCGCCCGGAAGGGTGTACTTGCCGTATTTCGGCGTCGATCCCGGCGGCCGAGTAGCGCCGTATTCCAGCTCGCGCAGGCGGCGCACATCGTCAGACTCCAACACACCGCGTTCGCCACCCTCGTGGCGGCGGCGCAGGTCGCGCAACTCGTTGAGCTCAACCTGCTCTGCTTTGCTCAGTCCGGCATCTTCACCCAGCACCGTTTCCTGAACCTGTACCCCATTGGCATTCAGGTACTCCAGCACCTGCTCCTTGCTGACTTTGCCGGCCTGCAGCGTCAGCCAGTCAGTAATGCCGCTCCACTCCACCTCGTCGGCCTTGGCTTGGCCCTTGTTGACCATGCCCTTGATAAGCTCCTTCCAGCCAACAGCGGGGGCAGCAGAAGTCTTGCTGGATTCGATAGATCGCGCGAGGGCAGAGTAAAGGCCCAGCGGGGTGATGTCATCCCTACGGAATGCTGGCGAATTGGCGCTACGGCTGAAAGCCGCATCTGGTGTGTTGGCTTCTGGTGGCTTGGCGATAGGGGCGCTTGGAGCGGTGGCTTGAGGCGACATGCTCTTGGCCTCGTCTGCCATGGACGGCAGTGCATACAGGGCTTGCTTGTCCATCAGCAGGTCCAGCACCTTCACCGCGCTGGCCGGGTCGTCCACATTCGCAACCATCGCGTTGACACTGGAAACAAAATCGCCCGCCTCGGCAATCAAATTCTTGTCTAAAAAGTAGCGGGCGCCCTGTGTCTTGGACTTCGGAACACGAACCTGAATACCAGCCCCTTTGGGCAGCACACGCACCAGTCCGTCACGGGTGGCAATGCCGAACCTTCCAATGTCCTTGTTGGTGCTTTGCTGCAGGAACTTGAGCGCATCTGCTCCACTGCGCAGGCGGTAGTCACCCTGCGTGTTCTTGCTGAAATCAAACAGCTTGGGCAGCAAAATACCCTGCTCGATCACCCCGTCAGCCTTGGTGAAGCTGATGATGGTGCCGCGCACGCCCTTGATTTCGCCATAGGCGGCCAGCAGGTTGCCCGTCACGATCTTGGCGGTTTCGCGCTGGTTGGCGGGTTGCTCCTTGAAAAGCGTTTCCACCCGGAATGCAGGCGCAATGCTGGAAACCTCGATCTTTCGGAACTGGGTCGCCGGCACGGTGATGCTGCGCAGTGCCCCATTGAGTGCCACAGTGATTTGGAACTTGCTCAGGCTGAACGGGTTGCCCGTGCTCTTGTGCGTGTTGCGCACGTTGGTGACGACCGCGTTGTAAGGCTCGCTGTTGATGTCCACACGGAACGTTTTGCCAATGGCATGGCTGCGCACGAAATCATCGCCAGTGGCTACACCTTGGGCTTGAGACAACTCGCGCACGGTCAACGCGCCAACAGGCTCGCCCTTCATGGCTCGCCGCATTGCCTGCTCTGCCATGCTGGCAGCCATGCCCTCGCCAAACAGCGGCTTGAGCAACGCGGCATATTCCTCCTGGTCGAAGTTGTCGCCCTGGCCCACCTTCTGCGCCAGCATCGCATTGGTCTGGTCCACATAGGTCTGCAGCAGGCCCGACAGCATCGCCTGCGCGTGCTCTGCGCCGGTCTTGCCCTGCAGATTCTCCGTCATGACCGCCTGGATTTCATCGGGCTTCATGGCCACACCCTGAGCCTTGATGGAGTATTCGCCGTACACGGCATCCTCTCCAAACGGCGTGGCCTTGTTGGGGCCTTCAAACAGGATCTCGGAGCGCACTTCCTTGGCGTCGTAGTCGAACGTGCGCGGCTCCAGGTCGTTCTGGTTGGTCTTATTCAGGTATTCAATCAGCGCGTCGTACTGCGCCTCTACGTCCTCATAAAAAGCGCGCTGCACTTCCACTGGCTGAAGGGCTAGGCGCCCCGTGGCCCTGCGAGCAATGTCTTCGGTCACGCGCTCGCCATCGAGTGATACCAAGTCGTCCATGCCCAATTGCCTGGCCAACTCAAGGTTATCTGCCAGGTACTCGTTGACGATCTGATCGCCATACTTGTTAAGGATGTCTGCCGTCTTGACCGATGTAGCCGATTCCGTGTTGCTCGATGTGTTCGCGTTAAGCGACTTCATCTTGCGCGACAGTACGGCGGTCGGCCGCTTCTCGGTGGGCAAGTCCACACTTAGGATGGTGTATTTCGGCAGTCGCACCTGACCGGTGCGATGCACGCGACCCAACATCTGCATGAAGATGTTAATGTCACCAGCGGCCTGGGCCACGATCATGTGGCGCTGGCGCTGGTCCGCGAACTTCTCTGAAGCGTGCAGACTAATGCCGGTGGAGCCCGCCACATTCAGGATGAGCGCATCCAGCTCGCCGCCATTGAACTTGCGGGTGGATGCCACTTTGTCGCGCTGCTCGGTCAGGTCAATGGCGGCCAGCACGGGATTGCGCGGATTGCTGTAGTCCACCGACAGGTTGCGCCCGGTAATCTCAGCAACGCTGAACCCGGCCCTGGCGATCTCGGCCCGCATCCAGTCGATTGGCGACACGGGAATATCAATGTCAAGGGAATCAATTACGGCCTGCGCATCGTCGTAGGCCCTGCGTGTGATTGGGTCCAACTTCGACAGGGGAATGTTCTGCTTTTTCTTGTCGCCAGTGGGCGATACCACATTGATTACTCGGCTACGCTCCAAGGCGCGCGACAACACCGTGCGATAGTCAAATGCTCCAAGGCTGTCACCCTGCGCAATGTTGTTCTGCTCTGCGTACTCGGCCAGAAAGGAACCCATCGTGTTTTCCACAGCGATGATGGGTTTTTCTCCCCGCTTGAGGGATGCAATCGCCTCGTCTGCGGCGGTCTGCGCCTTGAGTCCCAGCAGCATCTGACGCACGAAGTTATGCACCACGCTGGAAAACTCGGTGTGCTGCACGCCAGCAGAGACCTGATTGCCAGCGTTATCCTGCACCGTGGAGCCCTCTTTTTTCAGTGCCTTGTCCATCGACTTGACGAACACGGAGTGAAACTTCTTGTCGGCAGACACGATGGCGCGCAGCGCCTGGGTGGCCTCGTCACTCAGGCGCTCGTGCAGCGCGCGGTTACTGGTGTCGAAGGTGGATGCAATTGAAACCCCGTCATAGGACCGCTCGCGGCGGAACATCTGCCCGGCTTTCACCAGGTTGTTCGATACCACCGTCTGCAGCGGCAGGCCACCGGCCGCCATGGCATCACTCAGGCCATCAGCATCAGCTGCCGCGTCCCCAATGTCCGTCTTAAAGTACAACGGCATGTTGTCGGGCCGCTTGGCGTAGGTGGCGCTCAGGTAGGTCACGCCTCGGGCTTGTGCAAGCGCGGAAATCATGAAATCCCCGGTGCCGGATGCGCCTGCAGCATTGTGCGATTCGTCCAGCACAAACACAGCATTGCCAGACAGCGCCATGAGCGCCTGGCGCTGCAGGTTGGCCGTGTTGATCTGCGAATACGTCATGAACATGGCGTTACGGCCCTGTGGCAGCTTGCCGTTGTCCACAATGGATTGCACGGCCGCCCGGTGCGTCGATGCCTTGTTGGAGAAAAGCTTTTCGCCGTCCGCGCCGGATACCCAGGCGTCGGAATTCAGGATGAACGGGGCCACATCATGTGTGCCTATATCGGCCAGGTCGCCGTACATATCGGTGAACAGGCTGGGCTTGACGCTCACAAACACCGGGGTCATGCCGTTGCGAACGGCCCAGCGGATGATAGATGCGGCTTGCCGCCCCTTGCCGATGCCAGTCTGGTCGGCAATCACCACCGCCTTGCCCTGCTTGATCTGGTAGATAGCAGTGGCCACGGAATCCACCTGCAGGCCCATAAGGGCGTTGTGCAGGGCTTCGACCGATGGATAGCCCAGTTCCTTGCGTGCGAACTCGTCGATGTCGCCTACAGCATCTTCCAGTCGGTTGAGCGCATCCTGCGTGGGCTGCGCCATGTTGGACGGGATCAGTACACCCTCGTCCTTGCGCGCGCTGCGCGGCGTGTACGCCACCTGGAATTCGTTTCCGGCGGCGGGTTCTGCGGGTGCTACCCCAGTTGTTCCAGCAGGCTTTGCAGGTCCGCTGGCGGCAGGTTTTGAATCTGCCCCGGCTGGCTCCAGTCCAGGCGGGACAAAAGACTGGCCATTGAGTCGCTGCTCGTCAGGTATGTGCCCCACTGGGTCCGTGGTTGTCCCTGTGAGATCAGAAACAGCTCCGGCAGGTGCTCCTGCGACATTTCCAGCGCTGCCTCTGCTTGCTCTGGTGCCTGGTCGATTAGCGACTGGAGGTGTTTCGCTAGCAAATAGCGGTACTCCTGAGGGTCTGGCTTTTCCGCTGTCGGCACCGACAACAGGCGTGCTTGACCCTCGGACAGGTCGCCCGCCGGCATCCAGAATTTTTGTGAACTGCTCATAGACTTGATTCCAATTGTCCGCCCGTTGGATGGTTCCTGCAACTGGCGAAATCTGATTCGACTTTTGGTGGCCGTCAATCACGATCACGCGCACGGGCCAGCCCGCACCCTGGCGCGTGTAAAGGTCGCCTTCCACCTCGAAATGGCCGGCCACGTTGTAGTGCGAGTAAAGCCAGTTGAAGAAAATGCGGTCGTCTGTGCTCAGGCCACCCGGCGCCTTGTTGGCCCCCAGGATCAGCACGGCACGGCCGTCCTCCTTCATGGTTTCCAGCGCATACGCTGCAATCAAGTGGTCGATCTGGCCAATGTTGTAGCCATCCACCTTGACCTTGATGGGCTTGCCATCCTCACCCTTGACGGAGCCAAAGGGCGGATTGGTGATGACGGCATCTACCGGACCACGGCTGTCACGCATGGGGCCGATAGCCGCATCTTTTTGGGTGGGGTTGAAACCCTGCTCCTTCAACAGCGACACCCGCAGATCGTTGAGCTCGTTGACGACTGCATTGGCCGGGTCGGCGCCTATCAGCAGCATGCCCGTGCCGCCGGTGGGCTCGTGCACGATGGTCTTGCGGTTGATGCCGGCCAGCTTGGATGCCAGGTAGGCCAGCGGCGCCGGTGTGCTGTATGCCTGATTGGCAATGCTGGTGCTGGTCCGCACGTTGAGCAGCGGCTGCGATTCGTACAGCCGCACCAGGGATGCAAAGGTGCTGGCCGGGCCTTCCTTGTCCAGCTTTTCGATGCGTGCGCGTGCCTCCTGCACGATGGCCGCCTCCAGAGACTCCTGCGCTTGCTTCATTCGCTCTTGCGTGGCTGGCTTGCCGTCGAAGGCTTCCACCAGCTTCTTGAGCGCCGGGTTGTCCTTGGGCATCCGGTTGGCCGCCAGTTCCTCGCGCAGCGTCTGGGTAAGCGTGCGCGCGCCGGGTTCGTCGGCGGCACCATCCTGCGCCTCGTCGGCAACGGCTGCCTCGTGCGCCTCAATCTCGGCTTTCGTCTCTACGTCGATGACCGTGCGCTTTGTGTCGGCATCGGGCTTGCCTCCCGCCATGGCGATGTAAGCGCCCTGCAGGTGGTCCAGCGTCAGCGCATCAGCAGCGTCGTCACCTAGGTTTGCGCTGATTTGATCCAGGGCGAACTTGGCCGCGTCCTTGAACTTGTGGTACCCCAGGCGGAAAGCAGCATCCAACAAGCGCGTGAGCACGGGCAGCAGCTTTTGCTCCTGCTCGGGCATGATGTTCATGCGAGTGTTCTTGCCCAGGATGTCGCCCAGGTCGGCCAGCGCAGCCATGAGGTCGGCTTTGGCGCGGGTCTTGTCGGCGCTGGGCTTCTTCTTGGGTGCTACCTTTTTTGGCGCGGCGGCTGGCGCCGGTGCTTGGGCGGCGCCAATCAATTCCTGTAGCGCTTTTTCCGTCTTGAAGAACGTGATGTGTTCCGCAAACGGCGCCATGTCCTTCTGCTCAATGGCTTTGATCGCGGCGTCCTCGGCATCGAAGCGCGTGCGGCGCATCGTTTGCAAGGTGAACTCTGCGCCTTTGATCTGGGTTTGCGCGCGGGTTTTTTCTTCCAGCGTTGTGCCGTCCTTCGCTGCCTCGTTGCGCAGGCGCGTGACGCGCGCTTTATGGGCCTGCATATCGGCATCCAGCGCTGCGGCGATAGCTGGCGGCACATTCACCACGCTATCCGATGGCGCAGAGGCCGGTTGAGCTTGCTCGCTTGGCACCTGATCCGCTTGCGCATCCTGCAAAGGTTTTTCTGCGGTGGTGCTGCCGCCTTGTCGCTCCATTTCGGCAACTAGCTTTTCCTGCTCGCGGATTCGCTGCAATAGCCGGTCGTCAACTACTGCGCCTTGGCTTGCCTCGCGGGTACGCAACTCAATGAGGTCATTGCGGGCGTCCAGCAGTGTGTATCCAGGCTCTCCAGGCTGTGCGCGTGTCGGGGAGGTTAGCCCTTGCTCTGCCCCGCCGCTTTGCGTCGTTGGTGCAGTCTCAGCAGAAGCCCCGCTACTCATGGCGCGGGCCAGCGTGTCCTGCGTGCCCGCCACCATGTTCCCCCAGCTTGTCCGCAAAAGCCGTTTGCCCACCAAATTCAACCCGCCAGCATTGGTGCGCCAGCCTGCGAGCTTTAGCGCGCCCTCGCGCTCCAAGCTGGTCATGCGCGTCCACCGCGCGCCCACTTCGTTCAGGTCTGACGCCTGTGTTGTAGCCGTCGCGCCTTGCGTTGCGCTCGTTGCCGCTGCTTGCGCTCCATTTTTCTGAGCCGGGGCGCCATTGGTCAGTGCCCGAACTTCTGATGCGCCAGCAGGGGCTTGCTGGGTGCTGCCTTCGATTGCTGCTCCTGCGGCTGGCGCTGTTCCTGCTTGCGTTGGTTGCGGGCTTGCTTCGATGGCTTGAGGGGCTTGAGGCTCACTGGTTACTCCTGGGGTGGTGGTTGCGGCTGGCGCAGCACGGCGCTGCACCTCCTTTTGCAGCTTGGCTGTGCGCTTGTGTGCAGGGCCGTAGTGCTCGATGGCCACTTGCAGCTCCGCGTCCGTCATGTCCGGGATCAGCTTGCCGGTGATGGCCTTGATGTCGGGTGCAGTCCCAGCGGCTTGCACGGCGGGGGCGGCGCTGGGTGCCTCGGTGGCAGCGGGTGCAGGCTCTTGGGCAGCCTGGGTATTCGTGCCTTGCTGTTTCGCGGCACGAATCTGTGCGAATGCGTTTTTGAGGCTTTGGCCAAAGCTAGGCCCTGGGTGCGCCGTCTGACCGGCTGCGCCCATAGTGGCGGCTGGCGCACCTGTGAAGTTTGTGGGCTGTAGCCGACCTGCTACTTGGCCCTGTTGCGCCTGGTTTGCTCCAGTACCCTGGCGCGGATTTGCGGGCTCATTCGCCTGAGCGCCAGGATTGCCCGCAGGATTGCCTTGCGTGCTTTGGGATCGGCTGGAAGTGGTGGCAATGACATCTTGAATTTCCTCCTCGGTAGCGCCCGTGGCGCGTAACAATTGATCGTCGCTCACGTTGCCGGAAGCGCCTGCATCGGCTATGACAGCAGCATTTTCCGCATAGCTGGCTGCCATGGGATCAGCGTCAAGGCTTTCAAAATACTGTAGGACAAAGGCTTGATCCCAAGGGTCAGCATCCTCGAAGTCGATTTCCCGATAGCCCGGATTTGTTGGCTCGGTCACGCCAGTGTCAATCGCGGTCAGCGCAGCGGCAGACAATGATCCACCTTGCGCGGCGGCGGCTGCAACCTGCTCACGAACGGGGTTGACTGGCTTGGGCTCTACATCAGTCACATCGCCCACATAGGAGGGCACTTGATAGGCTGGTGTACGGGCTGTGCCGTCTGCACCCACCTGAATCACGCCGGGGTTTGGTGCTGGCAATGCCAGTGTTGGGCCGGGCGCTGGTGGTTGTGCGGGAGGCTGTGCTGGAGGCTGGTCGGGCGGCGGGGGAGTCGTCTTGTTATCGGTGCTCAAACCAGAAAAGCCAGCGGCACCGCCACCCATGGCCATACCAGCCAGCGTACCCATGACAGCCGCATCTTCCACGCCTTCATGCCATGGCTTGTTAAGCGCCAGGTTTTGCAGCACTTGCTCTGCTACTGACTGCGGCAGTTCCTCTAGCAGGCCCTCAGAGATCGCACCCTCAATAATTTGGCGTGGGATGCTCTTGGCCACTTCGCGCGGGGCCACTTGTCCGGCCGCACCCTTGGCAATCATGGTGTCCAGGTCGCCAATGCCCAGCCTTTGCGCAGCACGGCCGCCCAAGTAACCAAAACCAGCAGTTGCCAGACCGGTGGCGGCTGCCAGTGCTGATTGCGTTGGAGTTAGCAGACCATCTTTGGTTTCCTGTCGGATTTGCTCTGCCGCAGAGCCCGCACTGACAATGCCCTCGCCCAACGCACCGGCCACCATTGGCGCGGCTTTTTCCCCAACCGTGCGAGCCAATACACCAGGAAGTGCTGGGCCAACACCACCCGCAGCAGATGCCACACCGCGCGCACCGGCTGCCATCAGGCCGCGCGCAGCCACACCGCCCGCACCGATGGATGGGATGGATTCGACAACGGGATTGGTAATCAGGGATGGATTGGAAAGCGCAACGCCCGCTTTGTTGAGCACGCCGTCCGCATCCTGGAACTGCTTTTGTTTGGCCTTCAAGTCGTCAGATTGGAACGACGACAGGTATTCCTGCGCTTGTTTGGTCCTAAGACCAAATGCGCCGCCCTCGTTTTCAAGGAACTTGCCTACCGCGCCACCCGTGGGAATATCGAGCAGACCGACCGCTGCCTCGGGCACGCCGACGACACCCTTGGCCAGCGATACACCCAGGTCGCCCGCCTTGCGCAACACGCCTGCGGGCTCGGGTGCTGGCGTGAAATCATCCCAGTTAACGCCCTGCTTTGGCTGGGCTGGCTTGGTGGGCACGCCATTGTCATCGACGGGCGTAAAGTCGTTCCAGTTGATTTGGCTCATGCGGGCCAGTGTTCCAGCGCTTGCGCGTAGCAACAAACCCGACAGGGGGGCGGAGCAAAACTAGCCTACGGTTTAGGCGGGAACGGGAACCCCGTTTTTGACCACATAAGCCTTGCCATCCTTGCCTTGCAGGCGCTGGCCTTCCTTATAGGGGGACGCCTGTGCGCCGCCATTCAAATCCACCCGTTCGGCCTGTCCGGTGGACTTGTTGTAGCGGATCACGCTGCCCTCGGTAGTGCTTCCGTCTGCGTTCTTGGTAGTCGGTGTCACCTGGACGGCCCAATCTGCGGGGTCTGACTTACCTTGAAGTCCTCTGATCTGGCGCGCAAGGGCTGCCTGCTTTACCGGGTCTTTCTCTGTGGTGTAGGCATTTTGCAGGTTCTCCAGCTGCTGCGCAGCCCGTGTCTGGAACCCTTGCGCCTCGCGCTTCATGCTCAACTCTTGCCCCGCAAGGTTTATGCGGTTTGCATCACGCGCATTGGCTCCAGCTTCCTGCATCCCTGTGCGGGTTGTGGCTCCTGTTTGTTGCATATCCTCGCGCTGAATGCCTGCGTTTTCACGCATAGCCGTCACGTCCGCTACTGGCTGGGCTTGTTGCAAAGCCTGATCGGTGGCCAGTGCAGCCTTGTAGGCAGCCATGGCGGCAGAATCACCCTTGCCACTTTTGTCCCAGCGCCCGCCGTTGTTGGTGATTGAGCTTGCAGAAACCTCCAGATTGCGCAGGTTGTTGCGGGCCTGCCAGTCATTTGTGCTGTTGCGTACCGTGGGCGCGGTCACGCCTCGAGAGCCGTTAGCGCCAGGGAACCCAGCGGCTACTGGCATCGCCGGAGTGCTTGAACTCTTGGGCGCGAGACTGTCTGAAGCCGCCATGTTTTGCGTGCTTGGCTGTGCGGTGATCCCTCCAGGCAAGGCCGTTCCGGTGGGAGTATCGCTGTACTGGCCGGGCGCGTTGCGGTACACACCTGGGGCGATTGCGGCTGAAGAAGACGGCGCGGCAGACGGCGCGGCAGGTGCTGCGCTCGGGTCCACTGCGGGAGGGTTGACCACGCCGCGAGCGCCACCAGCAACCGTAGCAGCGGGTGCGGCAGGCGCCGCGCTTGCAGTAGGAGCGGCGGGAGGCTGTGCAGCGTCGTCGCTGCCAAAGAGGCCGCGACCAAAACCGACTGCTGCATTCAATACAGGCGTTGCTGCCTTGTCAGCCATCTCGATGCCGTACATCGGAAGACCCTGCACAGATGTGCGTAGGGCGGTACCGGCAGCCTGCGCATAGTTGCCAGCGCCGACCTGATCTCGCATTTCTTGCACACGATCTTGAATGTAAAGACCTGTAGGGCTGGCGTCCTTCGTTGCAGCGACTGGTTTATTGGCAGGCCGCTCTGGCGGGCGATTGGCGGCAGCGGCCTGCGCGCCTTGTACGTACATGGAAGTCTGGTTCTGTAGTCGCGCCTGTTCCTCAGGGGTTTTGACCCTGCCACCATCATTAAAAAACTGCTGTGGCTCGCCCCTGGGTTTGAATCCGAGCGCCATAGGTTGCTCACCCTCTGCGGCCTCGTCGTCGCCCTGCCCTGTCGGCGCATGGGTCACGCCCTTGATAGCATCCAGCACAGCCGCGCCGATAGCCTGTACCCGCTCTGGGGGCAATTCGTACTCACCATTGCTCACGCGCACAGGCACCTTCTCGCCCTCTGCCGCCTCATCGTCCAGGCCCAGCGCCTGCGTGGAATCGGCAGGCATGATGAACGTGCCGGGTTCCATTTCGTCGGGAATCGAATCGCTTGTGCCGGTTCCAGGCCCACGGATCATCCCGCCATTTGCCAAACCCTGCTCTTTCTCACGGCGCTGCATGGCACTCATGCCCGAGTATTGAGTAATTGCAGCGGGTGCGGGTGCTGGTGCAGCCGCTGCCTTTTTGGCTGCTTCCCTCTCACGCGCAGAGTTGGCCCTGTATTCGGCCAGTGCTGCGGCGCGCGCAGGGTCCTGTGGCTTAAATCCAAGCGCGCGCTTGAAGCCATCGACAAGACCGCCGTCTGCGAATTGCTGCACAGGCTTGCGCTGCGCTTTTGGTTGGAAACCGTACATGGCTGCCCCTATTGATTCGTTCAGGCGATTGTTCCGGGAAATCGCAGTACCCCATAACCTGATAGGGGGGCATCAGGCTAAAACGCTGTCCCAATCGGTGCGATCCGTCTCCGTACCGTTGTATCCACCCTTGGCACTGACCTGATTCATCAGTGTCGTCACCATGTTGCCGAACATATCCACCACCTCATTGGCGTTGGCCATGCGCAGCTTGCCCAAGAAGTCGCCCCTGTCGGCTGTACTAAGGGCATCGAACTCCAGTCCAAATCTGCGTGAGCTGGTTTTGCGGATCAACCCCGTGATTGCGGAATTGAATTTTTCGTTCAGGGCGATCACGCCATTGACAGAATCGACCACCTGATTCTGGTCGTTGATCCACATACCGCGTGCTCTGAGCTTGAGCTTGAAGCCTTCGGCCACCTTCTCGTGCAGCTTTCTTGTGCGGTCCATGCTGGTGTCCAGCAATGCACGCACCATGCGCATTTTTTCTGTGCGCTCTTGTTCCAGGCGGGAGGCATGCGCGCGCGTCAACGCCTCGGTCGCGGACGCGATGCTGTTGCCGTGTATGCGCGCCAGAGCATCCATTGCATGACCATGGGCGAAACGGTGCCCGGCTGCGGCTGCTGCGTCCAGCGTCTCGCGCTCCTGTGCAAATGCCTGCCGACGCGCCATCAGGAACGCCGTTTCAGCCGGCGTGCTGTCCACCAGATCGTTATAGGACATCCCGATAGCGGACGCCAGCGCCGACTGAACGAAAGCCTCAGCGCCCGCACCAGCCGCGCCCATGCCTGGGAAAAGCATGTCCAGTTTTTCCAGGTAGTCGTCAAAGAACGATCCCACCACGTTGTCCAAGAACAAGGGCATGCTGGCAATCTGCGGGTCGATCCCTTCCAAGTTTGCTTTGCTCAGTGCGCCTTGCGTTGCCACAAACTTTTCTCGGTAGCTGACGCCCGTCGCGTTCGGCTTTGACGGTATGCTGCTCAGTGCGGCATTGATTTCCTTGTCAACGCTGGAGCGCATCGCTCTATCAGCCTTGTCGATCATTTCAGAAATCTTGTCGATGGCCGTGTAAACGATGGCCGCAGAAATACCTTGTGCAGCAATTCCAGTGGTTGTCATGGTCAACCCCCTCCTGCGTCTATGCTGTTGGATTCCGAGGCGGTCGAGTTGACGCTGACCCCGGCACTGTTCAAGGCGGCAGCGGCACGAGACGAATACCGGCGCAGCAACTTGATGTTTGCTTCTGCCAACATGCTGGCCTTGGTGTTTGCGCGCTCCACCAGCGCCTTGAGTTGCTGCGTTGATGCCTGGCGCGAGTCGTCCGTGGACATGACACGCTCCTCCCAAGAGGAAAGCTCCGCGCTGCGCACATCCATCCGGGCGCGTGCAGCCTGCTCGCCTCGCTGCAACCGTGTCAGGTAGTCGTTATTGCGACCAAACACGTCAAACATCAGGTGCATTTGCGTGAAGGTGTGCTCCATCGCTGCATTGAGCGCTTCGTTGTAGGCACGCAATAGCGCCTCGGCGGCATCGACCCGCATCTTGTGCCGCTCCGCTTCACGATCGGCTGTCATTTGCACACTGGCCCGCGCGACATGCAACTGCGCCATCTGTCCTGCCACCGCGCTATGCGCTGCAGCCACCCCTGGCGGTACAGCAAGAGCACGGGCACTAGCCCACTGCGTTGCAGACAGCGCATACCCCGATGCCTGATCCATGCGGCGGTCGTATCCGACATTGCCAATGCCATCATGCGACCCAATAACCGCACTCAGCCAGTTCAAGGCAATGCGAAACCCCGGCCCCACTGGCGCGGCAGTCTTGATGATGTCTTGAAACTCCGTGGACCAGCGCTGTGCAACCTGTGCAAGCTGGCCACGCACGGACAGGTCGTGAGCCGCCACCAAGGCAGCCGCCTCGTCGCCTGCGTAGAGGCTCAAAAACTTTTCAATAGACGGCGCCCCACCGCCCACACCTACGCCAGTAGCAGACCCAGCCGATGCGCCCAAATCGCGCGAAGACAATCTCTCGGCATTGGCATAGCTGGTCATAGCCATGTTCCAGGCCCGACCAAGCAGCGCGTCAAAAAGCAGCGCTGTAGGTAGCGCTCGTCCGTTGGCCATGTCAGATTCTCCGCTGTGATGCGATCACCGTGAACTGCACCGAATCAAGCTCAAAGGCATCAGCCTCGCTGGTCAGCTCAAACGTGAAATAGTTGGAGCGCAGCCCGCGCCCAGGATCAAACCGCTGTGTGCGCAGGCGATCATCAAAACGCCGTGCCCGGTAGGTGTACTCGTTGACGCCATCACCAATTTTTAGGAACACTGCGCCGGTCGATGAAATGCCAACGTGTACCGCTGGCAGATACTTATTGGCCTGGGTGCCAAAGTTGTGTTTGCCTAATGAAATGCCTGAGTTGATGGGGATTCCAGCGTCGGTATTACCTTCCAGCAGATAGACGCCATCTGCCCGCGCGCCAAACTGGCGGCCCTTGACCACGGCAAAGCTGCCAAAACCGAACTGCTCATAGCGCGAGCTGGCATTGCTGCGAGCGTTGACCACCCACGCCTCACCCGCATCAACTGGCACGCCATCAACTGTGCGGAAAGCAAACACCGTCGCACGCTCACCTGCGCCAATCATTTCTGCCACCGAGTCCAGTAGCGTTGCCGTGAAGCTGGCGCTGTCCTGCGCACTGATTTCCTCGGTGCCGTCCTCGGGCGCAACCAACCAGGCTTCTGCCGTGACAGTCCCGCCTACCTTCTCGGTAATCGTCAGCCCAACGTAGGCAGAATGCTCAACAGGCGCGCGGAACACCACAGCCTCCATGACCTGCACCAGCGGGGTGAGCTCTCCACCAAACCCGACCATGCGCAAAGCGCCAAGGTCCAGTCCCAGCTCGGCATACGTGGTTTGAACCGACGCACGCATTACCAGCCCGCGCAGCGCCGCGTTGACGGTGGCCGTTGGGGGCGCAGTAGCCACCATGCTCAGTTCCGGCAGGTCTGCATCCAGGACAGAGTACGGAACACCTGTATCCACCTTGTTCATTCCGGCCTGCATTCCTAGCTGGCCCAGAGTGACTTGGATGAAACCAAAGCTATCGAGGTCTGACGCAATCATGCCCAGAGGCTTGAGCGTGGCTTCCATCCCGTCATAGTCGCCAAGCGTTATCTGAAAGCGCGACAGATCGCCAAACAGGTTGGCCATCTGTGTCTCTGATAGCTGCGCAGCAAAAGACGGCAGCGTGATTGCCAGACCGCTGGGCGCCATCGCGTCAATGGTCATCGCTAGTCTTTCAAGCCCGGTCACTATCTCGCCGCCAGACGGCACCGGCAGACTTCCGGGTGTCAGCACTGGGTTGTTCACCGCGTCATACGGCAGGTACAAGGTTGCATCCAGTACAAACGGCTCGACCATGCTGAACGGCGCCAGCAATAGAGTGTCACCATTGACCACCCACTTGATATGCGTGCCGTAGATTGCGGCACTCACCGTGTCCGTACCAGCGCCGACCCGCATCGCACGAATGGGTGCATAGGGCTTTTCTGAAGTGACCGCGCCATCATGAATGATCCGCACGGTAGTCGCAGTGAACACCAAGCCGTAGCGCAAGTGTCCGTAGCCATTGCGCCCGATTGGAGAGACGGCCGACGAATAGGCCAGCCCCACGGCCACACCGCCCTGGCGCGCACCCTGCACATCAGGAATATCAAGGCTGATCGTTCCGATCCAGTTTGGGGGAAGCTCCTGAATGCTTCGCGCGCCAGAATCCCAAGCCGGAACGAAACCAGAGGTCGTCTGGATGGTGTTTGCCGTGTTGTCTGGGGCAACGATGCTGCCACCGCCTGGATTGGGGATGAAATTCACATCACCGCTTGGCGCATTCCCGGTTGGCGCAGGCGGCGCCTCTGTGTAAGCGTCTCCACCATCAGCAAGATCGGGGAAACAAACATATTGATACCCGGAAGCAGTGCCGTCCACAAAACCATTCACCCACACGTATGCGCATCGCATCTTCTGCTCCTTGGGTTCATCCAACGCCTACGCCAGTGGTCTGATCTGAGTAATAGTTCAGGCTCACGTAGCCATTGACGCAAGTACCGGTGACCTCGTAAACCCAGTCTCCCGGTCTCGTTATGCGGAAATACGATGTGCCATCGCTGCGAGTCACCAAGGTAATGGAGCGCCCTGGCCACAGCAGGTACAACTGCTGCTCAATAGCAGCAAAGCACGGACTATCTGGCGGCGGAAGCGTGCCACTGCCACTACCTCCACCGATACCACCGCCTCCACCACCACTACCGCCACCGCCGCCACCTTGGGATGGGGGTAGTTTTTCGAGTTTGTTAGCCATAGTCAGGCTCCTTGAATTTGTGGTCTGCCATCCACGGGCGCGCAGGATTGGACGGGAGCAATTTGCCGGCCTTGTCGCGCAGCGCGATCATGGGCAGCAGCTCTCCACGGTTGTACTGAGTTGCTGATTCGCTGATGTCTTGCTCGTATTGAAAGCGTGGGACGCTGTTGCGTTCCCACTGTCTGCCAACAACGATCTGACCATCAACCCATGTCTTACCTGGCAAGCTGATCTGTGCGCGCGTAGCTTTCCAGCTATCGCCGCCGTTGTCAGATAGGTAGATGGTTGCGTCAATCGGTTTGCCTGGTTCCGTGCGTGCCGACATTACTGGCACTGCAAGCGTCTTATCGTCAATGGCCACCACAAAGCCAGCACGAAAACACCAAGGTGTCGGCAGAAGTCGCCGCGCCCAGGTTATCCCACCATCGTCAGACACCAGCAGCATTGGGCGGGCTCCGGGATAGCTGATATTGAACGGCGTGCCGCCCAGCGTCTTGCTTTCTTCCCATACAGAGTACGGATCAAACTGCATCCACAAGCGCTTCTTCTTGCCTTCTGGCGTGCTGCGGTAAACGGCGCCTCCAAAGCCCAGCGGCGCATAAGGTATGTAGTAGTTTCCTGATGGCCCCGGTTTGGTCAGGCCAGCGCCAAAAACTGCGGCTGGGATCGTGGAGATTTTTGTTGCGCCAGAAGTGGTGATGCGAAACACCTCTATTGCATTTGGAGAGGCTGTCTCGTACCTAGAAAACGCCAGCAGCGTGTTCTTGTCCTGTGTCAGCAATCCACCATAGTGGCTTGTGCTTGGAAAACTCAATGACGCTGATGGAACAACGTAAGTCCACGTTTCTCCATTATTGGTAGACCACATGAAAAAAGCATCGCTGCTTGATGCTTGCACGCTACCGCCTGCACCAAACTGCATGGCATGTACGATTACACGCAAAACCACCTTGGACGGCCCCAAGCGATGCAGCGACATGCCTCTGGCGGCGAGATAGTGCTTCGGAAGGCTTGGAAGGGATGGGAAGTTGATCTTTCCCAGGGCAACGCCTCCCTGTGGCGTAGTGCGCTTGCAAGTGAGTCGGTACGGGCCAGAGCTGCGACTGTCGTACACATCGTCTGCAGCCGGGTACACGGCAATCATGGCGGTGTATTCGCGGCCGTCGTCTGTCTTAGCAATACCAGGCTCGCAGACTGCATACGTGTCTGATGCGTCTCCAGTGGGAATCTTCCCCGTATCTGGGAACCCCCAATAGCTACCGTATTGCGCACCAGCGAATGCAACGAATACACTGGTGCTGCTGTACATATCGGCGGTAGTTTGTCTAATGGAGTCGGAAATTGATCGAGGAGTGGGATCAAATCCAAGACCACTGTGAACATCAAACGAAAACAACGGCGCGCTGGTGGCGCCGGTCAGGGGATTGACCTCAACCACCTCAACGCGGGCCGCACGCAATCCACGCTTTTTGGTGTGCGGTCTTGGGGTTGTTACCAACTTACCCATTGAGTCGTTGAAATACCGATTGTCGCCAGAGACAGCAACCTCGCGCACCAGAATCACCTTGCCATCGCCCTTGGCAAAAAAACGGCGCTTGCCAGCCTGAGCGGTATAGCTTGTCTCTGCAATGGCGTCACGGGTACGGCTAGTGACATTACCAAACTGGTCAGTGCCAGTTATCGGGCCATAGTGCCTAGATATGCGCGTCTGCGTTTTGAAGCCGCTTATTTCCCTAAACGGCAAGTCTCCTGCCGCTGTATCTTGCTCGGACATGAAAAGCCGCGAGCGCTTGAGCAATTTGGTGTCTGGCGACAGGTTCAGCAGTTCGTTGCCAGTCAAAGCATCGTCTGGAGACTGCTCTGCATGGGTCATCGACGTTTCGTGCAGCAAGACAAAGCGCGGCTGCGAAGTGCCTTCCGGCTCCCTCTCAATACGCACGAACTCGCCAGAGCGTTGGATAGTGCTCTCTGCATCACGGTAGGTCATAAACTCCGACCCGACCGTAATCATGGCCTGGAGCTGATCTTTCTCCTTGCCATCAGATGCGCCCCTGGAGTCATCGTTAATGAGCATCAGGGAATCTCACGCGCCTTCACCAAATCTTTCCAGAAGATCGGGGGCGGTTCAGGCGGTATCCCGCCAATACCAATGAAGAATGAAGGTCTCCAATTTGCTTGATAACCCCCGGAAAATAACACTCGATTGTTATCCACGATTTCAGTGTCGAAGTAATCAAGGTAATCAACGGGCGTACCTGACGGGGCGATCATGGCAAATAAAATATCTTGTGCCTTCGCATCATTGAGCGACAGAGTTACCGTCAGTGCGCAGCCAGTCGTTCCGATTTCGCTAGGAAGAATCTGGATGTTGCCCGACACCCGAACCACTTCTTCCTGAATTGGGGACCATTCATACACGCCGTACCGGGTGTAGTCGTCGGTGTTGATATTTCCAACGGCCGCAGGCGTATCGAGCACGTCCACACTGCTTTTGTACCCAAGCATGTCGGTGTGGACGATGATCGCGTAGCGCGTGCCGGTAATGACCATGGTGGATTACCCTGGCAAGCTGATCGATGCGAAGTTCACAGCCTGTGTGTTACCAGCAACCAGGGCGAGCGAGCTGATATTGAGCTCTGCGCCAGACACGCCTACGCGCCCCTGCAGGCGGGCCTCGGTCGTCGATGCAAACCCGGTATCAGCACTGCCCACAAAGCGAAAGAAAACCGCGTTGCCGGTGTTAAGCACAGGGCCTGCCCAGGTCTCTCCAGGGCTCTTGTTGATAGCGCCGTTGGCGGCAGTACCAAGGTTCAGGCCGCTTGAAATACCGTCGCCGTAGACCGTCAATAGCTTCTGGTGCTTGGCCGTTTCGATGGGATCGTCAGCGCTAAGGGGGATATTGGCCAGCGTGCTGTAGTAAACATGAATAAAACCGTTGGCCAGGATGCTTTTGAGGCTCCCGGTTTCGAGGATTTTGTTGCGCAGGCCGGTAGATGCAAGAAGGGGCATGATGGAACCTCTCAGAACGAAACAAACTGAAACCCGGAAAGCAGTTCCAGGTAAACGGATGGGTCATAGGGGCGGGGGTTTGCAAAGCGCACCACCGAAAGCAATTTGCCGGTTGCGGCACCCTTGGCAGGGGATGTGCTGATGAAGGCACCATTGACAGTGCCCGTGCCCAGCATGTCAAAACGCGCCAGCGATGCCGCGTTCGAGCAAGCGGCATCTGTGACGGCACCCAGGTTCAACTGCAGGCGGTTTGTCTGGCCGTACTGAATGACCTCGGAGACGACCGATAGAAACGTTGCAGCTTCCTCATCGCCGTTGGGGATGTGCGCGCCGCTCCACAACCCAATGTAGAGGGCGGCTGGCCCTGCGCCGTTCTTGAGATAGGCAGTCGCCATGTCATTGAGCCCTTCGCGTGGGACTCTGTTCTTGGCGCCGCGCATGGCGTCCACAATGGCGTCGTCGTATTTGCTTCGGGTCAACACGTCAAACGTGAAGCCGGGTTTGATAAGTGCGTCCATGATGGTCATTCCTTTTTCACGATCCGTGCTTGGGCGTAGGAGCCGATGCCTGCTCCGGTGCCGCTAGGTGAGGAGAGCGCTGCCACGATGGATGCCATGCCGTCTGCCTCACGCCAGAGCGTTGCCGCGCCACCCTCTGCAATGAGAGCAACGTTGCGCTCTTGCAGGTTTTGAAGTTCGCCCGAGGCCGTGCAAGAGACAATCCCGCGCTGACTCATCCAGTGGGCGCCGCCGTCAGGCCGGTATCCGGCCTGCTGCTCTGGAGCGCCATAAGACAGCACAGCACGCACAGAACTGGCAGGGAAACCGCCAGCAATCCAGTAGGTTTGTTTGGCCACCACGAAAACACCACCCTCTACCGCTGCAATGCAGGTAATTGGTGCCGGGAACATTTCATAGCCGCGTGACTCGTCCCGCAGGTGTGGTGTGAATGGCTCGCTATAGACCAGCACATTGCCCACAGCCACCAGCAGCCGACCGTTGTGGTGAGCAATGCAGGAGCCGGGCGGCATGGGAGATAGCAACTGCTCGCCCACATTGACACTGGCAGCCGTTGCCCATTCGGGTGTGGGGCCATTGACGGGGTGATATGAGCCGACCCGCAGACCGTCCGTGAAGTACACCGCCTCATTGACCTGCGCGTATCGAACGAATGTGACGCGGCCAAACCCTGTAGCTACCTGGGTAGCACTGGTGGAGCCATCTGCGCCCACGTCCATCCGGCGAACCGAGCCGTCAGAGCAAAACAGGCCGTAAGCGCCGTCAATCGGCGCCCACAGAGAATGGCAGTCCTGCCATGGCAGAGAAAGCGTGTAGCCCTTGCGCGTTTTTACAGTGCCGCGCTCTGTGACATCAACATTCAGTGCATCGCGCAGTAGGTGCCCTGCCCCGTTTGGAAGCGACATACTGAAATCAGGGACGCGGTTGTCCATCCCTTCTGGGAATGGTCCAACAGTCATTGAATTTGATGCCATACCCGACATGATTCCGTTTGCGGCTGCAAAGCGGAAACCCGACAGGGGGGTCACAGAACGTGCGAGACGTTCACCTGTGTCTGGTCGTGCCGTGTGGACTGGCGCAAGTCGGCATCAGGTCGTAGCCCGAAGTAAGACTCAAAATCTTCAAGCGCCTCTTTGGACTTCTGAGGGTTTTGCGCATCGGCGTCTGGCCTGCCAAAAGCGCGATACAACACCCAATGGACCAAGTGAATGTGATGAGCCTCGTGAATCTCGGGCTTGTCGTTGTCACTTGCCATTGCTTTAAGGGGCAGCCGGTATGCCTCCATGCGAAGCGTGCCCGCCACGGATGGAACCGGCACCAGTCGCAGCCGCGTATCCGTTTGGATCGCAAAGCTCGGCATTTCGGAGGGGAAATCGCGCCATCCTGGTGTGGTGCGGTCAAGGTACTCGCGCGATACCAAGCGCAGGTTTTCAACAACACCGACATTTGGCACAAAATCAAGGGCAGCGATTTCATACACCTTGGGGTGTAGCGGATAGCTCGCGATGCCAGGGGCGACCGCAATTTTGGTCACTGACGCGCTGTAGTCGTCCAGCAGCAGTCTGGCGCGTACAGCGGCTTCATCTTGCGCTTCGGCAAACCAGTCAATGATCCACTCATCCCGCCACAAAGGGGGATTTGCAAGATCATCGGCCTCAATGCGAAAACGCTCAATCAACTGCTGCAGCGTCATCTCAGCGCGCCCCGAATTGCTCGATCAGTGTGGACACCTCGGCGCGAAGCTTGGTCACGGCCAGGCGCTTGTCCAGAGCTACCTCGTACTTGCTGGCGTATTCTTCAAGCGCGTTTTTGTCCATGCTCTGCACGGTCAGCAGCATGGATTCCATAACCTGCTTTTCTTGATCCTCAGAGCGCTTGATCTCTTGCTGCACTACCGCTGCGGCTTCTTGCTCCTCAGTCTGTGCAGTTGCATCCTGGGGCGCAGCCTCATCGACGGGAGCGCGGTCGAACCGTTTGAACTCCACGTAGCGCAATAGCTTATCGGCAGCAGCAGAAGGCACCAGCTTGGTATCACCGGGCATCCAGCTGTTACCCGTGTGAGATTCCCGGTAGAGCTTGCGGCCCTCATAGGTGATGCGTGTGAGGTCCATTGTGGACTCCTGTAAGTGGATGGAAAACAAGCCGGACGAACCGGCTTGCTTCTCATGGCGTTGCTTACACAGCGCCTTCGCTGGCGATGGTCAGCACAACGTCAATACGCGATGCCTTGGCATTGGTTGCCACTGCGGTCGTCAAAGTGAGCCACGCATCCTTGGGAAGCGTGACAGGCGCCTTGGTCGTCGCATTGCGCAGGCGTGCTGCCGTGGCCAGTGGCAAAGCAGCAGCGAAATACTGCAGGTCTTGCGGCACCAGGGCGCTGTCCACACCGTCGATGTACTCGAAACCGAGATCGCCGGTAATGGTGGCCGTCATGCCGTTGGAAATCACCACCATGCTGTCCAGCAGGACAGAACCGGCGGGGATACGGCCCAGGCGGACCTTGTCGCCAGCGAGAATGGCAGCGGTGGAATCGGAACTCGTGGCGCTACCGTTGGTGGCCGTGACCAGCGAATACTGCAGGCCGTGGGCATTGCCCCAAGGGGTTGCGCCAACAAGGTTGCGGGGATTTACTTTGCGGGTGATCGTTGGCATGTCAGCCTCCGTAATCGAATCTATGAACTTTGGCGTTATGAGCCGGGCAGCCGTAAGCCACCCAGCTCAATCACACTGGCTTACTGGCGGGCGCCGATGATGGGCACCACGGTATCCAAGGCGATAACGCCGTGGTCGGTGAAGTGCCTGACACCATTGCCCTGGTCAACGGCCCAGCGAATCTTGGCCAGGCCTTGAATGGCGCCAATCAGCAGCTCCATCTTGTCGTCGTGGTCGAACGACTTTTCGCTCCAGAAGTAAGGCATGCCGCCCTTGTCGCTGGAGCCGAACGCCTGCGCAAGCGCCTGTCCACCCAACAGCAAAGCGCGGTCCACGGCGAACGTGGTGCCCAGCGCAGCAGGGACGGTACAGGTTGACTCCACTTCCGTGGTGTTCGATGCGCAGTAGCGAATCGTGTCACCGGCATAGAAGCGGATCGGCTTGGGCATCTTGCAGATCAAGACACCATTCCACAAACCAACTTCACCCAGGAAAAGCGGGTGGTTATCGGCTTTGGATGCGCGGGCCAGAGCATTCGCCTGGAACTGGCGGAAGTTGGGATCGCTTGCAAAGCCGTGGTACTGGGCAGGCGAGACCATCAGGCAGCGCAGCGGCGAGTCTTCTGCCACCTTGTCGCCCGGCAGCTTGATTGCTGGGGGAGGAAGGGCAATTGACTCGATCATGGTGCGAATGCTGTCCACCACGTCCATGCTCAACTTGTCGGTGCTCTGCAAATCAACTTCACCAGCGATGACGTTGAAAGGCTTGATGGCAGCGCCGTCCGCGATGAAGTGACGGTTGCGCGTTGGCGCTTTCACATCATTGACCGCCATTTCGGCAAACATCTCATGGTCTGCCGTAGGAAGGCGCCACTCGATGTTGTCGTGAAAGCCTCGGGCGCCAGCCATGTGAACCAGCATTGCTTGGTCCTGATAGCTGTCCATCAGCGATTGAGCGATTGGGCGGCCAATCTTGCGGAAGTTAACCGGGCTGCGCAGGTCAGTCATGGTGTTGCCAACGTCCACCGGGAAACGCGCCTGATTGACGCGCACACGGCTTTTGTCCAGCGCAATACCGGTGCCCTTGCCCTCGGCTTGGCGGCTGCCCATGATGGGGTAAGCGCCAACAGGCTGCACGAAGTGGAACTCCACCTCATCGCCCTTGCCACGGGTCAGGTCCACCGTGCGAACCACGGGCATATCAGTGC
>Ga0315905_10001683_pt1 | contig 23628 bp, 20 predicted proteins | sample LakEriMetagenome_5_FD_203522 | JGI IMG/M metagenome (GOLD analysis project Ga0315905, IMG submission 203522) | Freshwater fungal communities from buoy surface, Lake Erie, Ohio, United States - Buoy 4 MA121 | ecosystem: Environmental > Aquatic > Freshwater > Lake | place: USA: Lake Erie, Ohio...
AGATATTTATGGTTCGATAGATTCTCCATTGAAACGAATCTTAAACTCTCCATCGTTTAGGACTTTGCCATCGTAGAGAAGAACTTCAACACCCGCGGATTCAAGTATATTGACTCCGATATTGCATTTCTCCTGCCACCGATTGGGGATTTTATCCCATATAGTCTTATGACCAACAACTCGTTTTATTCCCGACAGGACAATGGCTCTTGCACAATCAGGACAACTGATGAAAGGGCAATACATGTGGGTGTTCAGAGTGGTAAGACCCTTACTCACACACCTATAAATTACTGCTCTTTCTGCATGTTCAATGTAATCATATTTGAGTTGTCCATCAGGTTCTTTTAATGATGGGTATCTGTTTACATCTGCTGATATGATTCCCGACGAAGGAAATACTATCAAAGCACCAACTTGAGTATTGGTGTCTTGACTTTTGGCTTGTGCGTGGATATATGCTTGTCGCAGATATACCCTATGAATTCCTTCAGTCACTATTTTCATGCGCCACTCATGAACTTCTTCCATTCTATTGCAGACTTGATATCCCATCCTCGTCTTCCAATAGACTGTAATACGGATTCGATATACTTCACCTTTTCTTTGAGATAATGAATACGAGCCTCCATACGGAGAAGATCCTTATCTGATTCAAGGTAAACATCTATATCTGTGCGAAGAATCTTTAGACCAAATGGTTGCCACCCCTTCTCATCAAGGGTTTCTTGATCCATCTTGCCGAGATAGTATTCCCACTTAAGGCGACGAAGTTCTTTTTGTTCTATAGTTGCCTTATGCAGAGATAGAGACTCGTCGTGTAGCAAGTTGAGATACTTGCTGTGCAGTTGGGGTGACTTTAGAGATTCAAGGTCTAGATTCAGGTCATCGATTTTCATGTCCTGATCGACCATCTTTTTGATTGTTTCGATATCCATAACGAATAAGATAACACTGAAAACTATGATGTCAAGTTACAGATTCAAGTTCAAATGATTCGAATGTGAATGTTGCACTGATTTGAACTGGTTCGGGTTCAGTTAATGCAACATTCAAATCAAATCCATCGATACTCACGGGAAAAAGATTCTTGAAAACAAATCTCTTATATGGATTTTTTGCGCTGTTCAAGCAATGGATTGTTGCTTCTGAATAATAGTTGTTCTCGTTGGTATAAACATCGGTGAAGTCTTCGAATGGAACAATTCCGCGCATCCATCTGTATATTTCGTACCAGTTTGCAAAATCCTCGTCCACCTCAAACGACACCCTCAACTGATCAAATTGAACAGATGAACCAGGCACATGATGTGTTAGTAGTCTGTTTGGAATTGATATTTCACCAACAGTTATGGATGGGATGTTCACTGATGTACACCAAAATGTGACATTCGGAATACGAGTGAATGTCATCTTAAAGTTGGTACTCTGAAACGCATTTACATTTACTGGTTGTCTCAGCAATGCGTTGTAACTTGTGCCTTCATCATTGATGGCAGCAGCATTGACTTGTGATAAATCGTATTCTTCGCTCATGTCAATATGTATTCCTTAAAAAGAACATCGGGGGGATTTCTCCCCCCGACTTCTGTTATCTATCTGTCAGTCAACTATCAGATTGGAGTTACTGCATTGACGCCGTGGAGATTGTCCACGCGGAAGATGCGGTAGTACTGATTTGCGCGGTAGTTGATTGCATTTGATGGGTCAACATTGGTTGTGTTGACAAATGGATTCACCGCCATGCCGTAACGAGTCTTGAAGCCGATCTTTGGCTGGAAGGTCGCGTCATTGATTGCACGAACCATTTGGAGCGGAATGTATGGGCAGTAGAAGAGTCCTGCATCATATGGTGAGGTTCCCTTGTATCCGACGCAGACAAAGTCGCGAGCGTTGGCATTAACTGCGACAGAGGAGTAAGGATCAACATAGACCTTGATCTTGCCATTGAGGACACCAACAAAGGTGTTGCCGGTATCATCAACATCAAGGTTTACATTGAGTGCTGGGCTGATGTTAAGGAAACCACCCATTGCGAGAGCAGAAGCGACATCAGCAGAGCAGATGATGAAGTTGCCCTTTCCACGGCGGGTATCCTTGGCGATCACATTGGCTTCACGCTCAATCTGGAACATGAGTCCGCGGAACTTCTCAGCAGACCAACGACCATCGGAGTCGCGGATAAGGTCATAGACACCACCAGCATTTACGCCACCAGAAGTAACGCCTGCGCCCGTTACGAAAGAATAAGAATTTCCAGCAGCCTTGTAGTGGAGGTCGCTGTGCTGTGCGCCAAGTTTTGCTGTGGTATAGATCGAACGAACGACTTCGCGATTAATTTCAGCAAGGATTTCGGTGCTGAGAATGTTTGCGAGTTCTGTTTCCGCATCAAGACCATGGATTGCCTTGAGATCTTGTGCGAGTTCGATTGTGTACTCTGCCTTGAGAGCGCGAGTCTTTGCAGTGACTGCGGCGCGATCAATGGTGAATGCCATGGTGTTGAAATCACCATTTGCTCCACCCTCTCCAAGACCTTCACCGAGTTCACGACTCATACCACCGTATGGTTGCCATCCAGAAATACCAGCAATACCAGCAGATGTACCCAACACAATACCATAAAGTGGATCTCCTATGAATGTGGATTCAAGAGTTCCACCACCAGCAGAAGTTGCTGATCCTGAAACACCGGAGAATCTTGTAAATGCTTCGTTGAAGAGTGCTTCTGTACCAGAACGACCGTTATAGGTTGACTTCATTGCGAAGATCAAGCCTGTTGGTGAGGTCATTGGCTGAACCGATGCAACATCATACGCCATGAGATTTGGCATTGAGCGACGGACGAGCGAGATGAGGATTGGATCATATCCAGCAAGTTGTGTCCCTGTTGCATAATCAAGACCCGCTGCTCCGATTGAGTTGGCTGGTGCTGCTGCTTCGCGAAGTGCTTGTTCTTGGTTCTCAAGAAGGATTGCAGTGACTGCACGACGATAGTTGTCCTTGATTGGTGAGAGGCTGTTATGTTCCATAACAGGTTCCCACTTACGCTCAAGTTGTTCGACTAGTGTGAAAGTTCCCATTTCTATTTCTCCTATTAATTTCTACAGGATTACCTGTTCTTTAGACCTTTTCTTGCCAATGCAGACGTGTAGTGCTGCATGATTGGATTTATTGTTGTTTCTTCTGCGATTTCTTGCTCATCGTCACCTGAATCAAGAATGATTTCTTCGATGAGGTTTTCTGTGACTGGTGCTGGTGCCTTGACGCGACGAGCATTTCCGAAGTATGATTCCTTGAGAACTGCTAACTTCTCTTCGAAGAGTTCCTCTGAATCAAACTCAATGCCTTCTGCAAGAGTGCGGAGTTTCTCGACTTGAGTGTCTGCTAGACCGTCGCAGTACGACTCAAAGATGTCATCGCAGCGAAGTGCAAGGATTTCCTTACGGAGTTCCATGTTCTCTGCAACTTGCTCATTGACTTCGTCGCGGAGTTCTTCGTTCTCATCAGAGAGTTCGTCCATGAGGTCGATCTTCTCTTCTGGAACTTGGATGAAGTTTTGCTCAAAGAGTCCCTTCATACCATTGAGGAAGTTCTCTGCGATTTCAACCTTGATCTCGCTCTCAAGGACAAGGCGGTTTTCCTTGACCCATTCCTCAGCGATGTATGAGATGTAGTCATTGACGCGACCAGAGAGTTCATCAAGAATCTTCTCGGTGTTCTCTGCAATGGTTTGCTCATATGCTTCTTCAAGGCTATCAACGATTGCGTCATAACGCTCGTTAATTGCTGCTTCAAATACTGCAATTGCCTTGTTCTTAAAGTCTTCTGAGAGTTCTTCGCCATCGAACATGGCAACAAGGTGTTCCTTCATAGTGAAGTCAGTCTTGTCAGGAATCTTTGCCTTGCCCTTGAAGCCTTCCTTCGAAGCGATGGTTGCCTTATTCTGAGCAGACTTGTCCTCTGGAGCAGGGAACTTCTTGATCTTTCCGCCGCCAAAGTCAACGTCATACTTTTCATCATCTATGGCAACTTCGTATTCTTCGGTGACATCTTCCTCTTCAGACTCATCGTCTTCAAAGTCTTCGTCATCTTCGAAGTCTTCTTCATCTTCATCAAGGAGTTCCTCCTCGACTGGCTCTTCTTCGTCAATGGTATCGTCCTCGTCAACTTCGTTATCGATGTCTTCAAGGATCTCTTCTTCTTCGTAGAACTCTTCTGGCTGAGGCATTAGAAATCTCCTTTGTCTTCCCTATGTATATTATTTAGAGTTTTGATATGAAGTCCTTGAAGACTTCTAACTTTGCTTCTTCTAGTTCTCTTGAACTAGCCTTCTTTATAACTTTTTGGTAGGAGGAAATGGTCTTCTCCTGTAAGATTCCATTATTCCAAATCCATTCCTTTCCTTCCATGATGCCGTTTACAAAGGCATTTGGAGCGGATGGATCTGCAACGATATCGACCGTGGCAAGACTGAAATCATCCTGAACTTCGTTGATTCCATTCACTTGCTTGAGTGAACCCATGCCACGGGATGAAACTCCAAGGCGAACACCTTCATCAATAAGATTCTTTACGATGTTTCCAAATGGGGTGTCGAGGATCTTTGCCTTGCCATAAACAACCGTGCCATCCATGTTCATTTCCTTGATGATGTGTGAAACACGATCAAGGTTGAGGGATGGACCCTGTGGGTGTCCTAGTTCGCCAAGAGAACGGCTGCTCTTGATGTAGTTCTCATTGTACTTCTCAACCTCACGCTCCATGATGGATTGTGGGTAGACGCGACCATTCTTGTTCACTTGCTCGGATTCCATGAACACACCACGAATGTAGTAGTTCTTCTTTCCGTTGCCAGCATCCTCAGCAATGGTCTGAATATTTGTCTCGTTGTGTTCTGTAATCAGTAGCATGATTTTTTAGCCCTTCTTTTTCGAGCGGAGGAGTTTGAAATCTTTTGCGTCCAATTTACCATTCTTGTTCATATCAATTTTGTGTTGATTACCAATAAGGTTTTCATTGACATCTATATCGCCATAAATGCCTTGACCAACTTCTGCACGAACATCATCGATGTTGTCTGCAACGGTGGAGAAAAGAAGGCTGTTTGTAAGTTCCTTAGCAGCGACGAAATCTTCGTCCATGATTGCTCTGATTAGATCTCTTGAGTCGGACATTTTATTCTCCTAGATTCTATTATCTATTGTTTCTTATTGCTCTGCGTTTGTTCGCCGCCACCCATTTGTGCTTGCATCTGCATTTGAGCCTGTTGCTGCTGCAACTGCTGCTGCATCTGAATATCGCCAGTCATCTGTTGTGTGGTAGCCTGAGTTGCAATCTGTGTTGGGATAGCATTGTTTGGGTCTTGCTGCCTATCTTGTTCTACCTGTGCATTAATGTCTGCAACTTCTTCTTCAGTCAATCTCAGGATATTCTTCTGAATGTATGACTTGGAGAAGTACTTGCCAAGATATGGATCGGCAGAGTTCACAAGATTGAGACGATTCGTCATGATTTCGTTTTCCTTGGCTTCCGTGAAATAGGAGTCCTTACGGAAATCGAAGCGAATCATTGGGTGAATATAATCCCAATCTTCCTTCGTGATTACACCCTTGAGTAGCAACTGAGTCTTCAGTGCATCAAGGAAAAGTTCTGCAAACTTCTTTCTGAGTCTTTCGATGAAACGGAAGAACTTGAGTTCGTCTCGCGTGATTTCCGCTTGGCGACCCATGTTGAAGCCGTTCTGATCCGTCTCAAGACGAGACATCGGAACATTGAGAGACTTGTACAACTTCTTTTGGAAGTATAGAACATCGTCCATCTGTCCAAGATTCTGACCACCCGGTAATGTACTGACTTCCGTTCCCTTGCCACCTTCGCGGCGGGGCATCCAAAAGTCCTCAAGCATGGTCATGTGCCGTCGTTCGTCCTTCAGTTCTCCCGTAGAAGCATCATAAACCAACTTGTTTCGGTAGCGGTTCATGATGTCCTTGAGATACTGCTCTGCCTTGTTCTTAGGAAGATTTCCGACATCGATATAGAACACTCTGCGCTCTGGTGCGCGAGATAGACGATAGATGACAACTGCATCCTCGACCATCTTTAGTTGGTTGAGTGGCTTCAATGCCTTGTGTACATACGACAGGACTCTCTTCTTACCAGAGTCAAACAACCCACTGTGAATGTAGCAGATCGAATCTGTGGCAATCTTCACACCTTTCGTTGGTGTGGCAGGAGTGAATGCAGCGGTGGTTGTGGATGTTTCCTCTCGCTCGCTGTAGACGAAGAACTCATCTACCTTGGTGACAAGATCGGCATTGGTTGCCTTGTCCTTCTTCTTCTGAACATTTCTGACTTTTCTGATGTGTGCCGATTCGATTGGACGCAGTTCAACAAGACCCTTCTTTGGGTTCTCCTTGTCGATGATCTTGTGATAATAGAGTCTTCCGTCTATGTACCACTTGCGGAATATCTCATATCCCTTGTCTTGAAACTTGAGGAGTCTGAGTATTTCATCAAACTCCTCTTCAATCTTTGTCTTTATCTTTGGAGATAATTTTCTATTGTCAACTACTATCTCAACGGGACGCTTTGTGTCATCATAGACAACTGCTTCATTGCAGATGTCATCGATAGCCATCTCTACTTCTGGATAGAGAGCCATCTCTCTGTACTTTCGAATCATGTCTGCTGTTGACTTGATTCCACCATCGAAATCCATATATGAACTAAAATACACACCAGAAGAAATGGGCATAGCCCCGTCATCAAGATCAGGAGGGGCGAACGATGCGTTCGTCTTGATTTCCTCCTGCTCAAGTTTCGGGGCTATTCTTTCACCCGCTCTGCCGAGCGACCAACCAAAAAGTTCAAAAGCCATTCATTTCTCCAAATAAAATTACACTGTAGGCGTGAAGTTACTCAAACCAGGAAGCGGTGATGCGTCTGGTGTACCGACGTTTGAAGTGAAGTATGAGTAAGCAAGGGTCACACTAAACTCTTCGATCTGATCGGTTGCTTCATACGAAAGATCGATTGACGAAATGTCTGTTGGGAAGCAACCAATCAACTTGTATGCCTTAACTGGAGTACCAGTACGATCAAGTTGATTAACTTGCCAATCTTGAAACACTGGTCCTGCAAGGTTTGAGAACTCGGTTGAAGCAACATTTCGTTCCATTGCTTGAATGCTGTTGACCCAAAGTTCAAACAAGTTACGCAACTGAAACTTGTTGTCATTGATGATTGTGATAGACCAATCACCGAATGTTCTGTCGCCAGGAACTTTGATTCGTCTTCCACGATATGGAATTTCGATTGTTCCCAATGCTGTTCCTGGTAATGATGCAGACTTTACAAGGAATGGGGTGAGCGCACTTTGGCTTCCACCGATGCTTCCTTGAACTTCAAAGAGCGATGGCTTGACACCGGCTCCCTGCATTGCATTTGCAAATCTCTTGATGTTCATTCTTTGTTACTCCCTATGGTCTATTTATTCGATGGTGGTTAGGTTGAAGTCGCTTCTCACAGCAACGAAGTTCAACTGAACGAAGTTGATGGACTTCAATGGCTTGATATAAATGTCTGCAACAAACTGATTGTTGTCGATTACTTGCGATGTATTGTTCGTTTCATCACAAACAACCTTGAAATCAGCAATACCACGTTGTGCTTGAACACTGGAAAGGAATGGTGTTACAAGATTGCGGAATTGGGAACGAGTAAACTCATCGTTGAATTCAAAGAGAGAATACTTGGCTGCTTTGGCAATAGCCTTCTCAAGGGCAATAAACACTCTACGAACATTGATGCGATCAAATGCACTTGGCTTCGTCAACATGGTCTTGTCGCTGTAAAGAACAGTTCCTGAACCATCGTTGAACTGAACAAAGAAGTTGATTCCATTCTTGTAGAGTTCATCACGATCTGCCTTGGAGAAGTTTGTTTCTAACTTTACGGCATTTCGGATAAACCCTCTTGAGAATCCTGCTGGAGACTCCCAAGGAATTTCTTGGGCGCAAAGAATTCCAGCAACATCCGATGCCAACGACATCTTTCTCAACTGATTGTTGAAGGTATCGAAGAAAATCTTACGACCAGCAACAAGAATTGTGTATGAGTTCGACGGAACTTGTAACACATTCTTTCTGAAATTGATGGTGTTAGTTGCTGTCTGCGATGAATATTGATTTGCTGCACCTGGCTTTGGTGATGGTATCACAAGAACAGTGTCCTTGCGTGGTGATATGACTGTATCATATGCAATTCTTTCAACCATGTCAGTTGTTGCTTGAGATGCATCGTTACTAACAGATGACTCAGGAACAAACAGAACATCAACTGCTGAATCATCGTCTGCAAATATTGAGTATGCTTTCGTATATTCCAGAGTTGACGGACCTGTTAGTGAAGACTCACCATATGCTAGTGGAGATTCATAGAATCCCTTTCTAGTATAGGTGGCACCACTGGCATCAACATATGAGTATTGAATATCACCGAATGCAGTTGTTGCGTTTGATGAAGCATTTCCACCACCAGTTAAACTAAATGGTTTGGTGCAGTACACAAGCCTTGACTTGTTGTTGATATAGTCTTTATAATAGATAGACTCACCATCAAGATTCTTTGCATCGGTTGCCTTTGAAAGAAGTTGGAATCTCTCAAGCACTCCGTTCTTTGCTCCAAATTTTCCGCCTATATCGATAACTGCAAAACTGATTTCATCGTTTGAACCACCAACATTAGACGCAAATGCGGAGGTATTTGGAATCTTGTCGAAGATAGAAATTGATGTTAAAGAATCAGTTACTGTTGTTGTGGTTGTATTTGTTACAGTTGAACTATTTCCAAACTGCTTCATACCGAATGCAAAGTCTCGTTGTGTTCCAGCCAATCCACCAACAACATCAAATGTGATACCAATGGCTTGTTGTGTCCCATTTACAGTATTTACAAATGTTACACCGCCAGTAAGACCAACAAGAAGATTCCAACCCTTTACTGAAGTTGATGGTGTGCCGGAAACACTGTTGAATATTCTAGACGATATCTGTGACCATGTAGTTCTATACGTTATGAATAGATTTGTAGTATCGCCACCAGTATAAATTAAGGATCCAAAATGGGATGGTATTCCAGATGTTTGAAAGTTTGTAAATAATGCAGGTAATGTGGTATTTGTGGGTGCTGGATTTGGAGTTTTAAATCCTATATTCATATTGGTTGAATCAGCATTCAAGAATAGAATATCAACAACATTAGTATTGGTCGGATTAATTTTAGCAAATATAGAACTTGGTGGGTTTACTGTAGAATTGAACTCTACAAATGGATTGAAATGTGTCCCAACGGATGATACTTTCTCCAAAGCATAGTAGTTACTGTTATTGCCACTTGGATCGGAACCATTATTCGTTAGTGAGAGATTTTGTCCAGTTGTTCCAGTAGCATAGAAAAATTTAAACGGATCGCTAGCAAGTGCATTGATAAATTCTGTTGGATTTTTGCCTGATGGGGGTACAACACTAACTATATTATACTGATGTGATCCACCTGTAATTCCTATGAGAGTAAGACCAGATGGAACGGATCCAGGTGGACCTCCCGCTGATTCCGCCCCTTCCGCCCCACCAGCAGAAAGTTGTTCGCTTGCGCTTAGATTTCTATACACTTCAAATGTGTAACCAATAGTTCCGCTGCTTATACCAACCATCGATGCAAGATTATATCCACCAAACAAGTTAAAATCGGTGTATGCTGTTGTTGTGGTGGTAGTGTTTATAGATCCAGTTTCATTAGTTGCACCATCCCAAACAATAACTTTGAGCGAATCTCCGAAATTTCCAGGATACTTCGCGCGGAAATGTGCTATTGGTTCAATGCCATCTTGACCTGAAAATCCGCCGATTTTTGCAAATTCTGCTTCATTGTTTATTCTAGGATAAGTGCAGTTATTGATGCTAGTGATTCCAGCCTCTTGTGAGGTTGAATTCGTCTCAGTTGATTGCTCAATTCTGATCACCTTGAGATTATTTGAGTACTTCAAAAAGTTCGCTGCCGCAAAGAAATCAATTTCGCTCAAACTATCTGATGGATCAAGTGTTGGTTTTCCAAATAAAGCAGCAAGATCGCTTTCTGATGTAACACGATTAGCAACTAGGCATGGACCCCAGTTAAAAGACCCAACCATACCACCACTATTGAGTGATTCTGGTTGAACAAATTGTGAAAGATCGATTTCCGATACATTTACACCTGGGCTTAGTTGTGTTGGGATTGGACTAGCCATTTTCTCTCCTATTAGATGATCTCAGTGAAGGTGCTATCTGTTCTCGTTGCGATGAAGTTCAATTGAATGAAGTTAATCGACCTTGCTGGCTTGATGTAAATGTCTGCCACGAACTGATTGTTGTCAATCACTTGACCAGTATTATTTGTTTCATCACAAATGACTCTAAAGTCCGTAATTCCTCTTTGTGCTTGAACATTTCGGAGATATGGGATGACTAGATTACGGAACTGAGAACGAGTAAACTCATCGTTAACTTCGAACAATGAGTATTTAGCGGCAGTTGCGATAGTCTTTTCAAGAGTGATGAAAAGACGACGAACATTGATACGATCAAACGCACTCGGCTTCTTCAATAGAGTTTTATCTCCAAAGAGAATGGTTCCTTCTCCACTGAATGTTGCAACTGGATTGACTCCTGCAACATAGAGAAGATCGCGCGATGATTGATCTGGATTGAATGCTAGTTTGATAGAATTTCTTATAGTTCCGCGGTTGAGTCCTGCTGGCGAGAACCAAGCCTGTGTTGCAGATTCACTTCTTGCACAAAGACCAGCAATATCGGAATTCAATGGAATGTAGCGGAACATGTCATTGTACTTATCGTAGATGTACTTCCATCCGCTATCCATGACGATATAAGAGGAATTCATACCATATGTGCTATTTCTAGTTGTGATGACATTTGATGTGGCTTGGGATTGTGTCTTATTCAAAACATCGCTGAGTGCTGGTGATACAAACAACACGCAGTCTTTGCGCTCATTGACAAGATCTGCAAGAAGTTTGACTGTTGTTGCATTAGATCTACCTGATATGAGTAGAGATATATCAACATTGTCGCGATCAAGGAACTTACTGTATCCCTTGGTAAACACATTTGCTGTGGAAGATGAGGCACCAGTTCCTCCACTTAGACTATAACGAGAAACCTTTGCGGCAGTATAGCCTCCGCTGATATCGGAGAAGGTGGTTGTAAGATCTTTGACGACAGTTTGGCCCCAAAGTTGTTCAAGATTACCAGCCCAAATGTAATTTGATTGTGTATTGATTACGGATGTAACATAGTTTGGCTGACCATCATTGTTGCGAGCATCGTATGCTTTCGAAACATTTTGGAATGTTTCTAGGATTGTTCCCCTGGTACCCGTGAACAAACCATCTTCATCAATAACTACAACATTGAGTTCGTCATTTGCGCCACCCTTGGAAGCGGCTTGTGTGCTTGTTTCAGCAGTTAGTTGGAAAAGATCTGCATACTTACTGCGGAACTTCATGCTCGCACTAAGACCGATTGTGCTTGCAACGTATGTCTTTGTTGTGACAGTATTTCCTGCGGCAGAATCAACAAGGAAAGTTTGTGCAAACTGATTTGTTTGGAAAATCAATTTGTCGTTTTCTTCAAGTGTTCCGCCAAGAACTGTAGAGAATCTGATGGTATTTGTTCCGATTGATGCTGTTGCACCAACAGTAAGTGTGGCTTCACCGTCGCCATCGATAACAACAACTTTCAATGAATTTCCCAATACTCCTGGATACTTGGCATAGAAAGCAGCGGTAAGCCCTTCTGTTCCCCCAAGAACATCTTCATTGGCATATTGTAATCCTGTAAATCCAGAAGAGTTTGCGTTGGTTTCGTCGGTGCCTATAGCACGAACAACCCGAAGATCGCGACCGTATTGAAGAAAGTTTGCTGCACAGTGGAAATCGATTCCGTTATCATCACGGAGAGGCTTTCCGAAAACTCTTACCAAATCGTCTTCTGATGTGATCGTGACTATTTTTTCTGCTGGACCCCATTGAAATACTCCAGCGATTGCCGCTGTTGTACTTGCAACATTTGGTGTGACATTTGTGAGGTCAATTTCCGAATAATTCACACCTGGGCTAAGTTGTACGGGAATTCTGCTCATTTTGTTCTCCAGATGATTCTATCATGTATGTAGTAAATTTTAGTATTTCACTCAATACCATGAGTTCATGTTGGAGTCTCTTTCTCTGAACCAGAGAGAGCCATCTTCTCCTTTTTCAGGAACAGAATCATCCACGCCATCATCAATAAACCCGAAGGGAGTCATTTCCTCCTCAAGTTTGTCTATAGTTTCCTTGTAAACGTCTTTTCTGATGTCAAGGGACGACAAGTCCTTAAAATATGGTTGTGTTGATAGCCACCCAAACAAAACCAAGGTCATAACAAGGTCATCGTTGTATCCGACCTCTGCCTCAAACGAGTTTTTCTTGGAGATAAACGCAAACAGTTCCTTAATCACATCAAAATCCTGAATGATCATTCTGTCTGACTCAATCAATGACTTTAGGATGGAACAGCCAGTTCTCTTGACAACCTCAGTTGTTCTGACTCCAAACTGACTCGTTCCAGATCCAAATCCCCCGTCGAGTACCTGTCCTTTTCTTCCGCGCATCGTGGACGAAAGGAGATTTTCATACTCCATCTCAGCATGAAGTATGTCTGCCACCTGACCACCCATGTCGTTGATTTCAACAAGAACATGGGCATTGTTGTACTGCTTTGCTGCCACATGGATGGCATTTGGGAAAACCATGGGGGACATATTGTTGTTCTTGAAGGTGGCAACAAGCCTGTATGGAGCCGCCGTAATGTCCATGATGGTGAATGCCGAATAGTCCTGTCCAGTTCCTCTAGAGACATCCACGCACATCACATATGTGTGCTTCTCTTCTGGCTTGGCATAGACCTTGAATCCCTCTCCGTTCTTGAATACAGGGTCGATGTATGCCAAGGTTTTGAGTTTGGATGGGGATATCAGAGTATGAATAGACCCCACGAAGTCGCAGTCGAACTCTGTCCTGAACTGCTCCTCGGAGGTGTTGGCGATTGTCTCCTGTTTCCACTTCTCATCTCGACCAGGAACATCCGACCAATGGACATCAATAGGAATGTATGAGTTTCTTCCGTTTGTGGCATCAGTCCACAACTTGTAGTACAGATTCATTCCGTGGGGAGTAGAAACTATGAATACCTTCGTCTCCTGACCCGATGAGATGGTTGGATATACGGACGAGAAGAACTCTTCTGCGACATTCTGTGGAACATATGCAAACTCGTCCAAGAAGATCATGTTGAAAGATCCACCGCGGACTGCACTGGATGAGGTTGCTGATGCTAAAACCTTAGAACCATTCTCAAGTTGAATTGATCCCTTGTTCCATTCTATAACACCCTGCTGAAGCCACTTTGGAAGATACTCGTATGCCAGTTTGAGTCTAGACAGAAGTTCTCTTGCGGTACTCAACTTGTTTGCAAGTATGGCAACATTCACGCTTTGATTGAATAGGACATAATGCAAAATGTATGCCGTGACTGTAGTTGACTTTCCGCTCTGTCGCGGAAGTTTCGCAATAACGAACCTGTTGTTGTGAACAGTTCGTACCATCTCTTCCTGAAAGTCATATAGTTCAAACGGAACAAGACCCTTGTCGAGGCTGATGATCTTCACATAGTTCTGTACAAAATAGATCGGATCGCGAGCGCACTTGGCATATTCCTCAAGTTGCTCTTTCGTCCAATCATGCTTTACATCGGAAGCCTTTAGATTTGGATTGCCAAGATAGTTCTTGCTATTCTTAGTATCAGCCATTTTCTATGATTTTCTTTGAAGAATCCAGTATCGAATCGGTATCTTTGATAGCCTTTGCGAAACTTCTTTTCGGATTTATGAGTTCTTGTAGTTCTTTTGTAGAACCTAAGAATATGGCATTTGTGGTGTTGTTCACCGTCTTCTGCTCATACTTGTCTTCCTTGATGGTCTTCATTCTCTGATGCAGTTCCACAAGATCCTTGTTTGTCTCCGCAACTGCCTTGATCATCTGTGCAACGACTTCATAGGCTCGGGGAGAATCCCCTTCGCTTGCCACTTTTAACACACCATCAATAGCCTGAAAGCCTAGATTAACAAGTTCCTTGAGGTTTTCTCTTGCTCGCTGAAAGTCCTTATCAGCATCATCCATTGCAACTGTGACCTCTTTTGGTTCAGTTGATCTTGTTACAATGGGCTTTGGTTCGGGATCCATATTCAGAATCTCCGATAGGTTCTCATCCATCTTACTCATGATATATCACCTTCCTACGAACTGATCAGACGCTCTATACTCCACAAGAGTAGTTATATTGTTATCTTTGAAGTATTTGATTGCAGCAGCAAGTTGTTCCTTTGAAAGTTCAAAGTAAGCATCGCGCATAATTCTATACGCAGAACCAATATTGTTGTTGCTTGGATCAGCCCACCTATCTCGCAAAGATGTGTTTTTATACATTATGGATTCTTCATTCAATGGAACGGTGTACCATCTAAATGTTCCATTGAATCCGTATGGTATTTTAGTGTTGCCACCAGTAAGTCCAGTGTTTGTCTCGTATACTCTGAAATCGCTAAATCTACCAGACTTAAACGTATTGTCATAATTTGTATGATCCGATTCTGCACCAGTAAGCCCAAGATCTTCTGGAAGACTCTCTATAAAAGATAAAGTATATTGCAATCGTTGTAAATCAAAGAAATACGTTTCAAGACCTCTTATAAATGCTGTGGTTGGATCTGTTCCTGATACGCCACGGCTGGTGACAACTCTTGTATACTCAGCAGAACCTCTTGCAATATTTCCAAAGTAGAATCCATTCAATAAAAGTTGATCCACATCGTTTTTGAGAATAAAGCCATTTGCCGGAACACCCCCGTTGAACATAGGCTTGATAAGATACTCAACAAAATCTTCTGGTTTATATGGGACAGAACCACCTCTTGTTAGGTCATAGTCTTCGTTTCTTCCCGATACCAATGGAACTATTCTATAATTGAACTTTCCTCTTTGATCCAAGAGTAACTTCCACATCTTAATCGATGATTGAATAGTTACTTTCATAGATTCCTTGAGGTTAAATAGCCTCTCTGCACTATTTCCACCCATGTCTTGATGGATGGTGCAATCTCTTCTTGACGTGTGATTTCTAGAAGAGGAACCCTGAAACGAACCCTTTATTTGCACAGGTATAAATGGGTTAAATCTTGGAACAAACTCCATTGCAAAGAAGTTCATATCCTTGTAGCCACCATATTCCAACTGCTCTTGATAGATGTCATAGTAATATGAATCAAGGAAGTTCATGGTATTTCCGAGCGGACCTCTAGGACCAGCATTATCAGTAAACAACTTAAGGATGTTTGCTGGGACTAGACGTGAAGCCTGATATGTGTTGGATGCTGCTGTTGTAGCACCACCAAGCATGAAATACTCATTGTGGAACGATGACTCACCCGTGAGAGACTTGTGATAACTGTTCCAACCAGAAGAGCCGCCCGATCCACCAAACGATGTTGCGCCTGTTGGTCCGAGATAGTTGTATGTGCTTGGCGGTGGGTAGAATGTAATACCCGCAATTCTGTTAAGGAAATATGATGCCCCAACACTCGCGTATGGATCAGTTCCATCCCTAGCAGTGCCTGGAGTTGGTATTGACTGAACCCACCCAAACACTGATGTGGTGTATGGATACGAATACTGACCCAAATTTGCGTTCACCGATGGAATTGCTCGGTATCTTCTAGGATATGTCTTAATCTCATTAAAGAACCTCTCATTGAAACTCTTACTGAGATTGAATCCATCAAGGTTAACGTAATTTCCTGTCTTACCGGAATTACGAATGAGTTCCACAGACCATGCTGGATTTGCTGAGTTTCCAACATACTGAGAAATCATTGCTGTTTGACCGTCCATAAGATCATTGTCCGAATACTTTATGAACGATGAATATGGTTCAAAAGAAGAAATAAGACCCGAGAAGGTTATTCCTCTATCGAATAGAATGGCGAAGTTTCTTCTTGTGGAGAAATGAATATCTGGTGTAAAGTAGATTGATCTTACCGACGCACTTAAACCAGTATTTGCAGATAGACCGAAGTATAGCGGAGAGTCTAGCGTTGCAGTTGGTAATCCATTGCTGTGTGTAAGACCAAGAACTGATGGGTTTTCAAGTAATTGAAATGGTGAGAGAACTCCACCAAAGTTTACTATGGTGTATGTTCCAGCAGACGAACCCTTCAGGGTAACACCAGTGAATGCCGTTATTCCGACTGGTTGATTTGAACCCGTAATGCTGTAAAACTGTGGGTACTGTAGAAGGATATTTGTATTGTCGTAGAGAGGTTTGAAAGCCCCATATGAAGATGAATATCCTATAGTGCAAAATTCTGCTTCTCTTAATTGATCTGCGTCATAAAGAACTTCATGACCTAAACTTTGGAGATATGTAAGACCAGCAAAGAATCTGCTGTGTTCAAAAGTCAATCCATCTCCCACACCAGTAAGAGAAGTAGTGAATGAGTTGCGATTTTCTGTTGGAGCGAAATACGGAATAATGCTTCTGCTGAAAAAAATCTCGGGTGTGATTTCTTTCTGTTCAACTGTAATTCGTATCTTCTTTATCGTATTTGCGGTGGTCAAATCAGCAGATTCAGTAGCAATCGTGATGATACGATACTGATTTAAGAATCCATCCAGATTTCTTTCTGCTGTTGATGACATTTACTCGTCCGTTAGTTCTCTAAAGGTTAGATCAATTTCGCGAATGAGACCAGAGGTTCTTACTGGTCCGAAAATATAAGACTTTGTCTGAAAAATTAACGAGTGTGTAATCAATCTTCGTTCGTTCAAGTCGCCTTCGTAATCCTCAACGCTATTAATCGAAGAAAGAATGATTGGCACATCCACTTTTCTATCTAGTTCTGTAAAGTTCATGCTTATAGTGAAGTCGGGGGTGAAATAGGGCAATATCTGCTCTATGATCTGATATCCATCATCAATATTCCTATTCATTATGTTTAAGGTAAACTCTATATTGTATGGAACTTCACTATAAGCATAGGATATCGTACTATCGTTTTCATCTCTGACTGAATATACCTTGTTCAGACTATTGAGTTTTCTGTTGTTGTCGTAAACCATCGAAGAGATTTCAAATGACATTCTTGGGAGGATGTTTTCGAAACTCTTTCTTGCAGGGTCTGCTTCATCAAGTTCCTTGATTTTGCGGACAAACTTTTCCTTTGGTCCATACGAGATCGGAACCTTTATCTTCTTTTGTTCTGTGCCATCAGCCTCTTTGCGTGAGATGTATATCTCATTGAACAACGAGCCGAATGCAACTACCAATTTTCGAATGCTGCCATGATAGAAATAGCGAAACATCAGTAGTTGCCCTCACTGAAAGGATCTTTGTCAGTGAAATCAATTATGTCCAACTTGGCGCGTTCCTTTTCTATATCACCACCATCATCAAGATTAGCATTGATATACTTCTTTTCAGTTGTGGTGATGGTTTCATAATCAGCGGATGCATTTGATTGCTCTCCTCTGAGTCGTGCCAATGTTGACGGTGTTCCTGTTTCAGTATGAACTTGAACGGTATTAACGAGAGAGTTAAAGTTAAGAATAGTTGCAGTCCAAGATGCGGAACCAAGACACGAACCTTGATATATCTTCTCTCCTTCGTAAAACGCACCACAAACACCGCTGATTGTAAACTCTCTAACATTGGTGACAAGTTGAGTTTCGACATCATCAACCTCTTTGATCTCGGTATCCATCTGCTCACCAGAGTATCTAAAGAGTTCGCATGAAAGTTCATATGCAAAGAATGAATTTCTGCTACCAACATATTTCACTTCATATAGACCACCATACTCAGGGAAATAGATAAGATCGCCTTCTTGTGGGGATGTGTCGGTTCCATACCTCGCGGCTTCCTCAGAAAATCTTTTCTTGGAAACCATCAAATTAACAGAATCTTGTATGTTGATTCCAAACTTATCCATCAACTTGTTCTGAGATTCAAAGAACTCGTAATTGGAAACAAACATTTCCACCTGAAAACTTTTGGTAAATTTAGATACAGGATCTTCACCAAAGAGATTGTCTAGATTTTGAAACTTGCGGAAGATATAATGCACATCAAAGCCATAGATCTTGATCTGTTCAACAACAAGTTGCTCAAACAAATCAGATTCGCGAGACGAGACTTTGAAGTAATTATTTCGTGCCATCAGCCCACCATGAAATCCGTTGGTAGTTCGTACTTGCTTTGCACAGTATCCTCAATCTTGGTAAGTTCCACCATCGCATCGTTGTACATGTCGCGAGCATCAAACTGCATTCCACCAGGCAATGCAATATTTGAGAACTTACTTAGATTGGCTGCCCATTGTCGTTTAATGAGTGCTGTGACATATTGCTTCAGGAGAATATCGTTGTATATCTCAGGATAAGTTTCTGGATTCAATGCAACATAGGCTTGAACTAGTATCTTGTCGCCAACCTGAAGAGACTCAGACCAATCTGTGTTTATCTTGAGTTTATTGGTGACTCGACTAAAACTTATACTTTTCTCGGGACTCAAGAATTGTTGTAACAACGAGAGATACTGCTTGGTTGTGTCGTAGTAGGACAAGTTTGATGTGCCTGTAAGGAATCCGTTAAAGTAATCGTTGAGCATCAACTGATATTGAACACTAAACATTCCGCTTTGAACGGCTTGATCAACAATAAAAATCTTTGTGACACTAATGATATTACCGCCACTAGAACCTGTGGTGATACTATTTGTGTTAATGTATTTGTTGTTTATATCTGTCTGAGTAATGATGTAAGGGACATAGACTTCTTCGACACCATCGAAGTGATATTCGGAGAAGAATTGAATGGCATCATCAATGCGATCTTCAACTTGAGCATCATCGACATTTATTTCAATGACGGGAAAGCCAAGCCGACGAAGGGCATAGTCTTTGAGATCTTCGCGTGATGTTATTGCCATTTCTACCTCCTAGCATTTCGAAGATGTTCAATATGCTTTTCGTCTATCTCTCTCTGCTGTTTGCAGAGTTTTATCTGTGCTTTATTTTTTAAAATGTTCTCGCCAAGGATATATGGAATATTCAAGCCAACTTGATTCAACCCGTTAGATTTATAATGTTTCTTGCCATCGTAATAATGAATAACATCTTCTACAACGTATTCCGAAAATATTGCTTGAACATCTTTAACGGAGAAAACTTCTCCATCAATAATAAAGATATCACCAATACGCTTAAATCCAGTTATCATGGTCCAAGTGCTTCTGGTTCCTCTGATGCAAATGGTAAGTTCTTCGTACCACCACTAGTCTTTCCATTTTTAACACCACTCTTCGTTGTTGCCGCTGCAATTTCTCGTTTAACGGATCTATATTTCTCATCAAGTCGAGCATAGTAATCAAGCAAATCAAGACGAAGATTACTTATTTGTTGAGCAGTTAACACTCTATCAAAATTCAATCCATCGGTAAATCTATAACTCGACAAGCATATTCCTTGAGTTGCAAGCAATCCACTAGTCAAAATGTAGTTTAACGTATTGGTATCAAATGGATTTATGAACAGCGAATTGTATGCTCCTGCTGAAAATCCATATGAATCGCCGCTTGAGAATAATCTACCAAATGGATTTTTGCCTAAAAGAGTATCAAAAGCATTACCACACGAACCACGATTACCACAAGCACCTTGAATGAGTTCAGATCGTTCAAGCATGTTTTCAAACTTGACGTTGGTGTTATAGTGATTGATGAAATCTTGAAGAGTCAATCCGCTATCTGTAATTGATATCAGATTGAAAGAATAATCATAATCAACAGCATTTCCCAAAGTTGTTCCTAATGGGAACGGATTAAAGTATCTTCTTGAGATTGGACCATACGCAAGAGAGAAGCCTGTGGCATCGGTATATGCGGTTGCCCCACTCAAACCACGTTGATAACGATAGACATCACGAACGCCAACACTAGCGGTAGTTGCAAGACCAACAGTTCCTCCTGGGAGGAAAGTGAGATCCGTCATTCTAGAAACTATTCCAACCAAATAATCTGTGCTTTCTGCAAAGAAAGCATCATACCCATCAAGGTTGTTGAAGTTCATTACAAAGCAAATGTCTTGTGACTGATGTGTAAATCCTGCAAGAGTTGGAACTCCTGTGAGTGTGTTTCCGCCATATGGATAGAAGCCGTAAGCAGAAATAAATCCGCCCGTGTTGTCTGCATCAAAGACTCGCAAAGAGTCAATATACCCATTAAAAGATTCGGAGCCGCTATGGTTGTTTCCGATATAAAGCCCGGACGTATTGGTGTTCTCAGGAATTAAAGTAAATCCACCACTAACAGTAAATTTCTTTATGTTATTGAAATATGCACTAATGTCATAACTAGAACCGGATGCGTTGGTTTTGATTAGAGATACTGCAACATGATTCCAAGCATTTAAACTTATTCCGGCTGAGTTAACGATATTTTGTGTTTGATTGAACCCTGAAGTCGTTCCATTTATTTGCCATACAAATTGAAGTTGAGTTCCGCTGCTGTCATATGACAACTTCCAATTTGCAGATGCGCCATCAGTTCCCTTTTGTATTAGCGTAAAATTATTTGCTAAACTCGTTGGGTAGAAAAACATCTCAAATCCATAACTAGAATATGCATTGCTGGTATTTCCTGCACCGAGCATGTTGTGGGGAGCAGTCGTTCCAGTTCTAGATCTTTTTACGAGATTTGTAACATAAACAAATCCACCTGTAGCACCACCACCATCCCGCGTAAACTTTCCGGATGATGTGCCAAATTTCTTAACTGTGGATGAGTGTGTTGGTTTTGTGGTTGAACTGCTTGTGTTGTAAACAACAGTAGTTTTTGTTATGTCTTGAACGATTGGTGAGTTGAATGACAAGTATGGGTATGGATTCTGCATACCAAGAATAACTTCAACTCTTGGATCATAATAAGTATCACGTTCTATATTCTGAATTATTCTTGATCCATCAATGTTAAAGTCTTCGGCTGGTGCTATAGCATTTTCTAAAGCAGAGAGTTCATCTCCAGTTGGTAAATATGCTTCATCGATGTAAGCATATAGTCTTCTATTGAGAATATCACCAAACTCAGGAATATCAAAATCGGTATACGCTTTTGGATATATTCGGGTGATCTTTCCGTATTGATTAAGTGTGACTAGTCTAAAAGCCATGATTTCCTCAAATGCTGAATCCGTTGCTTACCAATGTTGCCAAACTATATGATGATGTATAATATAGATTTCCTGTTCCCGTAGCACCCGATCCATCTTCTGGTTGTTTCATATATGTTGGCGGTTTTACTGATTGATAGTTATTTCTGTATGTGATGATTCCGAATAATGGGGGCAATAAATTCATAACCGATACCGTGGCAAAAGGTGTTGAAGTCCCAACTATATTTGAAAAATCTGCTGAATGTGCAAACGGAACGTAGTTGTAACTTGCATAGCCTCCAGCACCAAGACTTGTAGACACATTTCCTATTTGAGAAACGGGAGTATAGTACTCAGACCAAATAAATCTCAATGGTTGTGTTCCCACAATTCCAGATCCAGAAAACCCTGCTGAAAGAGTCAATGTTGATAGTTGTGTTGATGAATTTTGAATATATGAACTAGCAACGCTACCAAAGTGTGTTGCATTGGCACCAGCATCATCATCCCACCAACGAATTGCCGTTTCAAACTCAACGTTTGTGATAGACCCATTGAATGCTGCATATTGACTAAAATCCATTGGGAATATGGATTGACTATATTTCGTGGAGATTGATGACCCCGAACCAGCATAATAGTTAAACTTATGAATAGAAGACACGGATGAGACGACATCAATACTGGAAGTTTTTGATGCTGCATATCCAAAGTTTCCAACATAGGCTGCACAAGCATTTAGTTTTGCACTTGATGTATTTGCAACCAGATATGAGCATAAACGCGACAATACTGCAACAGATCCATTTGCTGTTAGATTGCTGTTTTGTAAAGCAACATAAGAGCCACCAACAGCAGCATTCTGACCTACTATCTGATAGTCATACGAAGTAGGAGCAATTCCTTGAGAAACAGCATCACCACCGGGATCAAGCACTGGGTTGGTTCCCTCTTCACCCGATGAAGAGCCACTACCCCCTATGATAATTTCTTCTTGTTCACCGTTGGAACTTCCGCCTTCATACTCTAGTGGTCCACCTAATCCCATTAGAATGCTCCCGTCCAGACTGTACCTGGTCTACCTTCCAAAGCACCAGTTCTAATTGCTATGGATAAAGTTTTTTCTGTCACATCCCAATGATATACCGTTCCTCTAATTTTTCCATCTGGCGTTGAGTACGTTTGTCCTGGATTGAAAGATGATTCCGAGAAATCAAAAGTTGAACCAATATTATCTTTCAATTTTAGTTCTGTTATGGATTGACCACTGAGTGCAGAGAAACACTTATCTGTGGTGATGGTAGACCCATTGAATGCACAGAAACCATGCACAGATCCTGTACATACACTACCAAATAATTTTACATATGACGAATGGTTTGATATCACCCCATAAGAACAGTTACTGACCACAACACGATTTAGATTTGCACTAGTGCTTCTATCACAATAAACACCAACATGGAAATCTTTAAACCCAACATTGCGGAATAACCCTAACCCAAGACCCACTGGTTCATTTTCAACTTGTTCGCCCAATTTAGAACCAGTTGCATACAATCCCGCTTTATTACTATAACCAGAAGTAGTGTATTGTCCAGTACCAATCAAGTTGTAGTGAAACCCTTGAGACTTTCCATCAAAGAAGATGTTTTGAATTTTTCGTAGACCACCAGATTTTACTGTTAGGATTGTTCCATTTCTGCGGAATACAGTTGGAATGATCTTTACAGTTACATCGTTTGAGTTTACTGTCTTCCAACCAGCAGAAAAACCTTCTCCGCTAGTGCCACTCACATTTACACTATAGGAGTGATAGTTTGGTCCAAATCGAACGGCATCATTGAGAAGACTTCCTGCGGGTCCAGTAGCAGTAAACCAAACTCCTGTATTATCTCCGCTACCATCAATTTTTTGTTTTGTATAAGCCGCGCAAACACCAGCAGGACTATTGACAGGGAATGTTATTCCTCGGAAGTTTGATGTTGCTCCAATTGGATTACCATTTGATGCAATCGAACCATAGTATCCAATAGGAATGCTGCTCATCACAAACTGTCTGACGCTTGTTGCGTTTGTTAGCCAAGAATTCACACCGTTAATATTGTTGTCCACAACCTGTGCATCAGTCAAAGAACCAGTATCATACATGTTTCCGCGATAGCCATTTCCATAGAATCGCGTCCATACTTGAGCAGTATTTCCGCCTGTATTTGCCAATGGCATTGGAACAGTAAACCAATTGTCTCTAATAGAAGACTCAATAGCCAA
>Ga0315905_10001684_pt1 | contig 23623 bp, 34 predicted proteins | sample LakEriMetagenome_5_FD_203522 | JGI IMG/M metagenome (GOLD analysis project Ga0315905, IMG submission 203522) | Freshwater fungal communities from buoy surface, Lake Erie, Ohio, United States - Buoy 4 MA121 | ecosystem: Environmental > Aquatic > Freshwater > Lake | place: USA: Lake Erie, Ohio...
TTCGTGCTCATCGTATCAAAGTTGGCGACAATAAAAAAGATGATGTGGAAGATATGAAAGAAGAAGCTGATATGTCTCACATTGAAGACCATAAAGATCAGCAAGAGAAAAATATCGAAGACCAGTTAATGGCTGAGTTAGATTTAACTGACGAGCAAATTGATCACATTGTTGATTCTGCTCAAGAAGATGACTTTATCGAAGAGTATGATGATGAAGAATTATCTATTGTTGATGAAGACAGTGGCGAAGAAATCCCAGAAGAAGAATACACTGGTGTCAATGAAGAAAAACTAATGGAAGTTCTATCCAAAGTAGAACGCATCCGTGCTCGTTTACGTTTTGCTAAAACCAAAGGCAAGCGTGAGCGTAAAGCACAAATTGCCCTAAGAACACGTTCGACAAATGCTGTTGCAAATAAACGTGCACGTCGTTTGGCAATTAAGTTAATGAAGAATCGTTTACTGCGTGGTAGAGATGCCAACAAAATCTCCATTGGTGAGAAAGAACGCATTGAACGTATAATCCAAAAACGTAAAGTTATCGTTGGACGTATTGCTTTAAAGTTAGTACCACGCATCCGTCAGATTGAGAAGTCACGTTTATCACATACTAAATTTACAAAAGGTGCACCAAATGTTGCGTTTTAAAGAATACATCTCAGAAGTAAAGACATGTAACTGTTGGAATGGTTACAAGCGTGTTCCAGGAACTAAGCCATGTGAGCCAGGTTCTTGTGTTAAAGAATCTGCCATTGCTGAAGGTGGTCTCTGGGATAATATCCACGCTAAACAAAAACGTATTAAGGCTGGTTCTGGTGAACGTATGCGCAAACCTGGAAGCAAAGGTGCTCCAACTGATGCTGCGTTAAAAGCATCTCAAAATGAAGAAGTTGAACAGATTGATGAGTTAGATACAAAAACTTTAAAATCTTATGTTAATAAAAATCTAAAGTCTAATGACACTAGCTCTAAAAGAGATACTGGATTGTATACAGCGACTAATAAAATTGCTAAAACACAAGCAACTTCAACATTAGATAAAAAAGTTAAAACACTTGGTAACACATCAGCAAGAGATCATAAAAATCCATATGAGTATGAAGCATCTCGTTCTGAATTAAAGAACAGAGGATCTCATAATTTTGCAGGACGCAAAACTAAAACTGAAGAAGTTGACCTAGAAGAAACAACCCCATACTACAACAAACCATCTTTTCTAAAGAAGATGTCTCGTATTGCTAAACAAGAACGCCAAGCACGTGAAAAAAAAGAAGCCGAAGCTAAGAAACCTGTTAAAGAAGAAACTATGGATGAAGCTGCCATCGATGCTAAAGGACACAAAAGTTCTACTGGTGGTTTAACTCAAAAGGGACGTGATGCATACAATGCTAAAGGTGCTAATCTACAAGCACCAGTAACTACCCCACCATCAAAGTTAAAAGCTGGCAGCAAAGCATACAATCGTCGCAAGTCTTTCTGTGCTCGTATGAGTGGCGTTGATGGTCCAATGAAAGATGAAAAGGGTCGTCCGACTCGTAAAGCACTAGCACTACGTAAATGGAATTGTTAATATGGATGAATTGAAATTATCTCTTAAAATAACATTAGCAAATACATTTTTAATGTATTTCAAAACACAATCCTATCACTGGAATGTTGAAGGTATGTTCTTCCCGTTGTTCCACGATTTCTTTGGTGAACTTTACCAAGAAGTCTACGGAGCAGTTGATCCTCTTGCAGAAGAAATTCGTGCACTTGATGATTACGCTCCGATGTCTCTTGACGAGTTGCACAGTACTGCAACTGTTAAAGAAGATGTAGTAAGACCAGTACTCATAAGAGATATGCTGGAAAACTTGCAACAAGCTAATCAAGAAGTCTTAGATAGCCTAAATAAAGTGTTCGATCTAGCAACAGCAGAAAAAGAGCAAGGACTTGCTGATTTTGCTGGCAGCAGAATAGATGCCCATAAGAAACATGCTTGGATGATTCGTTCAAGTCTAAAAAAGATAGAGGAATAATATGAATTTTAAAACATTTTTAGAGACTGTTAATAAGTCTGACATTCCAGCGTACTTACGCAAGAATGATAAGATGACCACTAAAGATCTAGAAAAAGAACGTACACAGAATCGTTCCCATCCAGAAACTATTAAAAAGATTAATGGTACTCAGATGGAAGAAGTTGAACAGATCGATGAAAAGTCTGAACAAGCTAAACGTAATAAGACCATGAAGAATATGATGGACGCATCTCGTGGTGCACGTTATAAAGTTCAGAACAAACTAAGTGGTGATGATGTTCGTGACTGGGACGGTAAACATCCTACTCCAAGAGCACAAAACGTAGCAATTGGTCGTGCCTTGCGTAATGAAGACGCTGAACAAGTAGACGAAGGACGTATGAAAGCCATCGCAACAAATGCTCAAGAAACAGATCGTTTAAAGAAAAAAGATGATGTTCCATTCGATGGTCCATACACTAAGACTCCAGCAACTACAACAGACAAGTCTGGTGCAGTTCATACAGCTATGAGTCGTGCAAAGCACTTGGCTAAACAAGCAATGAAGAATGTTAAAGAAGAAGCTGAGGTTTTAGACGAACTGCGTCCACTAACTTATATGTCATATCACAATAAAGCTACCGCAATAGGACGAGATGGAAAAAAAGCATTTGACAAAAGTGGTAAAGACCGATCTACTAATATTGCAAAAGCAGATAAGCGAGTGATCGACGCTGTCCATGGAAGGGGACCTCTACCTAAACTATACCCAACTGCTAAGAAAACTACACTAGGTAAGAAAGCACAAGCTGCTATTCGCTCTGATGCTAAGTGGAATGAAGAAGTTGAATTAGAAGAAGGTTACGATAAATCTTCAGAGCATCATAAAAATGCTCGTAAAATGGCAAAAGACTATGATGGTAAAGCAACTTTTCATCCCAATGGTCACGCTGAAGTAAGAATGCGTTCAATAGTTCATGGGTATAGCACTCTTAATCCGAAAGGAACTACTTTAATGTCTGGTGAAGATTTGGCCAATCGTGCTTGTAAGGAACATGGTAAAGGTAAAGTTCAAGGTAATGTAGTTCACTTCAAAGAAGAAAAAGACGAACAAGAGTATGGTTATGAAGGCGATATGGCTTTGAATCAGTTGGCAACGCTAACACGTTGCGCTGAAATGATTAAAGATACACTAAAGCCAGATACTGATTTGCCAGAGTGGGTTCAGTCTAAGATTACTCTTGCCACTGATTACATTCAAACTGCAGCTGACTATTTGTATTCTGAGTCTGAAGTTAATGAGGGCTACTACGAAAAGCCAGCATCAGCATATCGCCGTAAAGGTGACGAAGTGAGAGATCCAACTCCAGTTGCTCCAGTTCCAGCTAAGAAGTATATCAAAGGTACACCTGAGAATAAAGCAGCAAGAGCAGCAAGCAAGCCAATCAATGGTATGCCAACTAATGTAAAGTCAGAAGAACTTAAAGGCAATCAACACAAGATTGATAAAAACAAGAATGGTAAGATTGATGCCCATGACTTTAAGTTACTGCGTAAAGAAGAGCAGTCTAAAGAACAATTTGAAAACGGAGAATTGGAAACAATGTCAAAATCATACAAACAATTTGTTGAATCATTAAACGAAATTAAAATGTCAGATTTGCCATCGCGTAAAATAAGTGGTTCAAGCTACGGTGCTCAATACCACGATTCAGAAGGCGATGATGAAGAAGAAAAACCAAAAGCTAAACCAGCAGCAGATGCTGTAAAGCGTGGTCGTGGTCGTCCAGCAGGTGCTAAATCTGGTGCACGTCAAAGTGGCTCTGCCGTTAAGTCAAAGAATGGCGCAGACTACACTGGTTATAAATTACACTTACCAAATAAGAACTAACTAAGGGGAATTAAAATGGCACTATGGTCAAATACAGACGCAGAAGGCAGCAAACCAAAATATCTAAACACTGCTGGTAAAGCAGCTGTTGAAGGTATCTCTGCAGCAGAAGCAGCAATTGCAGCAAACAAAGCAAAGGGTGTTGCTCATGCTGGTTGGGTTACTACTCGTACTTATACTGATGCACAAGGTCGTACTCGCAACAAGACTGAAGTTCTAGTTGCTATGGGTTCAATGACTGGCGATGATAATACTGATGATACTACTATTGGTATTGATGCCTAAATAGTAGTAATGAGGGGAGATTGGCTCCCCTCTCGTTTTACGATTGATTGGAAATGAGAGAACCTTTGAGTGAAAATAACTTTCTTCTACATGCTATGCATCACTATGATAATCCGCAGTGTTCTAACATAGAAGAGTTTGAAGATGATTTAAAGAAGTTTGTTTATCTTAAGAAACTAATATATCGTTATAAGAATGTTGGTGAGTTAAGAGAAAGATTAATCTTAAATCATATAATTGTTCTCTACAATATTTTTGGCGATGAAACAACTCGTATGTTGTTTCATAAGATTGAAGAGCCATTGTGGCCACAGTTAGTCACGTTTTTGGTTTATCTTAATCGTATGCCTGAAAGCGTACCTGAGTATGGAATTACCTTGGCAGATATTAAACTAGACGAAACTATTATTGCTGTATTAAGGAAGATATGAGTAGGTTAGTAGACAATCTTATTGCATACCGAATTCTGTCAATGCTTATCAAACCATTTTCAGAAACAAGTGCATACCAATTGGGTATTATCGATGATAAAGGTAAGAACCTAAAGAAGAGCAGCACACTCACAACTACCAAAGAAAAAGACGCATACACATATTTACATCGTTTGGTGTTTAATATGAAAAAGATTATCAATCGTCTTCCAGGTGGTGAGTCAAAGCTAAAGAATTTAGTTAGTGCGTTCTTTCTAGTAAAAGAATACTACGAAACAAACGATCGTTCATTATCACTTATGGAAGAACGATATAATACACTACTGGAAAAAGTAAGTAAATATAATTTAACTCTAGTTGAAGAAGAAATGCTTATTGTTGAATTTCTTGAGCGTGGTATTATATTAGAAGATGGTGTGGCAAATGTTACTGGTGCTGCTGTTTCAACAGATACTCCTGCTCCATTGAAGAAAGATATTAAAAAGTATAAACAGATCGCTAGAAGAAAAATTCCAGTAGAGGTTGCATAATGTGGATGTTGAGTTTTATTCCAGACGCAATACTACTCTGGACAATTCATATTATATTGATAGCTGGTGTAATTGGTGTTGCTGCATCATACACAGTATTTAAATTTCCATTTATAAATCGTTATCGTTTACCAATTCAAATAATTTCATTTCTGTTGGTAGTTGTTGGTATCTTCTTTGAAGGTAGTTATGCAACAGAGAAAAGCTGGCGTGATCGTGTAGCGGAATTACAAGAAAAAGTAGCAAAAGCAGAAGCCCAGTCTAAAGTAGCAAATGAAAATATAAAAACTGTCTACGTAGACAAAGTAAGAATTGTTAAAGAACAACAAGTAGTTGTTCAAGAAAAGATTAAAACTGTTGAATTAAAGATTGATTCACAGTGTAAAATAACTGCGGATACCGTTGATATTTTAAACGAAGCAGCAAAGGGTAGTAAGAAATGAAACTCTTGTTACTTATTCCTGCAGTTCTTTTAACTGGATGTTTGGTCACTCCAGTTAAACAAAACTTTCCTGAAGTACCACCTGAAATTATGATAGCATGTCCTGACCTAAAAACTGTGGAGCCAACTGAAAAACTATCTGAAGTTTTGAAAGTTGTTGTCGATAACTATGGGCAATATCACGAGTGTCGTGCCAAAGTAGATGCATGGCTAGAGTGGTATAAAACCCAGAAACAAATTTTTAAGACTGTAAACTAAGATGGAACTACCAGAAAGACTCGCTAAATTGGAAGCACAAGTAGAAACAATAAAAGAGGATGTCAAAGAATTGAAGCACGATATCAAAGAAGTGCATTCTCGTTTGACTACTTCAAACAGAGAAATCGTGGACAAGATTGACGATATGCAAACACGTATTGAACACAAGATGCAAGCTAATGCAAAGATCAATCAAGATCAACACGAAGTCATTCGTAAAGATGTCGTTGAAGATCTAGAAAGAATGAATACCCGTGTTTCTGCATTGGAACAGTGGAAGTGGTATGTAATCGGTGGTGCTGCTGTTGCAGGGTTTGTTCTTGGACACATCAACGAGATCGCAAACTACATAAAATAAATTTTCTTTTTATTATGAATCAGAGTAAAATTGTTACTCTTGTGGGGTTATTATGCTATACATTGACAACAAATTTGCAAGTATTCTTGGATCACGTCTAAGAAACTTTAAACAAAAAAACGATTATCTGTGGAACTATTCTTGCCCAGTATGCGGGGATAGTTCTAAGAATAAATTAAAGGCACGTGGATACATCTACCGTAAAGGTTCTGATTTATTCGTTCGGTGTCATAACTGCAACTACGGTTCAAATCTTGGTAGCTTAATCAAGTATGTAGATGCTAAACTTTATGATGAGTACGTTCTTGAACGCTACAAAGGTGGTGCTAGTAAACACAACGCACACAAAGATGTGGCAGCAATCCTCCCAGAAGAAACCCCAGAAGTATTTCTAGAAGATGCTATTCTAGAGAGTTTGGCTCGCCTAGATACGTTAGACATCACACACCCTGCTGTAAAATATTTAATTAAAAGAAAGATTCCAAAACAATATTGGAATCTACTTTATTTTGCACCTAAGTTTAAAAAGTTTACCAACTCAGTAACACCTAAGTTTCAGGAACCAATTGAAGGTGATCATCCAAGAATGATCATTCCGTTTTTTAACCCAGCAGGTAAATGTTTTGCTTATCAAGGTAGAGCGTATGGCGATGAGCAACCCAAGTACTATACAATTAAAGTTGATGAAACACAGGAGAAAATATATGGACTCGATCGCTTGGATTATAGCAAACGCATATACGTTGTTGAAGGACCAATTGATTCGTTATTCTTACCGAATTCAATTGCTGTTTCAGGAGCAAGTTTTGATACCCCTACTATTCGGCAGTTACTTACTAATGCAACGATTGTAATGGACAATGAACCCCGCAATAAAGATATAGCAAGACAACTTGAAAAATATATCGATTTGGGGTATAATGTAGTTATGTATCCTGATTCAGTTCAGGAAAAAGATATTAACGATATGGTTTTATCGGGTAGATCGCCTGATGAAATTCTAGAACTCATAAATACCAATACCTTCACTGGTATGGAAGCGAAATTAAAATATGCGAATTGGAGAAAGAATTGAAAGTCAATTTAATTAGTTATAGTAAGCCCTCCATTACCATGTATGAAGAAGGTCTCAAAGATGCTCAAGAACTCATAGCTTATTGCGCACGAGTTTCTAATCCAAGCAATCAATTTAATGTTGAAACAGCTGACAAGCTAATTCGTTATCTAATTAAACACAAACACTGGTCACCACTAGAAATGGTTAGTGCTTGTCTCGAAATTGAAACAACTCGAGATATTGCTCGCCAAATTTTACGCCATCGCTCTTTTAGTTTTCAAGAATTCAGCCAACGCTACGCAGATCCAACTAAGGACTTATCATTTGTCTTAAGAGAAGCAAGACTCCAAGACGAAAAGAATCGTCAAAATAGTGTAGAGTTACCAGCCACAATTGCTGGGCAGAATATTGCTGAAGAGTGGTATGCTAGACAAAGAGAAATTCTAGCATTAGTGACAAAAACGTATGACTGGGCAATCTCACAAGGTATTGCTAAAGAACAAGCAAGAGCAATTCTACCAGAAGGAAATACAGTTAGTCGTTTATACATGAACGGTACACTGCGTAGTTGGATACACTACATCGAGTTGCGCAGTGGTAATGGTACACAAAAAGAACATGTGGAAGTAGCAAGGGAATGTGCTAAAGTTATTGCTGAAGCATTTCCAATGTCTACGGATTTTATTAATCAATAAGAAATATAACAGGAAGTTTATGGAAAATATTGTGCATGGCATAAAGGTTGATTATTCTCGTGATGCGTTGTTTGACGAACTAGGAAGAATAAGATTAAAAGAAAGTTACATGAAAGATGACGAAACATCTCCTCAAGAAAGATTTGCTTTTGTTAGTAGTAAGTTTGGTAGTGATCCTGCCCATGCTCAAAGGTTGTATGACTACTCCAGTAGACACTGGTTGTCTTATTCTACCCCAATCCTCAGTTTCGGGAGGAGTAAACGTGGTTTGCCGATCTCATGTTTTTTAAATTATATTGAAGATACAGCGGAGGGTTTAGTTGATAATCTTAGTGAAACTAATTGGCTTAGTATGCTTGGTGGTGGCGTTGGTATCGGTTTTGGTATACGTTCGGCAGACGATAAGAGCACTGGCGTTATGCCGCACCTCAAGATGTACGATGCATCAAGTTTGGCTTATCGCCAAGGTCGTACTCGTCGTGGATCTTATGCTGCTTACCTTGATATTAGTCATCCAGATATTATAAATTTCTTGGAGATGCGTAAACCAACAGGTGACCAGAATATGCGTTGCTTGAACTTGCACCATGGTATTAACATTCCAGATGCATTTATGGAATTAGTTGAGCAATCTATGATTGACCCAAATTTCGATGACTCTTGGAATCTAGTTGACCCAGCATCAAACGAAATTCGTGAAACTGTTTCAGCCAAAGAAATGTGGCAACGTATTCTAGAAATGCGTATGATGACAGGTGAACCATACATACACTTTATTGATGAATCAAATCGTAAACTTCCACAGTGGTTAAAGGATAAAGGTTTAAAGGTTCATCAATCAAATCTATGTTCAGAGATTATTCTACCAACAGATGAAAAGCGTACTGCTGTTTGTTGCTTGTCATCACTAAACTTGGAGTATTACGATGAGTGGAAAACAGATCCTCTTTTCCTTGCTGATATTGCAGAAATGCTTGACAATGTTCTTCAGTATTTTATTGATAATGCACCTTCCACCATCAAAAGAGCTAAATATTCCGCCATGCGTGAGCGAAGTATCGGCATCGGTGCGTTGGGTTGGCATGCCTACTTGCAGAAAAACAAGTTACCTTGGGAATCACCAATGGCAATTGGTCGCAACAAACAAATCTTTACACACATAAGAGGAAAGTTAGATGAGGCAAACAAATTATTGGGATCTAAGCGTGGTGAAGCGTTGGACGCAGTGGGTACTGGGAATCGCTTTAGTCATCTTATGGCTATTGCTCCCAATGCTTCTTCTTCCATTCTCATGGGCAATACTAGTCCTAGTATTGAACCTTACCGTGCCAATGCTTATCGCCAAGACACTCTATCGGGTTCTCACCTAAATAAAAATCGCTTCTTAGATATTATTATTCAAGAAGAATCCCAGAAAAATAAAGAAGGTTGGGCAGATGATGTTTGGCGTAGCATTATTGCCAATGATGGTTCTGTTCAGCATCTCGATTGGATGGATCAGTGGACTAAAGATGTTTATAAAACATCAATGGAGATTGATCAGCGTTGGGTAGTTCAGCATGCTGCAGATCGTCAAGAGTTTATTGACCAAGCCCAATCACTAAACGTATTCTTCAGACCAGACTCACACATTAAATACATTCATGCTGTTCACTTTATGGCTTGGAAATTAAAGCTAAAGACGATGTACTACTGCCGTTCTGATAAGATCGCAAAAGCGGATAAAGTTAGTAAGCGTATTGAACGTGAGGTTATCAAAGAAATCAATCTCCATGCACTAACTGGTGACGCAGATACTTGCTTAGCCTGCGAAGGATAAAAATGGATGCCTATGACATTGCGGATAAAATTAAAAAGTATTGGTGTGCAGTAGTTCCAAAGAACTCTGGTGAAATTACTAAAACAAATAAAAAAATCAGAGTAGTTGTTAATACTGACGAAGGTTATCGTGAAGTTGTAGGTGTTTATATCAAAGATGATATGATAGAACTAACATTGGACAAGGAATAAGATGGTAAAGACTAAAACAAAAATGACAGATGAACGTAGCTACTTTAAGCCGTTCAACTATCCATGGGCATACGAAGCATGGTTAAAGCACGAACAAGCACATTGGTTGCACACAGAAGTACCAATGATGGAAGACGTTAAGCAATGGAAGAAAAGTTTAACACCACACGAGAAAACATTCTTGACAAACATCTTTCGTTTCTTTACGCAAGGTGACATTGACGTAGCTGGTGGATATGTAAAGAACTACTTACCATACTTCCCACAACCAGAAGTACGTATGATGCTAATGGGTTTTGCTGCACGTGAAGCACTACACATTGCTGCGTATTCACATCTAATTGAAACACTTGGTTTACCTGAGATTACATATTCTCAGTTTATGGAATACCAAGAGATGAAAGACAAGCACGATTACGTTCTTGATATTTCTTCTAAGAATGGCACTATTGAATCAACTGCTACTCACATTGCGGTATTCTCTGCCTTTACTGAAGGTATGCAATTATTCTCTTCATTCATTATGTTGTTGAACTTCCCACGTCATGGATTGATGAAGGGGATGGGACAGATTGTTACTTGGAGTATTGTTGATGAAACAATGCACGCTGAGAATATGATGAAGTTGTTTAAAGAATACATCAAAGAAAATCCAGAGATCTGGGGTGATGATCTAAAAGGTAAGATTTATACAATCGCTGAAAAGATGGTTCAGTTGGAAGATAAGTTTATTGATCTGGCATTTGCTGAAGGCGAGATGCGTGATCTTAAGCCAGAAGATGTTAAGACTTATATTCGTTATATCGCAGATCGTCGTTTAATTGGTCTTGGTATGAAAGGTATCTTTAAAGTTAAAAAGAATCCACTACCATGGGTTGAAGAAATGATCAATGCACCTGTTCACGGTAACTTCTTTGAGAATCGTGTAACAGATTACGCTAAAGGTGCATTGTCTGGTTCTTGGGATGACGTTTGGGGAGCAGCTGCTTAATGTTAGAAACTATATGTGACACAATGCTGGATGCTTACAAGCGTAACTGGATTACCAGTCGTGACGGTAATGTAAGCATTCGACATCACGATCGTGATCATTTTTATATTACGCCAAGTGGTGTGCGTAAGCAGACTATGCAGCCTGATCAGTTTAAAAAGATTATAATTAAACCACCAATGTCGTGGAATGAACCAAAGACTGGATTGATTGCAGAACGCTGGGGATGGAAAGAAGATAATTATACTGAGATCAGTGGAAATTTAAAACCTAGTGGAGAAATCCCATTACACTTTGGTTTACAAAAACAAATGGGTCAACACAGTAATGATGTTCGTGTAGTTATGCACTTTCATCCAACTTACTGTGTTGCTGCTATGCACGCTGGTATTGAACTGGGTGATATCGCAAATGATTTCCCAGAACTAAGTAGATATACTAAAGTAGCAAAGAATGTGCCTGATGTTCCACCAATCTCTCAAGAATTAGCTGATCACTGCCATCGTAACTTGGAGTTAGATGATAGCGGTAATATCGCATATGATATTGTTGGTATTAAGGGACATGGAGTAGTTTCCATTGACACTAGCCCATGGCGTGCTTATGAACACATTGAACGTCTTGAACACATTTGCAAGATAGTACTTGCATCTAGAAAATACTAAAAGGTAGAAATATGACAACAAAAGTATTTGAATGTGAATCATGTGGAACTTCAGGAAAGATAGTTATCAAAGGTACTGATACTCAGTACGAAGATATTGTCTATTGCCCGATTTGTTCCGCAGACATTTACGAAGAAGAGGACTTAGACACAGAAGACTAAATAGATGTTTACATCTATGAATTAGTCTAATGTGGTTATATAATAACGAACAACTTAATGAGTTACCAGAAGATTGCGTTGGATTTGTTTATCTAATAACAAATCTAACAAACGATCGTAAGTACATCGGTAAGAAACTTGCTAAGTTTTCAAAAACCAGTACCAAAACAGTTACACTTAAAAATGGTACTAAAAAGAAAAAAAAGATTCGTAGTAAAATTGATTCCGATTGGTTAGAATACTACGGATCAAGTATTGAATTAAATAAAGACATTGAAACTTTGGGAAAAGAACATTTTACCCGAGAAATTTTATATTTCTGTAAGTCAAAGGCTGAGTGTTCTTACGTTGAAGCACGAGAACAGTTTAGTCGTAGAGTTTTAGAATCAACTGAATATTATAATGGACAAATCTCAGTACGAGTACACGGATCACACATCATAGGTAAGGTATGACAAAAATACTTTTTATAACAGCAATAGCATTATCAGCTTGTGCAGCTTATTACTCTGTAATGGGCTTGCTTGCTATTTTCTCAGCAGCTGTTATTCCAATTCTTATTATGGGTTCACTACTAGAAGCTGCAAAACTTGTAGTAGCTTCTTGGCTCTATCGTTCGTGGAAAGAAATTCCATTAATAATGAAGTCTTATTTCACCTCAGCATTAGTTATTTTGATGATACTAACTTCGATGGGTATCTTTGGTTATCTATCGAAAGCACACCTAGATCAAGCAGTCCCAAGTGGGGATGTTGCTTCAAAGGTATCAATACTTGATGAGAAAATAAAAACAGAAAAAGATAACATAGATGTCGCAAGAAAACAAATCAAACAACTTGATGATCAAGTGGACCAAACGATCGGAAGAAGTTCTGACTCGCAAGGAGTGGAGAGATCTCTACAGATTAGACGAGGACAGCAAAAGGAAAGAACCGCACTTCTTGCTGAAATTGGATCAGCTCAAACCAGAATCGCCAGATTAAATGAAGAACGTGCACCAATTGCTGCTGACTTAAGAAAAGTTGAAGCTGAGGTTGGTCCGATTAAATATATTGCTGCGTTAATCTACGAAGACACTGCATCAGAAGATGTGCTAGAAAAAGCAGTTCGTTGGGTTATTATTATGATTGTTTTGGTATTTGACCCACTGGCTGTTTTACTATTGGTAGCAGCAAACTGGCAAATGCGTAAAGATTCTGAGATCATCGTACAATCTGAAGAATTACCTGAACCACAACCTCTACAACCCAAGCCAGAGCCAGAGCCATTACCAGAAGAAAGTAAGAGTATAATCTCTAACTTCTTTCGTAAGCCTAAAGAAGACACGTCAACATTAGAAGTCTTTGAACACGCCACAACTAAGAAAGTTATAAACTTAAAAAATGAAGCTGTGGTGAATGATCAGATTCAAATAGAACTTACACAAGAAAAACCTCCTAGACCACCTTTAAGGTAGTGTAAAACATAATTAACCCTAAATAATATTAGAGTGAACGCAATACCTCGTTATTTTCCGTATAACTAAAAAGGTTTAAAAATGACCAAAAAGATCGCTACAGCGGTGCTTTTTGTCATGTATTTGTCTTCTGCGATGGCTGATCCCATCGTGACTGATTCGACTAGTAGAAGTACAACTGATTCTACTTCAAATAGCACTACAACAGTAAAATCCCCTCCACCAACAGCAGTGGCTCCAGCAATCACGATTATTAATAGTGATGTTTGCGCTGTAGCTGTATCTGGTGCAACTCAAACTCAAATTCTTGGTATCTCCTTTGGTGCCACGATGACTGATAAGAATTGCGAAAGATTAAAGTTAGCTCGTTCCACATATGATATGGGTATGAAGGTAGCAGCAGTTGCTATTATGTGCCAAGATGAAAGAGTCTTTACAGCAATGATGAATGCTGGAACACCATGCCCAGTAGATGGTAAAATTGGTGAGCAAGCCAAGAAAATCTGGGAAGACAATCCTGATCGTCAACCACAAAAAGTCAAGAGTAAAGACTAAATGAGATTTTGGGTATTAGTGTTTTTGGTTGTTGGCTTGGTTGCACTCACACCAAGAGCTAAAGCACAAACTCCAATAACATCACAAAACATTCTAACACCAACAGTTGATGCATGGACTGGTTCTGTTGCAGGACAAAATGGTGGATACTCTGGTGGTGGTAATGGACCAGCATTTAATGCAGGAACAAATACTTTAATTTTTGGATATACAACTGCAACAGCAACTCAAAGAATCACTGCTGAAGCATTTGCTATTCAACACGCATTAGATTTGTCCAACTCTGGTATTAAAATTAATGGATATAATTATTCATGGCAGATTAATAATTCTGGTGAGCAATCTGGAACTTTGACTGGACAGGTAAATTTGTTAAGAGGTACTAGTGTTTTAAGAACTGACATCTATAATTACAATACTCCAACGAATGGTTTTCAGTTATACTCTGGCACTCAAACTTTTGTTAATCAAGAAAGTATACTTGCTGGTGATTCAATGACACTTTCGTTTACTGGTAAAGATAGTAGATTCTGGGCAGGTTATTATGGACCACAAGTTCGTAATCCATCAATTACATTAAACTATACTACTGATCCGTGCGCAGGCAATCCAGCATATTCACCATCGTGTTCAGGATATAACACAGTAGTAACCAGTCCAAATTTATTAACTGGAATGACTGGACCACAAGCATATGCTATCAACCAAGCATTATCCAATGCTGGTGCTGGCGCAATGATACATGGTTTTAATTATGGATATGACTATAGCGTAGCTGGAAGAACATGTTCCTTTTTTGATTTGTTTGGTTTTTGTTTAACAGGTTGGCAGTATTCAGATGCAGGAGTTGCCACTGTTATTACAGACAGTAATAATTCTACTATCTACAGTTCATCTAATACACACAATGGTGGTGATAATGGAACTTTTGGAACATATAGTAAACAATTTAGATTTGGAACTTCCAGACAAATAACTACACTTGGTGGCTTTGCTATGGCACCATGGACTAGTGGAAATGCCAGCATAACAAATATGTATAGCAATGCGGTATATACAGCAGATCCTTGTTTAGATCCTCTATCTTCACCATCATGTTCAGGTTATGCTGCAGCATATTTCACTCAACAATGTACTGCTAATCCTCTGTATAATTCTGCATGTCCTGGATACGCACAAGCATATTTTACTCAACAATGTACTGTCAATGCAATGTTTGATCCTGCATGTCCTGGATACGCATCGGCATATCTAACATATCAATGTTCAATCAATCCATTGTATAGCACCACATGTGCTGGATATGCAGAAGCCTATAAAACTCAACAATGTGCATTGGATGGATTATATGATAGAACTTGTACAAACTATGCAGACGCATATGCTAGAAAATATGTAATAGGTATTCCATCTTCTGGAACAATAAGCTATGGACCAGCTGATTCAAGATGCACAGTTGGTTGTGACACATCCAATACCCTAAACACAAATGCTGGACCAGCTACATCAGGCTATTCTGGTCCAGGTGCCACTAATGTATCAACAACACAGCCAGTAACTTCGATTAGTAACTCAGGACAAATTTCTACTGGTGTTGCTGTTACTAATGATAGTAACGTGAACGCTGTAATTGCAACTCCAAAAATGGATGGACCAGCTGCATCTACTGGCAATAGTCCTGTTGCCTCATCAATGAATTCGCCTGGACCAGCTGCATCAGGATCTTCAACCCAAACAGCAAATGCTGGACCCGCCACTAGACAAGAACAAAAATCAGAGGATAAAAGAGATGATGCTCCGAAAGGCACTGGAGGCAACAATTCGCCACAGACTACTAATACTGCTCAAGCGTCATCTGATAAACCAGCAGCACCAACTGCTCGTCAAGCAATCCAAGAACGAAGAGAAGCTGCAGCAAAAGCTGAAGCAGTAGAAAAAGGTAAAAACCTTGCCAATGAAATGGGTAAGGCATCTGACATGGAATCACAAAAACAAGTTCAGAATGTAGTTATTCAAGCAATGGGGTTTACACCTGGATTTGATACATACGGTAAAGCAATGTTACCAGATGTTGCTGGATATAAACCATATTCAGTTTATAACAATCAAAAAACTATTGATAATCGTGCTAACCTAAGAATGTTTGGTGGCACTGATCGCATACATAACGAAATGGTAAACTCACAATATAACAAAGGAAATTAAAATGGCAGAGGAAATTAAAGACGTCAATAAAAAGATTGACGAAGCAGAAGCAGCAGTAAAGAAGTATGCAAGTAAAGATACTGTAATTAGTATTGGTGGTTACGAATTTACACCTGCAAAACTAATGGTAGCTGCAACATTAGTATCATCTATTCTTGGTGGTTTATATGGTGCGTTTGAAGTCTATAAAGATTATCAGGGTATGAAGAAAAAGATTGCAGAATATGTTTCACCAGATTTAGCAGAAGTTTATAAAAAGCTAGATGTTATTCAAGTAGAGTCTGGTAAAACTGCTGAGTATACTCGTGATATCAAGAACGATCTTAAAAATGACATTCGTCGTTTAGAGTCAGTTGTTGAGCAAGTAGAGCGTTCAGCCAAACAATCTGCACGTGAATCAAGCGAATCGCAAAAAGAACAAGAGCGTGAACTACGTCAATTACGTAAAGAAATCGATACTAAGATCCAAAGAGCGTTAGACAACCCATTATCGAATAAATAACCTTTCTAGATCAATGACTTACGAAAACCCTACTGCTAGTAGGGTTTTTCAACATTTAGCTTTACTTTTATTTGACTTTAGCGTATAATAACTGTGTTAGGGTTGAAAAAGGAACTTATTATGATACGATTTATTATTGGTCTACTGTTGACCTTTGGTGCTGTTGGTGGTTTGGATAACGATCCAGATGCACCACTGTTGGTATTGACTTTGATTGCCGTGATTGGCTTGGGGTTGATGCATTCTGGTGTGCATGCTCTTGGGAGAAACAATAATGAGTAAAATGGCTGAGTTAGCGTTAGACATTGAAGAGTTGTTGGCTGAAGGTATGTCACCAAAGTTTGTTGCAGTTACACTGAACTGTCCGATTGAAATGGTTTATGATACCATTGAACAACTTGAGTGTTTAGAATTAGAAAAGCAGTATGAAATGTTGTCATATGATGAAGAGATGGCAAATGACGATGCACAATATTATGGAGCTTGATATGATTATTACTTACAAAGAAGCACAATTAGCAACTGAACATTTTGATAAGAGTCATGGATCGTTTTTCGATCGTGGTTCTGCAGATTCTTACTACCATCGTCCACGTGACCCACATCGTGGTGGTGTTGGTGGTATGTCTGGTCCTAGAATTGATGCTGTGCGTGAAGCAGACATAGAAGCATACCACGCTGGCTATGATTACAATGAACAATTTGGTGACAAGAAAAGCTGGGATTAATTTCTTGCATAATTTAATTTTACTTTAAACTAGAAAGAATGTATAATAAACTTAAACCTAGAGATCCAATAGCAAAGGATCTACGTACTCCCAAATACCGAATGCGTGTAGTTGAGAGTAAGGTTAAGTACACACGCAAATCCAAACACACAAAGGACAATTATGGACAATACTTATGAAATAGGCAGAGGTGGTGCTCTTACTACTGTTAAGATTAAAGACTACCCATACGATGTTGTTGAGTTTACCATTACCAAATATCTTGCTGATGAAAAAGGTAGGGAGATTGTCAACAGCGGATACACCACATTCTTTTCCAATAAAGAATTCGTAGATTTTTTCACACCAATTGTAAATGACTTGAAAGCGAGATTTGATAATGCAAACAATGCCAGCAAACCAAACACCTGAATTTAAAACTTGGCTCAAAGGACTACTAGTCGATGAAAATACAAAAGATCTGTGCGTTGTGTTTACCAAGAAAGATGGTACTGAGCGAGAACTATTCTGCACACTCGATGAAAGCAGAATCCCCTCAGCCAAACTTCCAAAAGTCCAAGAAAGTGGCTCGGTTGTTAGAAACTTCAGCGATGAGTCAGCCAGAGTGTTTGACACAGAAAAGCAAGAGTGGCGATCTTTTCGTTGGGATTCAGTGAAACAAGTAAGGTTTGAACTATCATGAATAATACTATGTTAACAATCGGTCTTTTGTTGGTTGCAATTGCTGCAGTAATTGGTATGCCTATTGCCCTTATCTGGGCACTCAATACCTTATTCCCTGTGTTGGCAATTCCATACGGCATTGAAACTTGGTTGGCTGCATTTATTATTCCAGCTGCATTTAAAACTGAATTTTCGTTTAAACAGAAAGCATAATTATGAGTATTTCCTCAATTGAAGATCGTAAAAAGATTTTTGGTGCCATCCGTGAGATTAGTAATTCTATGGTTCGCATCGAAGCAGAACGTGATCTAATCAAAGACATCGTGAAAGATGTTTCTGATAATTATCAACTTTCTCGTAAAGTTGTAAATAAGATGGCTAAAGTTTATCATAAACAATCACTATCTCAAACTGTTGCTGAACACGAAGAGTTTGTAGACATGTATGACCAAGTAACCAGTGCGAATAATACCAACACTGCACCCAACCCATAAGTACAAGTTACTTTATGTTTCTGGATACGCTCAGGAGGGTGATGGTACATTCGATGCTTTATTCTCAAAGACAACTATAACAGATAATTTTAAAGAACTTTTCTATAAAAATGAAATAGAAACATATGCGTGTGAGTTTAGTAAAACAGACACGCATTTTTCAGTGTATCATAAATGTAGAGAATTTGTTATAAAGAATAAAATTGATTTTGTCTTTGGTTTTTGCTATGGATCGTTTCCGTCTTTATACTCTGCCATAGATAGTAGTGTAAAAGGTGTTATTCTTTTAGATACTTCTACTATTCCTCCTGTTTGGTCTAATCGGGGAATTACCTCAAACTTAACAAAACCAATTCCGCCAATTAAACTGGATAGTATAACATGTCCTGTTAAATTATTTTATTCAGAGTGGGGAGTTAATAATAAGATTAATACCTTTAATAAATTACAAACTGAGTTTATTAAAACACTTGACGTTGAAGTCATCCCAAATAGTACACATGCTATTATGCTTGAACCACAACGATATATCTTAATGGATAAAATAATGGAGTTTATAAATGCTTGACTATCCAGCTTGGAAAAATGGTAAGTACTGTAAAGTTAAAGATCTGACCGTATCAGTTCTTGATTTTGGTTTGATTCATTGTGATGCTACATATGATGTTCTTGCCGTTAAAAATGGCGAGATACAAAATCTCGAAGCACACCTGAGTAGATTTATTAACAGTTCACAGGGGTGGCGCATTCCAGTTGAATACTCTGATAATGATATTGAGATTGTAATTCAAACACTGGTGGCTATTGCTCCAACTGATGATCTATTAGTTTGGATTGGTTTAACACGTGGAACACCTACATCTGGCAATCCAAGAGATCTAGACAGTTGTAAACCTAATTTGTTTATATACGTTAAACCTTACTATGGTTTCAACAAGGATAACACAGCAACTGTTTGTTTGGCTAAACAATTACGCAATACTGCCATTGATCAAACAATGAAGAACTTTGCATGGAATGATTTAAACCTTGCACAGTGGGAAGCAATTGATCGTGGTTATGATACAGCTGTGCTAATAGACCATAGAGGTTTCTTAACTGAAGGTCCAGGATTTAATATGGGTATTGTCCGTGACGGTAAAGTTTATGCCCCAAAGCAAAATCGCCTGGAAGGCACAGTTATGAAACTTGTTGAACAGTTATGTGTGGAAAATAACGTACAGTTTAGTTGGGCTGCAATATCACCTGAGGATTGTCTTGATGCAGATGCTATGTTTTTAACATCAACTGCTGGTAATGTTATTGCAGTAAAGTGTTTTGAAAATAAATATTTTAATGATAATGAGATTTTAAAATGGTTACAACAGAAGTTAGTCTAGAACAAAACAAACATCTATTATTCCTACTACCAGGACAAAGTTTATCGCCACGTGTTTTCTGGGATTTTAAACTACCAGATGGTTACACGCATATAGATTATTTTCTTGCAGCAGGTATAGATGTAATCTTATTTGATCCATGCGGTTATGGAGAGAGTACTGAGAATTATCAGTACGATAGGCTTGGGTATGCAGACCAGATTGAATCTGCAATCAAAGAACTTAAGAAAGAATATGTTTCTAAAACTGTATTTGGTTTCTCTACATCAACTGCTCCTGCATTGATTGCTGGTGAGAGAGGTTTATTTGATAAAGTTATTATTCATAGTCCATCTGTTCGTATGGATAAACGGTATTATGTTGAGTTTGACACTGAGCACTTTGAGACTGGTATCGAAAAACTTAAAAAAGAAAGACTTGAGAAGATTAGTGATAAGTTGATTGGTACACCAAATAGAATTGACGGATGGGAGCAAAAGATTGTTGACGTTATTGGCAGCACTACTTGGAAAGTTCCATCGCAACCTGTTTATGATATAAACAATTACTGGGTTGATACAGGACAGTTAGGGTTCGATCCTGCAAAGGTTCCACCGATCTTAAGCATTATTGGTGAGTATGACTATGAATCAACCACAGGTGGTTATGATACCTTTAAGGAACTATTCCCTCAATCCAAGGAAGTCATTATTCCTCAGTCTACCCATTTTTCTATGTGGGAAAATTCCTCTGCCCTAACTCGTTTGGAGATGATCCAATGGGTCTTGCAATAACCCTCAAAACCGTAAGGGAATGATCAAAAATACCTTGCCTTTAATTCAAAGGTAGGGTATAATAGTTATATTAAATGGAGGTTATTGACCTATGGCTGTAAATACTGCAAAACGTAAAGCTGCGATTGAGAAAGCAGATCGCATTATGAAGGGTGTTGAGGTTCAACTCAATCCTGAAACATATCAACGTGACTTGATATGTGGTTTGAATTACTACAACGCAAATCACGATGACAAAGACAAGAAGAAGTGGTTCATCTCTCACTACGCTAAGATTGATAAGAAATTAGCAGTTGAGATGTTGAAGATCGATGAATACCAATTTAGGTATGCTGGTATTCTTGCACGTCTTCAAGATGGTGGTTCTGTCCTTCAAGAAAAGGAAATGAATTACTACAATGAACGTGTAGAGTTCTTGAAGTCTCAGATTGGTGCTCGTCAAAAATCCCAAGACAAACAAGACAAGAAAGATGCAGATGCTGCCAAAGAAGCACTGCCATCAAATGTAATTTCAATCCAACAACGTATGGAAGATAAAGCCCATGACTTGGCTGGTGAGATTGAAGGTGCGATTGATGACTTTGTTCTCGCTGGTTGCAAGTCAGAATTTTCAACAAAGAATTATCTGTTGGCGAATCAAGTGGCTGGACCAATTGCTAAACGCATTGGAGAGTTGTTTGAGGGTACTGCCAAAGAACTTAGAGAAGCGATTGAAGGTACTGATGAGCAATTGGTAGAAGGTTACTCACACTTAAACAAACGAGAGCTAAAACGATTCTTAGAGTTTGTTGAAACTATTATTGCTGATTGTCAGCAGATGGTTCAAACAGCCAAAGTGAATCGTGCACCACGTAAGCGTAAAGAAATTTCTCCTACAAAGCAAGTTGCTCGTATGAAGTTCTTGCGTGAATTTACAGAACTTGGCTTGAAGTCAGTACCACCTACTAACATTATTGGTTCTGCAGAAGTCTGGGTGTATAATACCAAATACCGTAAACTACAAAAGTATGCTGCGGAAAGTGGCACTATTGCAGTCAAGGGAACTACCTTGATTGGTATTAGTTTGAAAGATTCTGTTTCGTTTACACTACGTAAACCAGAAGAATTCTTCAAGGGATTGTCTATGGGTAAACGTGCATTGAGTAATGCACTCAAAACCCTAAAGACTAAACCAGCTGTACCAAATGGTCGTGTGAATGAAGAATGTATTATCTTGGGAGCATTTTAATTATGATTTTAGTTGACTATTCGCAAGTTGCTCTCAGCAACATTCTATCTTTCCAGCGTGAGTTGAAAGGAAGTGACTCTGAAGTAAAGAACTTGATTCGTCACGTTACCCTTTCTACTTTGAAATCATACAAGAAGAAGTATGGTAAAGAGTATGGCGAACTTGTTATTTGTTGCGATGGACGCAAGTACTGGCGTAGAGAAATCTTCCCACACTACAAAGCTGGTCGCAAGAAATCCCGTGAAGCCAGTGAACTAAACTGGACATTGATCTTTGATACACTATCAGAAATGCGTGAAGATATTGCAAAGCATTTTCCATATAAAGTTATTCATATCGATCGTGCTGAAGCTGATGATATTATTGCAGTTCTTGCTAAGTGGACTCAGACCAATGACCTAGTTCAACAAGGATTGGTTGAAGACCCACAAAAGGTTTTAATTCTTTCTTCTGATGGTGACTTTATCCAACTGCAAAAGTTTGATAACGTGACACAATGGTCACCGATGCAAAAGAAACAGATCAAAGCCAATGCTCGTGAACTACACGAAAAGAAAATCACCCACATCGTTAAAGCTGGTGATGATGGCATTCCAAATATCTTTAGTAAAGATGATGTGTTTGTTATTGGTGAACGACAGAAAGTTTGCTCAGCAAAACGTCTTGCTGAGTTTATTGAGAATGGGTATGATGCATGTAAGAATGATGATGAACGTCGCAACTGGCACCGTAACGTACAGTTGATTGACTTTGATTACATTCCAGAAGACGTTTCTACGCAGATCATAGATACATATACAAATTACAAAACAACTGGCGACAAGATGTCAATTATGCAATATCTTATTGACAACAAGTGTCGTTTACTTTTAGACGAGCTGGAGGACTTTTAATGGCAACAAAATATATCACTGAAATCTTAGACGATATCAATTCTGATCCTACTAAGATTGTTAATTACAAAGAAAATGGAGCATTGCGTTTGGTTCTAGAACACGCATTTGATCCAGCAAAGAAATTTATCTTGCCTGAGGGTAGTCCTCCATATAAAGAAGACACAGCACCTCAAGGTATGAATCCTTCTAATCTTCATATGGAAGCCAAGAAGCTATATGTGTTCTGTCGTGCAGATCTAAATCCTGTTCGCAGAGAAAGTCTTTTTATTCAATTGCTTGAGAACAGTCACCCAAGTGAAGCCAAGCTATTGCTTGCAGTCAAAGATCAAAAGCTAACTAAGATGTATCCTAAAATTACACATAAGTTAGTCAGTAATACTTGGTCTGTTATTCCTGCTCCAGTTGCAAAGGAGAAAAAGGTAACAAAAAAAGAACAGGCTCCAGAGAATGGAGCAAGTGCCTAACTGCAAGATATCAAGAATCTTTACTTGACAAAATAAAGAAATTGCTGTATAATTATATTATGAAGCGTGTGAAAGGTTAATAATGAAATCATTAATTATGTTATCCTGTGTTGTTGCAACGAATGCAATGGCACTGGACTTTGATACAGAGTGGGCTAGGTATGCCAGTGATTTTGAAAGACTAAAACAAAAAACTGTTGTGGCTACAAAATCTACTGGTATTGAAGTTGCAGATAAGTCTACTAAATTGCCTGAGAAAACTACTCAGATGAATGTATTACAGCAAGTTGACCCTAAGTCTCCTGAGAGATTGGGGTATAATTTGTCAGATCCAATTATGCGGGATCGTGTAATAGACGCATATAACAAACCCAATGCAGTAGTTTATTCTGTAACCTTGAATTGAAAGTATATATTATGAAAAAAGTAATCCTAGCAGTTGCGGTTCTCGCACTATCAGCATGCAGTTCAACAAAACTAACTGATGCTGGTCAATCCTCA
>Ga0315905_10001686_pt1 | contig 23620 bp, 19 predicted proteins | sample LakEriMetagenome_5_FD_203522 | JGI IMG/M metagenome (GOLD analysis project Ga0315905, IMG submission 203522) | Freshwater fungal communities from buoy surface, Lake Erie, Ohio, United States - Buoy 4 MA121 | ecosystem: Environmental > Aquatic > Freshwater > Lake | place: USA: Lake Erie, Ohio...
CATTTCCCCTTCCTGGATAATGTATCCGCCCCTCGCGGGAACGCTCGGAGAGCGTTCCCTGCCTTTTGATCTCAAAGGCAGGGAAATTTCTCCGAAAGTTCCGGTGGGGGCAGGATTGTTTGTTCGCAATCATTCTTCCTGACTCATCGACGTTATTCGCGAACCGGAGCGAGGGGTGAAGGTTGCTCACGTGTGGATATCACCCTGGATAGAAAAATAGAAACCACGGATTGCACTGATTGCACGGATAATGAATGAGTGATGAATATCATGGCCTTCACCAGTGGGGTGAGCCAGAGATTTGATAGATCAGGCCCATTTTATCCGTGAAATCCTCTTCAATCCGTGAAATCAGTGGTAAAAAACGGTAATGCAACCCTATCCATTTTTCCTTCTAGGGTTAAAAGAACGCCGCTTGGTTGGCCCCCATGCTATTGCATGAAGCTAAGCAAGCGGATGTCACCGGGCTCGAAATACTCCGTTCTTATTCCTCCTCGGAAACCGAGCCGTCGTCGGCGGTTTCCGGTTCTTGCGACAGGGCATCGCTCGCTACCTCGGCCTGGCTGTCTTCGCCGTCGGGAATGACTTTGGAGATATCCTGCAGCGTTTCGCCTCCCTTCATGCTAAGGAGCTTCACCCCCTGAGCATTGCGCCCGGTCTCGCGGATGGTATTGACCTTGATGCGGATGCTGAGTCCACTATTGGTCATCAGCATCAATTCGTCGCTCTCCTCCACGGTGACGGCGCCGACGACAAGTCCCGTTTTCTCGGTGACTTTCATGGTGATGATGCCCTTGCCACCACGGGATTGCTGACGGTATTCCTCAAATGACGTGCGTTTGCCGAGGCCGTTTTCGGCGGCGACCAGCAGCGTGCTGCCGGGGGTGACCAAGGCCAGGCTGACAACGCTGTCGTCTGTTTCCGGCCTGATACCCCAAACTCCGGTGGCGGTGCGACCCATGCTACGAGCCTGTTGCTCGTGGAAGCGAATACTGATGCCATGACGGGTGACCAGCACAACTTCGTCGTTACCGTTGGTGAGGCGCACGCCGATCAGTTCGTCGCCCTCCTCAAGGTTGATCGCATTGAGTCCCGCTTTGCGATAGTTGCGGTAATCGTTGACCGGAGTTTTTTTCACGAGTCCCACCTTGGTGGCGAAAAGGATGAAACCGGCCTCGTCACGGAAGGTGATGTCGTTACCATTTTCATCGGTCACCCGTTCGAGTCGCAGCAGCGCAGCGATTTTTTCCTCCGGCTGGAGGTTGAGCACATTGCGGATGCCACGGCCCTTCGCGGCGCGCGAGCCTTCGGGGATTTCGTAAACGCGCTCTACATAAACCCGGCCAGTGTTGGTGAAGAACAGCAGGTAATCGTGGGCTTGGGTGGAGAATAAATGCTCGATGAAATCGTCTTCCTGATCGCTCGCAGTGCGGGTTTCCATACCGCGTAACCCCTTGCCGCCGCGCGCCTGGACGCGGAATTCGCTCGAAGGTGTGCGTTTGATGTAACCGCGATGGGTGAGGGTCACGACCATCGAATCATTGGCGATCAGATCCTCCACCGCGATTTCGCCTTCTTCAGGAAGGATCGGGCAACGGCGCGGCGAACCGTATTTTTCGGCAATGGCTCGCAGTTCCTGTTTAATGATCGTCAACACGCGGATCTCGCGGGCGATGATGTCCATGAAATCGACAATCTCGGCGAGAACGCTGTCGTATTCGCCTTTGATCTTGTCGCGCTCCATGCCCGTGAGCTGATAGAGGCGGAGTTCGAGAATCGCATTGACCTGGCGATCCGAAAAAACATAGCGGTCGCCCTGCACCGATGGTTGCGAGCGCAGCAGGATCCCCAGACTTTCTGCGGTGGCGGTCGGAAAGGTGTAGGCGGCAAGCCGCTCGCGCGCTTCGTCGCGGTTTTTTGAGGAGCGAATGATGTGAATGAAATCGTCGAGGTGCCCAAGCGCAAGCAGGTAGGCCTCGAGGTTTTCGGCGCGATCTTCCGCCTTGCGCAGCAGGTATTTCGTGCGGCGGATGATCACCTCGCGGCGATGCTCGATGTAGCAATCGATGGCATCTTTCAGCGGCAGCATTTTCGGCCGTTTTTCGTGAATCGCCAACATGTTCACGCTGTAGGACGTGTCCATGCTAGTGAGCTTGAAAATCTGGTTGGCGACAACCTGCGGGCGGGCATCGCGCTTCAGTTCGATCTCAATGCGGGTCTCCTCGTCGGACAAGTCGCGCATGCCAGAAATCCCGGTGAGAATTTTTTCGTTCACCAACTCGGCGATGCGTTCCTGCAAAGTCGCACGATTTACCCCGTGTGGCACTTCGCGGATTGTTAGAATGCTTTTGCCACCTTCCTGTTCATCAATCTCGATTTTACCCCGCAGGCGGAATGTTCCCCGACCGGTGCGGAGATATTCTTCGATTCCCTTGAGGCCGCGGATTTCGCACTTGCCAGCGAAGTCTGGACCTTTGACAAACTGCATCAATTCCGGCAGCGTGATATCCGGTTTGTCAATCTGCGCGCAGATGGCCTCGACAATTTCGCGCAAATTGTGGGGCGCCAGGTTGGTGGCCATACCCACCGCGATGCCAGTGCCGCCGTTAACCAGCAGATTGGGAAAAGCCGAAGGCAGTACGGTAGGCTCAGTGAGCCGCTCGTCGTAGTTCGGAACGAAATCGACCGTGTCCTTTTCCAGATCCTCCATCATCGCCATCCCGAGATGGGTGAGCCGGGCTTCCGTGTATCGCATTGCGGCAGGAGGATCGCCCTCCACCGAGCCAAAGTTGCCCTGGCCGTCGATCAGCGTCTCGCGCATCGTCCAGTGCTGGCCCATGTTAACCAGAGTCGGATAAATCACAGCTTCGCCGTGAGGGTGGTAGTTACCCGACGTATCGCCACAGATTTTCGCGCACTTAATGTGCTGCTTGCCCGGGGCGAGATTCAGTTCGCGCATGGCATAGAGAATCCGTCGCTGAGATGGCTTCAAGCCGTCGCGCACGTCGGGAAGCGCGCGGGAGATGATAACAGACATCGAATAGTCGAGGAATGAAGTGGAGAGTTCTTCCGCGACAGAGATGGCTTTGATGTGTTCGATGGACATGTACTTTCCGATGGAGTCTGGAAGGTTGCGCCAGACGCATTTGCATTGTTAAGAAATGCCCTGCAATAGGCAAGCAATAAGAGCCAAAAAGGCTTGAATTGAGAAAGAATTTTACCGAATTAACAACGCAAGAGATGCATGATGAAGAAGACATTCGAGCCTATGCACACTGACCCTAGTGAACCCTTGCCAAAGTTTAGCGAATACCAGTGAGACTATTGTTGTATACCTGCTTGCTGTTGCGCTTTTTTCGCAATGACGCGGAACTCTCGGGTACTGCGGCGACAGCGATTAAGGACTCTTAAAACGAGGTCTTCGTGAGCGTAGTGAGCATCTGTAAAATCGCGATCAAAGCACCTGCGGGTTTGGCAAGTGGACTCGAGAAAAAAATCGTGAAATCCGGCTTTTTCTTGCTGGATGTTTCCTGTCGGCACACGGCAGGCGTCTATTCCCTGCCAAAAAACCACCCCGTTCCATTCGACCGGCTGCTCACATTCAATGCCGCTTAGAAAAACTCACCGCCGTGACCAGCTACATTCGTTGGTCAGCTTTCGAATATGCGCTGAAAATTTTGTGGTGAGTTAAGTGATTAAGCCGGCAATTGAATTGTTCAAAAAGTTCAACCGCATAGCATACAGATTATATAAAACTAGAAGGGAAAATAGAGAGGGTTGCAATGCCGTTTTCACCACGGATTTCACGGATTGAAGAGGATTTCACTGATAAAATGGGCCTGATCGATCAAATCTCAGGCTCACCCAACTGGTGTATGCCATGATATTGATAACTCATTCATTATCCGTGCAATCCGTGGTTTCTATTTTCCTATCCAGGATAAATGAAAAAACCAGAAAACTCTCTGAACAAGGTTTAATAATATAAGGATACCGATTTTTTAGAATCGTATTCTACAGGAAACAAATCAGACATCCAGATTTCTTACGTTCAGAGCATTGTCCTCAATGAATCGTTTGCGCGGTTCGACGACATCTCCCATCAGCACGTCGAACATTTTGTCGGCCTCCACGGCGTTATCTTCATCGAGTCGAACGCGGAGGAACTGGCGTTTGGTGGGATCCATGGTGGTTTCGAAAAGCTCCTTGGCATTCATCTCACCGAGACCCTTGAATCGTTTGATCTGCACGCCGCGACGGCCGATTTCGAGCACTTTTTCGAGCACATCGGTGATCGCGAAAATCGGCGTGGCGCTGCGTTTATCCCCCTCGCCTTCGATCAACTCGAAGATCGGTTTGTCGGGCGAGAAGAAATTCGAAGTGTCGAGACCTTTTTCGCGGAGTTTCGCCATGAGTTTATCGATGGCGTGGGACTCGTGAAGTTCTTTGAGCACGGCACGGCGCGAGATTTGATTGGTGCTTGATGCCAGTTCTTCCTCGGTAAGACTTTCGCCGAACAGGCGTAGATCGCGATTCGCGGCGGCGAAGTCGCGCAGGCTATTGTCGTCGGTGAAGTAGTGAATCACCTCTTCGTTGCCTTGACGCACGCGCACCATGTAAGCGGGCAAATGCGTTCCTTGACCAGCGGCGAGGAAATCAGCGAAGTTACCGCCGCTGCGTTGGATGGCATCGGCATAGCGCGTGAGTTGCGAAATGTTTTCCAACACCGTGCGCAGTTCCTCAGCGGTCAGCAACGCGTCATTGGCGATCGAGTGAAGAGAAACGTCGCCAGCACCGAGCTCAATGAGGATTTTTGTGAGCTCGTTATCATCCTGCACATACTCAGCGCGTTTTTTTCGAGTAACCAAATACAGTGGCGGCTGGGCGATGTAGAGATGCCCGCGCTTGACGAGATCGGGCATATGACGGCAGAAAAATGTCAGTAGCAAGGTGCGGATGTGCGAGCCATCGACATCGGCGTCGGTCATGATCACGATTTTGTGATAACGAATTTTTTCGACGTTGAAGGCACCCTCCATTTCACCATCGCCGATGCCTGCGCCGATGGCGGTGATCATCGATTGGATCTCCTTGTTTTGCAGTGCGCGGAAGAGACGAGATTTCTCAACATTGATTAGCTTTCCACGCAGTGGCAAGATCGCTTGTGAGCGACGATCGCGGCCTTGTTTGGCCGAGCCACCGGCAGAGTCACCTTCGACAATATATAGTTCTGATTTTGAAGGATCGCGCTCCGAGCAGTCGGCGAGTTTCCCTGGCAGTCCGCCGCCGGAGAGAGCTGATTTGCGCACGGTCTCGCGAGCCTTGCGGGCAGCTTCACGGGCGCGGGCGGCGTTGACAGATTTCTCGATGATTTTTTTTGCTAGGCTGGGCGTTTCTTCAAAGAACGTCATCAATCCTTCATAAACAATCGAAGATACCACACCTTCGATTTCCGCATTGACCAGCTTTGCTTTGGTTTGCGAGTTGAATCGTGGATTTGGCATTTTAACCGAAATGACACAAACGAGTCCCTCGCGCACATCATCACCGGAGAGTGCAGGGTCCTTATCTTTGAGAATTTTGTTGGCCTTTGCGAATTGATTAATGGCACGGGTGAGAGCGCCACGGAATCCGGTAAGGTGAGTGCCGCCATCGCCATTGGGAATCGAATTGGCAAAGCACAGGATTTGATCGTTGTAGGAGTCGTTGTATTGAAACACGACGTCGGCAAAAACGTCATCGTGAGTGACCTTGCCATCGTAGTCGATCTCCACCTGGCGTTTGCCCGAGAGCACAACGGGATTTTCATGAATGATCGGCTTGTTTTCCCCGAGCTGGGTGACGAATTCCACAATGCCTTGCGCGTAGAAAAAGGATGTTTTGCGCGCGGTCTCTGGGCGCTCGTCCTCAAGGTCGATGGTCAGGCCGGGATTGAGAAATGCGAGTTCACGCAGACGAGTGGAAAGCCGCTCGAAATTGAAGACGATGGTGTCCACGAAAATCGTGGCATCGGGGTAAAACGTTATGGTGGTGCCGGTGACACCTTCGGGCACCTCGCCGATCACCTGAAGCGGTTGCGTGGTTTTGCCGCGTTCGAAGCCGATCATGTGCACTTTACCATCGCGGCGAACTTCGGCTTTAAACCAGTCGGACAGTGCGTTCACGCACTTCGCGCCGACGCCGTGAAGACCGCCGGAGTATTTGTAGGCACCCTGTCCAAACTTGCCGCCGGCGTGAAGATTGGTGAGCACCAATTCCACGGAGGGCATGCCAAATTTCGGATGCATGTCAACCGGAATACCACGACCGTTGTCGGACACGGAAATCGAGCCATCGATGTGAATCACGACCTTGATCCGCTGGCAATAGCCGGCGAGATGCTCGTCGATCGAATTGTCCAACACCTCAAAAACGCAGTGATGCAAGCCGCGTTCATCGGGGTCGCCGATATACATACCCGGACGTTTTCTAACTGCTTCCAAACCCTCCAGTTTGTCGATTTGGGCGGCACCGTATTCTTGGCTTGCATCGACACTCGGCGGGGTGTTTTCGGCAGGAGTTATGGAATCTGACATGAGCTGTCAGATTCTCGGAAAAATCAAGGAGCAGAGCAAGAACTTAATCGTTTTTTGCGGTTGTTTTTGTCGGGGGGTAAAGCTGAAAATTAGCCAATCTCGACAAAGAATTTCACCAAGTAAGTTAACGTCGCGACAACTATGATAACGACATAAAACACTGCGGCATTGCCGCCATTTTTCGGCTTTCTTTTCCCTCTTTTTATGCGCCGGCGGATTGCGTATCGTTTAGTGATTGGTGATGCAGATTGCGCAGCGCCAGGTCGGGTCAGGGAATGGATCAGCCCAGCCAAGCATGCCCATACAAAAACTTGGTGTCGTTATAACTGCAATTGCTCGATCTGCCAGGGCAAAAGGCTCTGCGCAGCTTGCAATTCACCCGCTGCGATGGATTCTGCTACGCTGCGCGCGATCAACAGCGAAGGATCGATGTTAAGTGCGGTGGCTGCCCTGTCGCGCTTTTGAATGATCTGGTCGACCGCGCGTTCGAAGGCCGCGTCCTTTTTACGTCGCAAGACCTTAATTTTCTGAGGTAAATCAGAGTCCTCGAGATCGGCGACGGGATTCACGAAACCTTCGTAGCGGCGCAGGCGGTCCGGACGTTGCAAATGCCGGGGCAATTGGACTTTCTGACCAGCGGCCAGTTCTTCCGCCCAAGTCAGCATTTCCTTGTTGTTGACGACCATGAACGACGGCTTATCCCACGAGGCGGCTTCGGCATCACGCCACTGCCACAGGGCCCTCAGATAAGCCAGTTCTTGGGGATGGAGGCGCGCGCTGCCATTGATGCGCCACTGCTCATCACGGTTTTCATCCCGCTCAAGAACCTTTTTCCTGGCGGCCTCGCAGCTTTGCACAAACCATTCGTAGCGGCCCTTATCATGCAATTCCTCGGTAATGCACTCCGCCATGGGCAGAAGATAAACCACATCGTTGATCGCGTATTCGGTCATTTTATCCGTCATCGGACGGCGGCCCCAGTCGGCTTTCTGCGATGTTTTCAACAGCACCACCCCGAACCAATGTTCTACTAAGTCGGAAAGGCCAAATTTCCTGAGGCCTAGCAGGCGGGCGCCGATCTGAGTATCCCAGACCACCGGCGGGAGTTTGCCGAACTCCCTGCGGATCATGGTCATGTCGTAATCGGCGCCGTGCATCCAAACTTCACATTTGCAAAGGTAATCACCAAACCGGCTGAGATCGGTAATTGCGAGGGGATCGATCAACACATTTTCCCCGCCGGCAGACAATTGGATCAGACACAGCGATTCCTTGTAGCGATGAAGACTATCCGCCTCGGTATCGATGGCGCAGACGGGCGCAACAGGCGCTACACGTTCCAATAATTCGATTAAACTGGAATGTTCATTGATAAGAATAGGCATGCGGAAAATTCAAGGCGAAGGAATCATAAACCGCACAGCCCTTCACAGGGATGTGCGGTGGAGAAACAAAGCAGCCCTTACGGCGCCGCGCCCGACTCAGTAACCCGAAGTCACAGCAGCGGTGGAGCGAATGCGAACCGTTGGGGGAAGTGCGCTGGAAGGCTGAATGGTTGTGGTGCCGGTCACGGCACCCACGTCAAAGGTGTCAGTGATCGTCCAAGTGAAATTGGGGTTAGCGATCAAATTTCCCGCCTTACTGTCCTTGACTACCACCGATGTTCCTGGGACCGGAGCTTTCAGCTTGGTCCATTTCGGCTTTACCGCGAGTGCATCATAAGTCACCTCATAACCATAGGTCACCGAGGATCCGACATTTCTGCGCTTGTCAACGGTGTAGGGAGTCGCTTGTGGAGCGCTGACATCCGTATAAACCGGGGCATTGCCGGGCAGAGGAGCAGTCAGTCCAAGGCTGGTAAGATACGAAGCCGTTGGCGGCACGAGATCGTTGTAGGCACTGTATTCCAGAGTGGTATTGAGATCGTCGCCATCGTCCTTGGAAAAAGCGAATTCAAATATGTTGGTCTTGCCGTCACCGTCATAGTCCGCCGTGGAGGCATTGAGTTTGTCAACTTTCCCTTGAACCTTAATACCAGGGTAAGCAGTTTCGAGCACGAACCGGTGCTCAAACTGAGTGTGGCCCTTATAGGTATCAACAAAACGCATCGGCCACTTCCAAAGCCGCGTTGAGGTATCCGAGGCGACCGTGGTCGTTTTAATTGAGCGGGTGAAAGACATCACAGCTTTGCCAACATCGCCTTTGGTGAAAGCGTACGGCAGGATAGCCAGCTGCCTGAGATACGGGTTGCTCAGCTTGTAAAGCAGATCGAAGGTGGGATACACCAGATCTCCCATATCGTCCTCGATGCCAAACTCAAGCAGGTCCGAAGGCAGAGTGTTCAGGCTGGTATTCCCTCTCCATTTCACCGTACTCACGATGCGCGGGTCCAATTCATGGGCATTGTTGCGCCATAGGGTGGTGTCTAGAATGAATCCTTCAAGCCCTTGGCGGTAACCGCTTGGCTCGATCATTTGAGTGAGCTGAATGTTCAAGTTGGTCTTGAGACCGGGATTCTGGAAAGAACGGTCAATCACAGGAATTGAATAAATGTAAACCCCCGGCACCCATTCATCAGAGTGCTTTTTGAATTCATCAACTACATATGGCTTGCTATAGCTGTATCTGGCAATGTCCTTCAGTTCGATCGGCGGGGCGAGCACATTGTAGTACATGGCGACCGAGCCGTCGATGAACTCACTGCGCGGGCGCACCAAGGTGGACGGAGGAGCCGCCGCCAGGGAAATGTTTGTCGAGTTGAAGGGGTCGATGAGAATTGCCTTGGTCACCGATGCCACGGACCAATAGGCACGCAAATCGGAGATGCCATCTTCATCGATGTCGCCGGCCTGGATGAAAGCCGTGGTGCCAAGCGGACAAAAAAGCGGGTCGGGACCGAAAATCGTGAGCGCAGGATGGAACGCACAAGGGCTGAGCGAATAACTACCGTCCGAAATATTGATGTTGGTGTCGCCGCTGAGATACTTGCTGGTGGTGGCGGAGGTCAGGTCGAAAGTCCGGTTCACATTGATATCGACCACGATTTGGGCTTGCAAGGAAGCAATTCCAAAAAGCAGGAGAGAGGCGCAAGTTAGGGGTTTTTTCATACGGATTAGTGCAATCTGCACAGTCAAAAATTAATACAATGTATGATCAAATACAAGTTATTTTTAAAAAATTCATTAGCGGATACCGCGCAGCAGTAATTCCGTATTGTTTTGGGTCACTTTGAGATTTTTCATCAGGACTTCGATTGCCTCGCCGTAGGGCAGTTGGGCCAGCTGACGACGGATGTCGAGCACCTTGGCAAATTCATCGGGGTGATAAAGGCGGTCGTCATTGCGTGTGCCGGACTGGGGAATGTGGATTGCCGGATAGATGCGGCGCTCAGCGAGTTCGCGGTCGAGGCGGATTTCCATGTTGCCGGTGCCTTTGAACTCCTCGAAAATCACATCGTCCATGCGCGATTCGGTTTCGATCAGGGCGGTGGCGAGAATAGTCAGCGAGCCACCTTCCTCGACATTGCGGGCGGCACCGAAAAACTTCCGCGATTTCTGCAATGCCAGCGGTGAGATGCCACCCGAACCAATTGGGCCCGACTGATTGGCGGAGTTGTGACCACGGGCCAGGCGGGTCAACGAGTCCAGCAGCAAAATCACGTCCTTCCCTTGTTCGACAAGTCGTTTGGCACGCTCGAGGACAATGTCGGCAACCTGCGCGTGGCGCTTCGGGGTCTCATCGAATGTCGAGGCATACACCGTGCAACCTACCGTCTCTTCAAAATCAGTAACCTCCTCCGGGCGTTCGTCGAGGAGCAGCACAATCAATTCGGATTTCGGATGATTGAGGCGGATTGACTTGGCGATTTGCTTGAGCAGGATTGTTTTCCCTCCGCGTGGCGGAGCGACGATCAGCGCGCGTTGACCGAGCCCAAGCGGCGCGATCAAATCCACTAGTCGCACGCTGAAGAATTCGGGGCCTTCCCCTTCGAGAAAAACCCGACGATCCGGAAACAGCGGCGTCAGTTTGTCAAATTCGGTGCGGGGGTGCCAGTCCGCAACCGGTTTGCCTTCCACCTCGAGAATCTCCGCCGTGGTCAGAAATTTGTCTTTCTCCTTGGAGGCGCGTGCGCGCAGTTTCACCCGATGGCCGGATTTTAGACCAAACTCGCGCAGAAAATTCGCACTGACATGAATGTCATCCTGCGCAATGCGAAAACTGCGCTCGCTGTCGCGCAGCATGGCAAAATTGTCATTGCCTGCATCAATCACACCTTCACACACCAACTCCACACCTTCGCGGGAATAAAACTGCATCAGTTCGTAGACCAGCTGGCTTTGGGAAGCATGGGTGACTTGCAAGCCGGGAATTGCATCCGCCAGGTCGTGCAACTCAGCCAGGGACTTTTTGCGAAATTCGTTCACGTTGACGTTGACAGGCAGCACCAGCGGTTTGGCATTGATTTGCGCGCTGTCGGTAGTGGTGATGCCCTGCGATTCAAGAAAACGGGCGATTTGAGAGCGAAGCATGGACAACGGTCCTTCATTCCAGAATACCACATCGGCCAAAATTACTTTCTCCTCGACCGGCATCTGCGCGGCGAGAATGGAATCAATCACCGTGTCGTCGAAGCGGGTCCGGTTTTTCAACCGCTTCACCTGGGTCTCGCGGCTTGAAGCGACTAGCAAGGATTTTTCCTGTCCGAGATCAAAGTTGTTTTCGAAGAGCAATGGCACATCGGCAATGAACAAGCCAGAGGCTCCCTGCTCGCGGACATCTTCGATTGTTTTCAGGCATTCCCGGCGTATCAGCGGGTGCAGGATGCCCTCAAGTTGCTTGCGTGCCTCGTCATCGGCGAAGACTTTTTTGCGCAAAAACTCGCGGTCCAAGCAATTTTTCGGTGCAAAAATGGCTTCATCTCCGAAAACGGCACGACACTGCTCCACCACAGCCGGATCGCCGTGGAGACGACGGGTCGCCAAATCACAGTCAAAAAGTGTAACAGTCGGACATAATTCGCGCAGCAATCGACACACAGTGGATTTCCCACTGGCGATGCCGCCGGTAAGGGCGAAAATTCGCATGCCGGATTATGCTGGCAATCTCACGACCATGGCAAGCGGTAAGATCAAAGATTGGCAAATTTTTCGAGCCGTGCTCACGACCGGAATTCCCTTTCACTAAAACTTGACGGATTCACCCACTTCTGCTAGCGTTTCGACATCATATGAAATGGCCATGTCTTTCTCGCCTCTCGCTTGCAACACTTTGTCTTGCGACACTTTGCCTTGCGGGCTGTGAATCGTTCAATCAGCCCCTCGGAGGTGATTACGATCCGCTCTCGGCTCCGGGATCGCGCACGAAACTTGACATGGCCAACGTCAATCCCGAGATATTCCAACCGGGTCAGTATATAACAGTGGCGAAAAATTCCACGGCTTTTTTCAGTAAACGTCCCACCGGCAATGCCGAGGCCGAGTTGTTGCTTTCAGCCGGAACTTCGATGCGCGTGATTAGAACAGAGGGAGCCTTTTTGAGAGTGGAACTCGATAGAGATGGCAAGGTTGGTTACGTCAACGGTGCCATGGTGACTGACGGCCGGGCCTCGCAGTCCTCTCCTTCCGGAGCTGTCCAGGTTTACCCTCCTATCGGTGGGGGCTACGACAGCCCGATGCCGCCCGCTGCAGGTGCAGCGTCGCCCGCTGTCTTGAGCGATGACACCCCCCTGCCGCCCATTTCCCCGCCTTCTGTGCCGGAGATCGCGACGCCCTCTCCAACCGGCAAGCCGGAATCAGCGGCGGCGGTTGCCCCGAAGCCTGCTATGCCTGCAGCCCAGGCAGAAAAAGCAAAAGAGTCGGTCGAGCTTCCTGAACCTGCCGATACCAAAGCCAAGAATCCCTGATTTTCGCCTGCGGTTTCCTGCTTCGCGAAGCTCTCTGGCAGCAACTTTCATGCGGGAAACGATTCGGTCTTGGCTCGCGATGTCTCCCCCAACATAATCCGACTCAATTTCGATGCTCAAAAAAGGATCATCACGCAAAGGCGAAAGGAGACGCAAATCCATTAAAGCCAATCCGAATTCTGAAGAGTCAGCGCGCGCCGCGAACGAACCGGAAAAATCCGACACCAAATCCGCCGTCTCAATCGTAGAAATCAGCTCCGCCGCGATTCTCCTCGAGGTAGCTGAGGTGGGAATCGCCGACCCTTACCGTGGCACAGCCGCTGGATATCAGCCGTGCCCTGAGGAGCACAAAGTTCCGCCGCGCGAGTTGGAATCCCGTTGGGGCGACAAAAATTTTCAGCGCAAGAACGTTCGATTTACATGGATCGGCGTGGGTGCCGTAGCCGTTCTTTTCTTAACAGCGCTGGCAGTGGTCAATTATTTTTCAATGCAGGAAAACCACAACCCACAGGATCGCATGTCGGGCTTCGTGGTTGAATCCAAAGACTTTGACGTCGATTCCTCTCAATTTGTGTTTCAACAAGACCCACAGCGGTATCTAACGGAATGTCTGGCAGTCCTGAAAAAATTCACCAACGCCCAAAATGTCGCGGAAGTTATTCCACTGATTCGCAACAATGACAAATCCCTCGTGAAGATGATTACCCGCTGGCGGCCTTGGCTGTCTCCGCCGAAAATTCTCACTGAAATAGATTATGATTACGAATTCGGAGTGTCTGGCGGCACCGAATTCATCGCAATTCACGGCATCAACGACAACGACACCCCCTTTATCGCTTATTTTGCGTATGCCAATGATGCCATGGTGTTGGATTGGGCCGCCAGCGCCGGCCTGGGTGAAACCTCATTGAGCACCCTGGCCCGCAACCCCACCAAGCAACCGGTCACTATGCGGGTGATCCTGTCCTCCTCGCCTTATTACCTGCCCACTTTGCCAGAAAGTGATTATGAATCCTATAAAATCACCTGTCTCAATGATGAAGCAATCGTCTGGGGATACGTCAAACGCAACACGGAAGCACACCGAAAAATTAAAGCGCTGCTCCACACCGATGGCGATTTGCTCGACCGCATCGCCGAGGCCAGAGCCATCGTTAATCTCAAAAGAACCGACGACATCTCCTCAAAAAACCGTTTTTTTATCACAGAGATGCTTCACAACGACTGGGTTATGCCCTAATCTCCGCGCGGTGAGCGAGGAAGTAACAGGGTGGCATCATTGTGGGAGCTGTGGAAAATTGTATCGTCCCCTCCTGCTGAACGAGCCTTGCCCGAACTGCAAATGCGAGGCGACCCCCTCGAAAAAGAAACTGACCGTGAACACTGTGGACGGCCAGAACACCCCGCAGCGCAAGGAATTCAGCCCGAACCTAACCACTGAAAACTACTCCTCCGCAGCGGGGCTTGTGCGACTCGAAAAGAAAAAGACAACCCAGGAAGGCCATGAAATTAACCTTCGCCAGAGCACCGAGCGCATCCGCAAGAAAAGCTATCTGCTGGTGAAGCTCCTCGCAAGTTGGTTCAGCTTGCTCATCGTGGCCGTTCTCATCATCAAATGGAAATTCAACGACATGCCACCCGTGATCGTCCCTCAGGTCGCGCAGCGAGAGGACGACAGCAAAACGTTTGCGAGTAGAAATCTCGATGTGATCAACCAGTCTGCGTCATCGATCATGAGCACAGCCGCGGATTTTTTTGCAGCCACGGCTCCGGAGGCGCTTGCGCAATCATGCATCAAACGCCCGCGCTTGGTTCAAACAATCAACAACGATGGCGCGAAGTCCACCATCTTCAAGCCGGAAAAAATGCCCGAGTTGATTGCAAAAAATGTTATCCATCCCGCACCGGCTCCGATGGTCGAGACCGTCTGGGCCGACAGCCGGGGCAGGAAAATTGAATTGGTCTTCGCGCAGCAGGGCGATCACTGGCTCATCGATTGGGAAAGTTATGCCAAAAGTTCCGCCATGCCTTGGCCGGTCTTCCAGGCCGCCGATGGGGACGATGTCGGCACCTTCCGGCTACTAGTGCGCGAACGGCTCGTGCGCTCTCCGCCCACGGAATCCTCCCTAAGCGTGGTGTTCTATGAACCCGGATTCCTTCGCGGCAGCGCTCTCGGATCACCGAGCTGTGATTTCATAATCGACCGCAGAAGCAAAACCGGCAAAATGATACTAGCGGCATTAAAGGCGAAGCTGGAGAACAAGCCGGTTTTCAACTCGATCTTCCCGGAAAATGATCCGCCCAATACCGCTAGGGTGCATGTAAAAATCCGCCGCCAGATAGTCGATGACGGGAAAAAATTCACGCTGGAAGAACTGCTCGCCTGCCATTGGCTCGGCATTGAGGACCCGGGTATCGAATTAACTGACACTCCTTAATCCCTGGCGCATGATTTCAAGCGGCGCCTGCCCCGGATACCAAATATCAAATGCCAGCACTCCTTGATGCAGCAGCATAGAAAATCCGTTGGCGACACTCGCGTGCTGCAGAAGCGCCTGACGCAGGAATGATGTCATCGGTGGTTTGTAAATTGTGTCGTAAACCAGATGATGCGAAGCAAAAGTATTTGCGCCCACCGGTGAAGCGTCATCGGCTCTCATACCGACCGAACTGGTGTTGACGAGAATTTGACATTGTCTCGCCACGCCCTCCAACTGCGGGTCATCCAATGCCACACAATGAAATTTGGTGGCGGGAAATCGACGCCGCAACAGCACTGCGAGAGTCTCGACTTTTTCCAGGGTCCGGTTTGCCAGCACCAATCGCTCCGCCCCATCCCTGGCGCACTGGGTGGCGATCGCCTGACCTGCGCCACCTCCGGCACCGATGATCATCACCCGCTGGCCACTTAAATCCGTCATGAACTCCTCGCGGATGGCGCGGGCAAATCCCAAACCATCAGTATTCCAGCCGTGAACTTCTCCATCGACAAATTTCACGGTGTTCACCGCTCCAATCAAGCGTGCCTCCTCGTCAACCTGATGACAGGCATCAAGGGCCGCAAATTTGTGCGGAACGGTGACGTTTGCACCGACAAAACCCAGTTTGCTCAGACCAAGCAGAGCTTCTGCCACACGACCAACGGGTACCTCCAGGCGTATGTAGCGGCCGTCGATGCCACAAGCATCCAAAGCAGGTTGATGCATCGCCGGCGAAGCCGAGTGACTGACGGGAAATCCCAGCACGGCGAGGATTGCGGGTTTGTCATACCCCGCATCCAACATTTTCCGGGACGCCAGATCCTCGAGCACAAAAACATCCGCATTCATAACGGCAGCTGCACAAATTGACAAATGCGCTTCACGCATCGCTCACGACCCAATAAGGCAAGAATTGCACCTAGGTCAGGTCCACCGTGTTTACCCGACAATGCCACCCGCAGCGGAAACATCAACTGTCCCGCTTTGACGCCATGTTCCGCAGCAGCAGAAGCTACAGCCGCTTTGGCGGCATCGGCCGACCACTCGGTAACCGCATTGAAATACCCAGGCAGCGATGACAGCCATGTGAGCGCCAAAGCATTGCCTCGAACCTTGGCGACGGTTTCCTCTTCACTAGGGAAGGCATCGAGCAACAAAAATTCGAGTGCAACGGGAACCTCCGACAAGAGATGCACTTTTTCCTGCACCGCAGCTGCGATATCCGCAAAATTTTCTGGAACCGGCAAACCGGCTTCACGCACGAATGGTTCGGACGAATGAGCAAAATCCTGATGGCTCATCCGCAGCAGATGCTGTTGATTCATCCACTTACATTTCTCCACATCAAAACGCGCTGGTGCCCGATTCACTGCTTCGAGGCTGAAGCGCTGCACGAGCTCGTCGAGGGTGAAAATCTCCTCCTCGGTTTTTGGTGACCAACCGAGCAGAGCCAGATAGTTCACCAGTCCCGCAGCGAGGAAACCTTGGCGCGGGTAGTCGCCTACAGCCGCGCCCTGATCGCGCTTCGACATTTTCGAGCCGTTTTCATTCTGAATCAACGGAATATGCGCGTATTCCGGAGGCACCGCACCAAACGCTTCAATGAGTTGTAAATGTTTTGGCGTGTTCATCAAATGATCCTCGCCTCGGATCACATGGCTGACCTGCATTTCCAAATCGTCAACAACGTTCACAAAATGAAACACAAACGAGCCGTCGGAGCGGCGCACCACCATGTCGGGCGTGTTTGATTCATCAGTGTAATCAATGGTCACATCGCCGCAGACCAGATCGCGCACGGTCACCGGGCGACGCTCGAAACGAAATCGCCAGGCCCCGTCGCTTTCATAAACCCGCCCGGAATCGACGAGTTTTTCAAAATAGCGGGTGTATATTTCCCCACGCTGGCTTTGAAAATACGGCCCATGTGCCCCGCCAGCCTGCGGCCCTTCATCCCAGTCGAGGCCCAGCCACGCCAAGCCATCAAAGATCGCCAGGCGTGCTTCGTCGGTATTGCGCGCTTCGTCGGTGTCCTCCACCCGCAGGATGAATTGCCCGCCATGTTTGCGAGCGAACAACCAGCAAAACAACGCGGTACGAGCTCCGCCAACGTGAAGATAGCCGGTGGGCGATGGCGCGAATCTGGTTCTAACAGTCATGGAATAAATATGTCCCGCACCAGAGAACTAGCACGTCCCGGCAACACTGGGATAAAAATCACCCGCTGCACAAGCCCAGAAACAGGCAATTCGATGCATCGCGTCGGACCAGCGTATTCACCAAAAATTTACGCAAGATTTTCTTGCCAAATCGCTGGAAATTCATTTGTATCGCTCCCCCACGATGCAAGTTGTGGCAACCATTTGCTCGGATGGCGGAATTGGTAGACGCGCTGGACTAAGGATCCAGTGGGGTAACCCGTGGGTGTTCGAGTCACCTTTCGAGCACTTCTCTATAACAGGAGTAAAGAAAAAGCCCGGCGATTGCCGGGCTTTTTTGCTTTTTGACAAATGACTAGGCCTTATTCAGGGAGTCTTGGCCGTAATGCGAATCGCCTGGTAGAGTTTCTCCTTGCGATCCACACAGCGGCTGTTGACCAAAACCCTCATGCCGGGTTTGATATCCGTAACAGCCGCATCCTTGCGATCGACCACGATCTTGGCCGTACCATCCACGAGATAAATCTTGTCGCCCACCGTGATTTTCTTACTGTCGACCGCCGTTACCTCGGGCATTTTCGAGGGAGAACCTTTGAAAGTGCCGGTCGTCGTAGCACCGCCGACGGCACCACAAGATCCGTTGGGGCAGGCTGCATTGGTGAATTTCCCGGCGATGAGCAAAGCGATCGAAAGGGCAGCGATAGTTTTGGTGGTTTTCATGTTGTCCATTCTGCTGTGGTTAGGCTCTATAAAACAACGAAATGTCATTTTTACGAAACTTCGCATATCAACCATCGCTACTTTCACAGGACAGAGGCAGACCGACAATCACAAAATCAAATATATCGGAGCCGTTGTCTAGTTACTTACTTGGCGTCAGTCTTTTTTTCCTCCGGCTTTGCTTCGGGTTTTTTCTCCCCCGCTGGAACAAAAACCAGGGTGACGCCATTGATGCAGTAACGCTGGTCTTTCGGGGTGTCAAATCCTTCGCCTCGGAAGAGGTGCCCCAGATGCCCGTTGCATTTGGCACACAGCACTTCGGTGCGGACCATGCCTAGGGTGATGTCCTGCTTCAAGGTTACGTTTTTGTTGTTACTGGCATCATAAAACGAAGGCCAACCGCAGTGGGAATCGAATTTGTGATCAGAGGAAAACAATTCCGCCCCGCAGCCGGCACAATAATAGGTTCCACCTTTTTGCTCCTTGAATTGCTTGTAGGTAGCGCTGTGAGCGGGTTCGGTGCCAGCTTTACGCAGGACCCGATACTGCTCGGGCGTGAGGCCTGCTTTCCACTCAGCCTCTGTTTTCTCGACTTTTTCCGCAGGTTGTGGGGGTGCTTGATCTTTGGTTTGCATGGCTTGTTTTTCCTCGGCGAATGTTTTTGCCGCCAACAACCCGAGGGCCAGTAGCAACAGGGCGAACATTGATTTTTTCATGGGCGGATCGTAGTCGATCATTCAAGCAAATCAAGGGAATCGCTGCAAAATTTTTCCGAGCGCCTCGACTTTCTCATTGGGCCACAGCGCGCGCGAGGTCATGATCGCGCCGTCAAGCGACCGATGCTCAGGCCAGTCCGCCACAGCGGGGATTCGTGCAATCGCGTGACGGATGATTGTTTTTGCGGCCGTTACATTGGCGAGAAGATGACCCATCACCGCTTCGGCTGTCACCGGCGATTCTTCGATTTTCCAACAATCGTAATCGGTGATCATCGCCAGCGTGGCGAGGGCGATTTCTGCCTCGCGGGCGAGTTTCGCCTCCGGTAGGTTGGTCATCCCGATGACATCGAAGCCCATTCTGCGATTGGTTTCGCTCTCGGCTCTTGTGGAAAATGCGGGGCCGTCCATGTTTACATAAGTACCGCCATTATGAACCGTCAACCCCGCAGCACACGCCGATTCGGCAAGGATGGCACGCAAACCTACGCTGACTGGCTCGGCAAAACTGACATGGCCGACGATGCCGCCGCCAAAAAAAGTATGATACTCTCGTCGGCTAGTGCGGTCAAAAAACTGATCTGGCAAAACGACTTGGCGCGGGTGGTATTCCTCCTTCAAACTACCCACAGCGGTCACGCAGATCAGCCAGCGAACATCAACGCTGCGCAGCGCCCAGAGATTCGCCCGATGGTTGATTTCGGTCGGCAGCAATCGATGACCCCGACCATGGCGAGGTAAAAACCAGACCTGTCTACCGTGCATGATCCCGCCGATCAAAGCATCGCTGGGTGGGCCGTAGGGTGTCTCGACAAAAAGTTCCTGGTTTTTCTCAAAGCCGTCGATTTCATATAGCCCGCTGCCGCCGATGATTCCAATGCTTGCTGACTCGTTCATGCTCACTTATGGCAGAACTTCGCAGCAGTGACAATTCCTTTCCCCCACCGGGCTGACTTCTTGAGACTTGCCATCGGCGCGGGGGCGGTTAGGATCGGCGCATGAACGACGACTTGGAAAACCACGGCTGTTTTGCCCTACGTGGCGACAAAAACCAGATCGAAAACGGGAGTGAATTTTCACCGAAATTTGATGAGAATGGCTTGATTGCTGCACTTGCGATGGATGTCCATACCCGAGAGCCGCTCATGCTGGCGTGGATGAACAAAGAGTCGCTGCGCATGACTCTGGAAAAAGGCGAGGCTGTTTACTGGTCGCGCTCGCGCCGGGAAATCTGGCACAAGGGCGCCACATCCGGACAAATCCAAAAAGTCTTGGAAATGCGCACCGATTGCGATCAGGATGCATTGATTCTCTACGTGGAACAAGCCGGGGGCGGCGCCTGCCACACTGGAAAGAAGTCGTGCTTTTACCGCAGCGTCAGCCCCGGCAGCCCAGCCGCATTGAATTTTTTAGAGGAAAACGGGTGATTTTTTCAAAAAAAACACCTGCTGACGAAATTCACAGTTGCCATGTTGTGAAAAAAACTCTAGCCTCCGCACCCCTTTTGTCGGCTTGACCGCTTCGGGGACACGCAAGATTCACAATCCATCTCCTACCAACGACCATGAACATCATCGCAAAAATTGAAAAAGAACAGTTGAAACCGGACATCGCCGACTTCAACGTGGGAGACACCGTGAAAGTGCATTGCCGCGTTGTGGAAGGCGGCAAGGAGCGCGTGCAGATTTTTGCAGGCATCGTGATTGGACGCAGAGGTCACGGCGTGAATGCCGCGTTTACTGTCCGCAAAATTTCCTACGGCGAAGGGGTCGAGCGCGGATTCCCGCTGCACACACCGCGGATCGCCAAGATCGAAGTCACCCACAAGGGCAAAGTGCGCCGCGCGAAGTTGAATTATCTTCGCCAACGCGTTGGCAAGCGCGCGACCTTGGTGAAATCACTGGAGAACAATTAAGCCTTGATCGGCGCGACCGCAGCCGGATTGTTGCCTGTCGGCATCTGCCTGATACAGAACATTTTTCGTACACAGATTTGTTACCCATCCTGTCATTCAGGTTGGGTAATTTTTTCCTGTGAAGCCTTGCAGCATGACGCGTCATCGCTTGCTTGACCTCGTCAAAAATTTCCGCTACTGCTGGGTATCCAGCCGAGATCGGTTGGACCGCGCAACCCAAATTTCCTTCAACGATCGCATGCACGATTCATTGTTAAGCCGTGAGAGAACGGTAGCCCCACTCGGATTTCCTCGCTGGCTAGTGCCACCCGCAGCGATCGCCGTGCACATGTGCATTGGACAGGTTTACGGCTTCAGCGTGTTCAACAAACCACTCGCAGCCGAACTCGCGGTGCCGATCTCGAACGTGCAATGGGCCTATCAAATCGCGCTGATGATGCTAGGCATCTCCGCAGCGGTGTTTGGCAAATGGGTTGAACGCAGCGGACCGCGCAAAACGATGCTCGCCAGCTGCCTGTTTTTCTGCGGCGGCCTGTTGATCAGCGCACTAGCCGTCAAGATCAAGTCCATTCCGCTGTTGCTTTTCGGCTACGGTTTTGTCGGTGGCATCGGCCTCGGCTTGGGATATATTTCCCCGGTGTCCACCCTGGTGAAATGGTTTCCCGACCGACCGGGAATGGCCACCGGCATGGCGATCATGGGCTTCGGCGGCGGCGCCTTGATCGGCTCTCCACTCGGTCAGGAGCTGATGAAATACTTTGCTAGCGGCTCCAATACCGGCGCGATGATGACTTTCGTCACGATGGCGGGGCTTTATTCACTTTTGATGGTTTTCGGTGCCTTCCTCGTCCGCGTGCCCGCCGACAACTGGAAGCCGGATGGATATGCGCCATCGGCGCACAACAACGCGATGATCACCACCGCCAACGTAGCGGTCGATACCGCATGGAAAACGCCGCAGTTCTGGCTGCTTTGGACCGTGCTGTGCATGAATGTCAGCGCCGGCATCGGCGTTCTCGGTCGCGCCGCGGACATGTGCCAGGACATGTTCAGCGTCGATGCTGCCATTGGCGCAGGATTTGCCGGTCTGCTTTCGATCTTCAACATGGGCGGACGTTTCCTCTGGTCGTCGGTGTCCGATTTCACTGGTCGCAGGCAGGTCTATTGTCTCTATTTTATTCTCGGCGCGTTGCTCTACGCGCTGTTGCCATGGACGCAGCATAGCCAGAGCAAAACTATCTTTGTGATCGCCGCCGCGCTGATCATCTCGATGTATGGCGGCGGCTTCGCGACCATTCCCGCCTATTTGAAGGACATGTTCGGCACCTATCAGGTTGGCGCGATTCACGGACGACTCATCACCGCGTGGTCGGTGGCCGCGGTCATCGGTCCGAGCCTGATCAACGGCCTCTACGACCGGCGTGTTGCCGCAGGAGTGCCGAAAGCCGAGGCCTACAATGGTACGTTTTACGTCATGGTCGGCGTGTTGATGATCGGCTTGATCGCCAACCTGCTCGTGCGCCCTGTCGATCCCAAGCACCATCGTCGCTCATGAAACTCGCAATTGCCTGGCTCTTTGTCATCGTACCGCTCAGTTGGGGCGTGATGAAATCAATCGAAAAATCCAAACCGCTGTTCCAGCAAAAAGCAGCAGTGAAATCTTTGCGGTGATCACCGCAAATCGGGCGGCAGCACATTTGTCACTTGCTTCTTCGCAAGATTAACCTATCAGAAAATCATGTCGGAAACATTTTATGGTTGGGCGTCAATGAGCGCGAAAGGTCGCTTGGAACCATTCTCCTATCAGGTGCCCGACATCGGCCCTGAGCAGGTGCAGATCCGAGTGGAGTCGTGTGGAATTTGTCATTCGGATCTTTCGATGATCGACAACGACTGGGGCATGTCGGCTTATCCGCTGATCGCAGGACATGAGGCGATTGGCATCGTCGAATCCGTTGGTGATTTTGCTAAAGGCATCAAAGTCGGTGACCGCGTGGGGCTCGGGTGGTTTGCTGGATCGTGCATGAGCTGTCGACCCTGTTTATCGGGCCGGCATCAATTGTGCGGCGCGGGAGAGCAGACCATCGTCGGCCGCCACGGTGGATTTGCCGACCGCGTGCGTTGCCACTGGAGCTGGGCGATCCCGCTGCCTGCTGGCATTGATCCCGACAAGGCGGGACCGCTGTTCTGCGGAGGCATTACCGTTTTTGCTCCTATCGCCGACAACGCAGTGAAACCCACACAGCGCGTCGGCGTGATCGGCATCGGCGGACTCGGCCACTTGGCGCTGCAATTTCTCAACAAATGGGGCTGTCACGTGACCGCTTTCACCAGCAGTGACGACAAGATGGCGGAGGCGAAATCGCTGGGCGCGCATGAGGTATTGAATTCAAGGGATTCGGCGGCTATGAAAAAAGCGGCGGGCACTTTTGACTTCATCCTTTCCACCGTCAACGTCCCACTGGCCTGGGACGAAATTATCAACCTGCTTGCTGTCGACGGCACGCTGCATTTTGTCGGGGCGGTGCTGGAGCCGGTGCAAGTCGCGGCCTTCTCACTGATCGCAGGACGCAAGAAAATCAGCGGCTCGCCACTCGGCTCGCCATCGACCGTGCGGGACATGCTTGATTTTTGCGAGCGCCATTCAATTCATCCGCAGACGGAAACCTTCGCGATGTCAGACATCAACGACGCGATGGATCACCTCCGTGCCGGCAAGGCGCGCTATCGTCTGGTGGTGAAACACTAGCCGCATGGCTAATGAATTTGGACGGAACACAACTGCTGTTGCTCGGTGCGGCTATTTTCGCCATCGCCGTGCTGTATTCATCGGTCGGTCACGGCGGAGCCTCCGGCTACACGGCGGTGATGGCGCTGTTTTCGATTGGCGCGGTATCGATCAAGCCGACCGCGTTGATTCTGAATATCTTTGTTTCTGCTGTCGCGGCCGTTCAGTTTTTTCGGGCAGGCCACTTTCAGTGGTCGCGCTTCTGGCCCTTCGCGGTGACATCGGTGCCGCTGGCGTATCTCGGCGGCGCCATCCATTTGCCGACGAAGTATTATACGCCCTTGCTCGGCAGCGTGCTGTTGTTTTCGGCAGTGCGATTGTTTTTTCGCAAGCCGGCTGACAACACGCCAGCCCACTCGGCGCCG
>Ga0315905_10001687_pt1 | contig 23603 bp, 25 predicted proteins | sample LakEriMetagenome_5_FD_203522 | JGI IMG/M metagenome (GOLD analysis project Ga0315905, IMG submission 203522) | Freshwater fungal communities from buoy surface, Lake Erie, Ohio, United States - Buoy 4 MA121 | ecosystem: Environmental > Aquatic > Freshwater > Lake | place: USA: Lake Erie, Ohio...
TGTCGGATGGTTCATTGTCTGATCGTCAGAGCATCACAATCACCGTACAGGACATTGCGAACGAACTGCTTGTCGGCACTTCACGGGCCGAGACACTGACAGGTGCAGGTGGCAATGATACGCTGAAGGGAGGATCAGGCAACGACACCTTGCTCGGCAATGCCGGGAATGACGTGCTGGATGGGGGCAAGGGCATCGACCGCATGGAAGGCGGTGCAGGAAACGACACCTACATTGTGGACAGTGTTGGCGATGTGGTGATTGAAGACAGCGGCAACGGAAGGGATACCGTCAAGGCGTCTGTGAGCTATGCGCTGGCAGCGCATGTCGAAAATCTCTCGCTGACAGGCTCTGCGACGTTAGGTGGTCGAGGTAACGATCTCGCCAATATCATTATCGGCAATGCTGGTACAAATATCCTGATGGGGTTTGCCGGGAATGATAACCTCAAAGGCGGCTCTGGCAGTGACACCCTCCACGGTGGTGTCGGCAAGGACGTTCTCACAGGTGGGACCGGACAAGATTTCTTTGTGTTCGACACAGCTGCCAGTGCCGCCAACGTGGACAAGATCATCGACTTCAATTTTGGCGACAACGACAAGGTCCAGCTTAGCAAGGCGGTTTACCAGGGCATCAACCATCTTGGCAGTCTGACCAGCGATGAGTTCTATGCAGCAGCAGGTGCAACCAAAGCCCGAGATTCAACCGATCGGGTCATCTATGATACGACCTCGGGTAAGCTCTTCTACGATGCTGATGGGTTTGGTGGCGCTGCTGCGGTTCAGATCGCTGTGCTGGGATCATCTGCGCCCCCCGTGCTGATCTACAGCGATATCCAGATCATTGCGTGATCGATAGGGCAAGGCGGCGATCTGGCGGATGACAGGACTCCCGGTAGCAACCGCGACCTCTAGACCATCGCCAGCACGGCAATGCCAGTTTATTGACTAAAATTTGACAAGATATCGTCAGATTTCATGGGCGGTGCTGCGGGAGCTTACACGATCCCCGCGCCAAGCCCCACAGGTTTGCGTTCCTGCGCCTTGCGGCCCCGATACTGGCTCATGCGGCAGGTTTCGAGCACATCGATCGCGCCGCCCGCTTCCATTCGCGCCATCGCGAGGATGGGCGCGGCATCGATGTTGCAGGCCCGGCGCAGGGCCAGGAAGGCCATCATCGTAGCGTTGGATTTCTTGCGCGGCATGAAGCGCAGCGCGGTCAACCAATGCGGCCTTGGCGGAGCACTGGGTGATGGCTTCGGCCAAAGAGAGCATCGTCGCCGTATTTGCGGTCATTGAATTGGAAACCGCCAAGCTTGCCGCAGCGGTGGTGGCGGGCAACGATCTGTTCGATGTTCACGTTCGGCGCATGGTGCCCGAGATCGACGAGGCACTTGGCCTTGGGGACGGATTGCCGTGTGATGGTCGCGGACGGGCCGGCGGATGCGGGCGTCGGCGCGCTGCGGTTGATCGAGCCGGGGCTGGCGCCGGCGGCGCGCTTGCGGCAGGTGGAACCGCTGGCCGGCGATATCGATGCCTATCGCGCGCGCTGGCTGCTGGAGGACACGCCGTGATCATTGCCAATATCGCTGATTTCCGCGAAGCCGCGCGCCGCCGCTTGCCGCACTTCCTGTTCGAATATCTTGATGGCGGTTCCTACGCGGAAGAGACACTGCGGCGGAATGTGGCGGATCTTGCCGGGATCGCGCTGCGCCAGCGAGTACTCGCCGATGTGGCGGATATCGATCTTTCGGCAGAGCTTTTTGGCCAGAAGCTGACCATGCCGGTGGCGCTCGCGCCCATTGGCCTTGCCGGAATGAATGCACGGCGGGGTGAAACGCAGGCTGTGCGCGCGGCGGAGAAGGCGGGTGTGCCGTTTACGCTCTCGACCGTATCGGTCTGCCCTTTGCGCGAAGTGCGAGCAGCGGCCTCAAATCCCTTCTGGTTCCAGCTCTACATGATCCGCGACCGCGGCCATATGCGCGATCTGCTGGCGCAGGCGCGCGAGGCGCAATGCTCGGCGTTGATCTTCACGGTCGACATGCCGGTGCCGGGTAGCCGCTACCGCGATGTGCGCTCCGGCCTTGCGGGAGCTTTAGGGCTGCTGGGTGATCTGCGGCGCACGACGCAGGCCGCAATGCGTCCCGGCTGGGCCTGGGATGTTGGACTCTGGGGCCGTCCGCATCATCTGGGCAATATCGCGCCGGTGCTGAAAGGGCGGTCGGGGCTGGGGGATTTCTTCGCGTGGATGCGGGAGAACTTCGATTCCGGCATCAACTGGCGCGACCTCGATTTCATCCGCAGCGAGTGGTCCGGGCCGTTTATCCTCAAGGGCATTCTTGATCCCGAGGACGCGCTGCAGGCCGCAGACGTCGGGGCAGATGGGATCGTGGTCTCCAACCACGGCGGACGGCAGCTCGATGGGGTGCTCTCGACCACGCTGGCCTTGCCGCCGATTGCCGATGCGGTGGGGGACAGGCTGACGGTACTGGCCGATGGCGGCGTGCGCTCGGGGCTCGATGTGGTGCGGCTGCTGGCGCTGGGCGCGAAGGGCGTGTTGCTCGGCCGCGCCTGGGCCTTTGCGCTAGCGGCGGGCGGTGAGGCTGGTGTTACCAAGATGCTGGGGCTGATCGAGGCCGAAATGCGCGTTGCCATGGCGCTGACGGGGGTGACGCGGGTAAACCAGATCAGCCGGGACAACCTCGCAACCCGATAGAATGTGGCTGGGCGCAGGCGGCGGGGGTTGAATGGTGGTGGCGGGGCAGGTTCTTGGCTGCTCTGGATTGCTGCGCTGTGTTCCTCACAATGACGAGGTTGGGTGATCAATCCGGCGTCAGCACCATTTTCAGCGCCCCCGCCTCCCGCGCCTCGAACAGGCGATAGGCCTCCGCGCCCTCGCTCAGCGGCATCCGGTGGGTGATCGTGCGTTCGGGCTTCAGGCGGCCGGACTGGACGAGCGGGAACAGCGCGGGCAGTTCCTCGGGCACCGAGCAGGTACCGATGCGGAAGGTGAGGCCGGCGGCGAAGGCGCGTTCCAGCGGGAAGGCATAGCGGCGCGATTGCTGGACGCCGATGACCGAGACGGTGCCACGCGGGCGGACCAGCCGCAGCGCGAAATCGACCGTCGCGTCGCTGCCGACCACTTCGACCACGCAATCGAGCTTGCGGCCCTTGGTATCGGCCTTGATGCGTTCGAGCGCGTCGTCCGGGTGGAGGGTGATCGCGCCGGATGCTTCCGCCATGGCGCGGCGTTCGGAGATCGGGTCGATCGCGTAGACCACGTGCGCGCCCATGACATAGGCGCTTTCGACCGCCATCAGGCCAATGGGGCCAAGGCCGATCACCGCGACCGACGCGCCGGGGCGGATATCCGCCTGCCGCGCGCCGAACCAGGCGGTGGCGAGCGCATCGGTCATCATCAGCGCTTGGTCCTCGCTCACGCCTTCGGGGATGGGGACCGCGTTCATGTCCGCAGCGGGCACGCGCACGGCTTCGGCCTGCGAGCCTTGGAGGCGGGCGGACAGGCCGTAGCAGGCGCTGGCATTGAACTCGCAAGTGTGGACCACGCCGGCAAGGCACGAGCGGCAGCGGCCACAGCCGACGGCAGCGGGAATCATGACCATGTCGCCGACCTTGTGGCGCTGGACCGCGCTGCCGACCTCGACAACTTCGCCCACCGCCTCATGACCGACGCAGAAGCCCTTGTCCTTGGAGAAGCCGTGGCCGTGGTAGATGTGGAGGTCCGACCCGCAGATCGAGCAGGCGGTGACACGCACTACCGCATCGGCGGGGGACTCGGGCGCGGGATCGTCCATGCTTTCATAGCGGACATCGCGCGCGCCATAGTAGCGCAGGGCCTTCACAGCGTGAGCCCTCCATCGACGATCAGGGTCTGCCCGGTGACATAGGCGGCAAGCGGCGAGGCGAGGAAGAGCACGGCACCCGCCATGTCCTCCGGCGTGCCGAGGCGGCCTTGCGGGATGCGGGCGATCGAGCCGGCGAGGCGCTGCGGGTTCTCGGTCGTCACTTTGGTGAGCTTCGTATCGACAAGGCCGGGCGCGATGCCGTTGACGCGGATGCCCTCCCCCGCCCAGGCATTGCCGAGCGTACGGGTGAGGCTGACCGCACCGGCCTTGGACGCCGCATAGGCAGGGTTGCCCACGTTCGCGCCAAAGCCGGCGACCGAGCTGACCGTGATAAGGCTGCCTCTGGTTGCGGCCAGTTGCGCCTTGAAACGCCTCGCGCAGTTCATCAGGCTGTCGAGATTGACGGCCATGACCTTGTCCCAGCCGGCCTGCTCGAACTCGCCGCGCTTGTAGACGACGGTACCTTGGCTGAGGACGAGGACATCGAGGCTGTCGAAAGGCAGCGGCGCGGCCTCAATTGCAGCCGGATCGCCAACATCGACCGACGTGTAGCCAAGGCCCGCAAGATCGGAGCCTTCGGCGGGATCATAGTCCTCCGCGCGCGGCCGCGTGCCCCAGACATGCACCGCCGCGCCGCGCTGGCGGAAGGCATGGGCAATGCCATTGCCGATGCCGCTCGATCCGCCGACAATGAGGACCTTGCAGCCGGTGAAATCGGTGTCGCCATTCTTGTGCATGTTCTCTCCCGGGGTGGTTCACCCGCTCACGCATCCCTTTGTGGCAGCCCGCCGCCGCGGCGCAAGAGGGTGCAACGCCTGTTCAGCAAAGTCAGCTTCAACATGAACAAAGGCCAACGAGGCATTCAGGCTCATGCCACCGCGCATCAGCCACATTCGCTTCATCGGCACCAGCGAAGGGGTACGACGATGAAGACGATGACCAAGGTTCTCACCACCGCGCTCGCACTCGGCAGCGCAGTGGCCATGGGCGGCGCGGCGAGCGCAAACGACTGGCGCGGGCCGGGATACGGCTACGGCGGTGGCTATGGCGGATACTTTCGCAGCCCGCGCGAGCAGAACCAGATCGACCGCTACCTCGTCGATTCCACCTGCTCCGGCCAGCGCGCCTTCCTGCTGGAAAACCGGCTGCGGCGCGAAGTGGTGAGCGGCCAGATCAACCGCCGGACGGCAGCACGCATCCAGCGCTCGATTGACGATCTGCAGGATCACGAGCGCCACGAATGCCGCGAGCGCGACTTTGCCTCGGCGCGCGATATCGGCAAGAGCTACATCCAGATCCGCGCATGGATCGACCGCGAATCCGGCCGTTATGCCGGGGGCAGCTATTGGCGGCGCTGAACCAGGTGCGCTCCCGGCCCAGACCGGGAGCGCATTCCTTCAATCAACCGCGGCCGCGATAGGGGGCGACGCCCTGATCGGGCACCCACAGTCCCTCGGGCACCGGCCCGCTCTGCCAGAACACGTCGATGGGAATTCCGCCGCGCGGATACCAATAGCCGCCGATGCGCAACCAGCGCGGGCTCATCTCGGCAAACAGGCGCTGGCCGATGCCGACGGTGACATCCTCGTGGAAACCGGCGTGGTTGCGGAACGCACCGAGGAACAGCTTCAGCGACTTCGATTCCACGATGGTTTCACCGGGCGCGTAGTCGATCACGATATGCGCGAAATCGGGCTGACCGGTCACGGGGCAGAGCGAGGTGAACTCGGGCGCGGCAAAGCGCACGAGGAACAGCGAGCCGGCGCGGGGATTGGGAACATAATCGAGCACGGCCTCTTCCGGCGAGCCGGGCAGGCTGCTGGTCTGGCCCAGGTGAAGCGGGGTGGCGCCGATATCGGTCATCAGAGGTCCTTTCTTGCGACGCGCCTTTGCACCCGGTCGCGCTGCGGGGCAAGCGGGCGCATGGGGCAGGAGAGAAACCCCCTTCGTCCTTGCCGCAGCGCAGCAAGGGGGTTAATCATGGGATTAAAGGTCCCGCACAGACGGGCCGCACGCAGGACGGAGCTGACCCCATGGATTCCCTGGTCTCGACCCAGTGGCTCGCCAGCGAGCTGGGCGCGAGTGATTTGCGCATTGTCGATGCGAGCGCCTTTCTGCCCGAGCACGGCCGCGATCCGGTGCTCGAATACGAGGCTTGCCATATTCCGGGTGCGGTGTTCATGAACCTCGCCGAACTGACCGATCCCGGGCGGCCGGGGATGAACATGCTGCCCAGCGCCGAGCGCTTTGCCAGCAAGATGCAGAGCCTCGGGCTCGGCGATGGCAGCCGTATCGTGCTCTATGACGACAGCCCGGTGAAGACCGCGACGCGCGCTTGGTTCATGCTGACGATGTTCGGCGCGGCCAACGTCGCGCTGCTCGATGGCGGGATCGCCAAGTGGAAGGCAGAAGGGCGCCCATGCGCGCATGGGCGCGAGACACTGCGGCACCGCCACTTCACCGTGTGGAGCGACGAGCGGACGGTGCGCAGCAAAGCCGATGTGCTGGCCAACCTCGAGAGCGCTCGCGAACTGGTGGTCGATGCACGCGGCGCCGGACGTTTTACCGGCGAGGTGGCCGAAGTGAAGCCCGGCCTTGCCAGCGGACATATTCCGGGCGCGCGGAATGTCTACTACGCCAGCCTGTTCCGCCCCGATGGCACGTGGAAGAGCCCGGACGAGATCCGCGCAGTATTCGAGGCGGCAGGCGTGGACCTCGCGCGTCCGCTCATTTCGAGCTGCGGTTCGGGAATGACCGCCAACGTGCTGATCTTCGCGGCCCATCTGATCGGCAAGGACGATGTGGCGCTCTACGACGGCAGTTGGACAGAATGGGGCGCGGATCCCGCAACGCCAAAGGCGACCGGCGCAGCGCAGTAGGGCGCGTTGGCACAGGGCAATCCTTCCTCCCCCGCCCGGGCGAGGCCGGGTTGGGATGTGCGGCGTCTACAGGCGAGCACGGTTACCCCTCACCGAGCGGGGAGCGGATACACAACCTGTCCTCCCGAGCACGGCAGGGCTCTTGCGGCGATTCCCTTCCCCGCAAATTGCCCCTAAGAGTGGCGCATGGCGGACCATGACAGCAAGAACCTCGGCACCGGCACGCGGCTGGTCGGCATTGGCCGACGCGCGGCGTGGACGGGGAGCGCGGATCACCCCGGCGCGGTGGTCAATCCGCCGGTCTATCGGGCCAGCACGCATCTCTATCCCGATATGGCAGCGCTGCGAGCGCATCCCGCCAACGAGGACGGCAGGTTCTATTATGGCCGGCGCGGCGCGCCGACGCAGTGGGCGCTGAGCGAGGCGCTGACTGCACTGGAGCCGGGGGCGGAGGGCACAGTGCTCTATCCTTCCGGCGTGGCGGCGATCATGGGCGCGCTCTTGACGGTGCTGCGGCCGGGCGATGTGCTCTTGATGATCGACAATGCCTATGAGCCGAGCCGGGCGATGGGGCGCGGACTGCTGAAGGATTTCGGCGTGGAGACGCGCTGGTTCGATCCGGCGGACCCGGCCGCATTCGAGGCGGCGATCTGCCCGCGCACCAAGGCGGTGCTGCTGGAAGTGCCGGGGAGCCTCACCATCGAGGTCTGCGATGTGCCCGCGCTTTCCACCATCGCCCGGGCGCATGGGCTGACCGTGGTGCTCGACAACACCTGGGCCTCGCCGCTGGGCTTTTCAGCGCTGGAACGCGGGGCAGACATTTCCATCATGAGCCTGACCAAGCATGTCGGCGGTCACTCGGATGCGATGATGGGTTCGGCCAGCGCGGGGCCGGATTGGTACCGCAAGCTTCGCATGCGGGCGCAGGGGCTGGGCAATGTCGTCTCGCCCGATGATGCCGCGCTGATGCTGCGGGGGCTGCGCACGATGGGGCTCAGGCTCGCCCAGGAGACGGCCTCCGCGCTGGCGATTGCGGAGTGGCTGGCGGGGCGGCCGGAAGTGGCCAAAGTGCTCTGCCCGATGCTGCCGGGATCGCCGGGGCATGACCTGTGGAAGCGCGACTTTGCCGGGGGCTGCGGGCTGTTCAGCTTCGTACTGAACGGCGGCACCTCCGCCGCGCGTGATGCGCTGATCGATGCACTGGCGCTGTTCGGCATCGGCTATTCGTGGGGCGGTTTCGAGAGCCTGGCGACGCCGGTCGATCCCGCGCCGATCCGTACCGCAAGCTCCTGGCCGCTGCCGGGGCTGGCGCCGGGCGACCGGTTCGGGGTGCGGCTCTCGATCGGACTTGAGGACACCGCCGACCTGATCGCCGACCTTAAACGCGCGCTCGGCGCGTGGAGCGCGGCGCAATGAGCGAGTTGGCCAAGCTGCAGCGCGCTGTCACGCAGTGGGCCCGATCGCTCGACGATATCGGCATGGACATCGGCCGCACGCATATCTCGCTGTTCAACGCGGTGTGGATGATCGTGGTCGTCGTGCTCGTGATCGTATTCGGCCGCGTGGCCGGGCGGATCGGGCGGCACGCGGTGCGCAGCATGCGCGGGCTCGACGGCACGCAGCGCGCGCTCGGCGAGAAGCTGATGACGGTGACGGTGTGGACCGTTGCGGTGGTTGTCGGCATCGATGCGGTAGGGATCAACCTCACCACGCTGACAGTGTTTTCGGGCGCCTTCGGCCTCGCGGTGGGCTTTGGCCTGCAGAAGACCTTCGGCAACCTGATCGCGGGCGTGATCCTCCTCATGGACCGCTCGATCAAGCCGGGCGACGTAATCGCGGTGAACGACACCAAGGGCAGCACCTTCGGCGTCGTCAGCCGGATCGGCGTGCGCGCGATCACCGTGTTGACGCGCGACGACCGCGAGATCCTGATCCCGAACGAGATCCTGATGACCACGCAAGTGGAGAACTGGTCGCATTCCTCGAACGTGGTGGGGATCACGATCCCGGTGAACGTCGCCTATGGCAGCGATCTGGACCTTGCCGAAAGGCTGCTGCTGGACGCCGCACTGACGGTGCCGCGCGTGCTGCGCGATCCCGAGCCTTCGATCCTGCTGAGCGCGTTCGCGCCGAGCGCGATCGAGCTGCTCATCTACATCTCGATCAAGGACCCGGAAAACGGCGTCGGCAACGTGCGCTCGGACGTGCTCAAGGCCGCCTGGCACAAGCTGAAGGACAGCGGGGTGAGCATTCCCCTCCCGCAGTCCGACGTAACGCTGCGCGATTCGGATGGGCTGCGGCGGTTGACCGAGGCGCTGTCGGGGCGCGGGGGCAGCGCGGCGATCTAGCCCGCTGCGCCCCTTGCCGGGCGGTAGACGCGATATTCGATTCCAAGCCCGGGCAGAACGCGGCCTTCGCCGACGAAGAACGTTGTGTTGACCCAGCTGTAGCGCGGGTCTCCCGTCTCGAGCCTCGGGTTCGTGCAGAAGTATTGATCGGCGAACTCGGTCCCGGTGCCGTTTTCGATGGCACCCATGACGGCCGCGTTCATCTCGAGCAGACCGAAATACTGGACGTAGAGAAACGCTCCGTCATTGGTTTCGACTTGTGCGCGAACGTCGACCCGGAGGAAACCATCGGGCCCGATGAGCGCCCATTCGCCGCCCCCGCGGATCATGCCGTTCAGGCGGTCGCCAACCACTTCGCCGCCGTCGATCTCGTAGTACATGCGGGTGCCGATGGGGCCTGCGCCAATCGGCAGCGGCGGCTTCAGACCGGCCCTGAAGGTGAATTCGTGCACCAGTTCCATTCGGCTTCTCCCTCGCCTGTTCTTTGGTCGCATTAAGACCCGTTCGACGCACGAACACAAGAAGGCTTCGCTGCTGGCGCGGGCGTTTGGGTTTAACGCCTGCCGCCCCCCCTACCCCTAACGGACGCGGCAGGGGTAGGGGGTGGGCCGCTGGCTAAAGCTCACCTAACCGCCCCCCTAGCTTTCCTCGCTGGCGATTGCCGGGCGCAACGACCATCTGGCGCCCATGGACAGTGCGCCCAACAGAATCGGAACCGTATATCTCGTGGGCGCAGGCCCCGGGGATCCGGAGCTTTTGACGCTGCGCGCGGCGCGGTTGCTGGGCTTGGCGGAACTGGTCGTGCATGACGGGCTGGTCGATCCGGCGATCATGGCGATGATCCCGGCAGACGCGCGGCTGGTTTCGGTGGCGAAGAGCCGCGCGCGGCACACGATGCAGCAGGATGATATCAACGCGCTCCTCGTGCGCGAGGCGCTCGCGGGGCACGATGTGGTGCGGCTGAAGGGCGGCGATCCGTTCATTTTCGGGCGCGGCGGTGAAGAAGCCGAGGCTTGCCATGCCGCCGGGGTTCCGGTTCAGGTCGTGCCGGGCGTGAGCGCGGCACTGGGCGCAGCGGCTGCGGCGCAGATTCCGCTCACCCACCGCGAAAACGCCTCGATCGTCAGCTTCGTGGCCGGGCAGTGCAAGGGTCTGGCCGATCAGAACTGGGCCGGGCTGGCGGGCGTGGGCCGCACGCTGGTGATCTACATGGGCGTCGCCACGAGCGATGCGATTGCCGAGAAGCTGATGGCCGATGGCCTTGCGCCAGACATGCCGATAGCCGTGATCGAGAACGCCGCGCGGCCCACGATGCGCGTGCTGCGCGGCGCGCTGGCGGGGCTCGGCGCGCTGGTCGAAGAGCACAAGGTGAAGAGCCCTGCCCTCATCGTGATCGGCGAAGTGACCGCGCGGGAGCGCGCCAACGAACTCTTGAAGATAGCGGAGACCGCTGCGTGAAGATTTTGACGGGGAATGATCTGGCATCCGGCGATGTCGTCTGGTGGGACGGCAAGGGCTGGTCGCGCGATGTGAACGAGGCGGTGGACGCGGGTGATCAGGCCGATGCGATCCTCGCCGCCGAGGAAGCCGCGCAGCGCGTGAACGCGAGCTATGCGATTGCCGCGACCCGTGACCAGAACGGCGTCCGCCCCGCACACATCAAGGACCGCATCCGGGCGCTCGGCCCGACCGTGCGGCTCGACCTTTCCCTCCGCCCCGGCGATCCCGACGCCGCGAAGCAGGTGCTCTGAACATGTACCAGTATGACGAATACGATCAGGCAATGGTCGATGCCCGCGTGGAGGAATTCCGCGGCCAGGTGGCGCGGCGCATGGCGGGCGAGATCACCGAGGACCAGTTCAAGCCGCTGCGCCTGAAGAACGGGCTCTATCTGCAGCTCCACGCCTACATGCTGCGCGTCGCCATTCCCTATGGCACGCTGAACGGCCGCCAGATGCGCATGCTGGGCGATATCGCCGACAAGTATGACCGCGGCTATGGACACTTCACCACACGCCAGAACATCCAGTACAACTGGATCAAGCTGGAAGACGCAGCCGAAATCCTCGCCGATCTCGCGACCGTCGAGATGCATGCCATCCAGACCAGCGGCAACTGCATCCGCAACATCAGCTCCGACCATTTTGCCGGCGCGGCGGCGGACGAAGTTGTCGACCCGCGCCCTTATGCCGAGCTGCTGCGCCAGTGGTCGAGCTTCCACCCGGAATTCGATTACCTGCCGCGCAAATTCAAGATCGCGGTGATCGCATCCGACACGGACCGCGCGGCAATGCGGCTGCACGATATCGGCATCCAGATCGTGAAGAACGAAGCGGGCGAGATCGGTGCGCGTTTCTATGTCGGTGGCGGCATGGGCCGCACCCCGATGATCGCGCCGGTGATCGGCGAATTCGTGCCCGCGCTGCAGATGGTGAGCTACGCCGAGGCCTGCCTTCGCGTCTACAACCGCTACGGCCGCCGCGACAACAAGTACAAGGCGCGGATCAAGATCCTCGTTCACGAGATCGGCGCGGAGGAATACCGCCGCCAGGTCGAGGAAGAGTTCGCGCATATCCTGACGCTGGGTCTGGAGCCGCCGCAAGCCGAGTTCGAGCGGATCGCGGCGTTCTTTGCCGATCCGGGCCTCGAGACCGGCCTCGCGGACGGCTATGACCGCAGCGATCCGGACTTTGCCGTGTGGGCGGACCAGAACACCGCCGCGCACAAGCAGTCAGGATACAAGGCGGTCGTCATCAGCCTCAAGCCTGCGGGGGGAATTCCGGGCGATGCCACGGCGGATCAGATCCGGCTGATGGCCGAGCTTGCCGAAACCTACAGCCTCGACGAACTGCGCGTGACGCACACACAGAACATCGTGCTGCCACATGTGAAGCAGAGCGATCTCTACTCGCTGTGGCAGACGCTCGATGCGGCGGGTCTCGCCACCGCCAATCTCGACCTCATCGGCGATATCATCGCCTGTCCGGGGCTCGATTATTGCAGCCTTGCCAATGCGCGCTCGATCCCGCTGGCGCAGAAGATTTCGGCACGCTTCGCCTCGCCGGAGCGGCAGCGGACGCTGGGCGAACTGAAGCTCAAGATTTCGGGCTGCATCAATGCCTGCGGGCACCACCATGCCGGCCATATCGGCATCCTCGGCGTCGACAAGAAGGGCACCGAAAACTACCAGCTGCTCTTCGGCGGCTCGGAAGCAGCCGATACCTCGCTCGCGCAGATCGTCGGCCCCGGCTTCAACGAGGACGGCATCGTCGACGCGATCGAGACCGCTACCGAAGTCTATCTGAAGGCGCGTGCCGAGGGCGAGCGCTTCATCGACACCTACCGCCGCATCGGCGCCGCGCCGTTCAAGGAGGCGATCTATGGTTGAGACCCTGTTGCGCCTGCGCGTCGATGCTGCATCGGGCGCGCCCGTTCTATCGCTCTCGGATTTCCTCGCATCCGACAACGCCGCGGCCGTCCGCATCGAGCCGGGCGAGGATGCACGCGCGTTGTTGCCGCATCTTTCGCGCATCGCGCTCGTCGAGGTGAGCTTTCCCGCCTATACCGACGGGCGCGGCTATTCCTCGGCCCGCATCCTGCGCGAGGCGGGCTACGTGGGCGAACTGCGCGCAACCGGCGATGTGCTGCTCGATCAGCTGAGCCACATGAAGCGCTGCGGGTTCGACGGCTTTGCGCCGGTAAAGCCCATTGCCGCAGAAGCGGCGCAGCAGGCCTTCGCGACCTGGCCTGATGTCTATCAGAAGACGGTAGACGGCCGCTCGCCCATCTGGGCCAAGCGCCATGGCCTCTGAACAGACCAGAGCTTCCGACCGGATCGAAACCGGGCCGCGCTTCAGCGAAAGTGATGCGATCCGGCTGAACAACCTGTTCCGCGGCACCGATACGCCCGAAATGCTGCGCAGCGTCCTTCGGGACAAGCTGATCGGCGAGATGGCCGTCGTCTCCAGCTTTGGCGCGGAAAGCGCGGTACTGCTGCACCTCATCGCGCAGGTCGATCCCTCGATCCCGGTGATCTTCCTCGAGACGCACAAGCATTTCCCGGAAACGATCGCCTATCGCGACGCGCTGGTCGGGCATCTGGGGCTGACTGGGCTGCTGGTGGTCGAGCCGGACATGGAGCTTGTCGCCAGTAAGGACGAAAACGGCCTGCGCTGGTCGTGGGATCCCGATGGCTGCTGCGATATCCGCAAGGTGCAGCCACTGGCGCGCGCGCTGCTGTCGTTCGATGCCTCGATCAGCGGGCGCAAGGGCTTCCAGTCGGCCACGCGCAGCGGCCTCCCCCGCTTCGAAATCGACCGGACCGATGCCGAAGGCCGGCTGAAGTTCAATCCGCTCGCCTCGTGGTCCTCCGAGGACCTTGAGGACTACATGGTCCGCCACGATCTGCCGCGCCATCCGCTGGTGGCGCAGGGTTACCCCTCGATCGGCTGCGCCCCCTGCACCAGCAAGGTCGCGCCCGGCGAAGACCCGCGTTCAGGCCGCTGGAAGGGCTGGGACAAGGTGGAATGCGGCATCCATGTGCCAGGTTCACCTGACAGCAGCGCAACCGATGGCGAACTGCCGCCGGGGTATGATCCGGCGTTCTAGGCTCCGGCACCCGCATTTCCCTCACCATTGAGCACCTTGCCGGAGCTTGGCACCGGGGCCTAGGCGGATGGGAATGTCCGCTCACCCGCTCACTGTCTGGTTTGATGGCGCGTGCCCGCTTTGCACGCGCGAGATCGCACTGATGCGGCGGCTGGACCGTGCCGGGCGGATAGACTTTGTCGATGTGGCGCAGCCGGGGGCAAGTTGTCCAATCGATCCGGCGCTGCTGCTGGCGCGGTTTCATGCGCGCGAGCAAGGCGTCCTGCTGAGCGGCGCGGCGGCCTTTGCGGCGATGTGGCGGGCGATCCCGCTGCTGCGGCCGCTGGGACTGCTGGCACGCAATCGCCACGTTCTCAGCGTGCTCGAATGGGCCTATGTCCGGTTCCTCCGGGTGCGCCCCGCGCTGCAAAGGATGATGCGTTGAGCGACGACCGCTACCGGAAAGTTCCCACCAGCCGACTCTCGCGCTTCTCCGCCTTCGGCCAGCTTGCGGGCGGGGTCGCGGGCGGGGTGATCGCCGAAGGGGCCAAGCGGCTCGCGCGCGGCGAAAGGCCGGCGATGGCGGACCTCTTGCTCACCCCGGCCAATGCCACACGCGTGACCGAGCAGCTATCGCGGCTGCGCGGGGCGGCGATGAAGCTGGGGCAGATGATCTCGCTCGATGCGGGCGACCTCTTGCCGCAGGAGCTCACCACGATCCTCGCGCGGCTGCGCGATGCCGCACACTTCATGCCGCCCAAACAGCTCCAGACTGTGCTGGCGGCGAGCTGGGGGCCGGATTGGCGGCGCAAGTTCGCCCGCTTCGAGGCAACGCCGATTGCGGCCGCCTCGATCGGGCAGGTCCACCGCGCGGTGCTGCACGACGGGCGCACGGTGGCGGTGAAGGTCCAGTATCCAGGCATTGCCGCGAGCATCGATGCCGATATCGACAACGTGGCAACCTTGCTGCGCGTTTCGGGCCTCTTGCCCAAGTCGCTCGATATCACGCCGCTCCTCGCCGAGGCGAAGCGCCAGCTGCACGAGGAAGCCGACTACTTGCGCGAGGCCGAGCAGATGCGCCGCTATGGCGCGATGCTCGCTGGCGAGGTGCAGTTCGTCGTCCCCGCGCCAGTGGACGAGCTGACTGGCCCGGGTGTGCTGACGATGGACTTCATCGCATCGAAGCCGATCGATACGCTGGCCGACGCCTCTCAGGACGTGCGCGACCGGGTGATGGGCGCGATGCTCGACCTGGTGCTGCGCGAGCTGTTCGAGTTCGGCTTCATGCAGACCGATCCGAACTTCGCCAATTATCGCTGGCAGCCCGAAACCGGGCGCGTGGTGCTGCTCGATTTCGGCGCGGCGCGGGGCGTGCTGGAGGAGACCCAGACGGCCTATCGGCGGATGATGCAGGCAGGTCTCGACGGCGACCCGGCGGAACTCAAGCGGCGCATCTGCGAGGTGGGCTTTGCCTCCGAAGAGCAAATGGCGCGGCACGGTGCAGCCTTTGAAGGCGTGATCGGGGTGATCCTCGAACATGTGAACAAGGCCGAGATCTTCGACTTTGCCGACCGCAGCTTTGTCGCCCGTCTGCGCGATTTCGGCGAGCCGGTGGCGCAGGACCGCGACACCTGGCATTTGCCGCCGATGGATACGCTGTTCGTCCAGCGCAAGGTCAGCGGCACGGCGTTGCTCGCGGTGCGAATGAAGGCGCGGCTGCCGCTGCAAGGCATGGTTGCGGCGCGGCTCGCAGGGCCCGCAGAGGCAAGGCTCGTCGAACCGGCCTGACCGTCCCGCAATCGGACGGCCCGGCACACCCGCGCCCGATTGTCGGCCTGTCGCTAGCCCGGTAAACGCAACTCCAGCGCAGCATGAGCCGTGACCGATGACCACCCCGCGGATCATTCCCGTCTTCACCGCCGCACAGATCGTGCGAGCGCTTCAGACCAACTGGGGCGGGAGCGATCAAGGCACCTTGCGCAGCTGGACAGGCCCCCGTGTCACCTACAGCGTGCCAACGACCGCGCCGTTCGATGTGTTCGGCGGCTCGGCGGAAACGGCCGGTTTCACTGCACCGGGCAAGCCCGGCGCACTGACGCTCTCGGGCATGGCGGCGCTGGCGTTCGAGCTGTGGGACGATCTCATCGCAATCAGCCTTGATCCGGTGACCGACGCGGCCTTGGCGCCCAGAGCCGCGATCACGGTCGCCTTTTCGGCCACGACACGCGGCGGCGGGATCTACGCGCAGAACCACGGGACGGTGCGGAAGGCAGGCCTCCCGCCAGGGTCACTGGCGCTCGATGCCGGGCGCGTGTGGCTCAATCCGGCCTGGCCCGAGTTCCAGCAATGGGCCATGGGCGAGCGCGGGCTCGAAGCGCTGCTGCACGAAATCGGCCACACGCTCGGCCTCTCGCACCCCGCGCCCTACGACGTCTCGGATGCCGTCATGCCGACTTATGCCGCGAATGCGGGCTTTACGCGCGATACGCTGCGCTGGACGGTCATGTCCTACTTTCCGGCCAATGCCGATGATCCTGCCGTCGATCGCAGCGGCGGCGGGCAGTACGGCGACGTGACGGGGGACGGCATCAATGCCGCGACGCCGCTGATCTACGATATCCTCGCCATCCAGCGAAAATACGGCGCCGATCCGGCGACGCGGACAGGCGACGATACCTACGGCTTCCACGCGCGGCTGAGCGGGCCCTGGCGGCCGGTCTTCTCATTCGATGCAGGGAATCTCGATCCCGTCATCGCGATATACGATGCCGGGGGGCATGATACGCTTGATGCCAGCGGCTATGCGACGAACCAGCGCGTCAGCCTCGTACCCGGGACGCTCTCCGACATCGGCCATCTGACACAGAACGTGGGCATAGCCTTTCACACGGTGATCGAGGACGCGGTGGGGGGCACTGGAAACGACCGGATCACCGGCAATGCGGCGGCGAACCGCCTGCAGGGCGGTGCGGGGAGCGACGTGATCCTGGGCGGCGGGGGCGGTGATGTCCTCGAAGGCGGGACCGGGAGCGACAAGCTGATCGGCGACGCAGGTGACGACCGGCTGGCAGGCGGCGCGGGCACAGATCGGCTGCTCGGCGGGGCGGGGCGCGATACCTTCGTCTTCGATGCACCGCCGGGCGCGCGGGACACGGTCCTCGATTTCGTCGGCGGCACCGACCATATCGCACTGTCCGCGGCGGCCTTTCCCGGCGTTTCGGCAGGCATGCTGACGCCGGGCGTGTTGGCGACGCATCCCGGCGACCATCTGCTCTATGATCAGGCGAAGGGGCTGCTGCTCTACGATGCCGACGGTTCGGGCGCGGGCGCCGCGATCCCCATCGCACTGCTGATCGGTCATCCTGCGCTGAGCGCGGCGGACATCCTGCTTATTTGAGCCAGCCCGACTCTCGGTACCAGGAGGCGGTTGCACGGAGCCCCTCACGCGTATCGATGCGCGGGCGCCAGAGTGTGCGGGGCGGCTGCGCGCCCTCCACCACGGTCCAGTCCGGATGGCAGATATAGCGCGCGCGGTCGGGTGTGAGCTTGGCCTTCTTGCCGCGCAGCAGGCGGTCGGCGCGCGCGGCGAGGCCGACGACGCGCGGCGAGAGCGAGAGCGGGCGGATCGGCTTTTCACCCACCGCCGCCCCGATGGCATGGGCGAGCTGGACATGGCTCCAGCCGCATGGCTCGCCGTCGTCGGGCTCGAACACCTGATGGGTCGTATCCTCGCGGCTCGGGAGCAGGGCGAGGAGCAGTTCGGCCAGATCGGCGACGTGGATGAGCGAGAGCCGGCCCGGCGGGGGCAGCGGCACGATGCCGCGCCGCGCGAGGCGGAACAGCTCGAGCAATTCGGTATCGCGCGGGCCGAACACGGCCGGTGGGCGCACCACTGTCCAATCGAGGCCGGAAGCGCGCACCAGCTTCTCCCCGCGCAGCTTCGAGGCGCCATAAAGAGACAGTTGCGGCTCGCGCGCGGCGAGCGAGGAGACGTGAATCAGACGTCCGACCCCCATCTCGTGCGCTGCCTCGATCACGCGCAATGTGCCCTGCACGTTGCCTTCCTCGAAACCGCCCGGATCGGGGGCATTGACCACCCCGGCGATGTGGATGACCGCGCTGACCCCGTCCAGGAGGCGCTTGAGCGCATCAGTATCAGAAAGATCGCCGTCGACCCATTCAACCCCGCCGCGCATGCGCTGCTCGCGGCGGGTAAGCGCGCGCACATCGATCCGGCGGCGCCCGGCGGCAGCGAGCACCGCCTGCCCGACAAAGCCGGTCGCACCGGTGACGGCGACGAGATCGCCTCCCGCTGCGTTCACAGCATCACCAGCTGATCGCGGTGGATCAAGGCCGAACGCGGCGCATAGCCGAGCAACGCTTCGTGTTCCGCAGAGGGGCGGCCCATCAGGGCGGCGCATTCGGCAGCGTCATATTCGCTGAGGCCGCGCGCCAGCACGGCGCCATCTTGGCCGTGGACGGCAATGGCATCGCCGCGCAGGAACGTGCCCTCGACCTGCGTGACGCCTGCTGCCAGAAGGCTGGAGCCGCGCGCGAGCGCCGCTGCCGCACCCGCATCGACTGTCACCGCGCCCTTCATGCGCAGCTTGCCGCCGAGCCACGCCTTGCGAGCGCGGGCTTTTCCGGGCGGGCAGAAGAGCGTGCCGCGTTCCTCGGCCAGCGCGGCGGCAATCGGGCTGTCCGGGCGGCCATCGATGATCGCGAGCGCAATGCCGGCAAGGCCCGCAATCTCGGCGGCCTGAAGCTTCGAGGTCATCCCGCCCGAACCGAGACCGGAGGAGGAGCCGCCGGTCGCCATGGCGTGAATTTCCGGCGTGACACCGCGCACCACCGGCACGCGCACCGCGCCTTCGAGCCGGGGATCGCGATCATAGAGCCCGTCGATATCGGAGAGCAGCAGCACCGCACTGGCCCCCGCCGCTTGACCCACTCGCGCGGCGAGACGGTCGTTGTCGCCGAAGCGGATTTCCTCGGTGGCGACGGTGTCGTTCTCGTTGATCACCGGCACCGCACCGGAGGCAAGGAGCGTGCCGAGTGTGGCGGTCACGTTGAGATAGCGGCGGCGGTCTTCGAGGTCCTCCAGCGTGAGCAGCACTTGCGCCGCGATCAGGCCGTGCGCGGCAAGAAGTTCTGCCCAGAGTCCGGCGAGCGCGATCTGGCCGACGGCGGCGGCAGCCTGCGCATCGGCAAGGCTCCCCCGCCCGCCCCGCGCGAGGCCAAGCTTGCGCGCGCCCAGCGCAATCGCGCCCGAGGACACGACGATCACATCCTGCCCCCGCGCGCGGGCAGCGGCAATCTCTGCGACCAGCAGGGTGAGCCAGGCTCGGCGCGGCTCGCCATCCTTGCCGACGAGCAGCGCCGAGCCGACCTTGATGACAAGGCGCGGGGCGGCGGCTGGATCGGTCAGTTGCGCGAGGCGATCGATGGACATGGTGGGCGCCGCTTAGGGGAAATGCGGCGGCGCGTGAAGGGGTGGCGGTGACGGCTCTCAGATCGGCGACCAGGGCTTCTGGTCTTCGGCATCCTCGACTTCGCCTTCCGGCCGTTCGGTGGCCGTGGCAGCGGGCAGGTGTGCGAGGACAGCGTCGAGCAGCGCGTTCATGCCCTTGCCGCTGGCGCCCGAAATCGGGAACACACGCCGTGCCCCTGCCGCCCGAAGTTCGGCGCGGAAGGCGCTGACAAGCTCGGCATCGACTGTATCGATCTTGTTGAGCGCGATGAGGCGCGGCTTGTCTTCGAGGCCGCCACCATAGGCTTCGAGCTCCTCCTCGACGATGCGCAGCGCCTCGGCGGGATCGGTGCCATTGATGTCGATGAGGTGGATCAGCACGCGGCAGCGTTCGATGTGGCCAAGGAAGCGGTCGCCCACCCCGGCCCCTTCGGCCGCACCGGCAATGAGACCGGGAATATCGGCCAGCACGAACTCCCGGTTGCGGTGGCGCACCACACCGAGTTGGGGCCGCAGGGTGGTAAAGGCGTAGTCGCCAACCTTGGCCTTGGTATTGGTGATCTGGTTGATGAAGGTGGACTTGCCGGCATTGGGCAGGCCGACAAGGCCGGCATCCGCCAGCAGCTTCAAACGCAGCCAGACGTACATTTCCTGACCCGGCCAGCCGGGGCCAACGTTACGCGGAGCGCGATTGGTCGAGGTCTTGTAGGAGAGGTTGCCGCGCCCGCCATCACCGCCGCGCAGCAGGGTGACGCGCATGCCCGGCTCGGTCAGATCCAGGAGCACAGTCTCGCCGTCCTCGTCGATCACCTGCGTGCCGACCGGGACCTTGATCACGAGATCATCGCCGCCCGCCCCGGTGCGGTTCTTGCCCGCGCCGCCATGCCCACGCGGTGCCTTGAAATGCTGGGTGTAGCGAAAGTCGATGAGCGTGTTGAGCCCGCTGATCGCCTCGAAAATGATGTCGCCGCCCTTGCCGCCATTGCCGCCGTCGGGGCCGCCATATTCGACATATTTCTCGCGCCGGAAGCTGACCGCGCCGGGCCCGCCCGCGCCCGAACGGATGAAGATCTTGGCCTGGTCGAGAAAATGCATGGGACAATTCTAACGGAAAGAGGACGATCTGTCCCGACCCGCTGGCAGACATGACCAGTATGTCGGACATTGGGCTCATACTGAGCCGGGAATGGTGCCGTTCGAGAACCGGAGCGGAGCGGCCTTGATGGTGGCCGTGAGCACCGGAAGCGCAGAACGGTGCCGTTCGCAGGCCTGCGTGAGGCCAATTTACGGCATACTGGTGGAGCCGAGGGGGATCGAACCCCTGACCTCGTCATTGCGAACGACGCGCTCTCCCAGCTGAGCTACGGCCCCGTTCCCAGTATCCTCCGGCCTGCCAGCCAAATTGCCGCCCTGCCGGGAGCGCGGCCCTTAGCCCAGCGGGGCCGCGCTTGCCAAGTGCAAAATGTGGAAGCGCGTCGGCCCTCGGCCTTGCGAGGAGTGCAGCGACGAAGCAACCCAGACCGGCTGCGCTCGGAGGCTCTGGATTGCTTCGCTCCGCTCGCACTGACGAAAGTTGGAGCAGCCCCTTCCTCAGGGCGTCCCGCTCACGGCGGTGCTGGTAGCGGTGAGCGGGCCGTACCTGGCGTTCCATTCGGCGAGATCGAGCCGGTACTTTTCGTAGCGACGGTAGAAATCGTCGTAGACCACCTCGATATTGGGCAGGCTGCGCACCGCGAACGCCTCAAGCTCGGCGGGCTTCAGGGTGATCGGCTTCGGCGCGGCAGCCTTGGCTCCGCCCTTCTTCAGCGCCGCCGGTGCCGGTGCAGCCGGCGTAAGCGCAGCGAGATCGCCGGTAACCGCAAGCGCGGCGTTGCAGAACTCGTTCATCGCCGGCGGCAGCGCGAAATGGTTGTAGACCGAGGTCATGTAGGCTTCGCGCGGGGCGGTGAACTTCGCGCCGTAACGCGCCTTGAACTCGGCATCGACCTTGCGGTTCGCCGCCATCAGGGTCTTGTCGTAGTTCTTCAGGAATGCCTTGTAGCGCGGCAGGATCTCGGCGTGCTTGGGATCGCTGCAATTGAGCGCGGCGACGTTGAAGGCAGAACGGAGGTTCCACAGCATCTGCGTGGGCGAAATGTTGCGGTTGACCGACTGGCGCAGACCACTGGCATCGAGCGGGGGGATAGTGAGGTTGTTGCTCGCGCCGGCAGGCGGCATCGGCTTCGGCGGCGGCGGGACATAGGGCTTGGGCGGCGGCGGTGGCGGCGGCGCAGATGGCGGCGGTGCAGGCGCGGCGCAGCTGGCCAGCGCGGCGGCGAGGACGGCGGCCGGCAGGAAGCGGACGATGCGCTGGAAGGCAGGCGCCGCAGGGCGCGTGGTACGAGGCATACGAGTAGGTCCCCCCCGGAAAGTTTGTCCCGCGCTGTAACCGGGCCATCGCGCAAAGAAAATGCCCGGCGAGCCAGATGGCCCGCCGGGCACGGTAACGTGCAGAAATCTCGCGTCAGATCAGCGGCGATCGCCCATGAACTGTAGCAGGAACGTGAACATGTTGATGAAATCGAGGTAGAGCGTGAGCGCGCCGAGCACGATCATCTTGCCTGCGAAATCGGTGCCCGCGACCTGATCGTACATCAGCTTGAGCTTCTGCGTATCGTAGGCGGTGAGGCCTGCGAAGATCAGGACGCCGAGGAAGCTGATGCCCCAGGCGAGACCCGCCGACTGCAGGAACACGTTGATCAGGCTCGCGATCAGGATGCCGACGAGGCCCATGATCAGGAACGTGCCGAAGCCCGACAGGCTCTTCGTGGTGGTGTAGCCATAGAGGCTGAGACCAGCGAAGGCACCCGCGGTGGCGAAGAACGTCGCCGCGATAGACGGGCCGGTATAGACCGCGAAGATCGCCGAGAGCGAAATGCCCATCAGCACACTGAAGGCCCAGAACAACGCCTGCATCGTGGTCGTCGAGATCCGGTTGACGCCGAAGCTCATGACCATGACGATGGCGAGCGGGGCTAGCGCGACCAGCCAGCGCAGCGGGGTGCCGAACACCGCCTCAGCCATGCCCGAAGTGGCGAACAGCAGCGCGACGATGCCCGAAAGCAGCACGCCCGAGGCCATGTAGTTGTAGATCGACAGCATGTAGCGGCGCAGACCCGCATCATACGCGGCGCCGCGCCCGGCGAGACCCGCCGCAGCGCCGAAGCCTGCCGGGCTCCAGCCCGAGGGCTGGGGGTCATTCCAGTTTGCCATGACGTACCAAACTCCGTTCCGGCCCGGGATGGGCCGAGTGCTCCCAATATCGCCCCAAACCAACACCATTTCAAGCGCGGCGGCCATAACAGAGTGTGTCAAAGCGTAATAAGTTCCGGTTGTGGCCCATATCCGGAAAAACCGCCACTGTCCCTATCTCCTGGCAGCTGCGGTGAGCTCTTCGCTGCGATCGCGCGCGGCGCGCAGAGTGTAGGTGATCAGCGCGGCAAGGCGCTGGTCCGCATCGAGCACCTTCAGCCCGGCCTCGGTGGTGCCACCCGGGCTTGCCACGCGCCGCGCGAGCTCGCCCGGCGCGGCGGAGGCGGAAGCGGCGAGCGCGGCGGCGCCTTCGACCATCGCGAGCGCAAGCCGGTCGGCCTGGTGGCGCGGCAGGCCAAGTGTGGCGGCAGCCTCACCCAGCGCATCGATGAAGCGGTAGACGAAGGCGGGACCCGAGCCGGCAAGCGCGGTGACGATGTCCATCGCGTCTTCTCCCGCCAGCCATTCGGCCGGGCCGAGCGGAGCCATCAGCGCTTCGGTCCGCTCGCGAAAGGCGCCTTCGGCCGCGCCATAGAGTGCAATGGGGGATTTGCCGATGGCGGCGGCGAGATTGGGCATGACGCGCACGATCGCGGCGGCGTGCGGGAATGCAGCGCGCAAGGTGGCGATATCGACGCCGGCGAGGATCGAGAGCAGCAGCGTGCCCTCCCCGACGTGCGGGGCGATAGCGGCAGCTGAGGCGCGGAATTGCTGCGGCTTGAAGCCGAGCACGACGACATCGGCCGGTGCCGCATCGGCAGGCGCTTCGCGCAGCAGCCGCACGCCGGCGGGGGCATCAGCCAGCAGCGGATCGACCACCGTGAAAGCAGCGGGATCGAATCCGGCAGCGAGCCAGCCGGCCAGCATGGCGCCGCCCATGTTGCCGCAGCCGAACTGGAGGAGGGAGAAGGTCACGTCAGGTCTCACATGGAACATTGAGTCTTGCACATGCCCTCCGCCAGCCCCTCCCGCAAGCCGGAGAGGGATCAAGAGGCGTTTTGATCAGGCCTCGCCCGCAGCGTCGATGAGGGCACTGGCGAGGGCCTCTGCGGGGGCCTTGTCGCCCCAGAGCAGGAACTGGAACGCCGGGTAGAACCGGTCGCATTCGTCGACAGCCGCTTCGATCGCAGTCTGCGCCTGGACGAGGCTGAGAAGGCCATCAT
>Ga0315905_10001688_pt1 | contig 23603 bp, 35 predicted proteins | sample LakEriMetagenome_5_FD_203522 | JGI IMG/M metagenome (GOLD analysis project Ga0315905, IMG submission 203522) | Freshwater fungal communities from buoy surface, Lake Erie, Ohio, United States - Buoy 4 MA121 | ecosystem: Environmental > Aquatic > Freshwater > Lake | place: USA: Lake Erie, Ohio...
ATGTTTTATCTGAGGAATCTAACGTTGTTAAGAATATAAAAAATATATTGTCAAAAAATAATAAACAAAATTTATCTAATATAGATGCAGAAAAAAACGTTTATACTGAAAAAGTAGATAATAAATCTAAATTACAGGGAATATTTGGAGGTATAGCTCCTAACTGGATAACAAATAGTCATGGAAGTGGTTATACATCAGGACCATTACACCATACATCTAGAAGTGGCAGAGCTTTGACTGGATGGGAGTCTGATAACGCCTGGGATGCGCTAGCCCCCATTGGAACTCCAGTTTATTCAATTACCAATGGAACAGTTATTTCTATAAAAAAAACAAATAGTTCCAGACCAAACATATATGGCTCCAGTGTGAAAATAAGGGGTGATGATAACTTTCCAGATGTTTTTTATACTCATATAGACTCTATAGATTTAAGTGTTGGAGATAAAATCTCAATAGGTGACTATATAGGTATGGTTGCAGAGCCAAAGGTTAATACTATACCACCACATGCACATATAGGCATTTCAAATGGTCAATCTATATCATCACTCATAAATCAGAACGGATCTTTTAAGTATAAAGTTTGAAAAGTGTTATTAAATATAATTTTAATTATGGAGAATTTATGGAAAAAAATAGATCAAAAGTAATTTTAGGATTATTAAAAAAAGCTACAGATAATAGGTCTTTGGCGCCTGAAATAAAAAACGAAATAGAATGCTCAAAAGAATTAAGGTATCATTTAGATATGCAGATACCTATAAGTTCAAATGTATTTAGAATTTATTCTTCTTCATTTTACAATATATTTAATGAGTCTAGAAATCTTTGGAAAACTGGATCTTTAAAGGTTTCAAAAAATGATGAATTTTTTCTAAATACAGATATTGGAAAATTTGCAGAACTTAACGGAACAATGGTTCCTCTTGATTTGCCAATTCCAATAGATATGTATTATGAAGAAATTATTGAAAAGTCTGCTTCAAAAGACAAAAAAAGAACACCAAAGTTAAATTCGCCTAGAAGAATTGGCAAGAATGATCCAGGATATAAAAGAAAAAAATTTATTGTTCACGTAAAAGACCCATCTACTGGCAGGATTAAAACAATTACATTTGGAGATCCAAATCTTTCAATTAGAGCTAATTCTCCAGAGAGAAGAAAGTCATTTTTAGCGAGGCATAACTGTGACAGCCCAGGACCAAGAACAAAAGCAAGATGGTGGTCATGCAACCTCCACAGATACAAGAAACAGTTGGGACTCTCATTCGAGGGCAGATGGTAGACCATACAAGGACAAACAGATAACCGGCAAAAGTTTTACAAGGGTTTTTAGTGTTAGCTTGCCATCAGAGGAATTTAAGTGGCACAGAGACAGCCTTGATAGATTTATAACTGTATTAAATGGCGTTGGATGGTATTATCAATTAGACAATCAACTTCCGACTTTATTAAAGCCTGGAGATGTTATTGAGATAAGGTCGGAAGTTTGGCATCGAGTTTTGCCAGGTGTTTCCGATTTGGAAGTATTAATAGAAGAAGAATAAATAAAAAATAGATCCATAAAAATGCGTGCCTATAATCTTGGGGCCAGTATATTTAGCTGGCAAAGGAGTCCTTTATGGAAGGTGTACTATCCGGTCAATCTAAGAAATATAGCTATGAACAACTCCCATATTTTCCACCTAACAGCGTGGACTAAGGTTGGAAAATCCATTGTCTATGGCGTAAATAGTTATAAATGCTCTACCAAATTTAGAAGATTTTATGGTGATGGTCAAGAAGGTTATCATTTACACGCAGAAATGGACTTAATCAGAAAGACCAAGGGGCTTGGAGTTAAGGAGATTTCGGTTGCAAGATTTGTAAAAAGCGGAAAAGCTACAATGGCAAGGCCATGCCTTCATTGTCAGAAATTTCTAAAGAAAGCTGGTATTAAAAAGGTTAGATATACTAACTGGGATGGTCAATGGGAAGTTTTAAAACTTTAATTTAAATTTCAATGGTGAAAAATGAATACTAATCTAAAATTCTTAGCATTAAGAAAATTTGGGAATTTAGAATGGGAAACATATAGGGACGACCGTAGTGGTGGATACGTTGCAATATGTCATTCCAAATCTGAGACAGTAGACTCTCAGTCTTGGGATGATCTTTGGTCTAAAATTATTGAAAAAACAAAAATGTTGCAAAAATCCAAATGAGGGTAAAATGGATAAGTTTAAAATAAATTGGGTGGAAAGAAACAAATCACATGAAGTAACATCAATTACAGGCTTTCAATATCAAATTGATGCATGGGAAAAAGATTACAGAAAGAGTAATTCTAATTTTAAAATAAAGATTGGAACAAAAATAACAAATTCAGACGGTACAATAACTGTTAGTTATATTAAAACAAACTAAGTCTATCGGAGAATATTATGAGGTCGGTTAAGTCAGTTGGAAATAGAGTTTATCTAGAGCCAGAAGAAGATCTAGAAGATGGTGTCGATATTGACAATGATGAATGGGAAGATGAATGGGACGATATGCATGAAGAGGTTCAGAGGGAAGTTCAGAAAGCAAAAGCAATAAAGAGACTGAAAACTGCAAGAGAGGTCTGACCCTATGGGTTTTGATTTTAAAAGCAAGTATATAGATGATATATGCTCCAAAAATCCAGTTTTATCATCGGAAAAGCAATCTGAGCTTATTTCTGCATGGAAAAAAACAGGTAATAAGCAACTTCTTGATAAATTGATATTGTCAAATATCAAGCTTGTAATTTCTGAAACAAATAAAATTATGATGCATAACTCATATGCATCATATGATGACTTGTTTCAGGAGGGCTTAAGCGGATTAATGAAAGCTGCTGATAAATTTGATGAAACAAAGGATAGTAAGTTCTCTACATATTCAATTATGTGGATTAAAGCATATCAGAAAAGATACATTATGAATAACAGGTCTATGGTCAGACTTGGAACAACTAGAAGCGGAAGAGTTATATTTGGAAACCTTGCTAGGGCAAGATCAAAAGCTGAAAGAATGGGCCTGGAAGGCGATGCCAAGATAATTAAGATAGCCAAGATATTAAAAGTCAATAAAAGCGAAGTAGAAAAGATGATGGGTGTGTTATCTGGATTTGATGAGTCTCTGGATAAGCCCATTGGTGACGAAGATAGTGAAGGAAACTTCTGGATAAATAATTTGCCAGACTCTAATGACGGTGGAAATAAAGCGTTTGAAGATGCGTCACTGGAAGAATATTCATCATTGGCTAAGATGGCAATTCACATTCTTAGTGAAGATGAAAAGTTTATAATACAAAACAGATTCTTGAATAAAAATCCAATGACACTAAAGGATATCGCTTCACACTTCAAAATCTCTAGAGAGTGGGCAAGAAAATTAGAGACTAGAACCCTGGATAGAATGAGAAAATATTTGGCAAGAGAACATAATGTTAGAGAGATTTAGCTGAAAAAAAACTAAACATAAAACCTGCAAAATATTTTGCAGGTTTTATTTTTTCGGCCTACCAATCATTCCTTTTTTGGATATAAAATGTTAAATGAACATTCCACTGAAAAAGAAATTTTAGAATATATTGAAAAAGAAAGCTATTATTTTTTACAACGCTTTAAATACATACCGTGGGCACAGCCTTATTTAAATAGTGCTGCAAAATTAGCCTCAGAGGAAGATAGTTATTATTTTTTTAAAAGCTTCTACAAAGAACAATGGGCAAGTAGTTACTTAAAAGATATTGCTAAGAAAATAGCAGAAGAGTATAGTTATGATTTTCTTATTCTTTATCATTTTGATAAAGAATTTTTATATTTAACAGTAGGAGGATTCTTAATAGAAGAATGTCTAAATATAGCTGCAGCTAATTCTTCCAGGTCAGCTAGTGCTGCTTTTGTCAGAATGTTTATTAATCAATCATGGGCCCAGCCTTATTTAAATGTTGCAATAAAAAATATTGCAGATAGTCATCCAAAATATTATATAGAAAAAATTTCTCATTTGTATCCAGAGCATTTAATTGATGCTCTGTATAATATTAATAAAATATAAATAAATATATTGTATTACAATAATAAATGTTTATATTGAATAAAATTGGAGAAAAAATGAAAAAGGAAATGATAAATCATCCAGACCACTATGGCGGAAAGGAAAATCCATATGAAACAATTAAAATTATCGAAAATTTAGGATTAAATTTCCACGTAGGAAACGTTTTTAAGTATATCTCTAGAGCTGGAAAGAAAATAGATAATAACGAAACATCAGAAGTAGAGGCACTTTTAAAAGATTTGAAGAAGGCAGAGTGGTATCTTAAAAGATATATAGATATAGTGGAAAGTAATTTAAATAAATTAAACAAAATGGAGTAAAAGTGAATAAAAAAATTATATTTAATGATGAGATAGACTCAGAAGAGCTGGCACCATCTGAACAAGTAAATACAAGAGTTATAATGACTGAGCCGGAACTCAGAATATTGGGTCTTTATGGAGAGGTTGAAGAAATAAAGATATCTCAAGTTATAGGCTCCCTAATAGAGATGAGTAGTGTTTTAGATTCTGAATCAGATTCTAAATCAAAAAATGATTTACCTTCTGATTTAAATGATGAATCTGTAGAAAAAAACGAAGAATCAAATAGTCTGGGAAAACCAATAGAGTTTATTATATCAACACCGGGTGGTAGTGCAGATGATATGTTTGCTTTATATGATATAATGAGGGTTGTTAGGGATAGGTGTGATCTTGTTACCTATGGAATAGGTAAGGTTATGTCTGCTGGAGTTCTACTTTTGGCGGCTGGAACAAAAGGCAAAAGAAAGATTGGAAAGAATTGCAGAGTAATGATACATTCAGTTGTAGCTGGAAGCTCTGGATCTTTTCACTCCCTTGAGACAGAAATGTCAGAGATAAGGCATACTCAAAATGCGTACATAAAGGCATTGTCAGAAGAGACATCAATGACGTATGGTCAGTTAAAAAGAATGATAGATAAAAAAGTAAATGTCTATCTATCAGCAGAAGAAGCTGTAAAGTTGGGAATAGCGGATGTAATCGTCTAAAAACATTTATTACAAATCCGTAATACTAACAACAAATACGGTGATTATTATATGGTCGGGCACTTGCCCGACCATATTTTATGGGGTTGACAAGATAATGTTTAGGCCAGAGACTAGGCGCAATAGATATGACAAAAAGAAGGCCTCTGCTCAGACTCTACCAGTATCTGTGTGTACTGTTAATTTCGGAATAGACGTTAATCTAGCTCTAACAATTAGGGCCGCAGTATGTTATGGCGCCGAAAATGTATTTGTGATTGGTTCAATTCCAGATCATAAATATCTAAGCCCTGCGTCTGGATCTACTGTTGATTATATAAATTTAGTAAATTTCAAAACACCGCATGAATTCTTGAACTTCTCAAGAGAAAATTCTTATAAAATTGTATCTGCAGAGCTTTGTGATGGTGCTGTAGATTTGGATGATTATAATTTTTCTTTTGATAAAAAAACAGTTATTGTGTTGGGAAATGAAAATACTGGAGTTCCATCTGAAATAATTTTCAATTCGGATCCAGTATTTATCAGAATGAATGGGGCTGGATATTGCTTAAATACAATGCAAACTGGATCAGTCTTTCTTAATGAATATTCCAGGCAATATAAGAAATTTAATAAGCAGGCATTAAGCACGGTGGTATGTAAATCTGCGTAGCAAGGCATTTCTTTGATAGAAAAACTTCATGTCAATATATAAATTTTTTTGTTATCTAAAGCAAAAAACAAATAAATATTTGGCATAAATAATTATTTTTATCTATTACTACCGTTATATTATATGGTGGTACATGATAAAAAAAATAAAAGAAGTCTTTATAGATAATAAATATTCTTGGTCAAAAAACAGATCAGCCAAATGGCCTGCCGTAAGAGATGCTTTTATTGAAAAGCGCAAAGAATGCTTTGTATGTGGATCAAAAAAGAATCTTGAAGTACATCATATAGTACCATTTAGTGATAATCCGGATCTAGAATTGGTAGAGGATAATTTAATAATATTATGTGAATCAAAAAAATATGGAGTCAATTGTCATTTATTTTTTGGACACGTAGGTAATTATAAGTTTTCAAATGAAAATATATTAAAAGATGCCTCCGAATGGAAAGATAGATTTGAAAAAAGATCTAAGCAAATAAGAAATGAAAATAAGATAAAAAAAGATGGAAGGCAAGATGAACATAAATGATATTGATATATATCCTGATAAAATAAATTTAAATGACCTACATTATATAGAGTGCGGTGACGGCTGGAAAGATCTAATAATAGATTTATTCAGTGAGATAGCGCCACAAATATCAACAAAAAAAGAATCAATTAAAATTTTACAAATAAAAGAAAAATACGGACAATTGAGGGTATATTTTAGTTCAGATAAATATAATGAAAATATAAACAATATCATATATAAATATGAAAATTTATCAAAAAAAATTTGCGAACTTTGTGGTGATAAATCAACTATAGTTACAAGTGGATGGATTAAAAATCTTTGCAACTCATGCTATACTAACAGTAAGTAGACGCGATTATAATATAAATTTATATAATAAGGCTACATAAATGTATGATAAAAATAAATTCTATAGATAAAAATAATGAAAATGAGAAAAAATCAATAGGAAAAAAAGAGTTGATATTAGTATTTGTAATGTCACTTCTTTCTAATTTTCTTGGCTCATGGTATGGATATTCGGTTGCTAACGATAAAATAATCACACAGGCTATTCTTGGTCTTGTAATTCCTGTTGCTAACATGTTTTATGCAAACTATTTTATAGAGGCAAAGACTCTAAAAAATAGAATGAAACTTACAGTAGTTGCTGGAATGGCACTATCATGTGGAAGCACTCTAATGTTGTTAATGCAAAAATATATAAACTTATAAGATTTGTATATTTAAAATATATAAAACTAATATAATAAAGACATATTTAAAAAATTATTATATATTTTATAAACAAACTATAAATTTGATTTAAAATTAATATCTGACTAAATAATTTTGTTTACCACCATGTAATCCTTGGCTATAATGATCCTTGTAGCCAAGGATTTTTTTAGATTAAAAATGAATATAAACAATTATTTAAAACGAAGAATTTTAGTAAGAAGTTTCCAAGGAGCTTTTAGAGAGGAAGACTTTGCTGATAAAAAAATATCAAACGGAGGCAGTATGTCAGGAAACATAAGTTATGTTTTTAGAGCACCATCAAATGCCATTTCAGATATTGAATCTGAATATGGAAACATAAAAAATCTATTCTCATGTGATATAGATAATCTTGTTGTATTTTTTATTGAAAATAATAATGCTATGAAAAAATTCAGAGAGATGTTATCTGTAGATATTTTATTATCTAAAAAAATTGGATATGATATTGTTTATAACAAACTAAAGCCTTACTGTTCAGACGTTTATAAAATAGCAAAAACAGGCGATAATATTTACGAATCTTCTCTTGGACACTGGATTTGCAAAAGAGAAACCTTTAATTATATAAACAAATCCTTAGAGGAGATGCACTTTGGAAGTTCTGATTTTAAAAAAGAAGAGTTAGATTCTGTTTACTGGACTGAAAAAACAATCTCTCTAAGAAGAGATATAGAGTTTTTTGGAACTTCAAAATCATGGTTTGATAAAAAGGACCTTCCATATGCAAGGTCATACCTACTATATGGTCCGCCTGGAAATGGAAAGACATCAGCAATTAGGGCTATATCCAAATTCTTCAATTCTATTCCAGAAACATTCTCATTTACAGCAAAATGGGCTGATCCAGATACAGACTTTATCTCTTGGATAACCGGAGAATCAAGCTCTAATAAAAATGACTATTTTGATGATGAGCTAGACGAGATTGTAGATGGTCCATTTTCAAACACTTTTGGTTTAAAATCAAAAAACAATAATCAAAATCCAATGATAAGAATTCTTCTACTGGAAGATATAGATAGATTCTTTTCGAAAGATTCAAATATTCCAGTTTCATTCTCAACAATATTAAATGCACTAGATGGAGTAGTTCAGAGAAGAAACTCTATAGTTATTGCAACTGCAAATCATCCTGAGAAAATTGATACACAAGTTCTTTTTAGACCAGGTAGATTTGACCTAAGAATACCATTTGATCCACCAGATTCGGATTCCCTACTTGGATTTTTAAATTCATTAACTCATGATGATAAAATAGGAGATGATACAAGATTGGAAGTATTATCTATGTGCAAAGGACACTCATTCGCCTTTGTTAAAGGTATATATTTAGCCGCAGCCAATAAGGCATTCTCAAGGTCATCAACCATCATATCTGATGATGATATACTAGCATCTTGTAGGGAATTTACAAATAACCTAGGAAGAGATATTAAATCCTCTAAATCATCTGTGGGTTTTTAATATGAATAAAAAAAGAAACTATAAAATTATATGGGTAGATTCAGATAGTGATAAAGAATCTGGATGGTATTTGAAAGTTGATGATGTATTTGAGGATGGACCTTACAGTCATGAATCAGAAATATTTGAAAATCTGTTTTTTAACTGGCAAAATATAGAAACAAGTCTTATTAATAATGACTTTAAATCTCCTTGCAAATTTAACTGCAAAGATACATGTAAGTCGCTTTGTGATTAACTATAATTATAGTGAGCTATAAATGTCAACAAATAATGCAATTTCATACAACAGAAGAAGTTCCCAAATTCATGGTTGGACACCAGACTGGTTTAATTCAAATGGATTTAACTCATCTTTGATTGAGAAGATAAAAATCTTTCAAAAATCTTATAATCTAGCAGAAGATGGTCTTGTTGGCCCAGAAACTTTCAGAGTACTTCTATCTGCCAGAAATAACGATAAGAGTCAGTATATAATCTGTGGAGGAAAAAGAGTTCCAATAGATTGGCAAAAAGTTGTTTGTTTTGATGAGCCAGGATCATTTACTCTTCCAGGTAAAAGCATTATAAAGTCTCCTGGTAGAAAACCAAATATGTTTGTTATACATTGGGATGCATGTCTGAATAGCAGCACCTGTGTTAGAGTTTTGCAAGAAAGAAATTTATCTGTTCACTTCTGTATTGATAATGATGGAACAATTTATCAATTAGTTGATTGTGACGATATAGCTCAACATGCTGCTGGTGTTAACTCTAAATCAATAGGCGTTGAAGTATCTAACGCTTTTTATACAAAATTTCAAAGCTGGTATGAGAAAAATGGATTTGGAAAAAGAGAAATTCTAAAAGATATACCTGTTCATAACTCTGTAATAAAAGAATGCCTAGACTTTTATCCGATTCAAAAGCAGGCAATTTCAGTGCTGTTAAAAACAGTATGTAATCATTATTCTATACCACTTGATACGCCAGATTCAATAACAGAGGTTCCAAGTGTTGCATCTGGAGCTTATAAAGGAGTTGTATCACATCTTCATGTAACTAAGAATAAAATTGATTGTGCTGGTTTAGATATAAAAAACTTATTAAAATAATAGCATAATTTTATTTAGATAATAAGAAAAAATATGTTTACCATTGATAAAGATATAAATAAAGAAATAGAAGGTAGAATATCCTGGAACAATTTATGGATTGAATTTGCAAATCTTGTATCAAAAAGATCATCTGACCAAAAGATGAAAGTTGGTTGCGTAATTGTAACAAGGGATAATACCAAAGTTATAGCCATAGGATATAATGGAGATCAAAAGGGCGGATCCAATAAAAGAGAGTCTATATTATCTGGTGAGTCTGGATTTATTCATGCAGAAGTAAATGCCCTTATAAAGGCTAATTATGATTTAATACAAGATAAAATAATGTACCTTACACATTCACCATGCAGAATGTGTGCAAAAGCAATAATTAATTCAGAGGTAAAAGAAGTATATTTTCAAAATATATATGAAGAAGAGTCTATTTTGTTATTAAATAAACATGGAATTAAAACTCAAAAAATAGGATAAATAATTATGTATTGTAATAAAATTGGAAACCTATTTGGATATGCCTGTATCAATACAGAGCTATCATCAGTTCCTAAGTCAGAAAGAATTATGACAAATAGAAGTATGATTAAAAAGACCTTTGATGAAAAAGGTTTAAAATATGCCTCTGAACTGTCCTTGCTAAATACATCCGATTTGATAAAGATTATTAAATGGAATGATTCAAATGGTATAAAATTCTTTAGAATTAGCTCTGAAATTTTTCCTTGGTCTTCAGAATATAATCTAGAAGATTTACCTGATTTTTCATCAATAAAGAAAAACTTGGAAAATGTAGGCTCTCTTGCACTAAAATTAGGTCACAGACTAACATTTCACCCTGGTCCATTCAATAAGTTATCCTCTCCAAATGATAATATTGTTTCAAATACAATAAAAGATCTTGAAACTCACGGAAAAATATTTGATCTTATGGGTTTTGAAAAAACCACATATAATAAGATAAATATACATATAGGCGCTGCGTATGATGATAAAAAAACATCTCTTTATACATTTAATAAAAACTTAGAAAAACTATCGGACTCGGTTAGAATGAGGCTTACAGTTGAGAATGATGACAAAGAATCTCTATATTCTACATTAGAATTATACAATGGTCTATATAAGGTTTCTGGAGTTCCAATAGTATTTGATTATCACCATCATAAATTCTGTACTGGTGGACAGTCAGAGGAAGATGCTCTTTTGCTTGCTCTTTCTACATGGGAAAATATAAAACCAGTAACTCACTATAGTGAGTCTAGATCTGATGAATATAGGGAAAAATGCAAGCCACAGGCACATTCAGACTTTATTTACAATAAAATAAATAATTATAATCAAAAATTTGATTGTATGATAGAGGCAAAAATGAAAGAGCAGGCATTGATTAAATATTTTAATACACATGAAAAGGAATCATTATGAGCTTTTCTACAAAATTAAAGGAAACGCCAAAGTCTATTTTGGAGGATCAGATAGCAATAGGTGGTAGATTGGTTATGACGATTCCATTTGGATCAAGCGTAGATAATATGTCAGGATTCATCTCCATACTAGGAGATGTAAATAATTTGCCAGTTTTGACACTATGCATATCTTCTCCGAATTCAGATAAATCCGTTGTATCTTCAGTAGTATTTAAAAGCTCTGATCATTATTTAAATTTTGTAGATTTTTTAAATATAGATGGATATTTAAAATTTAAAAGATCTGAAGAAAAAATTCACTAAAATAAATTCTTCAGATGTAAAATACATTTATTAGGTTTCTAATATACTTGCCTTATCAATCCAGTTTTCATGCGTTTAAAAAAAATCATTTCGACATGAAACGTTTTGTAACCAGCGCTGAATTCCGTGGTAATAATGACGATGTAGCCAGGTGGCTGCAAAAAAAACCAACAACAAGAGTGAATAAAAATGTATCAAGAGAAATACGAAGATGATGTACCAAATGGATGGGATGAGCACTTCTGCTTTAATATTTCAGAATTTACACCCGGCTCTGCAATAGTAGTCATGCGAAATAGAAAGAGAGAAAGGGGTGTTGTTATTGGTTCAGACTCTAAGACTCTTATTATAGAGTATAGAAATCCATTAGGTTCTACATCAAAAACTCATATTAACTCCATCTCTTTTCTTGGAGATTCTACAAAAGAATGGCTACGAAGATAAAGCTGTCAAAGACTATTGATAATTCCCCGCCATCAGAATCACTTGAAAATGACCTTGCAGAAATTCTTACCTACTGCAAGAAAATAGCGTCTACACTAGACGAGTTAAAACTACCATCAATAGATGATGAAATATTGTTGATGTCTTATGTTTTAATATCTCTAGTCTCTCAAAAAGACAAAAACCTTGGTATAGAGCTATCTGAAAAGATACAAAATATAATATATAACTCTCTCTTGGGCAAGGAGGTTGAAAATGAGTATACATTTTTAGTTAGAGATCTACATAGAGGAGTTGTTCCTGACAAGACGGCAATATCGAAAGATAAGTGGGGCCTAGACCCTCAGTTGATAACAGAAAACCATTGATATAAAATTTAACTTAAAAAGAGGTACAAATGTCACAGCTAGTAAAGAAACACGAAACATCAAACATCATCGTATCACTAACAAATAAAAATGCAGCAAAGCAGGCTGGAAGCAATAATCTTAGACTAACCATGAAGTCAGACGATTGGAAGGTTGACGGTGTAACAGTATCAATGTCAATTAGAGATGCAATTTCACTAAGAAACTTTCTTAATGAGAATCTAAAGAAAGACTGATATCTAAACTAGAGGGGAGGGTAATCCTCCCCTCTTTTTTTAAACTCTAGCAAATAGTGAATTACATGAGAAAAGTTCATTGGGTTTCTAGTTCTTCGGATTCAAAAATAGGCTCTATACCTGCTAGCTACTCTACCATTGATTCTTGTCCAGATTCATGCTCAATGAAGTCTGGAGGTTGTTATGCGTGGGGTCTGTTCTATCTGAAAATATTATCAGGCAAGATAGACAGAGGGGCTATAAAAACAATGAGTTTGGCTGATGCGCTAAAGAAAAGAAGTCTTAGTGCCAGAGTCGTTAGACATAGAGTTGCTGGGGATGTAGTTGGTGACGTAAAAGAAACACTCGATGAGTGTAAATTAGTAGAGTCTAATAACCTGATTAATATTGGTTATACTCATGACTGGAGAAATCCAGAAACACAGCCTCTAAAAAAGTACTTTAGAGCATCATGTAATTCACTGTCTGATTTGAGACAAGCTCACTCAATGGGCTGGTCAACTACACTAGTTGTAGATGGTAATGTACCCAAGGTATCAAATATAGAAGGCAAGAAGGCAATATTGTGTCCGGCAAGACACAATGTTCCTGGAAAAAAGGATATAACCTGTAATGATTGTACGCTATGCAAGGTTACAGATAAAACTTCTGACACTATAGTTTTGTTCAAGATTCATGGTAGCAAGTCTACTTTAAATAAATTATCTGGAAAATCAGTTACATTAAAATGAAAAATCTACTACTAGATAGTTACAATCTTATTCATAGATCCAGATTTGACTGGGGAGGCGGACTTGCTACTGGAAAAAATCAAATAATATATAACTTTCTTAAATCAATAAAGCCAATATTAGATAGATTTGAACCTGATAAAGTATTTTTTGTATTAGATGGGTCACCAAAAGAAAGACTGGCAATAGACCCGTCTTATAAAGGTACTAGATATTCTAGTGATCTCTCGGAAGAAGAAAAGCAGTACTGGGAATCTTTTCATATTCAAAAAAGATTTATAATAAATTTTGTAAAGAATCACCTACCCTTCACAACTGTGTACCATCCAGATATAGAGTGTGATGATATAATAAATTATTATGCTACAAAACTGGAAGGAGATACTATTATAGTGTCTTCTGATACAGATTTTATACAAACTTTGGATAAAAATCCAAATGTAAAGCTTTGGAATCCGGTATCTGGAGCCTTTAGAGAGAGAATAGATGTAGACTATACATATTACAAATCCCTTGTAGGTGACAAGAGTGATAATATACCTGGAGTTAAGGGAGTTGGAAAGGTTGGAGCATTAAAAATGCTAAAAGATTTATCCATTTTTAATAAAAAAATGGAAAATGATGATTTTAAAAAGCAATTTGATCATTCATTTAGTCTTGTAAAATTTGCAGATATCAATGAATCCTTAAAAGACTTTCAGTATTATAATGGTTGTTTTGATAGAAATGAAGTCTTGTCAATATTTGAATCATTAGATTTTAAATCAATGATAACAGAATCTTATATTGAAAGCTATACAAGGACAATGAGCAGGATTAGTATATGAATATATATAAAGCCGAGTATATATGGCTAGAAGAACTTGGCTCTTCAAATGGAAGGGCTGTAGTAAAATCTACTACAAAAATTTTCTATTTAGAAAAAGATATAAAATCTTTAAAAATAAATGATTTTAAGCCAATAAGCATAGAGTCTTTTTCTCATTATTCAAATTCATCATATGATATGATACTTGTTCCTTGCAAGCTGTATCCAGACCCTCAAAGAGCAGATGGGTTATTAATTCTTTGCGAATCTTTTAACAAAGATATGAACCCAACTCCATTTAATAACAGAAGAGATTTGGACATTATACTTTCTTCAGAAGAAAATCTTTTCTCTCCTATTTTTAACTTTACACAAGAATATTCAATAGATACATCTAAAAATAGAGATTATGATCCGCCAAAAGAGTCTCAGAGAGACTTCGCAGAAGATCATTTAAATTTAATGATCTCTGCCGGAATAAACCCATCCGGTATTAACAAGGAAGATAACCTAGGATGGTCTTATGGTTTATTTGGAGGAGATGGTGTTTTGTCACTATCTGATGATTTAATTATATCTAGATATTTTTTAGATAGATTATCTGAAAAATATAGATATTCTATTGTATATGATAGTCCAAAGATAAATTACTTTTATAAATTAAAAGTTATAATATCAAATGATAAAACAAGAAATGATATAGAGCTATCTAATATAAGAAGAGTTATAAAAGAACTAACTCTAAACTCTAGTCTAGATGATATAAAAGACAACTATGGTTATTCAAGGCTAAGTGAGTATCCATCAATTCTTTTGAAAAATATTGATAGTCTAAAAATACCACTAGAGGTTAGGCTAAGTCAGAAGGGCTATATAGAGGATACTAGACCATTGGCACACGCCAATCCATATAAGGTTTTAAATTTTTTGATAAAATCTTTAAAAGATATAAAAGACTATAATTTTTAATCACAAACATAATATGCTTGGCTGAAAAATGAACAAAATTATTGTTAATAAAGATTTATTTCCTATATTTAATTTTCTCTTTGAAAAAGATTTACTTTTTGAAAAAAATAATTTTATTAAAGGTAATGTATTTAATAAAAATATTATTTTAGAATTTGATTCAATGTTATTGAGATTAAGTAAATCTAATTTAAAAAAGTTTTTAAATAATTCTTTTTGGAACAAACAAAATATATCTACCCCATTTGGAAATCCATCGTTTATATTTGTAAAATCAAATAACTCAAGTGATGTTAAAAATTATTCTATAAACAATAGAAATTATTTAATAATATCTAATTATCTAGATTATTTAATGTTAAATAAAAATAATAGTCCAATACACTATAATCTCTGGAAATCATTTTTAAGTAATTCAAAAGGATCAATATTATATTTTTTGATAAAAAAAACAAATGGAAAAGAAAAATCCTCCCTATTGCAGAGGGGTCTAAAGCTATCTGATCATAGAGTAAAAAAATTATCTGCCAGTAATCTACCAGTAGACCTAATACTAAAATCTGATTTATTTGATTCAAGCAATAATTCAATTAGAAGAATTATAATAAAAAGATTGGGTTATATAAAAATAGTAGATAAAATCTTTGGAAAGTCTGATAAAATAGATATAGATTTGGCAATTAAGTATATATCATTTGATTATAAATTTATTGATTACCTGAACATCACAGAAGAATCTTCTAAAAAGATTCTACAAAAAATGGAGGAATCTAAAATTTCTAAGTTTGTACTTTATAATGTAATAATAAAATTATTATCTTATATTTCAGATAAAGAAATTGCTTATTATATTGATTTTTCAAAAAATAGTAGAAAAATATCTAACTATATTCAGATGAGGCTATCATAAAGTATTTAGTTTTATAAAAAATTATCAACTATAATGATAATAAAAACATCTCTTCTGCATTAGATCTTATATATTCAATTACCTTATCATATTTAGTAGATATATTTTTATCTATTTTATATTCAGAGATAATCAATGGAATTGATAGAATGAGGCTTAAAATAAATCCGCCACCTGGTATGTAATCAATAAGGTCTATTAAAAACGCAAGTGCATTAATAAATATTGATATAAAATCACTAGAGTATGCTTTCAATGTTTTTGCAACTAAGACAATGTCTTTTAAAAGCTCCACATTGTTTTTGTGTATTAATGCAAGATTATCTAATTTTTTAGATATATTTTCAATATTTCCAAAACTTGGAATTAATGCATCATTCCTATTTATACCCAATTTATTTAATGGTAGATCATTAATAATTTTAGATGCATTAACCCAAGCTTCATTTAGATTTTTTGCAATCAAAACTAAATCTATACCTACTCCTAAAAATGGCAAGCTCTTTGATAGGGCGCCTCCAGTCATATTTTTTAAGGATAATAGATAATTAGATGATTTATAAATATTATAATATTCTGCATTAAACTCTCTTTCTATCCAATTATTTAAATTTTTATTCCCATTATATAAATAATTTATAGAAGACTTTCTATTTGCATTTTTATATATCTTAATATTTTTATCGTAAAATGAATTTTTTATATTTTGATTTCCATCTAAATACTTAGAAAAAGTATTATTATATTTTTCAATAGCCCATGAAATAGCCGGACCTATAAAACCTGTTATTTTATCTCCGATTTTATCCAACTCTTTTATAGAGTAAGCATCTTCACTTATCACTTGTAATAGCTCCGACCATTTCAAAGATACTTCGCTGAGTCCGCCACCTGTTTGTGGTATTTTATCCTCATTAAATATGATCTTATCGCCACTATTGTCCGTGTTTATACTACCGTTGGCTGGCAATTTTTCTGCGGCTATTTTCATTTGAAGTAAAACCCCCTGGCTCTAAATGGTTTATAATACTATGGAAAACAAAATAAACGATGTTATTAAAATAAATAGTGCAGTAATAAATGATTTTATTAGTAGATATATTCCAATTAAAGATATCTTAAGTCAAGATTTGGTTATAGCAGGTGGCTTTCCTCTTTTTCTGTTAAAGACCATTTTATCCTACAATGAAAACTTTGCAGTAAATCATCTTGAAAATTATCTCAACTGTAAAAATTACAGAAGAAATGACTCTGAGTTTTCAGATATTGATATTTGGAGGCTAGAATCAATTGATCCATCAAATTCTATAAACGAAATTTTTGATAAAGCTATAAAACACAATGGTCCTTCTTTACTGGTTAAAGATATAGATAGCTGGTGCTCTAATAGTGAGGGTTACATTACATCCATTAGTAAATGGGCTACCACTCTTGATACAAGGACTATGAATTACAACGGAAAATCTGTACCTTTACAGTTTGTAAAGGCAAAAAAGTCTTCTCCAGAAGATCTAATTTTATCATTTGATATAGAGCGCTGTATGGTTGCGTGGAGCAAGGGGATTATCTATGCCTCAAGAAGAGCTATAGAGTCAATAAATAAATTAAGCTTATCATTTAATTCTGATTATATTCAATGCAAGGAAACAATTGGTTCTAAGGTTTATAGAAGCAAGAGATATATAAAATACATATCTAAGCATAATCTTATTGCAACCGAAGATGTATGCAACTATATTTTCAACACCTTAGTTGAAGTTATTAGTCCAGAGGTTCATCAAATTACCTCTGATGAAAAAATAGATGAACTATACAAGAAGAGGGAAATGAGTATGAAACTGGAAGTTAGTATACCAGATTATTATACATCGCTTATAAACAAAATCCATTTTATAAAAAGCTTTATAAATATGGAAATTCCAATTTTGCTTTCTAAGCAGAAAAACTTTAAAAAAGAAAAATTATTATTTATTTTGGATAACCCAAAGGTATCTTCTTCTATAAAGAAAATTGTAGAAGAAGGTCTTGATAATACAAATCGTGGCCTAAATTATAATGGTATTAGTCCATTATATACATTTGTATAATTATCAATATTGGTAAAATTCTTATAAAGAATAAATAAATTTTTACTATTTTAGTAAAATATTTAAGACTTCACAATAATGTGAGGCTTATTTAATGGAGAGTAAAATGTCAATGAGAAGTCTATTAGAAAAATCAGGTGTAAAGGTTGGTTTCGTTGCAGGGGCTTTAGTAGTATCAACTGTTTGGGGGACTTGCACTTATAGACCTGAAGTGCCACAGACTCAGACCGAAGAAACTGCGACTCCAGATGCAACTCCAGATGTTGAAACAGAATCTTCTGCTAGCTCTGTAACTTCAGATCCAGCAAGCTCAACCACTGTTACAACTACAGATACAGTAACTGCTCCAACAGTTGCTACCGTTACTGGAACACAGACTACAACAGATGATGTAACAACTACAACAGAAACAACTACAACAGAAACAACTACATTAAGATAACTTAAGGTACTTAGCAATGGGAAAAGAAGTTAAATTTAATTCAGAAGCTAGAAATTCTTTGCAGCAAGGTCTTGATATCCTGGCCAATGCAGTAAAAGTAACTTTAGGTCCTAAGGGTCGTCATGCGGCAATAGAAAAGAAATATGGTCCACCGCTTGTAACCAAGGACGGAGTAACTGTTGCTAAGTCCATTGATCTAGATGATAGAGTTCAAAATATGGGTGCTCAGCTTGTAAAAGCTGTAGCATCCGCAACTAATACAGTGGCTGGAGATGGTACAACTACTGCCACTGTATTAGCTCAATCAATCTACACAGAGGGTGCAAAGTTAGTTGCAGTAGGACACAATCCAGTATTAATAAAAAGAGGAATTGATAAGGCAACATCAATAGTTGTTGAAAGGCTAAAGTCCATTAGCATTCCAGTATCAGATGATACAACAATTAAAAATGTTGCAACAATATCAGCAAATAATGATCCAGAGCTTGGAGTATTGATTGGATCTGTTGTCTCTAGCGTTGGTAATAACGGAACTATATCCGTAGAGGATGCAACAGGAACAGATACAAGAGTAGTATACTCTGAGGGTCTAAATATAGAACGTGGATATATAAATCCAACGTTTGTAACTAATTTTGAAAAAATGACAGTAGAATATGAAAATCCATATATTCTAATGTATGAGGGAAAATTAACAAGCTCAAGAGAATTCCTGGGCGTTCTAGAGAAGGTTTCATCTACTGGAAAACCATTGCTAGTAATAGCTAGAGAGGTAGAAGGAGAGGCATTACAAACGCTTATACTTAATAAAGCAAGAAATGCTTTAATATCCTGCGCAATAAAAGCTCCTGGCTTTGGAGATACCAGGAGGGAAATGCTAGAAGATATAGCCACAATTTGTGGTGGAAAAATGTTCTTAGAGCAAGAATTATCAGACTTAAAAGATGCTCCGATTTTATCACTTGGTAGAGCAAGAAGGGTAATAGTTGGCAGAAATTATACAACTATAATAGACGGAGCAGGAAGTTCAGAAGCTTTGGGTGTTAGAATAGAATCACTAAAGTCTCAGCTACTAGACAATACATTATCCGACTATCAGCTTGCAACTATAAGATCAAGACTTTCTGCAATTAGTGGCGCAATAGCAGTAATAAAGGTGGGTGGAATTTCTGAGTCAGAAATGAAAGAAAGAAAGGATAGAGTTGAAGATGCCATAAATGCAGTAAGAGCGGCAATAGAAGAGGGCATAGTACCTGGTGGCGGATCTTCTCTGCTTCACTGTGTAAAGCATCTTAGAGAATCTGCAGCATCATTACACTTAATTCCAGAGGAAGTTGCAGGTTTTCAAATTATAGAAAAAGCAATAAAAGCACCATTTATGCAGATAATGCATAATGCAGGATTAGAATATCACTCTATTATGGAGAATATTATAAATAGCGAAAACAACAAGTTAGGCTTTGATGCATTTAACAATGAAATGTCAGAAGATATGGTTAGTATAGGAGTTATAGATCCGGTTAAGGTCGTAAGATCGGCATTGGAAAATGCAGCCTCCGCTAGCGGAACGCTCTTAACAACCGAGGTTACGATCTCCTTAAAAGAAATTATATTGGAAGAATAAAGATTGGTTGACCCATATTAAACCGGGATTATAATCAAGGGGTAGCGGTATGCTACCCCTTGATGTTTTAATCCACAAAAAAGGACTCACTATGAGTGAATTCGATACAAATGATGATCCAAGATACGCTCTTATTGGAATTTCTATAAACTCAATGCATAATTCATATGATACGAAAACAAAAAGTATTTTAAACTCATACTTTAATCTTCCATTAGAAGAGCTTATGAAATCATGGAAGTGGTTTTCTGACCCAGTAAAGTTAAAAATCTTAACAACTTATAAGAGCACGTTCGATGATTGGAGTATGTTTATTTTAAATAAAAATTCTCAGAAATAAAAACCAAACTATAAAGAGGTGATGCTGTGGATTTTAATTACTACATGTCTTCAATCACTGAAAATAAAGATTATCCAATCATTAATAAAGATACTGTCTTTTCAAAAGAGATTACAGATAATCTTTACAATGTATTATCAGTTATAGGTATGTATAACCTAACTAGATATCACAATCTATACAAATCAGAAGATTTGTTTTCTATTCTTCTTAACGAAGAAATACTAGAATTGTGCAATAATCAAGTTATGAATGATAAATATACTCTACAACAAATTGTATCATTTTTTGATTCTTTTGGCGTTAATCCAATCAGTATTGAAAAAACAAATAATAGAGCTCTTAATTCTTCAAAAAAGAAAACCAACTTTAATCTGGTAAATACTTCTAACTTCTGGACCAAAAAATATCAGGATCTGCTAGATAGTTCAAACTCAAACACTCTAAGTCCAGAGCAAATTAATAGTATCTTATACGATTCTTGTTCTCCATATCTAAATATTTTACGATGGAAAGAAGAAAGTGTTTCTTGGTCAAATATATATTCTAATATTAAGAATATTATAAAGTCTGCGTCATATGCAACATTTGGTATAGAAGTTTTAATCCAAAATTTAGCAAAATATGATCCCATCTTTTTCAAGATGGAAGTAGACGAAAACATATTTGGCAGCCATAGCTTTTCATATCCATTAAGAAGTATCTTTTATATTCACTATATAAAAAATGGATTTCTTTCAAAGAAAACAGCAAGAAAACTAAGGTCTGAGCCAAGTGAATCATGCTCCCTTGATGGGGTTAGGGCTTTGCTAAGGGAATCTGAAAAAAATTCATCGCTTTATCCAAACTTATCAGAATTGCTAATTCAATTTAGTGATACCAAGTATCCAACAGTAGAGATAGAGGTAGCCAACCATTCTCCAATTTCTATTCTTCCATCACTAGTTGGTTTTAAGCATCCTTCGGCCAAAAAAATAATAGAGGGCAGGATGAACAATGGAAAATAAAAATATCTGGCTTTCAACTCCGATTCATAAAAATTGGATTCCCGAAGAAATAATGAAAGATGAAGAGCTGATTAGCAGCATATCAATTTCAATTGATGGATCAATATTTGCAGTTAGAGAATCGCTAATAAAATCTTTTATAGACATAGAAGAGATTAAGCTTGCAAGGTTGGGAATGAGAACAATGCCCAATAAATTTGAAGTAAAAAATCTTGAAGATGTAAAGAGAATGTTCGCACATTTAATAGAAGAATCAGAGGATGATTCCGCAGAAGAATAAATAAAACTAATATTTTTTAAGAGGGAGAAATCCCTCTTTTTTTATTTTCTAAATTTACTTAGAAAATTTTGTATTAAACATTTAAAATAATTTAAATTATTACTTTTAAGGATTTACTAATATTTATTATCTTTATTGAGAATATAAAATGGATACATTAATAAAATTAGCAGAACTAGAAGAAACAAGCGTTGTAGACCCAATAACAAAAAGAAAAGTAAGGGTCAGTACCCATGTTAGGATTAAATATAGGGAGTATTTTAGGGGCCAGCAAGATAAATATGAGTCGTCACCAAGAGAGACTTTGTTTCAACTTAGAAATAAAGATTTAAATGAAGAGATTGCGAATGACTTTATAAAAGGTGAAGTTGTTCATATGTTCTTTTCCAAAGAAACAGATTTTAGTGCTAGACATATAGTATGGATGGAAATAAGAAAACAATTAAGAGGGCCAAGGGCTATATTTAACTTTTTTATCTCAAAGATAAATGTTCACGAAGGCTATGTTGATATACTAACTGTAACACAGAATTATAGAAAGCCAAACTCTGGAAAATCAAGAATAATTAAGTTTCATAATCTAAAAAATTTGTTTGAAAAGACTAGTGCTAAAAAAATTAAAACATTCGAAGATCTTATATCCCATATACACGAAAGCGGCAAAAGTTTGAAAAAACCAAAGATCGAGATCAACAGGGCTTTAGATATTGTTACAAGGTTTAAAAAAATAGAGAAAAAGGGTAAATTTCCTACCAAAGCGTTAAAAGTACTTCTGCCTGAGTGGGTAGAGTTACATTAATACATTATATAGTAGTGTATATCCTTTTGGTAGGATTTTACTTTGTAACCTTTGGTTGTTTATATTGTATTCTTTTTTAAAATCTTGTCAACTATTTTTTATAGGAAAAAATAAAAAATGTTAAACGAATTAATTAAATTAGCAGATATTCTAGATAAAAACGGATCAACTCAGGCGTCTGATATTATAGATGATATGATATCAAAATTTGCTGCTAAAAAATCAAAAAAGAGAAGGCCTACTAATAGAAAATTATGGTCAAGAGCAATTTCAGAGGCTAAAAAGAAGTTTAAGGTCTACCCGTGTGTTCCTGTAGATATATCATTTGCTCTTACTAGAACAGGATGGAGTGAATATTCTGAGCTAAATGTAGGCGACGAAATTGTTACTTATAATATAAAAGAAGATAGATTGGAATGGGATAAGATAAAAGATATCCATTTTTATTCAGATGCAGATATTATTAGAGTAAAAGATAAAAATGAATCATTTAACTTTTTATGTACAGAGGATCACAAATGGGTAATTAGCAGCCATGATAAGAGACACTTAGTTAGATCTTGGGACCTATACGAAGAAGAGTCAATTGTAACAACCTCAAGTATGTCCAGTTTTGATGGCGAAATAGAAAAATTTTATATAAAAGAATTACTTAAATATACAGAGATAAATACAATAGATCATTTATTAAAACTTGTTGAAGATGGCTTGATTCTTAAATTTAATCAAGATTCTATATTAGACGCCATTCTATCTGGATGTTCTATACTAGGAATAAGGGCAGTTAGAAAAGGAAATATCTTAGTTTTATTCAAAGAGAATATGCAAACAGTAAAAGAATTAACTATCAATAAAGCAGGAAAGAGAGATGTTTGGTGTCCAGAGACAGAAAATGGTACATGGTTGATGAAGCAGAATAATATGGTCACAATTACCGGAAATTCCGCCTATGCTAACGGTTGGGCGGCAAAGTGGTATAAAGAGAGGGGCGGAGGTTGGAGAGGCCCTAAACGCATTTAATAGGAGTTTTTATGACTAGCAGGAGGGATTCGCTTTTAACTCTACTTAGCAGTATTAGTGGTATGGATAAGATTGCTGCAGAGTATAATGCTCCTAGGTCTGGAGGTGGAAAGAGATGGTCCATTAAACAAAAGAGGTCTATAGATTGTAATAATCCAAGGGGATTTTCTCAAAAACAATACTGTAAGAGAAAGTCTAGAGGAGGAGATTATAAATCAGATGATTTA
>Ga0315905_10001689_pt1 | contig 23601 bp, 26 predicted proteins | sample LakEriMetagenome_5_FD_203522 | JGI IMG/M metagenome (GOLD analysis project Ga0315905, IMG submission 203522) | Freshwater fungal communities from buoy surface, Lake Erie, Ohio, United States - Buoy 4 MA121 | ecosystem: Environmental > Aquatic > Freshwater > Lake | place: USA: Lake Erie, Ohio...
CAGCAATTGATCGACCATTAAGCCATCCCCCAATTGCGTTAAGAGTTGGTCAAAACTGGCTTGCCCTGGTTGGACCATTAAATTCACCAAACTTGGACTCGGGTAACTGCCTAAACCTCCCCGAAAGCCATTGCCCGTTGGTGTTTGTGCTAATTTAGCAGCGGTTTCTAAATCGGTATAAAACTGACCCACCTTGCCCGCGTCCAGCAAAGTCAGGCGTTGGGTGGCACTGCCTTCATCGTCGAAGGGACAATCATAGGGAATTTGGCTGGGATCTTGCCACAGGTTTAGGCTTTCCACCGCGACAGTTTGGCCCTGTTTATCGCCCCACGGGGATGAGCCTTCCGCCACCCGTTTACCGTTTAACGCGGCACTGACGGTTTCCCACAACAAACTGGCCGCATTGGTGGTTAATAACACGGGCATTCTGCCAGGGGCGATCGCCTGATTATCCGCTGCCCAGAGGAGTCGTTGCCGCAAATTTTGCACCACACTTTGCATCTCCGCCGCCCCGCGCTGTTGTTCCCCGTCATAGATAGCCAAAAAGTCATCCCCCCGAATCCATTCCACCCCCAGGTAATAACTCAAACTGCTTTCTGTCCATTGACAATCCAAGTCCTCACTATTGAGTAAATGAACGGTTTCTGTGCCGCAGGACAATTCCCCACTACATAACACCTCTGGAAACTCCTCCCGTAACTCGGCGATCGCCGTTTTGCCCCAGATAATTAACTGTTCCACCGCAAAATTAGTGCCCAAACTCATTTCGACTGCCTGGCGAGGGGGTGCTAAATAAAGCGGTTGGGGAGGATTCAACGCTGCCAAAGCCAACGCTTTTTCCACCAAAATATCGGGATCTACCGGGCCATAGGCCACCGCTAAACCCGATCGCCCTCCCCGCCATAACCGCAACGCCACCCCTTCCGACTCCGCACTTTCTAACTGCTTAAGACGATTTGCTTCAAAAAAAACCGGATGGGAAAGGGAACGAGAGGCATAAACCTCGGCCACCTCCGCCCCAGCACGACGGGCTTTGCTAAGATAAACCGTGAGATCGATAGACATGATGACCACAGGCACAGACAGAATGCTTTCCATTATTGAGCAAATGGGCCAAGTCATCGAGTCAACAAATGTTTCTAGTTATCATTAACAAAATTGTCATTTTTCCCCTGCTCTTTACCCGCCCTCCGAGACTATGTTCAGTAAATTTTCCAATCAACCCAATCGTAATGATGTTGAAGAGTTAGAAGCGGCATTAGAGGCAAAGGAACGGGAATTTGAAAAGATCGACCTAGAAACCAGTAACGAAGATACGGAACTTTCCCTCGGACAACCCACTATGAACAAAACTGATGATGCACCTGAATCGGTAAAAGTTGTGGAAAAAATTAGTCAAATTCTCTCGCCCTACTTTATTGTTCTCGTCGGTTTATTTTTATATGACAATAATTTTCTCATTGGCACGACTTTGATTTTTATTGGCATTTTTTCCCTGTTGCAATTATCGTGGCAGGATCTTCAGAATTTAGTTAATAAGGTCATCGGCTTCTTTCAAGAAAAATAATTCATTAACGATTCCCAATCGGAGCAGCATTTCAGGGGCACTTACAATTTTCATGTATTTATACTTGTGCTATAAATTTCTGTTCAATAAATACCTTCGACGAGGTTTGATATCTTGATCTATTTACTCCGTACAACACTGAGATGTTTCCCTAAAATCTCTATAATCAATAGCAAGTTCATCTAAATTAAGGGCAGGTTTAAAATGTCAGGCCAACGCGACTACACACTGATCATTGACAAAAGCGGAAGCATGTCCACGATTGAACCCAAAAGCCAGAAAAGCCGCTGGGAATTAGTTCAAGAATCGACCTTAGCTTTAGCAAGAAAATGCGATCAGCTTGATCCGGATGGCATCACCGTTTATGTCTTCTCCGGCAAATTTCACCGTTACGATAATGTTAGCGCCGCTAAAGTAGAACAAATTTTTCAAGAAAATGAACCCGTTGGTGGCACTAATCTAACTGCGGTGTTACAGGACGCCATTAATGACTTTCTCCAACGAAAAAAGGGAGGTCAAGCGCAAGCCGGAGAAACGATTTTAGTCATTACCGATGGGGAACCGAACGATCGCCGCTCAGTTTTTGAAGTTATCATTCAAGCCAGTAAATCTTTAGATGCTGATGAAGAATTAGCCATCTCTTTCATACAAATTGGCAATGATTCTGGTGCCACTAAATTTCTTAAAACCCTTGATGATCAATTGATGGAAGTCGGCGCTAAATTTGATATTGTCGATACAGTAACATTTGATGAGATGGAAGATCTAACCCTAACAGAAGTGTTACTCAACGCCATTCAAGACTAAGGATAGAGACAGTATTATGGCTGATTCCGATTCCCTAGAGTCAATCTTGGCTGATATGCGTCAAAAGTACGTTGAAGGATCAGAGCAAACCTCAAAAAGTTTAGTCGGGGACTCCCCGTTAGACCAGAAAAAGCAACAACATCCTTCTTTAGATAAACTTTTAAACGAATTAAAACAAGATTTAAAAACTAATCAACTTCCTAGCCAAGCTGATCAAATTCAACCCGTAAAAAAAGAAACAAAAAGACCTCTAGATCCCGAAATAAACCATCTAGTGGCTCAACAAAAAAAACACAATCAAGAAATCATTAGGCAAAAAGCTCAACGATGGCTTGATGAACTTGATCAACTTTCTGGCGAAGGGATCTGGTTCGCAGATTTTGCCAAACATTATCCCTCTCCCCTCGCTGCTGCCATGGATTTATTGGCCAATGGTTCGGTCTAGTCAATCTCCCAAAAAATCTTGATACGATCGCCTCTGCGAGCAATAACCCCGAAAATGGCGATCGCCAATCATTGATTCCGCCCGATTAATGGAGAAAATGGCGTGTTCCTGTGAAGATCATCACCAAACCTAACTCATTGGCCGCCTGAATGGAATCTTGATCCCGCAATGATCCCCCCGGTTGAATAATGGTGGTAATCCCCGCCGCCGCCGCAGTACGAACGGAATCATCAAAGGGAAAAAACGCATCACTAGCTAAACAAGCGCCCTCGGCTTTCTCCCCAGCCTGTTGAATGGCAATTTCCACCGACCCGACCCGATTCATTTGTCCGGCTCCTACCCCCAACGTGGTTTTATCTTTGGTGATGGTGATCGCGTTGGATTTAACGTGTTTACAAACTTTCCAGGCAAAGGCTAATTCGGCTAATTGTTCCGGGCTGGGTTGTTTTTCCGTGACCACTTGCCAAGTGTCAGGATCTTCCCGTTGATCATCGGTGGCTTGCACTAAAAATCCCCCGGCGATCGCCTTAATAGTCTGGGCCGGGCCAGTTAAAAAGTCGGGTAACAGTAACACCCGCAAATTCTTTTTCTTCGCCAAAATTTCCTGGGCTTGCAGATCACAACCCGGAGCCACAATACATTCCAAAAAAGTTTGGGTCATGGCGGTGGCCGTGTCGCTATCAATCGGCTGATTCAAGGCTACAATGCCCCCAAAAGCAGAGGTAGCATCGGCAGCAAAGGCTTTTTGGTAAGCTTCTGCGAGGGTCGGCGCGAGGGCCACACCGCAGGGATTGGTATGTTTCAAAATGGCCACCGCCGGTTCAGACGGGGGAAATTCATTAATAATGCGGCGGGCGGCTTCCAAATCCACCAAGTTGTTATAACTCAGTTCTTTACCCTGTAATTTTTCCGCACTAGCCCAGCCGGTAGCCTCCCGTCCTGTTTGATACCAAGCGGCACTTTGATGGGGATTTTCTCCATACCGTAACGATTGCCGTAACGTCCCACTCAGCCCAAATCGTTGATTGGCCGTGTTTTCTAATTGACTAAAATAAGCGGCGATCGCCTGGTCATAGGCATTGGTCAGGGCAAAGGCTTCCCCCGCAAATCGTTGGCGTAAACCGAGGGAAATTTCGCCTTGTTCCTTGAGGGCGCTTAAATAAGCTTCGTACTGATTGGGATTAGTTAACACCGTTGTATGGGCAAAATTTTTCGCCGTTGCCCGAATCATGGCCGGGCCACCAATATCAATTTGTTCCACTGCATCGGCCACCGTTACCCCAGGTTTAGCAATAGTTTCTTCAAAGGGATAAAGATTCACCACCACTAAATCCAACGGCCGAATATTGTTGGCTGCTAAATCCGCTTGGTCACTGGCCAAATCCCGCCGAGCCAAAATGCCCCCATGGATACGGGGATGTAACGTTTTAACCCGTCCGCCTAAAATTTCCGGTGCGCCTGTGTAATCGCTGACTTTAGTAACGGGAATACCGGCCGCCTGTAGGGTTTTGGCCGTGCCACCACTACTGATTAAGTCAAATTGAAAGTCTTCTACTAACTGTCGAGCTAATTCCACAATGCCGTTTTTATCCGATACACTCAGCAGGGCTAGACGCGCCATTTCATCACTCCTTGTCGCAATGTTTTACCCTACCATTATCCCCCGATATTTGCCCCAGCTTGGATGCAGAAATAAAATCTAGGGATAGATTGCCATTGTTCTCCCTACTAATGGGGGCAACCGGCAAAATGTAGGATTCTCAATAAGCATCCCTATTCCTTGAGTTTTTGTAGTGATCAGTCACCTTATTCTGGTAACCAGTTCTCTTCTAAAATCTGATCTAGCACCACCATCGGATGCTCTGGAAAAGTATTGACTAGGAAGTTCCATTTTTTCAGCAGTAATTTCCCGTCCGTCTTGATAACATTTTTGTAAAACGTATTCCAGATAGGGTTTTAGACTTGGACTATCTTTTAATAGGAGTATGTGAAGATCGCTGTCGGCAATAATGACAGGAAACGAAGTTGGTTATTAACGGCTTTGAAAAGCAAAACTTATTTTATTTATTTTATTCCTGTCGCTAATTTTTCCGCCCAACGCAATTTCGCAGACCGAGCACGGGGATTAGTTTGTTGCTCTTCTTCGCTAGGCAAAATCGGCTTTTTAGTGAGCACCTTAAGGTTTTCTGATTCTCGAAAATGATGCTTGACGATGCGGTCTTCGAGGCTGTGGAAGCTAATAATGCCGATGCGTCCCCCCGGCTTTAACCAGATTGGGGCTTTGGCAATGAGAGTTTCTAGAGAACCTAGTTCGTCATTAACGGCGATGCGGAGCCCTTGAAAAACTCTGGTGGCGGGATGAATGCGGCCATAACGGTATTTAGCCGGAACCCAACGGGCGATCGCCTCGGCCAGGTCTGTGGTGGTTTGAAAAGGACGCTGTTGGACAATTTGGCGGGCTAAGCGACGGGAAAGCCGTTCTTCACCATATTCATAAAAAATGCGGGCGAGGTCGGCCTCCGACCAATGATTAATGATCTCCGCCGCCGTTAAATCCTGGGTTTGATCCATCCGCATATCCAACGGAGCAGTTTGGCGAAAACTAAATCCCCGATCGCCTTGATCAAGTTGGGGCGAACTGACCCCCAGGTCGGCAATAACACCATCGAATTGCTGATCTGTGCTCGGAAATTCAGCAAAATTCCCCTGCCAATGGTTTAAACTAGCGCCGTCTAAGGTTTTAACTAAGGGTTCTAACCGTTCCAGGGCAGCGGCGATCGCCTGACTATCGCGGTCAATGAGCGTCAAATGAATGGGTAAACCCAGCTTTAATAACCCTTCACTATGGCCACCACCCCCCGCCGTGGCATCTAAATAGTTGCCCCCAGGGACAACTGCCAAATTGGCAACCATTTCCCCTAGCAGCACACTAACATGGCAAAACTGACTATCACAAGCAGCGTCTAACGACCCTTTGACCATAAAATTTCCCTGAATCTGTCCGGTGTTGAATCCACCGCTACACCAGCGTAACAGTCGTTACGGAACTTATCCCCTGCAAAGTAATTCAAACAAGAAATGCAAACATCTAGGATTTCACGATCCTAAATTTACCCGAAAGCGACTAGGCGCATGGTTATTAGCTCACGGCCGTTAAACGACTTAAACAGTGTTCTAGGTCGGTTTTTAATTGCGAATACTCTCGCTCTCTTCGGTATGTTCGGCGGAGTAATTCCAGAGGTGAGTTGGCAACCGGCTGCCCTTGTCCTCCGTCAATCTGCCCGTTCCCAAGATCTGAACGCCAATCAAGTTAACCGTTATGCCAAAGCGGTGTTGGCGATCGAGGGGGAGCGAAAAAAAGCCTTCCAAGAAATTCAAACCCTCATCGGCCGAGTTCCGCCCCAACTCACCTGCACCAATCGAGACAGTATTAAAAAATTACCCCGTAATGCCCAGGCGATCGCCGTTAATTTTTGTAATGTCTCTAAAAAAATTGCCCAGGAAAGCGGTCTCAGCGCCGACGAATTTAACCGTATCACCGCCGCCGCCCGTAAAGATGCTAACCTCAAAGCCCAAATCCAACGGGCAATCATGGATCTGCGCCGTTAACCCAGTAATATGTTAATTTTTCAACACCGTCTTGAGGGCTACCAAGGCTCCCCCCAGTGGCAACTACCCTTAACCGCCGAAGAACGCTGCCGCAGTCGTTACCGTTTTGATAAAGAAGGTTTTCCGCCCCTATTTTTTCAATTACCGAGGGGAATTTTTCTGCAAGCAGGGGATTATCTTCAAGCCGATTCGGGGGAAATTTTACAGATTCTTGCCGCGCCAGAACCCCTTTTACAGGTCAGTAGTCAAAATCCCTTAACCCTCTTAAAAGCCGCTTATCACCTCGGCAATCGCCATGTTTCCCTAGAAGTCAACCCCCATTACCTGCGCCTTGCCCCTGATCCTGTTTTAGAAGATATGCTCGCTACCCTGGATGTCACCGTGGAAACCATTACCGAGCCTTTTTTCCCTGAACGAGGCGCATTCCATGTCCATTAAACAAAAATCATGCAAAATCTAGCAAAGTATCTTAATTTATGCCGATGTTTGTTGTCTGAATCGTCCCCTAGATGACTTGGCGCAATCTCGGGTAAAGCTAGAAGCAGAGGCAATGATGGTTATTCTGGAAAGGTGTGAATCCCAGGATTGGATTTTACTAAATAGTGATGCCATTCAGTTTGAAATTAACCGTAATCAAGACCTATTCAGGAAAGAACAACTAGAGCAAATTTTATCGGTGGCGAAGGATTATTTAAAACATAACGAAACTATCGAATTATCAACTCAAGCATTAGTTGACTTAGGCTTTAAATTTTATGATGCTCTACATCTATCCTTTGCTCAACACTCCCAAGCGGATGTATTTTTAACCACGGATGATAGATTACTTAAAAAGGCTAAACTGTTTGACAATATTGTTACAATAGCCGTAGAAAACCCCGTTGTCTGGCTAATGCAGATTTTAGAGGAGAAAAGCCATGAAAATGGTGGAAATTAGAAAACAAGGCTATCGAGCGTTGCGGGAATCCCTGGGTGTAGTGGGGATGTTACGCTTTCTCCAACAGTTTGAAGCCAGCCATGGAGATTATACCCAATACCGTCATGGGCAAAATGAGCCAACTATGGCAGAATTCAAAGAGTTCATCCACCATTAACGGCACTGAGCTAAATCCTTCCTAGACACCGTCCCCCATTAATCTAATCTAATTCCGTTGACCATCCGCAACCGCGGCGATCGCCAAAACACAATGACCATCGATAATATCCGTCTCAGAAACGAATTCATTAACACGCAGGTTATCACCCGCAACAGTGGCAAAAAACTTGGCGTCGTCAAAGAAGTCTTAGTCGATGTCGATCAGCGGGAAATTGTCGCCCTGGGTCTACGGGACAACTTTCTGTCCTTGACGGGGATGCCCCAATATTTTTACCTGAACAGTATTTGTCAAACCGGCGACGTGGTTTTGGTCGAAAACGAAGATGTATTTGAGCTGGTGGAAGTCGATCTTTATTCCCCCCTCATTAATAGTGAAGTCGTCACCGAAACCGGGGAACCCCTGGGTAAAGTCAGGGATTTTCAGTTTGACCTCAGTACGGGCAAAGTGTCCTCGATCATCATTGCTTCCATTGGTCTACCTCAAATTCCTGAGCAACTGATCAGCACCTATGAGCTTTCCATTGACGAAGTAGTCAGCAGTGGCCCCAATCGCTTAATTGTTTTTGAAGGGGCCGAAGAGCGTTTAAACCAACTAAGTGTGGGTCTTTTAGAACGTTTGGGGATTGGTCGCCCGGCCTGGGAACAAATGGAAGAGGATATGTATTATCCACCCACTGCCCGGCCAGAAAACCAGTTAAGTAGCGGCATCCCCGTCCGTCCCCCCGTGCAAGTCCGCAAACCTGAGCCGGTGATGGAAGACCGCTGGCATGAAGATGATTGGCAAGAAAGCCGCTCTGTCCCCCCTCGCCGAGAAGTTGCACCGCTCCGCTATTCGGAACCCGAATATGACGACTATGAAGTTGATAATTGGGGAGAAGCGGAGGTGATTGCTCCTGTTTCAGAGCCTGTTCAGGAATATGACTATGGCTACGAAGAATCCGCAGAAGGCGATGTGTGGGATGACGACGCTGAAGCGAGTCCCTATAATCCTCCCCGCGTTAATATCCCTGAAACTCGCCGAGAAAAAATGCCGGAATATTACGAGGAGTAGTTTTCAGTCGCGTTTTGTTAATTGACCCGTCTTTGAACAATCTAAACCTTAATCATCCAGCCCCCGCGTTAAAAACTGATGGGGGCTGCTTTTTTGCGTATTTTTACAACTCACCACGACCCAACCCGACTTAAACCGTTTCTAGCCAATCAAAAATGCGGTCTAGTTCTTCTAAGGTAATCAAGCCATATTGCCACAGGACAATCGGCAAATGATTGCTATTTTCGAGGTTGTTGGAGACGGTCTTTTCGGCGATCGCCAAAGAGGCATCGGGCAAAGACAGATCTTGTCGGAGAAAATTTAATAACTTTTGGTAGTAATTACGGTGGTTCATGGAGGGTAAATAAAAAATTATTTAATAAATGTTTGAACAAAAAGACGAGGCGATCGCCCCTGGGCTGACGGCCAGACCCGGAGTAAGGCTCGTAGGTGATCTTTCAAGAATTGACGGCGATCGGAAATGACCAATCAACAAACCCGGATCCCCCGGCTACGCTATATAGCTGTCATCGGGGAGAGGCACTGAAACTTGATTTAACCCACAGAGGAGAGAGTTGGGTGAAAAGGCGATGTTAATCAGCAATTTCAATATTCCGCACACTAAATAATCAGAGCTTCGACAGTTTAGGGACTTATTAGGGACGTAAACTTGAGATTACAAAGATTCCCTGACTATCCATTGACATTTAGAAAGGTACAAATAGCCGAATAACCTATCGTAGCCCAGCTTAAGACAGTCAACCTATCGTGGAATCCATCTTGCGACATATTTGCCCATTTAAGTTGCACGAATTCTAAAATAAAGCTTAAGTTTTTAAACCGCAAGTTTTTGGGCAAGTTTTACTGGGGAGGAAAATCCGTGAGGGGAACAAACTTTAAGCTTTGATCCACGGTCAAACCTAGCGTCTTTGCTTGGCCGGCCTTTAATTCTAAAACCTGATCCACCTCGGTTAAGGGGCCATAAACTGGACAGGGATCAGCTTTACAGGGGGGAACATTGGCAAGAATGTGTTTTACCCGTCCTTGCCGCAAAAAAATTATGTCGAGGGGAATGAGGGTATTTTTCATCCAAAAACGGGCAACTCTCGGTTCTTCAAAGTTAAATAACATGCCCTGATCGCCGGGTAATTGGGTGCGAAACATTAACCCTTGCGCTTGTTCCTCTGGGGTTGTCGCCACCTCTAACAAAATATCCGTCGAGCCAATGGTTACTTTTGCCGTCACAGGTAAGGGGGAAACCGTCGGGGGCGGAGGGGAAGAAATGCTCGGTGTACACCCTATCATCATCCCCAAAATGACACTGGACCAAGGGAGTCGTACGAAGGGTTTGAACGCAAAATCTAGCGCCAGCAAGGGAGTAACCATGGTTTTAGGAGGACAGACTAATCAGACTGAGGGTAAGCCATATTAAATCACGATTAACGCATCTCTTAGATGTCGGTCGTGAACCATAACCGGGAAACCTCTTGTATGATGTCGGTAATTTTCAAACACCATCACAGGTTAATTCACGATGACTGTCAGTTCTTCGGCAACGATCATTGTTGGCGGCGGTTTCGTGGGGCTATTTACAGCTTTACATTTACGTCATCGACAACACTCCGATCCCATTGTCTTGATCGACCCCCAATCCTACTTTGTGTTCAAGCCGATGCTTTACGAGTTGTTGACGGCGGAATTACCAGAGTCGGTGGTTTGTCCTAGCTATGACGAATTATTGGTTAATAGTGGCATTGAACATTGGCCGGAAGCGGTGACAGGCATTGATTTACAAAATCGACAAATCACATTGGCGTCGGGGCGGGGGGGGGGTTACGATAATTTGGTTTTGGCGGTGGGGGCGGTGCAAGGTTATCTGGGCACGGAAGGAGCTGAGCATCACGCTTTTGCCTTTCGATCTCGCGGGGAGGCGATCGCCTTAAAAACCCATTTACAAGCCTGTTTACGTCGGTCGTTGACAACGGCAGATCCCGCAGAACGTCAAGCATTATTAACGGTGGCGATCGTGGGGGCCGGGCCTGCTGGGGTAGAAATGGCCGCAACCTTGGCGGATTTGTTACCCAGTTGGTACTTAGCCATGGGGGGAAATGTCTCTGAGTTAAAAATTTGTGTGATTAACCATGCTCCGACAATTTTGGCTGGTGATGCTAATGCTCACCTCAAAACCACTGCTTTAGATGCTTTAAAAAATCGAACTATCCCCGTTGAATTGCGATTGGGTGTGGGGGTAAAGTCCGTCACCGAAAAACAGTTGATTTATCAAGAAAAGGGACAGGAACAGCCCCAAACCTTAACAACCTATACAACGATCTGGACAGCAGGAACGGCAGTTAATTCCTTGATTCAACAGGTCAGTGAACAGCTTCCGCCAGAACACTGCGATCGCCACGGTCAGCCGTTAGTTAGTCAATCCCTACAACTGTTAGATTTTCCTGAAGTTTTTGCAGCGGGGGACTGTGTTTCGGTGCAGGATAATCCCAAGCCGGCTTTAGCTCAAATTGCCTATCAACAAGGGGCGGCGATCGCCCATAACCTGATGGCCTATCAACGTCATAAACCCTTAATCACTCCTGATCCGCAACTACGGGGAACGTTAATGAAACTCGGCTTGGGTAATGGGGTTGCGAATCTGTTCGACAAGGTTCAAATTGACGGCAAAGTGGGAGATTTATTGCGGAACGCCACCTATTTAGAATTGCTGCCAACACCGTTGCACAACTTTAAAGCCACCACCCAATGGCTCGAAGAAGAAACCATTAACCGTTTCCATCGTCCCCACGCCCCTTCTAATGCGGAACTGAAACGGGCAACTATGACCCCGGCGGAACAACGACAAAACACCGGCATTAAGGCGATCGCCATCATTGCCCCCATTATTTTCCTGATTCTGGTATATTTCAGCTTTAAAACCCCCGAAGTAGAACGCCGTCCGTTTACGCCCCAAGCCACGCCTAGCACTAATCAGTAAGTTTAACTCGCGCTTTTAGTGGATTTTCTATTTTTGTAATTATGTTTTTTTTGTTTACCCTAAATAATCAAAATTTGCCCTACCCCGATACGATGCACCCCGTCATCGTCCACTTTGTCATTGCTATGGTTTTCTTTGCTTATGTCAGTGATATTGTTGGGCATTTAACTAAACAACCTCGGTTGCTTGAAGTCAGTTGGTGGAATTGGTTAACGGCGGCGATCGCCATTTTTTTTGCTGTTATTTTTGGAGAGTTTGAAGCGGCTTTAGCCATGCCCTATCCTGCGGCCCAACCAGCATTAGATTGGCACACCGTTAATGGTTGGTCACTGTCAGCAATTTTGGTAGGATTAACTGCTTGGCGAGGCATTATTCGGATCAGAAATCCCTTAAAAATCCCCTTTTCTTTTTTAGTTCTAGCAACCCTATTAATGGTTTTAGTTTGCCTACAAATTTTCCTGGGCAGCTTAGTTGATTGGGTTTTCGGACTCCATACCCTTCCCGTTGTTCAAGCCACCAAACAAGGATTAATCCCATGAACCCGACGTTAATTGATCAACTCAAGGAAATTGGTTTGCAACTAGGAACCAATGGTTTACCCTATCGCTTTCCCATTCATCCCAACTTAGTTCACTTTAGTTTAGGGCTATTTATTATTGCCCTAATTTTTGATTTTGCTGGGGTCTTTTTCCCCCTCGAACATCCGATTTTAAAAAGCTTTGGTATTCCGGCCAATCGACACAATTTTTTTGATGTAGGTTGGTACAATGCCGTCGCGGGTTCGATCATTAGTCTATTTACTGTGGCAGCAGGCTTTTTTGAAATTCTCCTGGCTCAGCCCCCCACCGATCAGTTAAGTGATTGGGGCTTGGGATCCGGCACAACAATGCTACTGCATGGAGTCGGGGGAGTTTTGTTATTAATGATGATGATTGCTATGACGATTTGGCGGGGCTATCAACGATTTGTGTGGCGTAAAAATTTAAAATTACAGGTGAGTTTTTCCTATTTAATCGTGGCACTTTTTTTGATGGTTTATATGGTTATCCATGGTACTTTGGGAGCCCAATTAGGAGCAGAATTTGGGGTTCATAATACAGCAGCCCATTTGTTGAGAATGGGAGAAAATCCAAATAGTGTTTTACAAGAGGGCGGCATTGATTTGTAAGAGTTGAGTCGGCGATCGCCACGATAGCGTTTTACAGCAATGTTATCAAGATGGACGGGAAATTACTGCTGAAAAAATGGAACTTCCTCTCAGCACTTTTCCAGAGCATACGATGGCGATGCTAGAGCAGATTTTAGATGAAAATTGGTTACCGGAATAGAGTAAATAATGTCAGTTTAATCTAAGTTGTTGATTACTCACCCAGAATATCAAGCATTTGTATTGTGCGATGCCAATGGGATCTACAAAAGCAATGATCCGAGTCGGCACAAAAGTTGATATATTATTCTAGGCTCAGAAATTGATATCATTTATGGACTTTAGTGAGCAAGAAGAATTTAGTTATGCTTTTATACATGCTGTTGCAGCCGGAGCTGGCTATTCTTTTCAACCAGCAACAAGACAATTAGATAATAGAGGTGTTGATATTATCATCCATGCTGTAGGTGAAAATGGGATATCAAAACCACGTCCTCAGCCATTATATATTCAAGTAAAATCTTCTTTTCAAAATTTAACTCATGAAAAATACATACACTATGACTTGGCAAAAAGTGACTTTGAAAACTTACGAAGCGATCAATGGATTAATCCCTTTATTCTTGTAATTGTTTTGCTTCCAAAAGAAGTTTCCGAAAGACTAAAAATAACAGAGGACAGATTATGTCTTCAAAAATCTGCATACTGGATATCATTAAAAGGATGTAATTCTGCCGTAACGAATAAAACAAAAAAAAGAATAAAAATCCCAAGAAGTCAACAATTAACTGTTGACACTTTACGAGGTATAATGGAAAATCCTTGATTGGGTTATTTCTCATGAATCAAGAACTGGATGTAAATTTATTAGAAGCTCTACAACCACAAAAAATCAAGCTATATCTTGAATCTTGTGGATGGATTGAGCATGATCTGATCGAAGACAAAGCATCTATATTTACTCTTGACTCCAATGAGGGAAGTCATTTTGAAGTTATTGTACCCTTAAAAAAAGAATTAAAAGATTATTCTTTTAATATTTTTAATCTCATTAAGACTCTAGAAATAGTTGAAAAGAAAAAAGATATAGATTTAATTTATGATTTATTCAATTGCTCATCTGATATACTTCAGATTCGTCTCAGTACTCATAAAACCACCTATGGGCAACTTCCATTTAATGAAGGAATAAAATTTTATGATTCGGTTAAAAAGCTTATATTGTCGTCTGCAAAAGCAACTATTAAACCTGAGGCATTTTATGAAAATCTCCCCCCTCAAGTAGATCGTTATTTAGAAACCTTACAAATGGGGCATAAAAAAGGGAGCTATATTTTAGACGTTATCTCTCCAATAGAAATTTCAGATATTCAGCAAACAGTTTTAAATTTTGGAGAAGATTTGAAAAACACAAACGAATCTTTTGGTCGAAAATCAATGAAGCAACTTGCTATTTCACTACAAATAATTAAAAAAGTTGCTGAAGAAGTGTCTAACAATAAAGTAGATATTGGTGCCTTTAATGAAACGGTTAAAAAAGGAATAAGCGCGAATCTTTGTGATGCAATTGTAGGTATTGATAGAAGTGGCGAGTGTAATGGTGTTGACATAAAATTTAACTGGTCTCCAATTGTAAGAATCGAAGATGGCTACCCTAAATCTATTTTTATTTCTAGGGAAATTGTTCCAGTTATTGAAAGTGCCGCAGAACTACTTAAATCTTTATATAGAGAAGATTTTGAATTACGCGGGGTTGTTATTAATTTACACCGTATGCCGGACTCTCGAACAGGGAAAGTCATAGTAAGAACAAACGCTCTAGACAATCGAGTTAGAGAGGTATCAATGCAACTCCAAGATGCTGATTATGAGCTTGCCGTTCAAGCGCACCAATGCCAAAACGAAATAAATTGTCGTGGAGAATTATTGAAGGAAGGAAAATCTTACAAATTATTAAATCCAAGACGGCTTTATTTACTGACTAGTTAGGGCTTGCTGAATAAATGCAGAACCCTTGCCAAATAAAGTTTTTAGCCATTTTGAAAACGATCAAGTGCAAGTTTTTGGGAGGTGAATGCTCAAAATCCATGCACTTTTCTGGAAAATTATCGCCTGAAATTCTGATCCGACATCCCAAGCCCATATTTTCCTTGCTGTATGGCACCTAGATTCAATTTTTAGACTTATTCAGCAAGCCCTAGTTAGATTTCCAATCGTAGGATCATTCAGCGCAGCGCAACTTACTAAAATCTACTACGGATTAAATACTCTTACCAATTTTTGCTGACAGCAATCTTCACTTCACAGACCCTGGCGATCGCTCGTTGGGTTCCTGCTAAATACTGTTGCGGGCGCACTCACGCGGAAAAGAAGGTTTTTCAAGACCTACCCATAGCCGTGAAAAAAGTCTAGTTTCTATCTATCGCAAATCACCAGTCGTATTTTGACCAAACGGGATGGTTATAGAGAGATTCTGCCACCCGTACTCCCCGCAATTGATTTAACAAGGGTAAGTGACCCACGGGCGCGGATGAATCCCAGGTGAAGCCCTTCGGCCAACGAGTCCAAATGTTGCCTGCTTTCCAACCGATTTTTGGCCAGAGCTTGGTAAATTCCTTACCGGAAGCGAGCCAAAGTTTACGCTGTACCGAAAAGCCAAATTGTCCGTTGGAGTGGAGCCACCAGAGGGCATTGATGGTATGGAGATCAAGACTGGGAAATTGTTCGACTTCGGTGAAATAAAGCCATTGTCTTTGGGTTGCACCGTCTCCGGCCAGGGCACAAAGGCGATCGCGGGTAATCTCATCAGCTTCTTCAAAGGCTTGATTGGCTAATGCGACTTGGAGGGGGCGATAGTCCAAATTTTGGGCAGATTCCAGTGGAAAAATGCCAGTGGGATAGGTTTGCTCAAGTTTGGCAGTTAACGCCTCTTGTTGTAGGTTGCGGAGGGTTTGATAAGCACTACCCACCGCTAATTTAGGAGTTTGGAGGGGGGCATTTTGTTTTAGATAGTCCAACAACACCTGCCAGCCTGATTCCCCTGTGTCCGCTAATTTGGCGATCGCCGCTAGCTGTTTTTTTTCAGATGTATCGTGGAGTTGTTGGGAAAGATCAGTCAAAGTGTCAGACATAGAAACAGAGGGATTAATCAGCCTTCACCCCTTATTATCTGCCAAGACTGCGGCGAACTTCCTTTAAATATTAGGTAAATATTAGAAATGTGGCCAGGGACAAGTGGGGCAATCTTCCCAGGACTGAGCTAGTCAGTTTGATCAAAAAAATCCCCGACCACCGTTAAAAATATTGGCTGGCAGGGGATAGGGGGTTAATTAGATGGGTCTAATCGTTAAGGATGGTCATTAAGCGAGGGCCGCCACGGGAATACGGAGGTGTTCATAGAGGGGAAAGCCTGCACAAAGTTGACTGGCCCGTTGAATACACTCGGATTTCACCGCCTCATCTTCAGGGGATAACAGGCGATCGGCAATGATATTGGCAATTTCGCGGAAGTCTGCTTCCTTCATACCCCGGCTGGTCATGGCGGGAGAACCAAGGCGTAAACCACTGGTCACAAAGGGGGATTCGGGGTCAAAGGGCACTGTATTTTTGTTGGCCGTAATATTAATTTCCCCTAACAGTTGGTCAGCCACTTTCCCCGTCATGCCGATGGAACGCAAATCTACCAACATTAAATGGTTATCTGTACCGCCAGAAACCAGGGTAAAGCCCCGCTGTTGTAGCTGATCCGCCATCGCTTGGGCATTGGCAATCACTTGGCCAGAATAAACTTTAAATTCGGGTTTTAACGCCTCCCCAAAGGCCACGGCTTTAGCGGCAATAACGTGCTCTAATGGCCCGCCCTGGGTTCCCGGAAAAACGGCTTTATCAAATTTTTTGCCCAACGCTTCATCCTTGGTCATAATCAAGCCTCCCCGCGGCCCCCGTAGGGTTTTGTGAGTTGTTGTGGTCACTACGTCACAGTAGGGCATAGGGCTGGGATGATGACCCGATGCGACTAAACCGGCAATATGGGCAATGTCCGCCATTAAATAGGCCCCTACTTCATCGGCGATCGCCCGAAACTTGTCAAATTCAATTTGGCGAGGATAGGCCGAATAACCACAAATCAACAACTTGGGTTTAACTTCCAGAGCCTGTTGACGGATTTTTTCATAATCCAACCGTCCCGTTGCTGCTTCCACCCCGTAATGGGCCACCTTAAACCACTTACCCGAAACATTCACCGGCGAGCCGTGGGTTAAATGACCACCGTGGGACAAATCCATGCCCATGATCGTGTCACCCGGTTGAAGCAACGTTAAAAAGACCGCAAAATTTGCTTGGGCTCCAGAGTGGGGTTGAACATTAGCATGGGCTGCCCCAAACAATTTTTTGACCCGTTCGATCGCCAAATCTTCCGCTTGGTCTACAAATTCACAACCCCCGTAGTAGCGTTTACCGGGTAGACCTTCCGCATACTTATTGGTCAACACCGATCCTTGGGCTGCCATCACCGCCGCAGAGGTGAAATTTTCACTGGCAATTAATTCAATGTGGGTACGTTGACGCTGGAGTTCCCGGTCAATAATGGCGGCAATTTGGGGGTCAGAGGTGGCTAAAAAATCGAGGTTAGTTTGATTCACGTCGTATCGTCCTGTAAACAGCGCAGTTAGAGTTGTGAGAGCACCAAGCTTCATCATTCACTGTATTGAGTTTATCAATAATTTTCATCCCGTAAGGAAATGACTTGATTTGATACTCCCGCTAACATCGCACAAAAACTCTTTGACAATAATTTAGCGACAAAATAAGGGATTTTGGGCGAAATCAAGGAGATGATTAGCCGACCATCAAAAAAGTCCCAATGCCAAGAACACGGGACTCACAATAAGTTCACCACCATGGCGGATGCCATCAACGGACAAGTTAACTATTCGCGGCTACAAAGTTCAAAGAGACACCATTCATGCAATAGCGTTTGCCGGTAGGTTTAGGACCATCATCAAACACATGGCCTAGATGACCGCCACAACGACGACAATGGACTTCGGTACGAGTCATAAAGAAAGATTTGTCAACGGTGTAGGCTACCGCATTATCCAAGGAGGCATAGAAACTTGGCCAGCCCGTGCCCGAGTTGAATTTTGTTTCTGCGGAAAATAGGGGTAAGTCGCACCCGGCACAGTGATAAATGCCCGCACCATAGGTTTTATCGAGGGAACTGGTTCCCGCCCGTTCCGTACCATGTTTACGGAGAACCTTAAATTGTTCCGGGGTTAACTGCGCTTTCCATTCCGCTTCCGTTTTCGTGATTTCAAAGGTCTCGTTAGTTTTAGTCATAGTGTCTGATTTGTCTGCTGAGGCAAGATATTGAGAGAGCCAGATAGCACCAAGGGATGCCGTGCCCACTTCTAAAAGGTAGCGTCTTTTCATAGGTCAGGGAAGCTGAAAAAAACAGTCTTGACAGTTAGTTCTACAAGCACCAACCAGCGCAAGAACTGTTTTTACTATGACGGAGTTTGCAGAGTTTTGTCGGCAGAGTCGTTTAAAGTTCGCCTCCAAAACATGCACCCTTAAACATCCTTAAAAATTTAGCGATCGGGGGATTGTAGTTGGGCCGTTTGCACGGTTAGGGTCAATGGGCGATCGCCACGGACAATACCGAGTTTGATGGGACGGTTCAGTCCTGCTTTTTCCACAATTCCTTGCAATTTAGCACCGTCAACAATGGGGCGATCATCCACAGAAACAATCACATCTCCGCGACGAATCCCGGCCCGTTCCGCTGGGGTATCGGGTAAAACTCGCATAACTAAAATGCCGTCCACTTCCGCCACGATAAAGGGGGAGTTGGGATTGCGGTTATTTTGGCGGGCTAAGTCGGCGGTCAGGTTCATCATTTGTACCCCGATGTAGGGATGGGGCACTTTTTCACCGGCAATTAAGGTTTTTTGCAGGGCTTTGGCTTGGTCGATGGGAATGGCAAACCCGATCCCGTTGGCGTCGGCCCGGATGGCGGTGTTAATGCCGATTACTTCCCCTTGGGCGTTGAGTAACGGGCCACCAGAATTGCCTGGATTAATCGCGGCATCGGTTTGGATAAAGTCCACCCGTTTATCGGGGATACCCGCCTGGGCTGCCGATCGCCCCAAGGTACTGATAATACCCAGGGTTACGGTGTTATCCAACCCCACCGGATTGCCCACGGCGATCGCCCAATCCCCCACTTGTAAATTGCCAGAGGTTCCTAAGGGAGCAACGGGTAAACGTTCGCCTTGGGTTTTAATTTTGACCACTGCCAAATCCGTGACTTCATCGGTGCCCCTGACTTCGCCATCAAACGTCCGACCATCTTTAAGAGTAACCACCACTTTGCTGGCGTTATCCACCACATGGGCATTGGTCAAAATAATGCCATCGCCGTCAATGATAAAACCCGATCCCTGGCCCACAATGCGTTGCTCCCTGGGCGGAACGGGGAAAGATTGCCCCAAAAAGTCGCGAAAAAAAGGATCATCTAAAATCGGATCAATGCGACGGGTAACAACGGTTTCTGTGTCAATGCGAACCACAGCCGGCCCCGTTTTGGCCACCGCCGCCGCCACAAAACTGCTAGGACTGACAGGAACAGATTGTTGAGCCACCGTCATCGGAGACGGCATTACTTCATCGGCCACAGCGGGGGCATGGGGAAAATTGACCACACCGAAGACCGTTCCCACCACAAATGTTAATAAGTAACCGCTAATGCGGCGTAACCAAGTCGGGTATTTCATCGTCGCCAAAGCACCAATTAACAAGGGTTTATCTAAATTTTTTGACAATTACCATCCTAGCAGAGGGGATTTTTTCCCTGGCGATCGCCTGACAGTTTCATGAGTGGTTCAAGGGGAAAAGGGGGATAATAACCGCTAACCGATCGCCAGGAGCCTATCATGTACCAAGTCAGTTTTACCCCCGACCAACCGTTGACCTACCATCTCGAAGATGACCAAGCCTTAGCCCGATTAGACATTGTGCCGGAGCGAGGGGGGATTGCGACCCAGTGGACGATTCAAGGGCAACCCATCCTCTATTTTGACCAAGAACGCTTTCAAGATCCCAGTTTGTCAATCCGGGGCGGCATTCCGATTTTGTTTCCCATTTGCGGCAATTTACCAAATAATCAATACACTATCGATGGACAAGATTATCACCTCAAACAACATGGTTTTGCGCGGGATTTACCCTGGACAGTGATTCAACAACAGACCCAAACCTGCGCCAGTCTTGATCTGAAATTAAGCCATTCCGACGCCACCCTTGCCGTGTTTTCTTTTGCGTTTGAATTGGTGATCAGCTATCAACTCAGCGGCAATAAGCTCCGTCTTCACCAACGCATTGCCAATGTAGGCAATCGCCGCATGCCTTTTTCCCTAGGATTGCACCCCTACTTTTTCTGTCGGAATAAAGGAGCGATTAATTTACAAATTCCGGCCAATGCTTATCTCAACCAAATGACCGGGGAAACCCATGCCTATAACGGGGCATTAAATCTGAATCAACCCGAATTAGATCTGGCGTTTACCCAAATCCAACAACCCAAAATGGGCTTTACTGATTCCGCCCGCAACCTCCATCTCGACATCACCTTTTCCGACCTCTATCAAACCCTTGTCTTTTGGACAGTCCAGGGTAAGGATTACATTTGTTTGGAACCCTGGAGCGCCCCTCGCAACGCCCTCAATACGGGGGAACAACTGGCATGGGTTGAGCCTTTCTCGTCGATGGAGGCTTGGGTTGAATTTTCTGTGACCTTTTAGGTTTGTCATGGCTTGGGGGCGAAGACCGGCGATCGCCGGTCTTCGCTGGGACGATAGAGAATTTTCCCTAGAAAGCCTCGAAGTTTTTAGATATAATAAGCAAGGTTAATTTTAAGTTACAAAACTTAATTATTCTTTTTTAATAGCCCGTTTTTATTAACCCCCTTTATTAAACCCTCTAGTGATACCTATCCTAACCACCGTGGTGGCCCAATACGGGCTGACCGTTCCCCGTCGCTGGCAACAATGGCGATTGCCCCTTGAATTTAACCCTGAAACCACCGGAATGCGCCTCTTCGCAGGCTTTTTAGTTTCCGTCCCTGTTTTCATCCAAGCACCCCTAGTCCGTCAATTTCCCTGGCTTTCACTGGGGTTTACCCTAGTTTGGGTTGCCTTGTCCCTTTGGTTAATGCGGCGGCCACAGCAGGCGATCTGGGGAGATTTATTGCTCGGTTTTAGTTGGAGTTGGTTGGCTGGAGCTATCTATTGGGGGTGGTTTCGTTGGGAACCCCTGTGGCATTTACCGATTGAATCCTTGGGACTCCCCTTCGCCATCTGGGGACTCCAGCGTCGTTGGGGCACGATTGGACATTTATTTTATCTGGGGTCTCTCTTTGGCACGGCGGTCACCGATGCGTATTTTTACTTAACGGGGTTGATGGAATATTGGCGTCAAGTGATGGTGGTAGACTCGGAATTTGTCCCCTATGTCTTTCAATCGGCCCTGGCTAAAATCCATACACCGTGGGGCGTCGGCTGGGGTTGTGGGTTGGTAATTTTGTTAGTCGGTTTAGGGGGTTGGGCGCTAAAACAAAAAACAGCCCCTTGGCAAGCTTTCGCGGGGGCTATACTGAGTACAATTTTAGTGGACGGCCTTTTCTGGCTTGCGGCTATTATGGCCTAGTAATGTTTCCCGCTTTTTTGTGGATAATCCCGCTCTACTCACTCAACTGATTGTTCATTTTGCTGATCGGGATGTTACTTTCCCGCTCAAGGAACGTAATTATTGGACGGTGGGTCGTAGTCAAGAGAATGATATTGTCATTCGAGACCACTGCATTTCCCGTAACCATGCTATCCTCCAAGCGACGGAGGATGGTAGTTTTTTGCTGATTGATTTGGGTAGTCGTAATGGCACGTTTGTCAATGGACGGCGGGTGAGTGTTCCTATTACCGTTCAAAATAGGGATCAAATCACGTTTGGCAAAACGGAGTCGGAATTTTATTCTGATCGAGCCGCCCCAACGGCAGACATCCAGCGCAATTCGGAAGCAATGGACACCCAGACGAATATTCTGCATGAACGGCGCTTAATCACGGTGATGGTGGCGGATATGCGTAATTTTACGGGCTTAGCCCAACAGTTGGATGAATCGATTTTGTCTACGCTGATTGGTAATTGGTTTCGGCAGGCGGGACATATTTTACGGGAAGCGGATAGTTGGGTTGATAAGTATATCGGGGATGCGGTGATGGCCCTCTGGTTTCATGGCTATGATGAGGCGACCCCGGCGGAAATTTTGCAGATTTTAAAGGCGGTGAGTCGTTTACAGCGTATGACGTCCCGCTTTGATCAAAGTTATGATTTGCCGTTTCCGTTGAAGATTGGGGTGGGAATCAATACGGGTTATGCGATGGTGGGCAATACAGGCAGTGGAGATCATCCTGACTATACGGCGATCGGGGATACGGTGAATGCGGCTTTCCGCTTGGAGTCGATCACGAAAAATAGTAATTTCGATTTGGCAATGAGTGAAAAAACGTTTAGTTATTTGCGGGATTTTCCTGAGTTGATGGGATGTGTTCAGCCCGATAAGGTCAGATTGAAAGGCTATGAAAATCCGGTGATGACCTATGGTTTTCCGTTTGATAAGCTGGCAGTGGCGATCGCCGAAAAAGAAGTTGTAACAAAAGTAGAAGCGTTGGAGTCCCATAATGAGAGTACAGGCTTCTTTTGATTGTCTGCAATTATCTTCAAAATCTTCTTTGATAACTCTATGTTAAATGCCTTGCCGGAGCAGACTGTTCATAAAATTCGCTGGATCTTGGCGATCGGTTGGTCTTTGTTAATTGCATCCCTCTTTTATGATCCCATTACTCAAATTTTGACAGATCCCGCTCAGATTTGGAGTCCTTTTCGGCTGAACTTAGATCCGGCTCAATGTGTCACCCTACAGGGAATTTGTTTGCCGGCAGAACCCTATGCCATGGGGGCAAAGTTTTTTTGGACAACGGTTGTTCCTGCGGGGCTAATGATTATTTTTGTGTTAGGCCATGAATTTTGGCGACGGATTTGCCCTTTGGCATTTTTCTCGCAAATTCCTAGGGCTTTAGGCATCCAACGCAAACTTAAAATAGTCACCAGCAGCGGTAAAAGCCGGTATGAATTGGTGTCCATTGATAAAAAATCTTGGTTGGGTCGCAATTTTTTGTTTCTACAATTTGGCTTATTGGCGATCGGGCTAGTTTTTCGCATTTTATTTATTGGTTCTGACCGATGGGTGGCAAGTTAAGGTCAGAGGGCAGTAGTCAAGAGGGGCGAAAACACGATAGGAAAAGGATAGTATTCTAGGCAGTCTATCAAGCTGATGAGTCATCGATATTCACGAAACCCAGATCATATCCGACGACGAAATATGCCTTCACCGGATAATGAAGCGATTGACCAGCACTTGAAAGAGTTGCTAAGTCCAGCAGTCTATAGCCAGCAAGCATACTATCGAGAGATGGGAATGCGGGAGCGAATATTGACGTTGCCGTTAATGGTAGCGGCAGTAGTAACACTAATCTGGAATCAAGTACCCTCGGTAATAGAGTTAACTCGGATGCTCAACCGCAAAGACTTGTTGTGGGCAAAAGCGACAAAAGTGAGCCGTCAGGCGGTTAGTGAACGTTTTTTAAGTTTTCCCTACGAACTTTTTGATGGGGTATTCGAGGAACTCGCACCGGAGTTAAAAAAGCGATGGGAGCAGCGCAGTCGTCCTCTACCGAGAAGTGTAGACTAGACCTCTTGCATAAATATTATATGTTATGATGAAGGGTTGACTAACATACATTGCCCTGGGGCGGTGGCATAAATTTGCCATATAAAAAAAGAAAATGCTATCGT
>Ga0315905_10001690_pt1 | contig 23596 bp, 18 predicted proteins | sample LakEriMetagenome_5_FD_203522 | JGI IMG/M metagenome (GOLD analysis project Ga0315905, IMG submission 203522) | Freshwater fungal communities from buoy surface, Lake Erie, Ohio, United States - Buoy 4 MA121 | ecosystem: Environmental > Aquatic > Freshwater > Lake | place: USA: Lake Erie, Ohio...
GACCGGTGATGTGGCAGGCGCTCGGCGTGCGCTCGATGAGCGCATGGTCGGCGGTCCTGACCGCGCGCTGATCGCGCAGGCGCTCGTCGACAGCGGCCTGAGCGCGGGCAAGGTCCACCTTGATGCCTTCCGCTTCCTGTATCCGCCTGCGGGACAGACGAGCGCCGAGCCAGCGGTGCTTGCCAAGCTGTTCGAAGTCGGCTCTCGCGTGCTGCGCGATCCGTCCGGCTTCACCCAGGACGAACGCGACACCGTGCAGCGGATGCTCGAGGCGCTCACGCCGGGCGTCGAGCGCCCGCGCGGTCGTGGCCGCTTCTATGTGCGCCGCTATGCCGGCTCCGGCCACCCCCTCTTCGAGGTCGTGTGGCTTCCTTCGGACGACGATCCGGTGCCGGCTCCGGTCGAGTGGAACCTGGTCGCGCACGGCGCCGATGGTTCGCGCGTGTCGCGGCTCTTCGAGCGCGGCGTCTTCACGCCCGAGTCGAAGCCCTACCTCGTCTCGGGCCGCGACAGCGAAGCGCCCGACACCTTCGCCGGTGCGCGCACCGTGGCCTTGATCGATCCGCGCCAGATCGCCGTCGGCGGTGGCGATTGGAAGCTCGAGATCGGCTGCAACCGCAGCGACGATCGCGAGTCGATCGCCTTCCGCAGCGAAGGACCGTCGCACGAGGAGATCCTCGGTGCGTTCGCCGATCACCGCGAGCGCTTCGTCATGCTGCTCACCGGGTTGCTCAACCCCAAGGTGGGCAAGAAGCAGATGGCCGACGTGGCCCACGCGACCGCACGCTCGTTCCCCTTCGACGTGCCGAGCGAGCTCGACGCGTTCTCGGCGGACATCGAGCTGCGCCTCACGAACACGGCGCCCTTGCTGAGCGAGATGGAGCCGGCTGCTCTCGATGCGATGGCCGTGAGGCAGGCCGCCACGCTCGCCGCGGCGCCGTCCTACCTGCGTGCGCACATCGTCGGCCTGCTGCAGAGCCCCGTGGTCAGCGTAGCGATGCGCGCCGACGGCCTGCGAGGCGCGATCTCGCGCATCCAGGGCGTGACCGAGCACGCCGACGCGTGATCAGGAACGGTTCTTCGGCTTGACCGGACCGTCGGTTCCGCCGTCGACAGGCAGCCCTGCCTGCTGCTCCCAGCTGTCCGGCAGCAGATCGATGCCGAGCTTACGCGCGGTGGTCACCGCCAGCGGCAGCAGGAGCGCGCTGCCCGGCACCACGGCGAAGAACGCGCCGAGCCCGGCCATCCGGAGCAGATCACCGAACTGTCGGTTGGCCCGGTCGATATCGGCGCTCGAGGCCTGGCCTCGTGCTGCTCGACCGTAGATCTCCATCATCTCGCGGGTCTGCGTGCTTTCCGCCACCAGCATCGTGCGCAGGCGCTTGAAGCCGGCCTCGAGTTCTGCGCGGGGGTGCCGCAGGACCGCAGGCACCAGATGCGACCAGTCGGGGCGGGGTTCCAGGGGCGAAGGGCTCGGGCCGAACATGCCGAGAGGGTACGGGGTCCGGGGGCGTGACTGACCAGGAATGTGGAACCAGGTTCTGGATCGCGGGCTCCAAGCTGGCATGCCCAACACCATCACGCCGGCCGAGGTCCATGAGCACTTGAGGTGCGGGAACTGCCTGCTGATCGATGTCCGCGAAGCCGACGAGCGCGCGAGCGAGGCCATCGCCGGCTCCATCCACCTTCCGCTCGGTCGCATCAAGGCAGGCGAGCTGCCACCGAAGGGTCGACAGGTCATCCTGCACTGCAGGGGCGGCAAGCGCAGTGCGGAGGCAGCGTCGCTCGTGCCGGGTTCACTCACGATGGTTGGGGGCATCGAAGCATGGCGTTCGGCTGGATTGCCGACGATCCGCCTGCGCGCGAGCGGCATGGCGGTGATGCGCCAGGTTCAACTGGTGATCGGCACGTGCGTGGCAGCAGGCACGGCACTCGGCACCTTCGTGTCGCCGTGGTTCCTCGTCGTGCCCGCTTTCATGGGCGTCGGCCTGGTGTTCGCCGGCGCGACGGGCTTCTGCGGCCTTGCGATCCTGATGGGGAAGCTTCCGTGGAATGCGCCCCGCGCTCACTCATGCGATCCATCGTCCGGAGCCTGTCCAGCACACCCATGAGCCAGGCCCGCGTCGTGGCCCGATCGGTCGTCATGAAGAGCCGATCGCAGGATCCTGCGGCCAGGTCGAGTTCCCTGAACACGCTCCTGCATCGCTCGCAGGTCACCGCACGCAGCTCAGGGGTGATGCGACCATCCTCGAGCGCCTGCAGCTTCAGTCGCAGGAGTTCCGCGCAGGTCTCGCGTTCGTAGATCGGCGCGGGCGCAGGCCGGACCGGCACGTGGGCCATCATCGCCTTGCGCAGCGCGAGCCGACCGCGGTGCAGCCGCGTCTTGAGCGTGGCGACACCGATGCCGAGCGCATGCGCAGCATCCTCGGCCTCCAAGCCCGCCACGTTCCGCAGGACCAGCGCTGCGCGCCACGGCGCCGGCAGCATGAGCATGGCCGTGCGCATCTGGGCGAGCGCTTCGCCATTGAGGAGCCGATCGATCGAGGCGGCACTGCGGCGATCAGGTACATCGATCACCTGACGGTCACCGAACGGCGAGACGGCGGAGAACGTGGGGGCGAGGCGCTGACGCCGGCGCCGCTTGGCGAGCCGCTTCAGGCCCGTGCGCGTGACGATCGTGTGGAGCCAGGTCGAGCGCGCCGCATCGCCACGGAAGGTGTCCCACCTTCGCCAGGCCTGGAGCAGCGCATCCTGCACGATGTCCTCGGCGTCCGCGTCGGAGGTGGCGAACTGGCGCGCGACCGCAAGTGCATTCGCACCATGCGTTCGCACGAGGGCCTCGAGCCCGAGCCTTCGTTCATCCTTCGCGGGCATGCGCCCGTCAGGCATACGCCTTCACGCTGTCGCAGGTGCAGACGAGGTTTCGGTCGCCGTACGGATTGTCGACGCGGCTGACGACCGGCCAGAACTTGTGGTCGCGCAGCCACGCCGCGGGCCATGCGGCCTGTTCGCGCGTGTACGGACGGGTCCACGAATCCGACGCCACCACGGCTGCGGTGTGCGGCGCGTGCTTGAGCGGGTTCGAGTCACGCGGCATGCGGCCCTCCTCGATCGCGCGGATCTCCTCGCGGATCGAGATGAGCGCATCGCACAGGCGGTCGAGCTCAGGCTTCGACTCGCTCTCGGTGGGCTCGATCATGAGCATGCCGGGCTCCGGCCAGCTCATGGTGGGGGCGTGGAAGCCGTAGTCCATCAGGCGCTTGGCGATGTCATCGACCTTGATGCCGGCGCTCTTGTCGAACGCGTTGCAGTCGATGATGAACTCGTGCGCGCAGCGGCCGTTGGCATTCACGTAGCGCACGGGATAGTGCGATTCGAGGCGCTTGGCCATGTAGTTCGCGGCGAGAATCGACACCTGCGTGGCCAGCGTGAGTCCGGGGCCACCCATCATCGCGATGTACATCCAGCTGATCGGCAGGATGCTCGCGCTGCCGTACGGGGCAGCGCTGATCGGGCCGATCGCGTGCACGCCGGCGCTGGTGGGATTCGAGACCGGATGGCCGGGCAGGAAGGGCTTGAGCGTGTCGTTCACGCCGATGGGGCCCATGCCCGGGCCGCCGCCACCGTGCGGGATGCAGAAGGTCTTGTGCAGGTTGAGGTGGCAGACATCGGCACCGATGTCGCCGGGTCGCGTCAGGCCAACCTGCGCGTTCATGTTGGCGCCGTCCATGTAGACGAGGCCACCGTGCGCGTGGATGAGCTCGCAGGTCTCGCGAACGTTCTCCTCGAACACGCCGTGAGTGCTTGGATACGTGATCATGACCGCCGCCAGGTTCGCGGCGTGCTCAATGGCCTTGGCCTTCAGGTCGGCCAGGTCGATCTCGCCGTTGGGCAGGCAGCCGACGGGGACCACCGTCATGCCCGCGACGACGGCGCTGGCGGGGTTCGTGCCGTGCGCGCTCTCGGGGATCAGGCAGACGGTGCGATTCGCCTGGCCACGGTGCTCGTGGTACGCACGGATCACCATGAGGCCCGCGTATTCGCCCTGGCTGCCCGCGTTGGGCTGCAGGCTGACGGCGGTGAAGCCCGTCACTTCCTTCAGCCAGTCCTCGAGCTGGCGGAACATCGTTGCGTAGCCCTTCCACTGGTCGCTGGGCGCGAACGGGTGGATGTTTCCGAACTCGGCCCACGTCACGGGGACCATTTCGCTGGTCGCGTTGAGCTTCATGGTGCACGAGCCCAGCGGGATCATGCTGTGGCAGAGCGACAGGTCGCGGCTCTCGAGGCGCTTGATGTAGCGCAGGAGCTCGTGCTCGCTGTGGTAGCTGTTGAAGACATCCTGCGTCATGAACGCATCGTTGCGCTGGAGCGTGGCCGGGAGCGCCGGCGATGCGGGCACATCGAGCGCTGGGGTGGGCTTGCCGACTGCCGCTGCGAAGGCACCCAGCAGCGCCTCGAGCGAGGCGGTGGTGATCGTCTCGTCGAGCGTGAGGCCCACGGTGCCATCAGCGAAGTGACGCACGTTGATGCGGCGCGACGCGAGCGCCGAGGCGAAGCCGCCCGGCGAGCCGGCCAGCCGCACATGCAGCGTGTCGAACCAGGTGTCGTTGAGCACCGTGTGGCCCAGCTTCGTCACGGCAGCGGCGAGCGTGGAGGTCGCGGCATGGATGCGGCCGGCGATGCGGCGCAGGCCGTCCGGACCGTGGTAGGTGCCGTACATGCCGGCCATGACGGCCAGGAGCACCTGTGCGGTGCAGATGTTGCTCGTGGCGCGGTCGCGCTTGATGTGCTGTTCGCGCGTCTGGATCGCCATGCGCAAGGCGGGTGCGCCGGTGGCATCGCGGCTGATGCCGATCAGGCGGCCCGGCATGCGGCGGACATGCTCTGGCTTGGTGGCGATGAAGGCGGCGTGCGGCCCGCCGAAGCCCATCGGCACGCCGAAGCGCTGGGCGCTGCCAACGGCGATGTCGGCGCCCCACTGGCCGGGCGGCACGAGCATGACCAGGGCCATCGGATCGCAGCAGGCCACGACCTGCGCGCCCGCGGCATGCGCACGCTCGGCCACGCCGCGCAACTCACGCACCGATCCATCGGTCGCGGGGTACGCCAGCAGCGTGCCGCAGAAGGGCTTGCCCGCGAAATCGGCGGTCATCGGATCGCCCACGACGATCGTGATGCCGAGCCCGCTCGCGCGGGTCTGGACGACCGCAATCGTCTGGGGGTGGCACCCGGCATCGACGAAGAAGTGGTCGTGCGTGGCGGCGGCGATCGAGCGGCACATCGTCATCGCCTCGGCGGCGGCGGTGCCCTCATCCAGCAGCGATGCACCGGCGAGCGGCAAGCCCGTGAGCTCGGTGATCATCGTCTGGAAGTTGAGAAGCGCCTCGAGCCGGCCCTGCGCGATCTCGGCCTGGTAGGGGGTGTAGGCGGTGTACCAGCCCGGGTTCTCGAGGATGTTGCGCTGAATGACGCCCGGCACGATCGTGCCCACGTAGCCCATGCCGATCCACGTCTGCCAGACCTGGTTCTGCTGCGCGATGCGGTGGAGTGCGGACAGCGTCTCGGCCTCGCCGCGCTCGCTCACGCCGAGCGTGTTGGTCGGGTCGTCGATCCGCAGTGGGTGCGTCATGCGGATGCCGGCGGGGATCGCCTGCGAGCTGAGCTCGTCGAGCGACGCGCAGCCGAGCGCAGTCAGCATGTCCACGATCTCGGGTTCGCTCGGGCCGATGTGGCGCCGGATGAACGTGTCGGTGGGCGCGAGGGCGTGAAGGGCCTTGGAAGCGGTCGGCATGGTCGAGGAGAGCGTGGTCATTGTGTGGTGACGCCCGGTGAAGGCGAGCGGAAAGTATAGGCCCGAGGGCCTCGATCCCTTGCACGGTGAGCCCTCGGAAACCTAGAGTGGGCACTCTCGCGTCGAGGCACGCCGCCCCGCGCAGGAAGGCCCCCACGATGCTCACCGTGCGCTCGACCGTCACCATGCTCCTGGGCGCCGCGTGCGCCATGTCCGCCCTTGCCCTGGCGCAGGATCCCAAGCCGGAGCGCAAGAAGGGCACGATCGTCGAGGGAACGGTCAACGTCTACGACTACAACCCGAAGGACTCGGGGACCGACCCGGACATCGCCGGCCAGCTCGCGGCGATCGGTCCGGTCGGGCAGCAGTGGTACCAGCACGTGATGACGCTCTCGAATCCATACTTCGAGGGTCGCGCGCCGGGCTCCGATGGCATTGCCGCCGCGGCCAACTACGTGGAGTTCTGGATGCGCCAGGCCGGGCTCGAGCCGGGCTTCCCAGCGAAGGAGGGCGAGAGCGAGCGCACCACGTACCGCCAGCCGTTCGAACTGCCGGGTGCAGGGCCGAAGGTGATCGACAGCGCGGTGGCCATCGGCGATCGAGTGCTGAAGTCCGGCGATGACTACGTGGTCCTTGGTTCGAGCGGCAGCGCGAGCGTGACGGCGCCACTGGCGTTCGCCGGCTACGCGATCGAATCGGGCAAGGATGGCTACACGAGCTTCAAGGACGAGGGCGAGGACCTCAAGGGCCGCATCGCCGTCTTCTTCCGCTATGAGCCGATCAACCAGGAAGGCGTGAGCCGCTGGAGCGAGCGGCGCTGGAGCGAGTACAGCGCCGCGGCGCCGAAGCTCGAGGCACTGGCCAAGCGCGGTGCGGTGGGCGTGATCATGGTCACGCCTCCCGATGCGCGTGATGCACGGCGAGGGCTCGAGACGACCGCCACCAGCCGGTTCGGGGATCGGCTCACGATCCCTGCAGTGCAGCTCAGCATCGAGGCGATGGATGCGCTGATCCAACAGGCCGATCCCGATGCGCGATCGCTCGCGGAGTGGCGCCAGAAGGCCGACGAGGGCTCGGTCACGACCGTGCCGCTGAAGGATTCGGTCCAGGTCACGCTGAAGGCCGAGGTGACCACCGGCACCATCTCGACCGACAACGTCGGTGGCGTGCTGCGCGGTGCAGGTGCCCTGGCTGACGAGTGGGTCATCGTGGGCAGCCACTACGACCACGTCGGGTTCGGTGCGTACGGGGCCGATCCTCGCAACCGCGGCAAGCTCCACCCGGGTGCCGACGACAACGCGAGCGGCACCGCCGCCATGCTCTGCATGACGAAGCTCATGTCCGACTGGTACGCCTCCGAGGAGGCACCCGAAGACCGTCGGAGCATCCTGTTCATGGCCTTCAGCGCCGAGGAGATCGGCCTCGATGGCAGCCGCCACTGGACCGAGCACCCCACGCTCAAGCAGGAGTCGATCAACGCGATGGTCAACCTGGACATGGTGGGCCGGTTGCGCAACGACGAACTCGTCGTGGGCGGCGTGGGCAGCGCGAAGGGCTTCAAGGAGTGGCTGCGCCCGCGCTTCGAGGAGAGCGGCCTGACGATCCGTGCCGACCCAAGCGGCCGGGGCCCGAGCGACCATGCGAGCTTCTACAGCGCGGGGATCCCCGTGCTGTTCATGTTCACCGGCGTGCACGACGTCTATCACAAGCCCGGCGACCATGGTTGGACCGTGAACCCCGGCGGGGCAACCAAGGTGATCGCGCTCAGCGAAGCGATCACGCAGGGCCTGGTGAGCGAGGCCAAGCTCGAGTTCGAGGGCAAGATGGCGGGATCCGGCCAGGATCGCGGGTACGCGAAGGTGCGGCTCGGCGTGTCGCCGGGCTACGCCGAGACGGGTCAGCCCGGTGTGGTGGTGGAAGCCGTGAGCGATGGGACGAGCGCCGCCGAGGCGGGCATCAGGAAGGGCGACGTGCTGCTGGCCTGGAACGGTGAGCTCCTCGAAGGCGCCGGCGACATGATGGACCAGCTGCGCAAGCATGCGCCCGGCGACAAGGTCAAGATCAAGCTCCGCCGCGACGGCAAGGAGCTCGAGGTCGAAGTCACGATGAAGGCATCGAAGCCGCGTGGATGATCGGTCGGTCGCGGGGCCGGCGCGCTGCTGGACCTGCGGCTATCCGTTCGCTACGGAAACGGCGCTGTGCTCCGAGTGCGGTGGACCGCGCACGGAGGCGTGGGAGCGATGGTCGCACGCGACGCGGATCGACGCGTTCGATGCGGCCGCAGCCGTGCGGCTGCTCGCGCGCATCAGGTGGTGCGCGATCGCGCTGATGGTTGCCTCTGCCGCGTGGATCCTCGTGCCCCCGACGCTGCCGCTGGCGTTGCGATCCTCGATACCGGCCATCGTGTTCCAGTTCCTGGTGCCCGAGGGCGTCGTGCCATGGGTGGCCGTGCTTGGCTTGTGGCCGGTGCTCCATGGGAGATGGGCGCGCTTGGTGTGCTGGTTGACGCTCGCGATGAGCTTGATTCGCGTGACCGAACTGGTGGCACAGGAGTGGTTCGCGATCCCGGCGATCAGGGCGATGCTCGCGGAGCCTGTCGCCATGCTGGGTTTCACGACACTTGGCATCCTGATGCCGGCCGGGTCGCTAGCCGTGCTCATGGTGGCGGCGCTTCGGCTGGCGACAGGGCTTCGCTGGCCATGGCGATACGCGCTGACTGTGGGCGCCGCGGGGCTCGCGGCGGTCCTGTGCCTTGCCTGGGCTGGAGCGTTCGTCGCTGCCAACACCGAGGGGCTCGGTGCGTTGCAACCCACGCTCACGCGCATGCTGCAGATCCTGCGCTTTACGTGGCTGGTCTCGGGCCTGAGCGCGCTCCTGATGAGTGCGTTGTTGGTGGGTTTGACTCGCGCGCTCACACGACGGCTACGCTAGGCGCATGCGGTTCACGATCGCGGCATCGGCTCTCCTTCTCGTGCTGCAGGCAGCGGGCGTTCGTGGGCAGGATGCCGCGCCCACGGCAACCGCGACCGGACCCGCGACCGCCCCATCCATCGAGCGCTCCTCGCAACCTGCGCCCGATGGCGCGGTGATCTGGTTCGACCAGCCAGCGCGCAGCTGGAACGAGGCGCTGCCGGTGGGCAACGGCCGTCTCGGCGCGATGGACTTCGGCGGTGTTCCGGAATCACGACTCCAACTGAACGAAGACTCCGTCTGGCAGGGCCGCCGCGACGACATGCAGCCGCGTGCGCTGTCGATGGAGGTCGCCGACGTGCGCGACCTGCTGCTGGCGGGCAAGGTGCGCGAGGGGCAGGAGCTGGCCCAGCGCACGCTGATGGATCCCGAGACGGACCGATCGCACCAGACGCTCGGCGACCTCGTGCTGCGCATGCCCGGCATGGAACGCGTGACGGGCTACCGCCGCGGCCTTGACCTGCTCACGGGGATCAGCGCCACCACGTGGACCAAGGACGGCGCGAACTACATGCGCACCGTGTTCGCGAGCAAGCCGCATGACGTGGTCGTGGTCGAGCTCGTCTGCGACAGGCCACGCGGGATCGATCTCACGGTCACCCTCGAGCGCCAGCCCAGCTGCGGTGGCTGCCCCCTCGTGATCGATGCCGGCACGACCAAGGGTTCAGGCATCGTGCGCGTGTGGGGCCGCACCGAGGCCGATGCGGCGGCAGGCGTGACCTTCGAGGCCAGCGTGATGGCGCTCCCGCGCGGAGGCACCTGCGTGCAGGATGGCGCCTCGCTGCGGATCGAGCGTGCCGACTCGGTCTACCTGGTCATCGCGGGGCGTACCGACTACTGGGGCGAGGCATCGCTGAGTGACCGCAACGCGAAGGACCTGACCACGGCAGCCACGAGCGAGCAGCCCTTGCGCGATGAGCACATCAAGTGGTTCAGCCGGCGCATGCGGCGCGTGACGATCGACCTCGACCCGAGCGATCCGGCGGCGCACGCGCTGCCGACCGATCGCCGCCGGGCGCGGATGGAGTCCGGTCAGCCGGATCCGGAACTCATCGCGGTCCACGCGCAGTTCGCTCGGTACCTCCTGCTCTCGTGCAGCCAGCCGGGCGACCTGCCCGCCAACCTGCAGGGCATGTGGAACGAGCACCTCAAGGCTCCATGGGGCGCCGACTACCACATCAACATCAACCTGCAGATGAACTACTGGGCGTGCGAGGTGCTCAACACGCCGGAGTGCTTCGATCCCTTGCTCGCCTTCACGGAGTCGCTGGCGGCGCGCGGAACCAAGGTCGCGCGCGAGATGTACGGCGCCGGCGGTTGGTGCGCGCACCACACGAGCGATGCGTGGCACCGTGCCACGGCAACCGGTCAGACCGTGTGGGGGCTCTGGCCGCACGGCGGCGGCTGGCTGGCACGGCATGGCTGGGAGCACTACGCGTACGGCGGTGATCTTGCCCAGCTGCGTCGCGCCTGGCCCCTCTTGCGCGGTGCGAGCGAGTTCTACCTCGACTGGCTCGTGCGCGATCCATCCACCGGCAAGCTCATCGCGGGCCCGAGTTCCAGCCCCGAGAACAGCTTCGTCCTGCCCGATGGGTCGCGCGCGGACCTTGGCATGGGCAACGCGATGGACCAGGAGATCGTGGAGGACTGCTGGCGCTGCACGCTGGCCGCGGCCCAGGCGCTTGGGGAACAGGAGGACCGCATCGCGCGCAGGATCCGCGATGCCCTGCCGTCGCTGGCGCGCCCCACGATCGGCACGGACGGTCGCTTGATGGAGTGGTCAAAGCCTTGGCCCGAGGCCGAGCCGGGGCATCGGCACATGAGCCATCTGTTCGGCCTGCATCCGGCGGCGCTCTTCACGGCCGAGGAGACGCCTGAACTCGTTGCGGCGGCGCGGAAGTCGCTCGAGCATCGGCTCGCCAACGGTGGCGGCCACACCGGCTGGTCGCGCGCGTGGCTCGTGAACTTCTTCGCGCGGCTTCGGGATGGCAATGAGTCATGGCGCCAGCTCAACGAGCTGCTGCGCAAGAGCACGCTGTCGAACCTCTTCGACAACCATCCGCCGTTCCAGATCGATGGGAACTTCGGCGGCGCGGCAGGCCTGGCCGAGATGATGCTGCAGTCGCACCAGCACTTGGGCGAGGGCGCCGAGCGTGGTCACGTGGTGCACGTGCTGCCGGCGTGGCCCGATGAATGGATCAACGGCGGCTACCAGGGACTCCGCGCACGGGGTGGCCACGAGGTGCTTGCCCAGTGGCGCGCGCACGCCATGCATGCGGTGCGGATCGAATGTGGCTTCGAGCCGCTCTGGATCAGGCTGCCCAAGGGGTGCGAGGCCAAGGGAGCATCGAGCGAGGGCAAGCCGGTTGCCATCGAGCGCCGCGGCGAGGCGTGGTTCGTGCCGGGCACGCTGCCGGGGCAGAAGATCGACCTGGTGTTCTGAGGCGCGCCTGGGAGCGCTGACGCTCATCCCTCAGCGCCTGGGAGCGCTGACGCTCATCCCTCAGCGCCTGGGAGCGCTGACGCTCATCCCTCAGCGCCTGGGAGCGCTGACGTAGTCAGTCAGTCGAAGCGGAACACGCCCTTCTTCCAGGCATAGATGTAGGCAATCACGCTGGTCCCGACGAAGAAGCCGATGCGGGCCAGGAAGAGACCTGCCTCGGCGCTGCCGGGCTCGAGCTTCGTAAAGGCGAGCGCCCACGGGTAGAGGAAGATGATCTCGATGTCGAAGAGCAGGAACGTCATCGCCAGGATGTAGAAGCGGACGTTGAAGCGCTTGTGGGTGGTCCCGATCGGGTCCATGCCCGACTCGTAGGACATGCCCTTGACGGCGCCTTCCGCCTTCGGCCCGAGCAGGAGGCTGGCGACGATGTTGATCGCGGCGAAGACCATCGCCATGACGCACACCATCAGGACGGGCAGATAGGCAGCGAGGTCGCTCGAGAGGTTCCAGCCGTTCATGGGGCGGAAGTGTAGCCGGGCGGACGGGGAGCGCCCGGCCCGGGGCCGGGTAGTCTCCGCCACCGCAAGGAGATCATCATGCTGCGCAAGTTCGCCGACGATTTCAAGGCCTTCGCCGTCAAGGGCAACGCCATCGACATGGCCATCGGCATCGTGATCGGTGCCGCCTTCAACAAGATCATCAACTCGATCGTCACCGACCTGATGATGCCGCCCTTGGGGCTGCTCATCGGTGGCGTCGATTTCAAGAACCTGCAGGTCGTGCTGCAGGAGGCCCGGCCAGCGACCGACGCGGCGCCGGCCCTCGCCGAGGTGGCGATCCGCTACGGCATGTTCCTCAACTCGATCGTGGAGTTCCTGATCGTCGGCCTGAGCGCCTTCATCGCCGTTCGCGTGATGTCGCGCGTGATGCAGGCCCGGAGCGCGTGAGATGACGATGCGACCGGCCACGCACGTCGTCGCCCTGCTTGCCCTGACGGCGCTCCTGCCGGCCCCCGGCTGCGCCCCACCCAAGCCCAAGACCGGGCCGGGCATGCGCATGGTCCGTGACGAGCGCACGAGCAGGAAGCAGCTCGAGGAGCTCTCCAACGCCTTTGCCGACCGCTACTTCACGCTCATGGTCGGTGCCAGCGAGCGCGTGATGCGCGACAACCCAGACCTGCAGCAGTGCCGGCTCATGAATGGCCTGCGGCTGCTGGGGGTGTCCAGCATGTACGACATCGCCACCGCGCCCGACACGCTGACCCAGCTGGTCGATCAGTACGTGGTGGTCACGCTGCAGAACTACTTCTGGGTCGACTCCGGCCGCGCGCACGCGATCTGGAAGGAGCGCTCCCGGGCAGTCGAGGAGAACCTCCGCAGGGCACGCGAGGACATCACCTCGATCTGCGAGCGCGTCTTCACGGATGAGCAGCTGCTGGAACTTGACCAGGAGATCTCGGTCTGGTGGGCCCGCCGAAGCGGCAATGAATTCGTGGCCTATGTTCGCTTCAGCGATGTCGCCAATGCCAAGGGGCAGGCCCTGATCGAGAAGGTCCGGGACGGCGGAGGCCTGCTGGAGCCGCTGGACCGTGCGACCGAGCAGATCGAGGAAGTGCAGCTCGCCTACGACCGGAGCTTCTTCTGGGCCAAGCGCCTGCCGCTCTTCGCCAACTGGCAGGTGCTTGCGCTCTGGTACGACATCATGGCCATGCCGGAGGTGCGGCGTGCGCTCGACGGCGTGGACCGTGCGACCAACGTCGTGGGCTCGATCCCGTCGCTGCTCGAGAAGCAGGGGCCGGTCGTGCAGGCGTTGCTGCAGGAGTACCAACGTGCCATGGCCGCCACGACGACCACCATCGAGCGTGCCCAGCCGCTCGTTGAAGCCGTGGGCGGCGTGATGCAGTCGTCGGGCACGACGGTGTCGAAGGTCAACGAGACGCTCGACAAGGTCGCCGCCATGCAGGCGCGTGCCGAGGCGGCCAAGGATCCCAGTGCGCCCCCGGCTAAGCCCATCGAGCTTGCCGAGATCGCGGCGGTGCTGGCTGAGACGCGCAACACGCTCGCCGAGGCGAACCGCGCGCTTGAGAGCGGCGACAAGCTGATCGGCTCAGAGGCGATCGACCAGCGGCTGGCGTCGGTCCAGGCCGCATCCGATGCCCTGATCGACAAGGTGTTCTGGCGCGCCATGGCCGTGGTCGGCCTGCTGGTTGGCGGCCTGGTGCTCGTGACCATCATCCGTACCCGCCGAGGTGGAGCATGATCCTGAGACGACTGATCCCGGTGCTCGCCCTGTCGGCTCAAGCAGCCATCGCCCAGGTCCCCGTCGAGGGCACCGATGTGCCGCAGGACCTGCCTGCGGGCGTCGATGCGATCGCAAAGGCCGTTGATGCGCTGCCCAAGCAGAGCCAGGCCTACAGCCGTGAGCTCTCGGGCATGGTCGAGCGGTTCCCGACCTACGTCGGCGACGGTACGCAGCACGAGCAGGCCATCGTGATCGAGGGTTTCGATTCGATGTCGGTGATGCTGATCCAGGCAGGATTCGCGTGGGAGAAGATCCAGCCGGCCTGCGATGTCGTGATGCGCCAGGGCTCGACCGAGCGCGGGCTGCAGGCGCTTCGCGCCGGGCGGTGCGACCTTGCCGCCATGGGCCGTGCCCTGAAGCCCCAGGAGCTCGAGGCACTCTCGGCAGGTGGGCGCACGGTGCACGAGATCGGGGTGGCCCGTGACGGCGTCGCGATCTTCGTGCATTGCGACAACCCGCTGGCAGGCCTGACGCGCCGCCAGTGCAACGCCATCTTCTCCGCCACGCACTCGATGAGCCCGGTTCTGGTCCTCCGATGGAACGACATCGACCCTGCATCGCCGCTGGGCGAGGAGTTCTTTCCGCTGTACTTCCGCGACATCCGCACCGGCACCATGCAGAGGCTCATGGAATGGTGCATGCCCGGCGAGCCGATCACGACGATCGGCACCTTCGTCGAGTCGACCCCGTCATCGGTCGTCAATGCCTGCTGTGCATACAGGAACGCGATGGGGGTGGCCAGCACGGGCGCTGCGCAGGTGCGCGCTCGCATGGTGCCCCTCGCCAACGAGGACGGTGGTTCGTTCGTGGCGCCGAGCGTGACGGCGATCAACGACGGCAGCTATCCGCTCACGCGTTCGCTGAACCTCGTCGTCGTGACGGACAAGGATGGCACCGTCCCTCAGCACATCCTCGCCTTCCTCAGGTTCCTCTGGAGCCAGGATGGACAGGACGTGGTGGCGTCGTCCAAGCTCGTCCCGCCCGACCCCGCAAGGATTCCGCCTGCGCTCGGTTCGCCGGTCGACGGCAGCTGGCGCTGATGGTCAGTTCAGCAGCAGGAGTTCGCCGGCCAGGCCCGGCCCGAAGGCCATGCCGGTCCACGGTCGTGGGATGCCGGCCTCGATCAAGTCGCGGATGATGAAGAGCAGCGTGGCGCTGCTCATGTTGCCGTGGCGTCGGAGCACCTCGCGACTGTGGTGACCGCTCGCTGGCGGGAGGTCGAGCGAAGCGAGCACCGCATCGATCACGCGCGGCCCGCCTGGGTGGATGGCCCAGCCGCCGATGTGGTCACGCGACAGGCCGTGCACCTCGAGGGAGCGACCGACCCAGGGCCCGACCTCACGCTCAAGGAGTTCCGGCACGCGCGCACCGAGCATCATCTCGAAGCCGTGGTCACCGACGAGCCAGCCCATCTCGCCGGCGGTCGCAGGGAACAGCCGCGAGTGCGTAGCGAGGATCGCCGTCTGTGTCGCATCCGTCGACATGCCGATCACGCAGGCCGCGCAGCCATCGGCGAAGAGCGTGTTGGCGATGAGCTGGTCGAGCCGGTCGCTGTAGTGGAAGTGGGCGGTCGAGACCTCGGCGCAGCACACGAGCACCCGGGCCGAGGGCTCCGAGAGCACGATGGCACGCGCCACAGCAAGCGCATTTACCGCCGCATGGCATCCTTGGAAGCCGATGTTGGTCCGGCGTGCCGACGGCGACAGGCCGAGTGCCTCAATGAGGTGCATCTCGAGGCCGGGTGCGCGGAATCCCGTGCAGCTTGCGGTGACCACGTGCGTGATGGCTGCGGCGCGGCAGCCCGACTGCTCCAGCGCCGCCCGCGACGCCCGTTCGCCCATGTCGCGCACGCCCGACCACCAGAGGTCCATGCGCTGCGTGGTCGTGGGACCACCCGACCCGTCATCGGCGGGATAGAACGTCTCGCCGTACGGTGGCGCAAGGCACGCGCACGCGCGGGTGTCGATCCCGCTGCGATCGGCGAGCCGTTCGAGCACGCGTGCGTCAACGCGCGCGGGCGAGAGCCGGCGTGCGATCGTGAGCCATTCGGCGCGCGTCAGGTCCCGAGGAGGCGTGCTGGTGCACAGGCCGAGGAGGCGTGGTTGGTTCATGGCGTGGGTTCCTGGCCGGGCATGGTGGATGGGCGCGGTCGCCCGATGGCGCGTGCAAGGCGTGTGGCCAGCGTGGGCCACCACCGCGCCAGCACGAGGGCTGCATGGACCGACCGCGGCGAGCGCAGCAGTTGGGCGACCAGCCTGCATCGCCAGCGGTCATGCTTCAGCATGTCCCGCCACACGGCGGGCCACTCGACCCAGCATCCTGGATCCTGCACCATGGTCGCCGCCAGGCATCCGGCCGCGTGTCCGCTTGCGAGGGCCCATGACATGCCTTCGCCGGTGAATGGTTCGACGTATCCGGCCGCATCACCCGCCACGAGGATGCCGGGAAGGGCCAGCGAGGTCCGCTGTCTGGTGAGCCACGGAGTGCCGGTCCATCGCGCCGCCTCGATCGCGCTGCGATCCCGCACGCTGTCACCGAGCCAGCCGAGCATCGCGCGCGCCGGTCCGTTGCTCCGCAGCACCTCATGATCGATGGCCGCGGCGACATCGATCCGGCCATCTTCCAGATGCACGGCACCGACGTAGCCGCCGGTCTCGACGCGCATGAGCACCTCGCCGCGGCCAAGATCGATCGAGCCCGGCGGGAGGATGGCACCGAGGCCGATGCGACTGGTGCGGGACACTCGCCACGACACCCCGGGGTGTTCATCGAGCGAGCGCCCGGAGAGACCGTCGGCCACGACGCACGCTGCCGGACGGAGCGTCCACGAAGCCCCATCGCATGACGCACGGACCTGACCATCGGTGCCGATGGTGGCCGATGTGCCGTGCATCACCTGGACACCGTGCTCCAACGCCGCACGGACCAGCAGTGCATCGAAGGCGCCACGCGAGAGCGCCACGCCCGAGTCACGCTCGATCCGGGCCCAGGTGCGACGCGAGGCAAGCCGAACGCTCGAGAGCCGCGCAGCCCCCGTCAGCACGTGGCCCAGGCCGGCGTCGGCCAGCACGGCCACGCCACGCGGGGCGATGCAGCAGCCACAGACCTTCTCGCGCGGGAAGTGGGCACGCTCAAGGAGCGTGACCCGCGCACCTGACCTTCGTGCCGAGATCGCCGCCATGCATCCTGCCGGTCCTGCCCCGATCACGACGACGTCGGGTGACGGCGCGTGATCCGGATCGGAGGAGTGGGTGGATGGACCGGTTGCCGTCATGATGCGGTCCACCACAGTCGCCATCGTGCGGGCCAGGCACGTTCCAGCGTTGCGCCCGCGAGTCCGGCGAGCTCCGCCATGCGCCGGATCTCGTCGGGTCGGAAGCCCGCACGCACGCTGAGGAGAGCATCGGTGTGCACGATGGGAGATCGTGTGAGCGCGCGACTCGCCAGCCATGCCAGCGCCAAGCCCCATGGTGAACGATCGAGGTCGGCGATGCCGATGGCCAGGCTCGATGCGCGCCGCATGCCGCGCAGTACGCCGACCACCTGCGGCGGATCGAGGTGGTGGAGGAACAGCGAGCAGATCGACACCTCGGCAGCGGGCAGGTCGTGGCTGGTGACGTCGAGCTGATGTCCCACGAAGGTGAAGCCCGACCGCACCGCCCGGCTCCGTGCGGCGTCGAGGGCGTGGGCGCTGATGTCACAGACCGACCAATGGATGTCGAGTCCGGCCTTGCGGGCGCGGTGCGCCATGGCCAGGGGCACGTCGCCCGATCCGGTAGCCACGTCGAGCACGCGCAGCGGTCGCCCCGCGGCATTCGCCGATCGCGCCATCCGGGCCACTCTGGACCAGAGGATCGCGTGGCTCCGCGAGACGCGGTTCAGCCGAGCGAGTCCGCGAAGGGCGTCGTCATGCGCCGCCGCCCCGATCGACGGATCGTCCATCCACTCAGGCTCGCGACGGCGCTCCCGCAGGTCAGGCCACATGGAGCGCCGATCGGCTCATGGGCTGACCGAGCTCCACGTCCCAGGTTCGGTCGCGCGCTTGCGACCGAGGTCCGAGAGCGAGCGCATGGTGGCCTCGTCGAAATCACCCTTGTTCACGGGGCGCCACGAATCGGGGATCGAGGTCCAGCGCACCTCGGTCTCGCCGTCGCCTCGCAGCTGGGTCACTTCGGCGAGTGCGAAGAGGTGGCGCAGCGAGGTGAGCGTGCTGTAGCGGATGGAGAGCTCCAGGCTGCGCGTGATGATCTCGGGCCAGCCTTCCTGGATCGTGCGCGGGATCGAGACGCCGTAGTTGTTGATGATCACCCAGTAGCGCAGCTTCGGGATCGGCTGGCCGGGATAGAGGCGCTTCCAGGTCGCGCCGAAGGTTTCCTCGCGGCCGAGGGCACCGCCGTAGATGATGTTGCTGGTCGTGCCACCGTCGACGAAGAGCTGTCCGTCGACCTCGCGGGGTGGGAATGCGCCGGGAATCCCGGCGGATGCGAGCAGGATGTCGCGCGGGCGGCGCAGCGCGGCGATCCGCTGCGCCTCGTCCTTCGCAGCCTTCAGGTTCACCAAGGCCATTTCAGCAGCGAGACCGTAATTGAACGGCTGCGGGCTGCCGTCGTCCACGTTGGTCGTCTGCACGGTGAGCACGCGTCCCTCGGCAGCCTCGACGGCGATGCGCTCGAGGAAGTTCCGCGAGACGATCGAGTCGAGTTCGCGCTCGAGCCCCGGCACCTCGAGGAAGCTGGCGTTCTCGGGCAAGAAGAAGAGCAGGCCGCGCGTCTTGACCCAGTCCGGCTTTGGGTTGCGGTAGAACTCGTCGATCTTGACCAGGTCGTCCTGGGCACCGAGGTAGGCGAACGGAGCGATCAGCGCACCGGTGCTCACGCCCGTGACGATGTCCCACTTGGGCAGCTTCATCGGCGGGTTGGCGGACTCGGACCAGCCACGCAGCAGGCCGGTGCCGTATGCGCCGAAGTCGCCGCCGCCGGAGAGCACCAGGATGTCGAGCGAGAAGTTCGGGTCCGCCTCACGCTCCTTGTGGGCGTGCCGGCAAAGCGATTCCATGATGCCTGCCTTCATGGCACCGGCGAACATCTGGACCTGGGCCCGCCGGGCGAGCAGTTCCTGCTCGGTCTTGACGGCGCGCTTGGGGGCGCCGCAGGCAGCGAGCAGGACGACGAGGCACGTGGCGAGCGCGGGGATCCGGTTCATGCGCCGGATCCTATCGGCGCCCGCGAAGGCTCAGGGCAGCGGACCCCAGAAGATCAGGATCAGTCCGAGATCCTCGCCGTTGATCATGCCATCACGCGTGATGTCGGCAATGGGATCCGAGCCGCCCCAGTACGAGAACATGATGCCGAGGTCGCTGCCATCCACGGTGCCGTCGCCGTTGATGTCCGGCGAGGCGGCCTCGTTGCAGATGTCCGAACGCCCGTCACCATCGGCATCGCTGCAGTCTTCGCCGAGGAAGAACGGTCGTCCGATCGAATCGGCATCGGCCTCGACAAGCACGGCGCATGGCCAGCTCACCGAGCACGATCCGCCCAGCGGGTGGTAGCGGTCGACCCACGACTGGCCTGGTGCACAGCCGGGCACCGGGATGCCGGCGGTTTCGAGCATCGTCGACACCGTGGCGCGCGCAAGCATGCGCTGCGCGTGGGGCTTGTGGTGCACCGAATCAGCCAGGCCCAGGTTCTGTGCGTCCGTCCAGAGGAAGGCCTGCTCATGCACGCGACGCATGTTGAAGGCGATGACGCGGGTGTTCGCCTGGGCCACGGCAGCAGCCACGCCCGGCAGTCGGTCATAGTCGGAACCCGGCGGCAGTTCGAGCCGGTGCGAATCGCTCACGATGAGGATCGGGAACTGCGGGTTGCCATGTGCCCAGCGGATGAGGTCGATTGCCTTCTGCAGGCGTGATCCCCACTCCTGTGCCGAGATGTACGAATCATTGGCCCCGAAGTGCAGGATGGCTGCATCCAGCCCGAGCGAGGCGATCACTGGCCCGCTCGCGCCATGCTTGGAGACGAAGTCACCGATGGCAGCTCCGCCCACGGCAAGCGGCTGCAGCAGCACGCCTCGCGACTGTGCCGCGTTGCGGAATCGTGCACCAAGTACGTCCACCGGCAGTGCAGGATCGGCACCCAGGATCGAGACTTGGCGGAAACCGCTCGTTGGCTGCGGCAGCGTGCCGGTCGTGACCCAGCCCACCGAAGCGCCGCTCGGCGGCTGTCCCGTGAGCATTCCCTGTGCGAGCGCTGTGGCGTTGTGCACTGGGTGGGTCGACTCGACGATGGAGCCGCGCCACTCGAGCGATCCAGCATTCGAGCGTCGAGAGAGCAGCACGTCGACCACGATGTCGGTTCCGTCGAGGAACCAGGGCGAGCCGATGCGCTCGGTGACGACACATCGCTCGGCGTTGGGCATGAGCACGGCATGGAAGGCATCAACGCCGTCAGCGGGACCGAGTCGCGCCTGCACGATCATGCCCGGTGGCACGGCGACTGGCGGGATCTGCGGCTGGGCGCCCGGTTGCCGTACGAGGTTGTGGCTGGCGGCCAGCCAGTTGGGATCGGTGTCCCACCAGTTCTGCGGCAGCACCACCGTTTCGCTGGCAGGACCGAAGGCCTCGACCAGTAGGGCGTTGGCCTCCATGATGTAGTGGCGACCCCATGTTTCGGGGCTGGCTTCCTGCGAGTCACCGAAGACCCCGATGCGCACGATGCCTGTGCTCGAGCCAAGCAGCAGGTCGTGCAAGAACGTTGGATCCTGGCCCGCCACCACCGGGACCTGCGGATAGCGGTCGTAGGCGAACGACGGCGCCGATGCCGCGATGAACAGGGCTGCCGCGCAGCACGCTCGGATGGATACGAGGCCCGACATGGATCCACAGCATCGCCTGTGGATCGGGGGGCGGCAAGCCCCTTGGCGTGAAAGGCCGGGAATCGGGGCGACCGGATTTGAGGCCTCTGGGCCCAAGAGGCCGCACTCGCGGAGCGAGGCCTGCGCGCAGCGCAGGCACCGGATGAGGAGGCACAGCCGACGAATCGGGGCGGCCGGATTTGAACCGACGACTTCTTGCTCCCAAAGCAAGCGCTCTACCAAACTGAGCTACGCCCCGAGGGGGTCGCAGTGTAGCCGCTCGCCTGCACGGGCCGAGCCATCACGACGGACCCTCGCCCGCGTTATCGAGTGCTCATCCACGTGGCGCACGCAGGATCGAGCGCCGGCCGGTCGGAGCGGAACGGTCCGATTGGAAGCCCACGGCCATCGATCAGATTGGCGCGGGTCGGGTTGTTCGACCACGCGTAGCGCACGGCGACCGGATCGACGACGTCTGGGCTCCACACGAAGACACCCTCTGCATCGAGCCGTGCCGAGCCCCACACGAATCGACCATCGGCGCCAGCCACGGCGAATCCATCCGGTGCAGCACCACCGCGCGCAGACAGCGCGCCGCCGAGTCCATCGAACCGCACCATCATGCCGCGTTGGACGACACCATCGATCGATTCGCTCGCGGGCGAGCACGACACGACGGGACCCGCGCCCGGGTGCGTGGCTTGGCCGTAGGCAGCATCGAGTGCCCACAGCGCAAGCCGGCGACCGACCTCTCGCTTGTTGCGCGGATGGATGTCGTCGGCGTCACCGACATCGATGGTCACCGCAAGACCGACCTTGCGATCCTGCTGCGCTGCCTCGAGTTGCGCATCGCGCAGGAAAGCCCAGCTGCCCTGGGTCGGCTCGTCGCTGGGCTTCATGAATGCTGCGAGCTGGACCACGCCGAACGGCATCTGGGGCCGGTCGAACGCGCGACGCCAGCTCGACACGAGTGCAGGCAACAGGGTTCGGTAGGCCTCGGCCTCGCCGGCGTTGCTCTCTCCCTGGTACCAGATCGCGCCGCGGATACCGAAGGGAACGAATGGCGCGATCATCGCGTTGTACATGCCTGCAAAGCGCTGGTCGCGCTCGCCCGCCTTGGCCGGGTCGCTCGCGGCGGCCTCGTTGGCGCGAGCGAGTGCATCGCGCGTCACGGGGCAGCTCGAGAGCGTGCCCGAATCGATCCATGGTTCGATGCGGGTACCGCCCCAGTTGATGTCGAGCAGGCCGATCGGCACACCGTCGAGTGCAGCCTGCAACTCGGTCGCAAGGGCCCAGCCCACGGCCGTCACGTCACCGACGGTCTCGGGGGTGCAGGTCCTCCAGGCGGCCTGGGTGGTGAAGGCCGGCGCCGACGCGAGCGTGTGCGGCACCTTGATCGCACGGATCGTCGTGCGCTTGGCCGCGCGTGCGCGCTCGGCATCGGGATCGCTGCTCCCGTTCACGGTCCATTCCATGTTGCTCTGTCCGCCGCAGAGCCAGACCTCGCCAACCAGGACGTCCACGATCGACAGGTCGCTTCCATCGCCGGTCACGTGCAAGGATCGAGGCGCGGCGTTCGCGGTCTCGGCTGGCAGCATCACGCGCCACGAGCCATCGCTCCCTGCCGAGCCCTGCTGGGGATCGCCTTCACCCAAGCGCACGGTGACCTGCGCGCCCGGAGTGGCTCGTCCCCACACCACGATCGGCCGGTCGCGCTGCAGCACCATGTGGTCGGTGAACACCGCAGGAAGTTCGACGCCGCCAAGTGCCGCGATGAGAAGAAGCGTGTGCATGGCGCACAGGCTATTCGCCAATGGGGTCCGGCTGTGCGTTGCGTCGGGCTTCGGCCGCGGCCGAAGCCAATCACGGTACCGACGTGTCGTGTGCAGCCTCGTTCGTCTCGCGAGTGGCCTCGGCTTGGCCGGCGTGTGGATCCTCGTCGGTCAGGCCGCGCAGGCCACGGAGCGTGGGAAAGCGGGCCGCGATCATGCCCACCACCACCAGGGTGCCGATCCCGCCGGACACCACGCTGAAGACCGGTCCCATCCATCGGGCCACGAGGCCGCTCTCGAAGCTGCCGAGCTCGTTGCTGCACTCGATGAACATGGTGTTCACGGCGCTCACGCGCCCGCGGAGTTCATTGGGCGTTCGTGTCTGCACCAGCATGTGCCGGATCGTGACGCTGATCGCATCAAGTGCGCCGCTGGTGATGAGCGCAAGCGCGGCGACCCAAAAGCTGGTGGACAGCCCGAAGACGATCATGCACGCACCGAAGCCGGCAACGCTCCAGAGCAGGGCTGGGCCGGCACGGCGGATCGGCGGCCGCGAGGCCAGGAACGCCGCCATGATCAGGGCGCCCACGTACGGCGATGCCTTGAGCACACCGAACGCGAAGCCCTTCTGGCCGATGTGCAGGATCTCGTCGGCATACATGGGCAGCAGGGCGGTCGCGCCGCCGAAGAGCACGGCGAGCAGATCAAGCAGGAGCGCGCCGAACACCACGCGCTCGCCGATGATGAACCGCGCACCAGCGACGAGCGACCGCAGCGTGAGCCCCTCGGTCGCCCGCGGCGCCGGCTCGGGTCGCAGGAATGGCGCCACGATCGCAAGCGAAGCGGTGAGTCCCGCCGCAACCAGATAGAGCTGCCAGGTCGAGCCCAGCCGGTCGATCGCGATGCCGGTGGCGATCGGTCCGCTGATCGCGGCGGCCTGGAAGAACCCGCTGTTCCAGTTGACGGCGTTCTCGAGGTTGCGGCGCGGCACCAGCAGCGGCAGCAGCGACCCGCGCGCAGGGCCGGCGAACGCGCGCACGCAGCCGCTCAGGACCAGCAGCAGGTAGAACTGCCACACCGGCGCATCGTGAAGGTCCAGCCAGGCGAACGCCGCGCAGAGCGCTGCGAAGCATGCCTGGCAGGCCATGATGATCCGCGTGCGCTCGAAGCGGTCGGCGGCATGCCCGGCCACGAGGGCCAGCAGCACCACTGGCAACGCACGGCAGAGTCCCGTGAGGCCCAGGGCAAGTGGATCGTGCGTGCGCTCCCAGACATCCCACATCACCGCCGTGGTGAGCACGTGCAGCCCAAGGCTGTTGAGCATGAACCCTGCCGCGAAGCGCCTGTAGTTAGCGTGCTGCAGGGCCTGGAACGCATCGTGCGGCATGGGTGGTCGGCGAGCCTACGGCCACGGCGCCTGACCGAAGGTTAGCATTGTGAACATGGACGCAACGGACCTGCGCCTGGCCT
>Ga0315905_10001691_pt1 | contig 23594 bp, 20 predicted proteins | sample LakEriMetagenome_5_FD_203522 | JGI IMG/M metagenome (GOLD analysis project Ga0315905, IMG submission 203522) | Freshwater fungal communities from buoy surface, Lake Erie, Ohio, United States - Buoy 4 MA121 | ecosystem: Environmental > Aquatic > Freshwater > Lake | place: USA: Lake Erie, Ohio...
CCCGAACGAGATCTGGTAGTCGATGAGGTGCGGCCGGCCCGCGTCGTCGACGAGCAGATTCTCCCGCTTGTGGAGGTCGACGTGGGCGACGCCGCGGCGGTGGACCGCCGCGAGGATCGCGGTCAGCGTGGGGAAGAAGCGGTCGTCGACCTGTTCCCCCTCGGCGAGCGCATGGCCCGCGATCCACTCGTGGGCCACGGCATTGGGCAGCGGCCGCCCATCGGCGGAGACCGAGCCGAGCGAGACGGGAATCCCCTGGATGCCGACCAGCCGGACCATGAACCACTGCTCGCGGGCGGCGAGCAGACGGCCCAGCCAGCGCATCGGCAGCAGGCCGATCGCCTGCGTGCGGTTGAACTTGCACTTCGCCGTGCGGCTCGGCGAGCGGTAGACGGCCGTGGCGGCCCACGAGTCGTGCTTCAGCGTCTCGACGTGGTGAAACGTCTCGCCGTCGAGTTCGATGCGTGCCGGCGGCTCCGCGTGGCCGAGCGCCCGGAGGACGGCGGGCCGGGACCGCGTGTGGCCATGGGCTTCGGGGCCGGCGATCGACACCATTCCAATGCTCACGGGCGTTCCTCCGCCAAGCCGCCGACGGCGCGGCCGACGCCCGCACCCCACAGGCAGACCATCGGCCCGGACGGCAGTCAAACCTTCGTGGCCGTGCCGGCTGGAGAAAATGTCGGGGCTTGCCTCGCCCGCCCGCGCGACCGGCAGGGATCGCGCAGCGGCCGCCACTTGCCCGGCTTGCCGGCCCGGGTCAGGCCCGGTGCCGCCGCCGGCCGCGGACGCCGGCGGCGAGCCGCTCGAGCAGCCCTACGGTCGCTTCCCAGCCCAGGCAGCCGTCGGTGATCGACTGGCCGTAGACCAGCGGCCGATCGGCCGCGAAGTCCTGCCGGCCGCCGACGAGATGGCTTTCCACCATCACGCCGACGACCCGCCGCTCGCCGGTTTCGAGCTGGGTGGCGATCGCGTCGGCGACCGTCGTCTGCCGCTCGGGCTGCTTGCTCGAATTGCCGTGCGAGGCGTCGATCATGAGCCGCTCGGGCAGGCCGTGCCGCGCGAGTTCCGCGCAGGCGGCCGCGACGCTGGCCGCGTCGTAGTTCGGCGCCTTGCCGCCGCGGAGGATGATGTGGCAGTCGTCGTTCCCCTTCGTGGACACGATCGCGGTGTGGCCGGCCTTCGTCACCGAGAGGAAGTGGTGCGGCTGCCGCGCGGCCTGGAGTGCCTCGGCCGCGATCCGCACGTTGCCGTCGGTGCCGTTCTTGAAGCCCACGGGGCAGGAGAGCCCCGAGGCCAGTTCGCGGTGCACCTGGCTCTCGGTGGTGCGGGCGCCGATCGCCCCCCAGGAGACCAGATCGGCGATGTACTGCGGCATGATCATGTCGAGAAACTCGCAGCCGGCCGGCAGGCCGAGGGCGTTGACCTCGATGAGCAGTTCCCGGGCCACGCGCAGGCCATGGTTGATGCGGAACGTGCCGGTCAGGTCGGGATCGTTCACGAGTCCCTTCCAGCCGACGGTCGTCCGCGGCTTCTCGAAGTAGACCCGCATCACGATCTCCAGCTCGGCCCCGAGCCGATCCCGCTCCCCCCGCAGCCGCCGGGCGTACTCGACCGCCGCCGCGGGATCGTGGATCGAGCACGGGCCGATGACGACGATCAGCCGGTCATCCGCGCCCGCGAGGATCGCGTGCAGGGCGGTGCGGCAGGCGGTGACCAGTTCGCTCAGGGGCGGTGCGCAGGGGAACTCGCGGATCAGGTGGGCGGGAGGCAGGAGCTCCTTGATCTCTGCGATCCGCAGGTCGTCGGTGGAGGCGGGCATCAGCGGCGCGGAGGGGATGGGCGATGGTGAAAGACCCCCATCATAGCCGGCGGTGCAGCCGTGCGGGCGGGTCAGGTGGCCAGGCCGCGGGCTGCGATTGCCGGGCCGGGTTCTCCGCCGGGAACGCGGTTCCACGACTCTCCGAGCTTCAGGAGCGCGGCCCGCATCCGGCTCTTCACCGTGCCCACAGGGATGCCGATCCGCGCGGCCGCCTCGCGATACTTCATTCCCTGCTGGTAGACGAGCTCCACGACGAGCCGCTGGGGGGCGGCGAGTGCGTCGATGGCCGATCGCACCTGCTGCCGCGACTCTTCCGCCGCGGCCTGGTCGTCGGCCGTGCCGTCGCGGGACGCCAGGGCCGTCACGAAGGCGTGCCCCTCGTCGGCGCCGCGGTGCCGATCGAGGTCGACCATCCGGTGCCGGCGGTTGCGGCGCTGGGCGTCGATCGCCTGATGCGTGGCGATGGCGTACAGCCAGGGGCGGAACCGGCGGCCGTCTTCGAAGGCATCCCGCTTCAGGTGCACCTGGAGGAACGTCGCCTGGAAGACGTCTTCCGCCATCTCCGCGCTGTGGAGGTACCGGCGCAGGTAGCCGAACAGGTCACGCTCGTAGCGATGGACCAGCGACTCGAAGGCGGCGGTGTCGCCGGACTGCTGGAAGCGGCGGATCAATACCTCGTCCGTGTCCGCGTCGAGGTGGGCGGCGGCGATCATGGTGGTGTCTCCCGTGGCCATCCCTGCCGGCCGCGGCCGCGAGTCCCCGCGACCGCCGGCGACCGGTCGGCGGAACTCCCGGGCATATGCCGTGCCGAAAGCTCGCCCGCCGCAAAATTTCGGCACGGCCGCCGGAAGTCGGGAAAAACGGGCCTCTCGGTCTGCTCCGCCTCGGGATCGATGGAGCATTTTGCAGCGCTGGTTTGCAAAACAGGGCGGTCCGGCGCCGGGCTGCGCCCGACGGCCGGCGGGATTCGTAGACTCGTCGCCAGCATGTCGTTCCCCGTCCCCACCCCGCCGGCATCACCGCCGTCCGAACCGGCCGAAAACCCCGGTTACCGCACCGGCCAGCTGATCACCTGCCTGGGGAACAAGCGGGCCCTGTTGCCGCACATCGACGCGGTGGTCGCGGGCATTCGGCGCCGGCTGGGCAACCGTCGCCTCCGGTGCCTCGACGCGTTCAGCGGCTCGGGCGCCGTGTCGCGGCTGCTCAAGGGCCATGCCGAGGAACTCGTGAGCAACGACCAGGAGGACTATGCCGCCGTCCTCGGCCGCTGCCATCTGGCGAACCGGCGGCACGTGGACGAGCGGTCCCTCGCGGACTGCGTCGCCGAGCTCAATGCCCGCGTGGATCGCGGCGGATTCCCGCCGGGCTTCATCGAAGAGCTCTACGCCCCCCGGGACGAGGCCCGCATCGGGCGTGACGAGCGGGTATTTTACACGCGCCGCAACGCCCGGCGGATCGACGACTATCGCCGCCTGATCGATGCCGCGCCGGCCGCATTTCGCGACCTGCTCCTCGGGCCCCTGTTGAGCGCGGCCTCGATTCACGCCAACACCGCGGGCGTGTTCAAGGGCTTCTACAAGAACCGGGACACCGGCATCGGCCAGTTCGGGGGCACCGGTGGCGATGCGCTGGCGCGGATCCGCGGCACGATCGAGCTGGCGATGCCGGTGTTGAGCGCGTTCGACTGCCCCTGCACGGTCATGCAGCGCGACGCCAACGAGGCGGTGCGGCTCGTCCGCGGGCTCGACCTGGCCTATTTCGACCCGCCCTACAACCAGCATCCGTATGGGTCGAACTACTTCATGCTCAACCTGATCGTGAACTACCGCCGCCCGGAGCGGATCAGCCGGGTGTCGGGGATTCCCGCCGATTGGCGGCGGTCGGGCTACAACGTGCGGGCCCGCGCAGGCGAACTGCTTGCGGATCTCGTGGGGCACACCGACGCGGCCTTCCTGCTGGTGTCGTTCAACGACGAGGGCTTCCTGTCGCCGGCGGAGATGCACGGCATCCTCGGCCGGGAAGGGGCCGTCGAGGTGGTCGAGATTCCGTACGCCACGTTCCGGGGCAGCCGCAACCTGCGGAGCCGGTCGCCGCGGGTGACGGAGCGGCTGTTTCTGGTCGAGCGGTGAGGGGCGGTGGGGAGCCTGCCGGGAGCGGCGGAGAGAGAGCCGCTCCCCGTGGCGCACGCCGCCAGGCTTGTGAATGCGGGGCGTGGAGCCAGAGGGAGGAAATTTCCCTTCCGCAACGAGTGCCCGACTGGTGAGCGACTCGTGATGTGCGGAACCGTGCCGCACGGGGCGGCTGATCACGGTCAACGCTTACGGCTGGGCGAGCGTCGAGCCGCTCCACGCCGGTGCTCAGAAGCGCAGACACCGCTTCGTCCGGCTTGAAGAAGCCCCCGTTGAACCAGGGCACAGATACGGGGCCGTAGTCGCCGCCGCTCGCCATGCACTCGAAGAGTGATTTGGGTGCAACGTGCACAGCTCGCGAAACACCGGCAGCAAGGCTGTCGCGATGCCCCGCTTTCCCAGCGTCACCGGGCCAGCCGGCATGCTGTGAAGTCGTGTCCGATACTCTGGCCGCCAGAGAAGCGGCGGCGTTGCCGCGGCGGCCAGGCGCGAGGCACCGAAGCCCCGGGGACGGCGGACTGGGACGCGGTCTGCGCAGATGCCGAGAAATCTCCACCGCAGGGATGTGAGACGAGCCGCCATTTTCCACCTCCGCAGGGCCGGGAAAGCCGCTCCTGCGGCTCACGAGCCGCTCATCGGCCGGATCATCGTGGAGGAACTGCCATTCACCGGGCTATCCTTCGGGCCCGGGAACGGCCAGCGGTTGGGCCGCGCGAACGGCATCCGGGTTGACGTCCACGCCCAGTTCGGAGAATCCCTGGTCGTACAGCCGCCTGCCGAGCCGCCCGGTTCCACATCCGACATCGAGCAGCGCGAGCGGCGGGCCCGGCGACGCGGTCGCTCGCACCGCGGCCAGGAACCTGTCGAGCTGTGGCGTCGAGGCCTTGCTCGGAATCTTCTGGGCGTCGAACCGCCGCCAATCTCCGCAGGGATCACGCATCGCCATCTGTTCTCTGGGACTGTCGCAGGCCGCCGGTGCGGTCGACGTGCGCGGGCTTGGACTCCCCGTCCGTCTCAACTCCGGCATGGAGCCGCTGCCCCGCGACACCGTCTATGCCACGGTGATGATCATCACGACGGGCGTCGTCGGCCTGTGCACGATGATCGGCGGCCTGGCCGGCCGCGACGGGCAGCCTGGCGGCGGCCCAGGCCTTGAAGCCCCCCACGATGTCGTGCACGCCGCCGCGGCCGAGCTTCTCGAGCAGGCTGGCGGCGATCGCGGAGCGGTAGCCTCCCTCGCAGTGCACCGCGATCGGCTTGCCGGCCGGAATCTCGCCGACCCGCTCCTCGAGGTGCGTGAGCGGGATGTTCAGGCTGCCGGCGATGTGGCCGCCGGCCCGCTCCGCCTCACTGCGCACGTCGACCACCGTGGGGGGCGGCCCGAAATCGGCCCGCGTGCCGGCCAGCCATCCGGCGAGCGCCGGGGCCGTGATCCGTTCCGTCCGCACGACGAGATCGTCGCGGCCCGCGAGGGCGTTCATGCCGCCGGCCAGGGAGCCGGCCACGTTGTCGAAGCCGATCCGGCCGAGCCGCATCACGGCCTCCTCCTCGCCCCCTTCCTCGGCGATGACGACGATCGGCCGATCGTGGGCGAGCATCGATCCGGCCCACGTCGCATACTTGCCGGCCAGCGCGATGTTGAGGGCATTTCGCAGGTGCCCGCCCTCGAAGTCGATGCCCGCGCGGACGTCGAGCAGCTGGGCCCCGGACCGTTCCAGCGCCAGCACCTCGTCGAGCGACAGGGCTTTGAGCGTCCGCTTCATCGATTCATGGAGCGACGCCCGCTCCTGGCGGTTGAGGATGGCGTCGTGCGCGAAGTAGTCGGGGGCCTCCGGCTGGTCGGCCGTGACGATCCGCCTGAACTCCTCCCGGCTCATCGGCTGCAGGGCGTAGTTGAACTTTTTCTGTTCGCCGATCGTGGAGACGGTCTCCTTCGACAGGCTCTTGCCGCACATGCTGCCGGCGCCATGCGCGGGATAGACGAGCGTCGCGTCGGGCAGCTTCACGAGCTTTTCGGTGATGCTTGCGTAGAGCATGTCGGCGAGTTCGTCGGCCGTGACGCCGATGCTGGCGAGGAGATCCGGCCGGCCGACGTCGCCGATGAACAGCGTGTCGCCGGTGAGCACCGCCAGCGGTTCGGTGCTGCTCTTCGCCAGATCGTAGACCAGGATCGAGATTCCCTCGGGCGTGTGGCCCGGGGTCTCCAGCACCTCGAGCTTCACGTCGCCGAACTCCACCACGTCGCCGTCCTTCATGGGCACGCAGGCGAACTCGGCCTGGCCGCGGCTCCCGAGGTGGATCGCGGCCCCGGCCCGGTCACGCAGCTCGATGTGGCCGGCGATGAAGTCGGCGTGGAAGTGCGTGAGGAACACGTGCCTGATGGCGTAGCCGCCGGCCTTGGCGTCGGCGAGATACTGATCGACGTCCCGCCGGGGATCGACGACGGCCGCCGTCTTCGTCTTCTCGTCCGTGATCATGTACGACGCGTGGGACAGGCAGGCGAGGTAGTACTGCTGGATCTTCATGGGGTTGGTCTCCGGTGCCGGGGAGGGGCGAGGAGGGCGGGAGGGGGCCGCGGCTTCAGGGGCCGACCGCGGCGGGAAAGCCCGCCCGCACGAGCTGGGGATAGCCAGGCTTGAGGGGCCGCACGTCGTAGCCCAGGGGGGCGAGGATCGCGGCGGCGTCGACGCAGCGGCCGCCCATCAGGCAGTGGCAATAGATGATCTTGTCCTTGGGCAGGACGCGGGCGAGCTCCTGCGGGTTGACGCCCTTCTCCAGGGTGCTCAGGGGCAGGAGGCGTGCGCCCTGGACGTGGCCCGCCTGCCACTCCTCCGGCTCGCGGACGTCGACGATGATCGCCTTCTGCTCGGCGACCGCCCGCTTCACGGTATCGAGCGAGTCCTTCGTGTGCTCGGCGAGCGCGGTGCCGCAGAACCCCCCGCATGCCAAGGCGAGCAGCACCGCGGGCGTGCAGGTCTTGGCGGTGCGACACGCCTGGTTCCAGGGCATCCGGGCGATGAGCATCGCCATTCCGCAGGTGTCGGTGATGCCGGCGAACACGAGACCGCAGCCGACGAAGCCGGCGAGCCCGGCGCCGATGGCCTGCCAGTTGACCGGCGCCTCCGGACCGAAGGCGGCCAGCGCCGCTCCGATGGCCACGAGCGTGCCGGCTGCGATCCGCACCTGCCGCTCGAGCGACATCGCCTTGCGGCCACGGACCACGGGAATGCCGGCCGCCTCGCAGGCCGCCGTGCCCCCTTCCACGCTGATCACGTCCCTGATGCCCGCGGCGATCATCTGTTCGCAGGCCTTCTGGCTGCGGCCGCCGGAGCGGCAGACGAAGTACACGGGGCCGCCCGCGCCGAGCGTTGCGATCCACTGTGGGTCGAGCCGGTCGAGCGGCATGTTGTGGGCGAAATCGACGTGCACCTCGCCGAACTCGGCCGGCGTGCGCACGTCCACGAGCGTGAGTTTCTCGCCGCGGCGGCGGAGATCGGCGAGCGTGGTGGGGGAGATGGTCGCGACCATGTCAGGATCCTCCAGGGGGCAAAGGGGTGAAACAGAGATCGAACTATCGTGAACTGTCGATACGTTGTGGAGCGTGCATTGGAGCCACGGGCGGAAGCGGGCGAGATGCTAGGCGGACACGCCGGCGCGGGCCGGCTTCGGCCCGCCGAACCGCGACTCGATGCAGGCCATGATGTTGGCCAGATGCGGCTCGGCGACGGTGTAATACACGCAGCGGCCTTCCTTCGCGACGTCGAGGAACCCGCACCGCTGCATGAGCCGCAGGTGTTCCGACGCCATGTGGCTGGGGATGCCGCAGGCCGCGGCGAGTTCACCGACGGTGTAGCGGCCCCCGAGGAGCATCTGCACGATCCGCAGCCGGTGCGGGTGGGCGAGCGTCTTCAGGCACTCGGCCGCCTGGCCAAGGGCGTCGAGGCTCGTGAGCCTGCCGGAGGCGGCGGATTTGCGGGCTGGGCTCATGGGGGGCTTCCTGACTGCCATGGATAGTTGTAGATATCGGAATGTCACGATACGTCAATAAGTTGTTTGTGGATGCGACTCTGGGGCATCCGCGGGGCTGGGGGGCGAGACGGTGTTTGGCCCTGCCGGTCGGTTCGCGGCAGCGGGCTACCATGCTGGTGGATTCGTTGGCCACTCCCGTCCGCTTGGATGCCTTCCGTGTCACCGGCAATGCCGCCCGTCGCCCCCGCCTGGATGAGCCGCTGGCTCGTGGCCGCCGGCATCTACAACCTCGCCTGGGGCGGCCTCACCGTGCTCGTGCCCGGCTGGCTGTTCGACCTCACCGGCATGGAGCGACCGAATTACCCCTTCATCTGGCAGTGCGTGGGGATGATCGTCGGCGTCTATGGCATCGGCTACCTGGCCGCCGCGGGCGATCCCTTTCGGCACTGGCCGATCGTGCTCGTGGGTTTTCTCGGCAAGATCTTCGGGCCGCTCGGGTATGCCATGGGCGTGCTCGACGGCACGGTGCCGCCCGCGTTCGGCGTCACGCTGCCCACGAACGACCTCATCTGGTGGGTGCCCTTCGGCCTGATCCTCTACGGCGGCTTCCGTGCGAACACCGACACGTCGGCCGTCGGTCCCGCCGCCGACCTCGACGCGGCCCTGGCTGCGGCCCGCACCCAGGCGGGGGCGACGCTGGCGGACCTGTCGCGGCAGTCGCCGGTGCTGCTGCTCCTCCTGCGGCACAGCGGGTGCGTCTTCTGTCGCGAGGCGATCGCCGACGCGGCCGCGGCCCTGCCGCAGATCGAGGCCGCCGGGGCGCGGCTCGTGCTCGTCCATCAGGGGAGTGAGGCCGATCTGCGACCGCTGCTCGAGCGGTATGGACTCGCCGGGGTCGATCGCGTCAGCGATCCCACCAAGGCGCTGTACCGGGCCCTCGATTTGCCGCGCGGCTCCCTCGGTCAGCTGTTCGGCCCGCCGGTGTGGGGCCGGGGACTCGCCGCGGTGCTGGCGGGCCACGGCATCGGCCCGCTCGTCGGCGACGGGTTCCAGATGCCCGGCGCGTTTTTGATCCGCGACGGTCGCATCGTCGCCGCCTACCGCCATCGGCACGCGGCCGATCGCCCCGATTGCGGCGCCCTGGCCTGTGGCACGTCGCGGCCGCTGCCCGCCGCGGGGGCCGCGTCGTGACCGTAAACGATCTCCTCCTCATGGCCCAGGCCGTCGCCTCGGGGGCGATGTGCGGCCTGATCTGGTTCGTGCAGGTCGTGCACTATCCGCTCTTTGCCCGTGTGACCGGGGCGGGCGATCGTGCGTATGCGGCCGAGCACCAGCGGCGGACGGCATGGGTGGTGATTCCGTTCATGCTCGTCGAGGCCGCGGTGGCGACGCTGCTGGCCATCGCGCCGCCACCGGGCATTCCGCGGGCCGCCGCCGTCGTGGGCCTCGGGCTGGTGCTGCTCGTGTGGGCGAGCACGGCGGCGGTGCAGATGCCGCTGCATGGGCGGCTCGGCCGCGAAGGTCACGTCCCCGCGGCGGTGGCCGCCCTGGTGCGGTCGAACTGGCCGCGGACGGTGCTCTGGACGGCGCGGGGCCTGCTCGCCGCCTGGATGCTGCGGGCCGGTGGGTGACACGCGGCGTCAGTGGGGCGCGGCTTCTGCGGGCTCGAACCAGCGGTAGATCGCCGGCAGCACCAGGAGCGTGAGGATCGTGCAGGTGATCAGGCCGCCGATCACGACCGTGGCCAGCGGCCGCTGGACCTCGGCGCCGGCGCTGCCCGACACGGCCATGGGCACGAAGCCGAGGGCGCCGCAGGTGGCGGTCATGAGCACCGGCCGGAGCCGGTCGAGGGAGCCTTCCGTCACGGCCGCCCGCTGGTCCCTGCCCAGGTGGCGGAGGTGGCGGATGTGCTCGATGAGCACCACGCCGTTCATCACGGCGATGCCGAACAGCGCGATGAAGCCCACGCCCGCCGAGATCGAAAACGGCATCCCCCGAAGCCAGAGCGCGAAGATGCCGCCGGTGGCCGCGATCGGCACGTTGAGGTAAATGAGCATCGTCAGGCTCACCGAGCTGAAGGTCACGTAGAGCAGCGCGAAGATGAGGAACAGGGCGACGGGCACGGCGATCATCAGCCGCCGGCTCGCCCGCTGGAGGTTTTCGAACTGGCCGCCCCAGGTGAGGGTGTAGCCGGGGGGGAGCTGCACCTGCTCCGCGACGGTCCGCTGGGCGTCCGCCACGAAGCCGGCGAGATCGCGGTCGCGGACGTTGCACTGGATGAGGAGGCGGCGGCGGATCGCGTGGCGGCTGATCTCGCTGGGGCCGTCCTCGATCACGATGTCGGCGAGTTGTGAGATCGGGATCTGCCGGCCGCGGGGGTCGTCGATCTTGAGCTGGCGAAGCCGCTCGACGTCCGCCCGCCAGGCCGGGGCCAGCCGCACCTGCATCGGAAACCGCCGCTGCCCCTCGAACACCTCGCCGACGCCCCGGCCGCCGATCACGCTCACGGCGTCGAGCACGGCCTTGGCGTTGATGCCATATCGGGCGATCGCATCGCGGCGGACGATGACCCGCACGTAGGGCAGGCCCGCGATCTGCTGGGCCTGCACGTCGGCGGCGCCCGGCACCTTGTTGAGGGCCCGCACGATCTTGTCGCCCTCGGTCTTGAGGACGCCGAGATCGTCGCCATACAGGCTCAAGCCCACGTCGGAGCGGACGCCGGCCACGAGCTCCTGCACCCGCAGTTCGATGGGCTGGGTGAACCCGTAGGAGTTGCTCGGCACCTCGGCCTCGAGCGCCGCCTGCATGTCGGCCACGAGCCGGGCCTTGTCGACCGCCGCGCCGGCGGCATGACCGCCGCCGTGCGCCGACCTGAGCCGCACGAGGATGTCGGTCTGGTGCACGCCCATCGGGTCGTTGGCGATCTCCGGACGGCCGGTCTTGGAGACCACGCTCTCAACCTGCGGGAACTTCAGCAGGGTCCGCTCCATGGCCTTGGTCATCTCCAGCGACGTCTCGAGCGACACGCTCGGGAGCCGCACCGCCTGGATCGCGATGTCGCCCTCGTCGAGCTTGGGCACGAACTCCAGCCCGAAGCCCGAGGCCACCAGGAGGCTGACGGCGAAGACCGCGGCCGCCGCCGAGAGCATCGGCACCGGGTGCCGCAGCGCCGCGTGCAGCAGCGGCTCGTAGGCCCGCTTCAGGCCGCGGACGAGGAACGTGTCGCCGGCCGTCACGCGGCGGGCGAGGAACAGCGACGCCATCACGGGCATCACGGTGACGGACAGGATCAGGGCGGCCGTCAGGGCCGACATGAACGTGAAGGCCATCGGCTTGAACATTTTGCCCTCCACCCCTTCCAGGCTGAGGATCGGGATGAAGACGATGATCACGATCAGGCCGGCGAACAGGATCGGCGTGCCGACCTCCTGCGCCGACTGCTTGAACACCGCCTTGGGCACGGTGCCCTGGCCGTTCTCCCGCCGCCAGGCGCCGGCCGCCCGCACGGCGTTCTCGATCATCACCACCGCGCCGTCGACGATGACGCCGAAGTCCACCGCACCGAGGCTCATCAGGTTGGCCGAGACGCCGGCCACCTTCATGGCGATCAGGGCGGACATCGCCGACAGGGGGATGGCCGCCGCCACGATCAGGCCGGCCCGCACGTCGCCCAGGAGGAGGAACAGCATGATGATCACGAGCAGCACGCCGACGCCGATGTTCTCGGCGATGGTGTGGATGGTCTTCGTGACGAGCTCGGTGCGGTCGTAGAACGTGTCGATGAACACGCCATCGGGCAGGGTGGCGTCGATCTTCTCGATCTTCGCCTTGACGTCGGCCACCACCTGCCGCGAGTTGCCCCCCATGAGCATCATCACCATGCCCGTGACCGCCTCGCGGTCGCCGTCGCGGGTGACGGCGCCCTGGCGGAGCATGGGGGCGAACCGCACGGTGCCGATGTCGGCGACACGGATCGGCGTGCCGTCGCTGCGGCTGTCGAGGACGATGGTGCGGATGTCGTCGAGGCTGCCGATGAGGCCCTCCCCGCGGATCAGCCGCTGCTCCGCGCCGTGCATGATCGCGCCGCCGCCGGCGTTGCCGTTGTTCTCCTCCAGCGCCGCGAAGACGCGGCTCAACGAGATGCCGTAGTTGAGGAGCTTGTCGGGGTCGATCTGGATCTCGTAGGTCTTCAGCTCGCCCCCGAAGGTGTTGACCTCGATGACGCCGGGCACGCTGCGGAGCTGGAAGGCGATCTGCCAGTCGAGGATCGTCCGCAGGTCCATGAGGTCGTAGTCATGGCCGGGACGGGCGCGGACCTCGAACTGGTAGATTTCGCTCATGCCCGTGGCGATGGGGCCCATCTGTGGTTCGCCCATGCCGGGGGGGATGTTCTCGCGGGCCATCTGCAGCCGCTCGTTGACGAGGTTGCGGGCCCAATACACGTCGGTGCCCTCCTGGAAGGCGACCGTCACGGCCGAGAGGCCGAAGCGGCTGATGGAGCGGATCTCCTCCACGGCGGGCAGGCCGCTTAGGGCGTTCTCGACGGGAAAGGTGATGAACTGCTCGATCTCCACCGGGCCGAGCGCCGGCGACGTGGTCAGCACCTGGACCTGCACGTTGGTGAGGTCGGGGACGGCGTCGAGCGGCAGGCTGGAGACGGCGAGGCAGCCGACGCCCAGGAGCACGATCGCCAGCAGCATGACGACGAACCGGTTGTCGAGCGACCAGGCGATGATGGCGGAGACCATGATGTTCAGTTCCGTGTGTCGGGGGGGCGGGAGGCGTGCTGAACGCCGCGGCGATCATTCGGCGAGCAGGTCCGCGAGCATCCGTGACTTGAGGGCGAAGCCGCCGTTGACGACGACCCGGTCGCCGGCCGCCAGGCCGGCCAGAATCTCGACGCCCTGGGCGTTGCGTCGGCCGAGTTTCACGTCACGACGCTGGAAGGCGTCGTCGCCCATGTGCAGGAACACGAACGCCCGACCCTCGTGCTCTTGGATCGCCGTGAGTGGCACCTGGAGGACGGTCGCCTGGGCCGGGGCCGGCAGTTCCACCGTCACGAACATGCCCGGCTTGAGCATCCGGTCGGCGTTGTCGGCCACGGCCCGGAGCGCGACCGTGCGGGTCGCGCTGTCCACGATGTCGCCCGTGTAGAAGATCCGTGCCGCGAACACCCGGTCGGGCCAGGCTGCGCTGCGGAAGGTCACGGATTGGTTCGCAGCCCGCTGCAGCAGGCGGAGATGCTCCTCGTAGACGTCGGCCGTGAGCCACACGGTCGTCAGGTCGGCCACGCCCAGAATCTGGTTGGTCGGACCGACGTGCTCGAGCAGGGCCACGTCCTTGGAGATCACGGTGCCGTCGAACGGGGCGTGGATCGGGCAGTGGGCCAGGGCCTCGCCCTGCTGCGGGTCGATGGTCGCGATCGCCCCCCTGTCGAAGCCCAGGATCTCCAGGGCGGTCTCATCCACCGCCACGCGGGTCTGCAGCTCTTGCACGGCCTGCGCCGACATCACCGCCGCCTGCCTGGCGTCCTGCTCGATCTGCTCGAGGAGCGATTGCAGGGTGGCGCGGGCCGTCGTCCAGGCGGCTTCGGCCTCGAAGATCTGGCGGGCGGCGACGATGCCCTGGTCCTGGAGCGGCGTCAGGCGGTCCAGATTCTTGCGGGCGGTGGCATGCGCGATGTAGGCCGTCATGAGCTTGTCGCGATACTCGCCCAGCGGGCGGTTTCGCATCTGCGTCTCGACCTCTTCGACCGGGGTGTTCGCCCGCAGCAGTTGGATCATCGCCTGGGTGTTGGTCGCGACCGACTGCGTCCAGGTGTCCTTGCGCCGGGCGAATCCCAGCTGGAGGCGGTCCTGGGCGAGCTGCAGCATGGCCTGCCCGACTTCGCGGCTCTGGATGATCGCCATCTGCTGGCCTTTCTTCACGGCATCACCGAGGCCGACGTCGACCTCGGCGACACGGCCTTCGACGAGCGGGTAGATGTGGGCGACGCGGTCTTCGTTGAGGGTGATCTTGCCGGTCAGTGTCGTCGCCTGGTCGAGGACGCCGACCGCGGCCGGCTGGATGTCGATGGCCGCCGCCCGCCACGAGCCGCGCGGGAGGGTGATCGCCGCCGCGGTCGGCGGTGCCGCCGCGGTCGCGGCGGCACCGTCCGGCGTCGTGTCGGCATGGGACGCCGGCGCCGCCGCGTTCCGGGGCCGCAAGGCGAGCCACGAGACGCCCGCTGCGGCGGCCGCGAAGGCCGCGAGCAACACGGGCAGAAGACGACGCACGGCGAAAGCAGGAGACGATGAGGAAGCCATGTGCAACTCCACGGAGGAAAACCCACGGATGCGATAGACGTGCAAGGACAGGTTCGCGCCGGCCGCGGCAACAGCGAGAATCTGCAAGACCGCGCAGCGGCGACTCTTGTCGCCCCCGAAGCCGCGCTCGAGAAAAGCCGGAACCGCTCTAGCAGCGGAGCACGCCCAGCCGCACGGGCAGCGGCAAGTGTGCCGCAAAGTCCATGAAGAAGCCGCCGGGGCGTCGTCCCACGCCTGGGCGGGGGCAGGCAAACGGCAGCCGAGCCGTGCTCAGAAAGTCATCGGCTGGATGGGAGTCGGCCGCCGCCTGGAGCCGAAAGCAGGCGTCCCATGCGGCGAGTTCGATCGCCGTCACGCCTGGCTGACGCCCGCGATCCGGCCCGCCGGGCGCATTTTCATCCGCGTCGGGAAAGGCGAAGTGCACGTGCCAACCGAAGGCATGCGTCGCCAGCGGATCGACGGTGGCGTGGTGCGTCCGTAAGTGCTTGGCGAGCCAGGTCGTGGTCTCCACCGACGTGGATGCCAGTGTGCCGTGGTTGTGCCAGAACGGCAGCGGAGCCTGCCACGCGGCGACGACGAGCAAACACCGCATCGCCCGCGACCAGGGCTGGGAATGCACGCGCTGCAGACTGCCGACCATGATTGGCTTCACCGCGAATCGGGCCATCCATCACTTCCGTCCACCGTATTGTCGCGTCGCGTCGGAGACGCAGTCAAGTTTTCGCGTGCTGGTCTACCTGGTGCGATAGAACCAGTCGAAGGCGCGGTCGTGCAGGCGGTGCATCCTCGGCAGCGGCCCGCCGTCGTGCGTGCCCGTGCGGGGCTGGCATGGACCACGATAGATCGGTCCGCACGTTGGTGCCCCCGGCCTGCCGATCAGGTCGAAAGGTTGTGGCGGATTGCCGGGATGGCATGGCGGCGGCGGCACGCACGGCGGGAGCAGCCGGGGCTCGCCGCAGGAGTGCAGCGGCTCGATGCCCGCCTGCCAGTCGGCCGGGGAGTCCGTTCGCGGTGGCAGCATGCCGGCGATCCGCGCCATCGCGTTCCGGCTCGGTGCGTCCGCGTCGAGCGGGACGACGCCGGCCCGCGGATCGGGCGTCCGTGATGCGGGGGCATCGGCAGCGCGTGCCTCCGGTGGCGGCGGCGCGGAATCCTGACCGGCGGCAGCGCCGATCCACAGCGTGCCGGCCATCAGGGCGGCACGCGAAATCCGGACGGTCGAGCGGGTGGCGGTGGCGGTCATGTTCGTCGGCATGTCAGGGGGCGGGAAGAGGCTGGATCGGTTCGGGGGCGGCCGCCGCGGGTGGCGGCACCAGTGGCATGGGCGGCTGGTTGGGATCGCGGCCCACACGACGACCGTCGTCCCCCAGCTCCGCGCGGAAGTCCGCCGGGGTGGCGGCCGGGGCATCGAGCGTCGGTGGAAAGACCTCCAGCTGCAGCAGGTCCGCCACGGCCACCGCGCCGGTCCAGCGGTCCGCCTGCGACTCGACGAACGCCAGTTCGGTCTCCGTCAGGATCCGCTGCGCCTGCAGCAGGCTCAAGAACGTGACTTCACCCCGGGCATAGAGCTGCTGCGTCAGCTGCACGGTCTGCCGGGCCTTGGGGAGGATGAACTCTTCGTACCACGACACGAGCCGTTGGGCGGTGCGATAGTTGGCCATGGTTTGGGCCGTTTGCGTCGCCAGATCGAGTTCGATGGTCCGGAGGTTGGCCCGCGAGGAGGCGATGTCGGCGCGGGCGGAGCGGATGTTGCCCTGATTGCGATCGAACAGCGGCACCTCGACCATGACCTGCAGCAGCCCCTGATCCTGCGGCGGGAAGTCGACCTGCCGTTGGTAGCCGCCCAGCAGGTTCACGTTGGGGATCGGCTCCACCACGGACCGTTCGAGGGCCCATTGGGCCCGGGCGACGTCGGCTTCCGCCGCCCGCGGCAGGGCGTTGCGCTGCACGACCGCCTCCTGCAGCGTCTTGAGGTCGAAGGCGGGCAGTTGCCGGAACAGGTCCGCCTCGAGTTCGCCGACGTCGGCCCGCGGCAGCCCGACGGCGGCCGCCAGTTGCCGCCGGCCTGTTTCGATGAACACCGCCGAGTTCAAGAGCCGCACTTCGGCGCGGTCCCGCTCGATGCTCCAGAAGAGGACGTCGGCCTTGGTGCCCTCGCCGGCCTTCGCCAGTTCGTTGCCGATGTCATACGACCGCTTCGCGATGTCGAGCAGTTGCGTGTAGATCTCGACGCGGCGCTGCGAGACGAGCAGGGCGTAGAACGACTGCCGCACGTCGCGGAGCACGTCGAAGCGGGCGCGGATCAGTTCGTATTCCGCCTTTTGCACCTCCCGGAGCGCGGCCTGTTGGGCGAGCCGCAGCTTGCCGGCCGTGACGATGTCCTGGGCGGCGAAGCCGTTCCACTGGCTGTTGGCTCCCGCGACCTGCGGTGATCCGGCCGCGAGCGTCGGGTTGGGGTAGAGACGGGCCTGGACCGCCTTGCCGCGGGCCGCCTCGACGGCGGCCCGGGCTGCGCGGAGCTTCGGGTGGCTGCGGTCGGCGAGCGCGACGAACTCGTCCAACGTGCTGGGGGACGGGCCGTGCGGAGCGAGCGGCGGATCGTCGCTGCCGGGCCGCGCGGCCGTCGGATAGTCGCCGAGCGGTCGGCCGGGATCACCGAGGCGGGTGGGTGTGGCCGGTGTGGTCCAGGCCGCGGCGTCCGCCGCCCATCCCGCGTGCGGCACGATCGCGATGGCGACGGTCGCCGCAGCGAGCCAGCCCCGGAGCGGGCCGCGTGGTTCGGAAGCCACTCTGGTGATCATCATGGGGAGGTGTCGCGCGGTGTGAAATCTGTCCACCGCAGAAGCATCGGCCGATTGCCCGGGCCGCGGCCATGCAATCGCCATAAATTGCCTGATAGGAAACGCCGCGAAGCCGGGTGGTCCGCGGTTTCCGCGCAGGCGGCCGCAGCTGCGGCGTTCTGGAGAAATGGGCGGTTCACCTTCGTCGGCGTGCCGCTGTCGTGAAGCCCGGCCCGGGCCGGTGGAGTCAGGCGAGCGTCCGCATGCCCGGCTCTTCCATGAACGCGTAGCAGACCATGTGGAGGATGTGCATCTGCACGTCCTCGACGCGGCCATAGTGGGTGTCTTCCACGACGATCGCCTGTCCGGCGATCTCGGCCAGCCGGCCGCGTTTGGCGCCGACGATGGCTGCGGTCTGCAGGCCATGGCCGGTGGCCCATTCGAAGGCCCGCACGAGGTTGGGCGAGTTGCCGCTCACGCTCGCTGCGATCAGGAGGTCGCCGCTCCGCGCGTAGTTTTCGAGCTGCCGCACGAATGCGTCGTCGAAGCTGTAGTCATTCCCCAGGGCCGTGAGCCAGGCGACGTTGTCGGTCAGCGAGAGCACCCGCACCCGCCGCGGCAGCCGGTCGGAAGCCCCTTTGCCGAGGTCGGTGGCGAAGTGCGAGGCGTTGGCAGCGCTGCCGCCGTTGCCGATCGCAAAAATCTGCCCGTCCTTCAGCCACGCGGCCCGAACGCTCTGCGCCAGCCGCTCGATCTCGGCGACAGGCACGCTGTCGAGGGCCTGGTGCTGGGCTGCGATGTAGTTGCGGAGCCACTGTTGCATCGAACGCTCCTGGAAGGATGGTTCACGATTCTCGGACGGATCGGGCGGCCAGCGCGACCACCCCGCCCCGCACCGCATCTTCGTGCCGCATGCCGCGGGCCACAAGTGGGCCGCCGACACCCACCTCAAAGTGAGGGCCGCGTCCGGCCGCGGCTGGTGCTCCTCGTGATCCGATTCGCTCGGCCGAACCTTGCGAAAGTGTCGTCGCCGGGCTAAGACCATGGCTCTGGCGGTGCGTGGTTCTTCCAGCTGGAGTGCACAGATGACGAAGTGTTCAGGCCGATGGGCGGGGACTGCCGTGCGACGTCCGCGGAGCGCCCGCGGCACGGGAGGCCGCAGCGTCTGGCGCGGTCTGGCGTGTTTGGCTGTCGTCATGACCGGCCAGGTGCGGGCGGGCGATCCGCCGGCCGCCGCGTTCGCCGCGCTGGAGGTGACGCCGGGATGGGCGCTCGTCCAAATCGGCCACGGGGAGCAGAAGCGGTTCACGTCGCCGCTCCAGGCGGCCTTCGAGGGGGGCGCCTTCACGCTGCAGGCCGCTTCGGGGGCCCTGTTCTTCAAGCGCTCGGACGAACCGGATGGCTTCGGCTTCGTGAACCAGCCGCTCGAGGGCGACGGCTCGATCACGGCCAAGGTCACGCGGTTCGAAAGCTTCCACCACTGGGGCGGCGCGGGGGTGATGATGCGGGAGGAGAACACGCCGCTGGGCCGCTACATGTGTGCCATGCTGGAGACGTCCCACTCCAAGGAGCCGCAGGCGGACGCCGGCCATACGATGGCCGCGTCGATCCGCATGCGGCGGGAGGTCGGGCCCGAGGGATTCCGCGTGCAGAGGCCCGATACGGTGACGCTCCCCGTGTGGCTCAAGGTGGAACGGCACGGTCAACAGGTGAGCGGCTTTTACTCGCCGGACGGCAAAGAGTGGAAGTTGCTCAAAGAGGCGGCAATCCCCATGGGGGCGAAAGTCCATGTCGGGCTGACGGCCTGGAGCAGGTACAATATCAAGGGCATGGCGACGTTCGAAGACGTCCAGGTCCGCAGCGGGCGATGACGTCCGGCTGTCGGGCGTAGTGCTCCAGCCGAGTGCCGTGCCGAAGCGCCCTCCGACGAGCCTGACGAGCCCCGCGACGACCAGATGCTCGCGCGGCCGTCGGCCGCTCGGCCCCTGATCTGGCCGTGGCAAACCGGTGGCCAAACAGCAAGCATCTGGCGGGCCTGCAGGCTCCGCGCCAGTGGCCCTAACGCGGCCTGTCGGCCGCAACCAAAGAGGGAAAGTCACGCAGGCGTGCGTTCTTCCCCGGGCGCCGCAGGAGCCTGATTCAAAAACGGCGCTCTCACTGGATGATGGTTGGACTTCACTCTAACCAGACCCAGGAGAGCGCCGTGGATTCGTTCATCGAGAAGTTCGGGGGCTCGATCTCCTCCTCATTGGAGTGCTTCGACCGGGTGATTTTCAAGGGCCACCTTCCGTTCCAGAACGAGGCCCGGCTCAACGGCTTCGTGGACCACGTGCTGAAAATCCGGCGGAAGGACTTTCTGAAGCTTCTGGAACGGCATTCCAACGACCTAGTCGCCCACGGCAAAGCGCTGGCCGAGGCCGCCGGGCGACCCTACGAGTACAAACAGGGCTTCTTCCGCAAGGAGGCCTTGATCGACGACATCGTCCGCCGCGACAGGCTGACTGAAGGCCTCGTCGCCGTGCTTTGCGTCCAAGAGACGTGCAAGACGGTGCGGCTGGTGCATGCGAAGGGGCGGCCGGTGCTGGTGCACGCGCGGCGGCCGCAGCGGGTTCTCTACTTCTACTACCTCGACCGTGACTTCGGTCTCATGTACGTCCGCATTCAATCCTGGTTCCCGTACACGGTGCAGGTGTACGTCAACGGCCACTCCTGGCTGGCGCGACAGATGACCCGACGGCGAATGGGCTTCATCCAGCACGACAACGCCTTCACGAGCATCGACAATCCGACGAAAGCGCAGCGGCTTGCCGACGGCTTTTCCCAGCTTCCGTGGGTCCGCCTTCTCGACCACTGGGCCTCTGTCGTCAATCCGCTCTTGAAGGCTCCGCTCCTCCGTGACTGCCGCTACTACTGGACGACCACGCAGGCCGAATACTCCACCGACGTGCTGTTCGCGAGCCGCGACAAACTCGCCGCGGTCTATCCCCGGCTGCTCGACCATGCCACGGTCAACTTCAGCGCCGCCGACATCCTCACGTTCCTGGGTCGCAAGCTGTCGCCGCAGTTCCTCGGCGAGGTGATCACCGACTGCAAGAAGCAGCGGCTACCGGGAGCCAGGATCAAGCACCGGATGAAAAACAACTGGCTGAAGATGTATGACAAGTTCGGCCGGATCCTCCGGGTCGAGACGGTGATCAACGACCCGTACGAGTTCCGCGTCCGCCGCAAGCGGGAGCGGAACGGGGAGCACCGCATGGTGTGGTGCCCCATGAACAAGAGCGTTGCCAATCTGCACCATGTCGAACGGGTGGCCCGTGCGGGCAACCAGCGGTATCTCGAAGCCCTTTCGGTCGTCAATGACCCTGCGCCGTCCTACTGCAAGGTGGAACGGCTTGCCGAGCGACAGGTGGTCGCTCAGCGTTCATACGCCGGATTCAACCCGGCCCGCCGCGACGACGTCCGCCTGTTCGCCGCCGTGCTCGATGGCAACAACCTGCTCCGTGGCTTCCGCAACGCCGACATCCGCGGCCGGATCTTCCCGGCGGTCCAGGATCCAATCCTGGGGCGACGGCAGACGCACGCCGTGGGCCGCCTCCTCAGAAGGCTTCATGTCCGGGGACTCGTCGCGAAAGTCCCGCGGACCAGACGCTGGCGGGTCACGGCCGTCGGCCAGTCAGTCCTCGGGGCCTGTGTGCGACTGCACTATCACGGCCTGGCGACCGCCATCTGAAAGATGCGCGCAGACGACGTGCATGTGACGGAGTAAGAATCTAGCACGTGCCAGTGGACGTGCCATTGGAGCTCTCGAACGGCGGCAGGCATTTTCTCGGAAGTCCAATCCAGGAAAGGACTTGCGCCGCGCGTCAGGGGCTTTCGATGGTCCGTTTGGTAACTTTTCGGCTTTTGGGGCAACAATTTACGTCATGGATCGCGACGTCCCACTCCAGCCGCCGATCGAAGCGCTGTTTTTACGGCATGCGGTGTCGCTGCGGGGCTATCTGTTGGGGCTGCTCGCGGACCGTGCGGCAGCTGACGACGTCTTCCAGGAGGTTTTTCTCACCGTCGTCCAGCGGGGCGGTGATTTTCGTCGGGACGGAAACTTTCCGGCCTGGGCGCGGGGAATCGCCCGCAACAAGGTGCGGGAGTACTACCGGCAGCGCAAGCGAGCATGTCCGTTCGACGAACAGCTACTCGAGTTGTTGGCCGAGGCGGCCGAGCGGGTCCAGGAGGGCACGTCGCAGCTCGATCGGCAGCGGGATGTTTTGTCGCGGTGTCTCGATCGATTGGCGCCGCGGGCTCGGCAAATCGTGGATTTGCGATATGCTGAAAATCCGTTGAGCCCTCCGGAAATCGCCAAACGGCTGGCCTGGACGACCAGTGCGGTCCATGTCGCGCTGTCCAAGGCCCGTGCTTTTCTCCGCGATTGCACGCAGCACATGCTGATGCAAGGTGTGCCGTCATGAACACCGAGCGGCTTGAAGATCTGATCGGGGAACTGCTGGACGAGCGGTTGTCGACGTCCGGCAGGGAGGAATTGCAGGGCGTGCTCCGTTCGTCGGCGTCGGCGCGGCGGGTCTTCTGGGAGGTCGTGGAGCGCGAGGCGTTGCTGCACGACGTCGTGTGCGAGTCTGCGGGGCGGGATCTGGCCCGCATGGCTGCCGACGATCTGTCGGTCGGCGAGCCGTGCGTCCGGCCCTGCTCGACGCCGGCTGCGGCGCAAAGCCCCGCCTGGGCCCTAGTTCGGCCGGTTTGGTTCGTCGCGGCGGGGGGGCTGTTGGCTTCGGTGGGCTTGCTGGCAGGGCTGTTCGTCCGGTCGGCATCGTGGCGTGGCGATGTGGCCGCGTCCGGAGAGCCGGTCGCGACGTTGAGTTCGCTGACGGGTGAGGTGTGGCTCGCGGATGCCGCGCAGAAGGCGTCGAAGGCGACTTCCACCCAAATCGTCTATCCGGGTGACCGAGTTCGCGTTGGGGAAGCGAGTGCGGCCGAACTGGCGCTCGCCGACGGCTCGCGGGTCGTATTGGGGGCACATTCGGTGCTGCACTTCGGCCGCGTTGGCCCATCGCTAAAGGCCTTGCGGCTCGAGTGTGGGTCTGCCGCCGTGGAGGCAGCGCCGCAGCCCGCAGGCCGGCCGCTGGTCATCGACACGGAGCAGGCGCGGCTGACGGTTTTGGGCACTCGGTTTCGTCTCTACGCCGGGCAGGGCGATTCCCGGGTCGAGCTCGAGGAGGGCAAGGTGCAGTTCGAGCGCCGCTCCGACGGCATGTCGGTCGAAGTCGGCGCCGGTCAGTACGCAGTCGCCGCGGATGGAAACCGCCCGTCGCAGCCACCGGAGGTGCGGGAGTTGTCGGCAGACTGGCGGTTGCGGCAGACGCTGCTCCGGGCGGGGGGGCAGGTCGCGTTCTCGCACGACGGTGCGCAGCTGGCGACGGCCCATGGCGAGGGGGTCAAGGTATGGGAGGTCGCCACGGGAGAACTCCGGGAGGTAGCCCGCGATATGGGGGCGTTCGCGCGGCTCGCGTTCACGCAGGCGAACGACGCGATCGTCGCGGTCCGAAACGACGGCCAGGTGGCGTATTGGCCGCTGGGCGCGGGGCGGGTGCAGTTGAAGGAGCTGGCCTCTCCGGCCCAGGGGCTGCGGCTGTGTGATGTTTCCCGGGACGGCCGTTGGTTTGCTCAGACCACGAGCGATCACGCTGGTCGCCTGCCGATCTGGCGTGTGAGCGACGCGGGGGAGATTGTGGCGGTCCGCTCCATTCCGAGGAGAATGTGCAGTGTGGCGATCGCCGCGACGCCGTCCGGTCCGCGGGTCGTTGCCGGCAACCTGGATGGAACGACGATCACCTGGGACGCCCTCTCGGGGCAGGAACTCAGTCGCCACCGCCTTCCTGCGGAGCTCGGTGTCCTCACGCTTTCCGACGATGGCCGTCTCGTGTGCGGCTCCAGCGTGCGGACGGGGCTGGTCGCGGTCGACACCGTGTCTGGCAGGCAGACAACGTTCTGGCCGGGCGACAGCGTGAGGGTGCATGCCGTGCGGCTTTCCCGAGACGGCCGCGAGCTTTTTGCCGCGATGGCGGACGGCCTCGTCCGTGCCTGGTCCACCGAGTCAGGCGATGCGACTTTCGCCTTGCCGACGGGCGATGTGACGGTCACGGGGCTCGACGTTTCCGCCGACGGGCGGTGGCTGGCGACGTGCGGCCCGCGGGGAGATGTTAAGATTTGGCAGCGTTCCGAGGATATGCGAGAGTTTGCCCCATGAAATCTGATCCGATTCCAAGAAAGGACGTTCCCATGAGCAAGCTGGAGCCGTGTGCCGATCGTGCGTTTCGTGCGCGTGGCATCTCGCGGATCGTTCGGCTTCCGGGCTTTGTGGTCGGGATGTCGGCCTGTCTGCTCGTGCTCGGCCTGCCCGGCGGGCGGGCATCTGCCGACGAGCTGAAGTTCGCGAGCGCGGAGGAGAGCCGGACAGAGTTCGAGCGGACGGTCAAGCCATTCCTGGCCCGGCACTGCGTCGAGTGCCACAGCGGGAAAAATACCGAGGGCGATTTGGACGTGACCAAGCTCGACCCGGATATGAAGGCGAGTGCCGATGGGG
>Ga0315905_10001692_pt1 | contig 23587 bp, 19 predicted proteins | sample LakEriMetagenome_5_FD_203522 | JGI IMG/M metagenome (GOLD analysis project Ga0315905, IMG submission 203522) | Freshwater fungal communities from buoy surface, Lake Erie, Ohio, United States - Buoy 4 MA121 | ecosystem: Environmental > Aquatic > Freshwater > Lake | place: USA: Lake Erie, Ohio...
TTGAACACATCTACTTTTGACGCATTAATTGAACTACAATCAGTAGATGGAACATTCATTGCGGAAGAAAATGCAGTGAATGGACTAGGAAATGAAATTTTAAATTTCATGGGATTGAATTCCGGAACCACATACCGTGTAGGAATTCGAAATTACAATTCAGCATTAGGTACGGGAAGTTACACATGCTGCGTGAAGCAATTGAAACGAGGTGGATGTTCATATGGTCCTGGTCCGTATAGCCTTTGTCAAATTTTCAAAGCGCAATTTGTTTCTGGAGCTCAATATCGTTATTTATTCACAGGAAATGCTGGACCTGCAAGCGGACAAACCTTTACCAAGCTAAGCAATACAGATTTACTTGTATTGAATTCGGTAACTCCAACACTACCCTACGGTTCAAATTATAATGTGCTCATCTCTAACGTATACAATTTATCCAATGGTGCTGGAACAAGCGAAATCATTGAAGTTCCGAATACAGCGGCATGTGCTATGAATACAATTGCAGAGCCATTAACTCAATTGCTCAGTTCACAAAATTGTTCATCCGGCCCTCGTTTCCGCAGCGGAATAGTTCAATCGAGTCCTTGGGTTTGTGGTGCAATCAATTGGAAATGGAAGTTTCAGGAAATAGATGGAAATGGAATCCCTATTGGATTACCAATTGAACATCTGAGAAATGCGGCGTCAAACACGTTAAACTTAGGTACCGTTGCAGCGCTCCAAAATGGAAAAACATATCAGGTTCAAACTGCACCGGTATTTGGATTCGGTGTAGGCTCTTATGGTCCCATTCAAACCATGTGTATCATTGGTCTAGCCACTGTAGCGAATGATAACAGTCAAAGAATAACGTATGAAAACACGGATAATTTAGATTTAATTCAAGTATATCCTAATCCAGTCAACGGAAATCAAATCACCATTCAATTATCGAATGAAATGGAAGAAGATTATCGTCAAATTCAATTGACTTCCATGATGGGACAGCAAATTGTACTGCCAATACTGGTGTATAACGGAATTGGAAGAATTGATCTACCAGATTATTTCGGCAATGGCATTTACATGTTGGAATTGATGAACGGAAAGAATACTATTTCCAAGCGAATAATGGTTACTCGTTAACCTCACTCATTTGAATCAGGGCGAATACTGCGTAATTTAACATATCGCGGTATCCGCTCTCGATTCCTTCGCTTGCTAATGTTTTACCTGAATTGTCTTCAATCTGCTTTATTCTAAGAATTTTCATCAAGATCAAATCTGTGAAAGATGAAATTCGCATTTCACGCCACGCCTCGCCATAGTCGTGGTTTTTGGCCATCATTAAGTCTTTTGTCGTTTGAGCCTCTGATTTGTACAAATCAATTGCTTCTTGTGCATCCAATTCAAGTGGACTGTTTTCATTGAGTCTCAATTGAATGAGGGTGATGATGCAGTAATTGATAATTCCAATAAACTCGTCTTCAATCCCCTCTCCTACTTTATTTACCCCCGTTACTTCAATGGTTCGAATACGTTGGGCTTTTATAAAAATCTGATCCGTTAAACTTGACGTACGAAGGATTCTCCAAGCGGTTCCGTAATCATGCGTTTTTTTAGAAAATAAATCAATGCATTTATGAATGACCTGGTCGTACTGATTTGAGGTATTGGGCTTAGAAGTTGTCATACAAGTTCAAATTCTTCATCTTTGCGCAAAGATAAGTCAACATGACACTGAATTTCTCAAGCCCGTTAATCATGGGAATTTTGAACGCTACGCCCGACTCATACTTCTCTGCAAGTCGAATCAACGATATAAAAAAATTAGAAGTTCATGTGAATCAGATGCTCCTTGACGGTGTAGACATTTTGGATATTGGCGGACAAAGCACACGACCTGGGGCTATAAAAATCTCAGCAGACGAGGAATGGTCACGTGTTTCGCAAATGATTTCATTTTTAACATCAACCTTCCCCGCAACGCCCATCAGCATTGATACATTTTATTCTGAAGTAGCCGAGAAGGCGCTTGATCTTGGCGTCGCAATTGTTAATGATGTATATGCCGGAAGAGAATCTTCGAAAATTTATGAAGTGAGTCAGAGGTATGACGCATATTATGTGCTCATGCATTCCAGAGGCGACGCTGCAACAATGAATTCTCTGAACAACTATCACAATGTCACAGAGGAAGTAAAGATGTTTTTTTCAAATGAAATTCGTGAGAAGCAACTTTCCGAAGATGCAAAAATTATTTTAGATCCAGGATTTGGATTTGCAAAAGATACTGAGCAAAACTTTGAGTTGTTGAAGAATCTCAATCAACTTCAATCGTTCCAATGGCCCATTTTAGTTGGGATTTCTCGAAAAAAAATGATCCAACATACATTGAGCTGTAACGCTGATGAGGCAATCAACGGAACAACAGCCGTTCATATGGCAGCTCTAGAACGCGGGGCTAATGTTCTTCGTGTCCATGATGTGAAACAAGCAAAAGAATGCGTTCAATTATTCCTTGCGCTCAACCGAAGCCAAGGTATTTTGCATTAACGAAACAATGGTCATAGGCCCTACTCCGCCTGGCACAGGCGTAATAAAACTGCATTTGGAAGAAACCTCTTCAAAGTTTACATCACCTAGCAATCGAAATCCTGATTTTTTTGACGCATCGTCAACTCGCGTAATACCAACATCAACAACCACTGCCCCGGCTTTAACCATGTCCCCGCGCAAAAATTCAGGAATTCCAACAGCAGCTATGATGATATCTGCCGACTTACATATTTCCTCAATGTTCTTTGTTTTGGAGTGACACAAGGTAACAGTGCAGTTACCGAATGGATGATTTCGCTGAAGTAAAATAGACATTGGCAGTCCAACTATGTGTGACCTTCCCAATACAACAGCATGTTTTCCAGAAGTTTCAATGTTGTTCCGCTCCAACAATGTAATTATGCCCATAGGAGTAGCTGGAAGAAAGGTCTTCATATTTAACATCATTCTTCCTACGTTTTCCGGATGGAAACCATCAACGTCTTTCATGGGATCAATGGCCAACAATATCTTTTTCTCGTTGATGTGTTGCGGGAGGGGAAGTTGAACAATATATCCATCAATATCTGGATTCAAGTTCAGCTTTTCGATTTCAAATAACAATTCATGCTCTGAAATATCCTCAGCCAAATGAATCAAAGTAGAGTCAAATCCAACCTCATTGCACGCCTTTACCTTTGCATTCACATACGTTTGACTTGCACCATTATTACCAACAAGCACAGCAGCTAAGTGTGGAATTTTTTTATTTTCTGATTTTCGTTTTTCAACTTGTTCCTTCAATTCCAATTTAATGGTCTTTGAAACAGATAATCCGTCAAGTAAATGCATGCCTATTGAATTGATTTTCCAAAGTAACGAATGAAAATTCAAAAATCGAGATTTTTAGTTGGTGTACGAAATACACTTTCCTATATTTGAAACATATTCAATGCATATGAGAAAAAACCTTTACACGATTTTACTTGCGTTATTTAGTTTGAATTTGTCGGCTCAAATTTTATCTTCCACGCCAGCATTTCCAACCCAAACAGATCAAATCACAATTATATACGATGCCACTTCAGGCAATGGTGATTTAACCGGATTCATTCCTGTCTATGCGCATACAGGTGTGATTTCAAGCAACAGTGCGAATGCCAATGATTGGCAACATGTCATTGGAAACTGGGGAACAGCAGACCCCAATGTAGTCATGACTCCACTCGGAAACAACTTGCATCAAATTGTTATTACCCCTCAAAATTTCTACGGATTAAGTGTAGGTGAAACGGTTTCCAAACTCATGTTTGTATTCCGAAATCAACAAGGAACTACGGTTGGAAGAAATGCAGATGGAAGTGACATTTACCTTGATATTTATCCTGCAGGATTCAACGCCTCTTTATCGCAACCCATAAACAATTCACAAATTGTGAACGCCGGGCAGAATGTATCCGTTGTGGCGAATGCATCTCAAGCCTGCAACATGACCATCTCAATGAATGGCAATGTGGTTGCTAGCGGAAATGGTGTTTCAACTTTGAACTATACGTTTAATCAATCTTCATCTGGAAGCTATGTTCTTTCGCTTTCGGCCGACAATGGAAGTGAAATAATAACAGACGAAAAAACATTGATCATTATGCCATCTATACCTGTTGCGGCGTCACCTTCAGGAACCATAGATGGAATTAATTACACTTCAGGCAGTTCGGTTCGTCTTCAACTTTATGCCCCGAACAAAGATTATGTTTTTGTCGTTGGCGACTTCAACAACTGGGAACTCAATTTGAACTACCTCATGAATAGAACCCCAGATGGTTCAACCTATTGGTTAGACATTCCGAACTTACAGTCTGGAGTAGAATATCGTTTTCAATATCACATTGATGCGGAAGGTTTGCGTGTAGCAGATGTTTACGCAGATAAAATTTTAGATTATTGGAATGACCCATGGATCAGCGAAACGACTTATCCGAATCTCATTGATTACCCTGTTGGATTAACATCTGAACCTGTTTCTGTATTTCAAATAAATCCTGCGGCATTCAATTGGACCGATCAAGCTTTTGTTCGTCCTGCCAAAAGCAAATTGGTGGTTTATGAATTGTTGGTTCGTGATTTTCTTGAAGACCGTTCTTACCAGTCGCTCAAAGATTCTTTAGATTATCTTGAGAACTTAGGTGTTACAGCCATACAACTTATGCCAATCAATGAGTTTGAAGGAAATAACAGCTGGGGCTACAATCCATCATTTTATTTCGCTCCAGATAAGGCATATGGTACCGCTGAAGCATTGAAAACATTTATCAATGAAGCTCACAACAGAGGCATTGCTGTCATTCTAGACATTGCTTTGAACCACAGCTTTGGACAGAATCCAATGGTTCGAATGTACTTCGATCCAAATGCAGGTGACTCTGGTCAGCCTACGGCAGAGAACCCTTGGTTCAATCAAACACCCAAACATGATTTTAACGTGGGTTACGATTTTAATCATGAAAGCTCACGCACTCGAGATTTTTGTAAGCGCGTTCTCGCTTATTGGATGAACGAGTTTCATGTTGATGGATACAGATTTGACCTTTCAAAAGGATTTACCCAAAACTACACACTAGGCAACATTGGTGCTTGGGGAGCGTACGATCAAAGTCGAATTAACATTCTAACTGACTATTATAGCCACATTCAAGCGAATGAGCCTGGTGCTTATGTAATTCTTGAACACTTCGCGAACAACGATGAAGAAAGTACATTATCGAGCAACGGCATGATGCTTTGGGGAAATTTGAATCATGAATATTCGGAAGGATCCATGGGATACACCTCAAACTTCTCATGGGGAAGTTACCAAAACAGAGGTTGGTCACAACCCAATTTAGTAACATACGCAGAGAGTCATGACGAAGAAAGGCTCATGTACAAAAACTTGTTGTATGGAGCGTCAAATGGTGGATACAACATTCAAGATTTAAATACGGCCTTGAAAAGACAAGAGCTAGCTCATTGTCTATTGCTTCCTATTCCCGGTCCTAAAATGTTATGGCAATTTGGAGAATTGGGATATGATTATAGCATTAATACATGTTCAGACGGAGTAACCATAAGCACCGGATGCAGAACAGATGCAAAACCTGTTCGTTGGGACTATATCACCAATCAAAACAGAATGCATCTGTATAAAGTAACCGCGGCTTTGAATAACTTGAAAAAGACCCAAGCATTATTCAGTACAACCAATTACAACATAGACCTTGGAGGATTCGGCAAAAGAATTCACTTAAATGGAACCACTCAAAATGCAGTTGTAGTTGGAAATTTCCAAACTACTGCGCTCACAATGGTGCCTGGTTTCCAACACACAGGCACGTGGTATGATTATTTTTCAGGAACTGCTTTTGAAGTTACTGATTTAAACAATGGATTCTATTTCGAAGCTGGCGAATATCATATTTATACCGATTACCAGCTTCCACTTCCCGATCTGAATACATCTATGGAAGAAATCATGAGCATTGCTCAATCGGAATTCATGATTTGGCCCAATCCTACAAGCAATGAATTAAATCTTGCTTTTGAAATGAATCATGCCGGACAAGTTCAAATACAAATCGTAGATTGTGTTGGAAGAACCATTCAGAACAACAGCTCCCCTGCTCTTTCAGGAATGAATACCAAGCATTTTTCCTTATCTGACTTGAATTTACAACCGGGTGTATACTTCGTTTCTGTCATTTCAAATGGAAAGAAACAAACCGCACCGTTTTATTTTCAGAATTAACACCTGTTGAGAAAGTGTATATTGTACACACTGTAAAATTGATATATTCGCATTCGAACTTAACCTAAACAATCAATATGAACCACTTGTATAAATTTGGACTAGTACTGTTCGGTATTGTGATTGGTCTGAGTACCAGTTATGCTCAAAAAGTAACTGGGAAAGTTGTAGACCAAGACAATAAGCCGGTACCTGGTGCAATCTTAATGATTCCTGGAACCGCAATTGGAACGGCTTCCGACGGATCAGGAATGTATACGTTAAACACCGGCGCAGGAAACTTTACCATTGAAGTGAAAACACTCAATTTCGAAACAGTAAAACAAAGTGTTACGGTAAAAGACAAGGAGACGGTTACTTTGAATTTCCAACTAACCACAACCTCCATGACATTAGACAACATTGAAATTGTTGGTTATGGCGTAGAGCGAAACAGACCAGGTACTGGTTCTGTTGCCAAAATTTCAGGGAAGGATATCACGGCCATTCGTACTCCGAGTTTTGAAGCGGCCTTACAAGGTCAAGCAGCAGGACTTCAAATCTCGCAAGGATCGGGTATTGCAGGCTCTGGGTCTTTGGTGAGAATTCGAGGCATTGGTTCAATTTCAGCCGGTGGAGACCCTTTGTATATCATTGATGGTATTCCAATGACCCAAGATTATTTCCTTCGTGGAAACAGCGGCGCCATGAACAACAATCCATTGGCCACTATTAATCCGAGTGATATTGAAAAGGTAGAAGTAAGAAAAGATGCTGCTGCTGCTGGTGAATATGGTTCACGAGCAGCCAACGGTGTAATCATCATTACCACGAAAAGAGCGAAAGAAAAGGGTTGGAAGTTTGAATACGGCGTAAACAGTGGAATCTCTACCCCTGCCTCACGACCAAACATGCTGAACACCGAAGAATATTTGCGTATTCGTCAAGAAGCATGGGAAAATGATGGTGGAACAGGATATGTTTGGCTTCCAAATTTCTCATCGGCTACAGACGATGCTGCTACGCGAAAAGCTGCATACATGAATGCAATGAAAACAGATACCGATTGGGTGTCTCAAACCATTGGAAGAGGTAGTAAATACGGTGTTAATTTCGGTGGAAGATACGGAGCTAAAAATGCCAGTGTTTATTTTTCAATGGCATATGATAACAACGAGAGTTTCCTACTTGGAAATAGCTACAAGAGAATTGCGGCGCGTGTGAATCCAGAGTTCAAACTTGGAGATAAACTTCGTTTGAACCTTTCTTTGTCGGGAACACGTGGGTTAAACAAACGCGTTGATGCGGCTTGGAGCGGTGGATTAGGTGACGCCATGTCGAACGCACTTCCCTTCTACCCTGTTCAAGACTCAACAGGGGCCTTTTATTATTGGAGAGATGAATTTGGAAATGTGAAAAATCCGGTGGCTTACCGCGAACAGTTGCGTTGGACTACCGTTGAAGATCGCATGATCAACACGGCACGTCTAATTTATATGCCTGTGAAGAATGTCATCTTCGTTGCTACGGGTGGATATGATTGGATGCAAATTGGTGAAAACAGACTCACGCCAGCAACTTTTGACTTATCAAATGGACAAGGAAGTTACAGCCGTGATGAACGCATTGTTCGAAACAAAAGCACCAACATTACAGGAGAATGGGGAAAGGAAATTGCAACAGACATGAACTTCTCTGCACTTGTAGGTTTCGAGTATCAAACATCGAAAACCGAATTCAGTAATAACTACATCCCCAACTTAACAGACGCTTATACTGAATTATCAGACATCTCAGATGTACCCGCAACTCAAGTTGTTCGGAATGTATACAACCCAACTGAATTCAGTTTCATGGGATTCTTTACAAAAATGAAATGGGATTACAAAGGAAAGTACTTTGTTGAAGGCACTTTCCGTAGAGATGGTAGCTCGCGATTTGGTGTGAATAACAAATTTGGTAATTTCCCTTCTGCATCTGCAGGATGGATTATCTCTGAAGAAAATTTCCTAAAAGACAGTAAAAAAATCAACTTCATGAAACTTCGTGCTTCATGGGGATTAACAGGAAACTCAGATATTCCGGCCAATGCACAGTATGCGTTGTATTCTGCCGTGAATAACGGTATTTTCTACAACCAGGATTCCATTATTTTTCCTCAGCAAGCTGGAAACCCCAATTTAAAATGGGAAACAACTTCAAACTTCAGTGTTGCACTTGAGACCGGTTTCTTGGAAGATCGCTTCACTGTTATTCTTGAAGGATACCGCAAATACAGTAAAGATGTATTGATGAATGTGAGTTTACCTGCATCTACCGGATTCACCAATTTCTGGGACAACGTTGCGGAAGTTAAAAACATGGGTATTGAACTTTCTACCATCATTAATTGGTTCAAAGGAAAGGAGTTCGGAATGAAAACCAACTTCAATATTTCTTACAATTACAATGAACTTGTAAGCATTGGAAATTATACACCCGATGCCGTCTCAGGAGGTACCAATGACTCTCGTGTAATTGTAGGTAGACCAATTGGTTCTTTCTACATGGTTCAATTCAGTCACATTGATCCTACCAATGGTCAACCCATGTATCTCACTCCTCAAGGCAATCTTACAGATGATTATGATAACAGCATTCGTAATTATGTGGGATCAGGTTTACCTAAATGCATTGGAGGCTTAACTCAATCATTCTCTTGGAAAAACTTCAACTTAAGTGCTTTGTTCACCTACAGCCTAGGAGCGAAGATTTTCGATTCAAGTGCAAAACGTCAGCTTGGTGTTGTAACCAGTTGGAACATGAGAGAAGAAATCTTAGATCGTTGGAGAGAGTTTGGAGATGAAACAAGCTTTGGCCGATTAACATTAGATGAAACTTCATACGGATTACCAGATGGGTTCCCATGGTGGAACACTTCCATGTTCATTTACAAGGCAGATTATCTGCGCTTGAGAAACTTGTCTCTCGACTATACGCTTCCAGCAAGTTGGACAAAATCCATGAAAATGAGCAATGTTACTGTAGGTGTAAGTGCAACCAATGTATTTACAATCACAAACTTCCCTGGATTAGATCCAGAAGTTGTTCGCGATTTTGAAAATGCTCAAGACCGAAACTTAAGTCCGAATGTGACCTATTTAACGCCAATGCAAGAGCGTAGCTTCAACATTCGATTAAACGCTAATTTCTAATCAGATATGAAAAAGATATTAATTACCTCACTTACATCGCTCACCTTAATAGGCGCATTCGTTTCTTGTGAGAAGTTTTTAGAATACCCACCAACAGGTGCCATTCTTGCAGAAGACGCTTTAAAAACGCCTGCAGATGCTCAGAAATTATTGGTGAGCTGTTATGATGTTATGGCGAATTTGTACGACGGAAAAGTGCAGAACATCAATGAACTCATGGGTGATAATCTAGCTGAACCAAACGGCCTCGATTTTAATGCCATCTACAACCGTGAAACCAATTTCTTCACTCCTACCACAAACGGTGTGTACGGTGATTTTTACTACGCCATTTATCGTTGCAATTCATTGCTGAAAAATTTCGATTTAATTGAAGGATTAACAGCAGAAGAAAGAACACGCATGGAGGCTGAAGCTAAATTCATACGTGCGTTCTGTCATTGGGGTGTGGTCAAGATGTACGCACAGCCATACGGATCAACACCAACCAACAACCACTTGGGCATTATCATTCGTAGCGAAGCAAGCAATGAACCATTGCCAAGAAACACAGTTGCAGAAGTGTATGAATTCATATTATCAGATCTTGCTTTTGCAATTGAAAATTTACCTACAAGCAATGGAAACTATGCGAATAAAGATGCTGCTACAGCGCTTATGGGTATGGTTTATTTTCAAATGAATGATTTTCAAAATGCAGTGAATTACATCAATCAGGTGGTAGACAATTATCCCATGTCTGACACACTTGATCGCTTCCCTGATAATCCGGGTGTTAACCCAGAAATTATTTTTGGCATTGTAAGTTCAAACCCTGGAGCAGCGCATATAGATCAACGTACAGATAATTTTGTTGGAAACTACAATTCAGGCGGAGCCCTTCCTCCGAACTTAATGTTCAACAATGAGTTCTACAACTTTGTAAATCTGAATAGTGCCGATGATCGTTTGGGGTGGATGCAAGCAGACGGCGGAAAGTACAGAAACTTAAGATTTAAAGATAAAATATTCTTCAATATTCCAATCATCTATACTTCTGAGTTACGCCTTATTCGTGCTGAGGCACTTGCAGAATTAGGACAAAATCTAGGAACTTCTATTGAAGACATCAATGCCATACGCGATAGAGCATTTGGAATCGGGTTAAACGACCTGGACGCCAACTCAACAGCTGCTCAAATCATTGATGCTGCTCGAAGAGAATATAGAATTGAAACCATGGGAGAAGGAAAGTGGGTAGACCAACTCAAAAGACGCGGTGCCAAAGGTGAGAACATCATTGTAAGAGGAGCACCCTGGAATTGCGACGGAATGGCTCTGCAATTCCCTAACAGTGAATTTACATCTGCCCTATTCGTAGGAAATCCGGAAGGAGGCTGTCAATAATTAAAAAATGAACGTTATGAAATACACCAAATATTTTTTCATTGCTGCATTAGCAAGTTCAACTTTATTCTCATGTAAACCTGAGACCTGTGCCGAATTAGGCGAAACCACTGATAAAGTGAAGGGCATGGGTGGAACATGGGAACTCACCACTTTCATACAACAAGATCCGAACAATCCCGTGCTCGAGCAACGCGATTTAAGTGAGTTCTATGTTGTAGAAGGAATTACTCCCATGCAAATTGAACTCAATGTAGATTCACTTACCTACCATGTTACCAATACCGTGGGCAGAAACTTCTTCGGGAACACCGGAACTTGGGCATTGGATGATTACGTTGCGCCTTCATCCATTACTTTAATGAATGCGAACGATACCATTGAACTCTACTTAGGAAGTATGGTATTGCCACAAAGTGAAAACATGAGCTTCGAAATGCATCGTGTTTGCTCTTCTGACCAATTTAAAAATGTGATTTACAAGTTTAACTTTAAACGAATCTAGTTCTATGAAAAATTTATTCGCACTCATAGCATTGAGCATTGCCACTCTGAATTCTTTCGGACAGGCAGCTTTCGTTTTCCCTTCACCTACTAATGCCAATGGCACTGTCGATATCTACATTGATTTAGCTCAAACTACTGGAGGATTAAAAGCCATCTTGAATAACCATCCAGATGCACAAGACTCTGTCTACATGTGGACATGGCAGCCCGCGGGTCCAACATGCGGTAATGGTGAATGGGGAAATTCAAATGATTGTATGCTCTTAACTCAAGTACAAGGTCTTTTGTATAAAATGACAGTTGTTCCAACTCAATTTTATTCTGGAATTACGCCATTGAATTTGTATCAAACAGGAATTTCCTGCTTGGCCAAATTGAAAAGTGGGTATGCTTACGCCGACGATGGTGTTGGTGAAGCCAAAACAGAGGACTTACACATTGATATTATTCCTGCCTTATGCGCAGACCGCATTTGTTTGTTTCCAGAAGCTGCAAAGCAAGATGATTTCTTAAGCATCACGTATGACAACCTTCAAGAAACAGATGCCAATCTTCAGAACCTTGGTTCAGACGAGTGTTATATTTTTCTTCGTGCTTTCACAGGCAGTTTTACCTATTTCGATGTAGCTATTGCTGCCAATGTCACTTCCACCCCAACACTTAAAATGAAAGACATTGGAGGAGGGAAATTCAGAATCACTTTCATACCTGAAGAATTCATTCCTGTTCCAGCGGGATCTACAATTACAAAATTAGCTTACTACATTGTGAAGCCAGGATATACTCCAAATCCTCCGCCATACATTTATTATGTTCCATTGAACTGCGATTAAAAAAAAGGGCCTCGGCCCTTTTTTTCTGAGTTTACCTTACCTTCGTTTTATGCAAATAGATCGATTAACTAAAATTGTTTCCACAACCATACTCGGTGTGAGCATCATTGCGGCTTGCTATGTTTTTATGAACGGATACAAACAACGCAACAATTCTGAGAATGCCATTCATGTAACAGGAATGGGCACGAAAGATTTCGATTCAGACCTTATTGTTTGGAGAGGAAGCTTCTCTAAAATGAATTTTGATTTGCCTGCCGCTTCAGCTTCCCTAGATGCTGACAAGAATAACATTAAAAATTATCTGGTTTCAAAAGGCGTTAACGAATCTGAAATTGTCTTTTCAGCGGTTGATATTCAAAAGCAATTTGATGATGTTCGAAATGGAAATGGTGACGTAGTCAGCTCTGTTTTTGTTGGTTACATACTGACACAAAGTGTTACCATTGAAAGTCAAGATGTAAATCGCATAGAGCAAATCTCGCGTGAAGTAAGTGAGTTAATCAATACAGGTGTTGAATTTTACAGCGAAGCCCCAGAATTCTATTACACCAAATTGGCTGAACTGAAACAACAAATGGTGAAAGAAGCTACAGAAGATGCGCGTATGCGTGCCGAAAAAATTGCAGAAGCATCAGGTAGTGAATTGGGGAATTTAAAAAATGCTGAAATGGGTATTTTTCAAATTGTAGGACAGAATTCAAACGAAGATTATTCTTGGGGTGGTACTTTCAATACCGGCTCAAGAAGAAAAACTGCATCGATTACTATGCAATTGGAGTTTGAAATAGATTAATTTTGCAGCAAACCTAAATCAAGAAACCTTGGATATTATTGAAATTTTAGCAATCACAGCCATAGCTCTTTACGGCTTTTTTCTATTGTTCATATTCGTTTATTCTATTGTTCAGCTGAACCTAGCAGTACAATTTGTTCGTAAACACAATAAGAAACAAATTAAACCGGAACTTTCAGATGATGAATTACCCATTGTAACCATTCAGCTTCCAGTATATAACGAATTATATGTGATTGAACGATTAATTCACGCCTGCTGCGAATTCGATTATCCAAAAGAGAAACTTGAAATTCAGGTACTTGACGACGGGAATGATGAATCAGTTGAAATTGCAGCAAGACTAATTGCTGAAAAACAAAAGTTAGGTATCGATATTCAACACATTCGTAGAGAAGATCGCAAAGGATTTAAAGCCGGCGCCCTGGCATACGGACTTACCATTTGTAAAGGGGAATTCACCGCAATTTTTGATGCTGACTTTGTACCACGGGCCGATTTCTTAAGACAAACCATTCCATTCTTCTACAGCGGAGATAAAATAGCAGTAGTTCAAACACGCTGGGAACACTTAAATGAAGATTACTCCGTACTTACAAGACTTCAAGCCTTTGGATTAGACGCTCACTTCACCGTTGAGCAAATTGGAAGAAACTTCAGTGATCACTTCATCAATTTCAACGGAACAGCTGGTGTATGGAGAAAAGAAGCCATTGCCGATGCTGGTGGATGGGAGAGCGATACCATAACTGAAGATTTAGATTTGAGCTACCGTGCTCAATTAAAAGGTTGGAATTTCGTTTATCTTCCTGCCATTGGATCTCCTTCCGAATTACCTGCTGAAATGAATGCACTCAAGGCACAACAATTCAGATGGACCAAAGGAGCAGCAGAGTGTACACGTAAAAATTTAGGAAAAGTATTCAAAGCCAAAGACCTTGGCTTCGCTCATAAGGTGCATGCAAGTTTTCACCTCATGAACAGTTTGGTTTTCTTGAGCATCCTTGGGACTTCACTCCTAAGCATACCCATGCTGTTCATCAAACACTATTTCGATGGAAAACACGGCTACATGGATTTATCGTGGGCGTTTTACGTAGCCTCATTCTTCCTTGTAAGCTTTTTTATACTTGGTTTCTTCTATTGGGTATCTCGCCCACCACAACCTTTCTTTCAAAAACTTGGTCGTTTCGTAATCGATTTCCCCCTCTTCCTTGCAGTAAGTATGGGACTTTCGCTTCACAATGCAGTTGCAGTTATTGAAGGATTAACAGGTAAGAAATCGGCTTTCGTTCGAACCCCAAAATTTGCAATCAGTACAGGAAAGCAAGGTACTTGGACCGACAAGAAATACCGCGCAATAAAAATTTCCCCACTAACCGTTTTAGAATTTATTTTCCTGCTCTATTTCGCCGGAGGTTTGGTTTGGCCTTTCTTGCTATCAGCCTCTGAAAGTCGGGTTACCTTAACAGATTTCGGCCTTATGCCTTTTCACATCATGCTAACCATTGGATACTTCTACGTGACTTATTTCAGTGTGAAACATGCTAGAAGTTAATCTTATGAAACCAATTCTCTCGTTCTTCTTCGCTGCTTTAACAGCCAGTATTGCAGCTCAGCCTTGCATCAATGGTATGGCTGGAAACTACCCATGTGAAAACATGGATCTTTTGGCTCATGTGACTCTGTCTCAAATGAACGCCAACCCGAATACCGATAATACCAATGATATCTGGGGATGGGTAAGTCCAATTACCAATAGAGAATATGCTTTGGTTGGAGTTTCAAACGGCTTAGCCATTTTTGATGTTACCTCGCCAACAACACCTTTGTATTTAGGTACCCTTCCACCCCATACCGGAAACAGTCTTTGGAGAGATGTGGAAACATTGGGACATTACGCATACATTGTTTCTGAAGCGGGTGGGCATGGCTTGCAAGTACTTGACTTGCTGCAATTGGATAATGTTACAAGTCCAACTACATTTTCGGAAACGGCCTACTACGGCGGATTCGGAAATTGTCACACGTTGAATATTGATCCCGTTAGTCAAATTCTTGTAGCTATGGGAACAAACACATTCAGTGGTGGATTGCATTTAGTAGATATTTCAAACCCACTACAGCCCGCTTTACTTGGAGGTTTCAGCGAAGCAGGGTATACACATGATGGGTATATCCTCACTTACAACGGTCCAGATGCCAACCACATTGGAGACGTAATTGTTGTGGCTTGTAATGGTAATTCAGGATATGGCGTTGTAACCGTGAATGTTTCTGATCCTACTGACTGTATTCTTCTCGATTCATATGATTACCCCGAAACTGGATATACACACCAAGGATGGTTCTCTAAAAATGGAAGGTATTTCTTAGTAAACGATGAACTAGATGAACAGCAACTAGGCACTCCTACACGAACACATATTTTCGACCTCAATGATTTAGATAACATTGCATACATGCAATTCTATGAAAGCACCAACCCAAGCATCGATCATAACTTATACATTCTAGATCAATTTGTTTACGAAAGCAATTACAGAAGTGGTGTGCGTGTACTCGACGCCATTCGCGTTAGCCAAGGAATACTTAATGAGGTTGGATTTTTTGATTTGTATCCACAAAATGACATGCCTCAATTCAGCGGTACTTGGAGCAATTACGGATATTTACCAAGCGGAATTAATTTGGCGACAAGCATGTATGACGGTTTCTTCATTACGAAACCTACTTTGTTGTACTTGAATCAAACCAACTATAGTTTCTGTGAAAACACTTCTGATACACTTGAATTAAAAATCAATGCAGACCTGCAATTCCCATTAACTGCAACAATAAACGGACTTCCAATTGAAGCCAATTTTGCCGGTGGTACTGTAACAGGAACCGGTGCGTATTCTTTTCTATTGAGTAACATGAACAATGTAGCTCCAGGCATGTATAACGCACATTTGGTTTTGACAACCACCTTTGGAGAATCTTATGAAATTCCTTTTCATGTTGAGGTTGGAAGTAATATTTCTGCCGTTCAATCTGTTGCTAATCCTACTGCTCCAACGGTGCAAGAAACCGGATCAGATTACCTCTTCACATGGCAAGCCATTTCCGGGGCTTCTGGATACGTTTTTGAATTATCTGTTGATGATCCAACATTTACCTCACTCCTCTATGCTTCGAACACGGTAACCAATGAAATATATTTACCTTTCAATTTCGCTTTTGAAACAGGTAAAACGTACTACTGGAGAGTATATGGTACAAACGCATGTTCCAGTTCAATTCCTGCTCAAGGACTATCATTCAACTGGCTTCCAATTGGCGTAAATGAATTGATCAACACTTCCATTTCAATCTATCCGAATCCGGCGAACCACGAAGTCTTCATTACAACACCGAATAAAAGTGTTCAAAACATTCAAATCTTTGATCTTCAGGGAAGATTAATCTTGAATGAAATGAGCCAAGGATCTCGAACTACCCGTATTGATATTGCAACGTTAGCTGCAGGAGTGTACGTGGTTAAAGTTGGAAACACACTTGCTAAATTGAGTGTGAACTAGGAAATATTTTTCCGGGATTCAATATTCCATTGGGATCAAATACCTGCTTGATTTGCTTCATGAGATTCAATTGAATTTCATTGAAAGCAATGGGCATGTATTCTTTTTGAACAAATCCAATTCCGTGTTCACCACTTAAAGTTCCATTTAAAGAGACTACCAACTCAAATATTTCCTTGATAGCCTGAGGTAACTCCTCACTCCATTGTTCATCGGTCAATTGTCCCTTGAGAATATTCACATGTAAATTTCCATCACCAGCATGTCCATAGCACACACTTTGAAAACCATATCTTGAACCTATTTCTTTTACACCTCGCAGTAAAACAGGCAATTCAAATCGAGGCACTACAGTGTCTTCTTCCTTGTAAATTGAATGTGATTTTACTGCCTCTCCCACCTTCCTTCTCACCTTCCATAATTTCTCTTTCTGTTCGTGATCTTCGGCAAAAAGAACTTCACCTGCCTCAAATTTTTCCAAAACAGCAAGAATCTTTTCACATTCCAACATGAGCGAAGATTCATCGGTCCCATCAACTTCAATGAGCAGGTGAGCCTCTACTCCATTCAAATCTACCTGAACATCATCTACAAACTGCAACGTAAAAGCTATTGCATCGCGTTCCATAAACTCCAAGGCACTGGGTGTAATTCCTGCTCGAAAAATCGCACTCACCGCAGCACAAGCATTTTCCGCACTTGAAAACGGAGCCAAAAGTAATTTGTTAAACGGCGGAAGAGGTACAAGTTTCAACACCGCTTTTGTAATGATTCCCAGCGTTCCTTCACTGCCAACCATGAGCTGAGTGAGGTTGTATCCGGTTGAATTCTTCAACGTATTTGCCCCTGTCCAAATCACTTCGCCGTTGGCCAAAACAACTTCTAAATTCAATACAAAATCTTTCGTTACACCGTATTTCACCGCATGCGGACCACCACTATTTTCTGCTAGATTTCCACCTATGCTGCACGAACCTCTACTCGCTGGATCTGGCGCATAGTACCATCCTTTTTTTGCACACTCCTCCTGCAGAACCTGCGTTATAACTGCAGGTTCTGCAATCACTTGACCGTTGTTTTCATCTATGGAAATTATTTTGTTCAATCGTTCTAAACTCAATCCAACACCTCCATGAACACACAACGCTCCACCACTTAATCCAGTCAGTGCCCCCAATGCTGTAACTGGTATTTTCTCCGAATTGCAATATTTCAATATGGAAGCTATTTCGTTCGTATTGTTGGGAAGTAAAACCACATCTGCTGGAAATACATAATTCTCTGTTTCATCTGAAGCATAGTCGAGCCTCTCTTCCTCACTTATCTTAACTTGTTCAGGTTGAAGAAGTCCTAAAAAAAATTGGAGCTGTTCAGGATTTATCATACCCGCAATATTCATCGATTTTCAATCTGAATGACTGAACACGAACATAAAAATTCACTTTTCAATGTTTGCTTCTTTGTTTTCTGATGTATCTTGCGGTCAAATCTTAATCAATTAAAATGAAAAAATTTCTTTTTTTAGCTGCTGTTGTAGCTCTTGCATCTTGTCACGATCCAAAGAAAGATGCTGAAAAAATTTGTGGACTTTTAAAGGAAAAGTCTGAAGCATTAAAGTCTGGTAACGATATTTCTTTGGCTGTAGCTCAAGGTCAAATCGATGCTTACATGGACGAAGCGAAGAAGAACTATGAAGGTGACAAGTTGAAAGAATTTGAAGGTGCATTAAAGCCATGTCAAGATGAGGCTGCTGCTGCTGAAATTTCTGCTGACGTGAAGAAAGTTTGTGATATCTACAAGCAATATATGGATGCAATGATGGCAAGCGACACGACTAAAATTGAAGGTTTAGAAGATAAAATGGACGCTATTGCAAAAGAACTTGAGCCGAAGTACAAAGACGGTACTGAAAACGGTAAAAAATTCGAAGCAGAACTTGCTAAGTGTTTGAACTAATTTTCAGAGAATCTATTCTCAATAAAAAAGGCCCCGTTTGGGGCCTTTTTCATTTCTGAACATTGATGATAATCTGATCTTTGGGTAATTGAACATCTGTATTACCCTCATACAATACAGCTGTTGAAACACCTGCCGCTTGATGCGAGGTAATTGACCATTGCAAATTATTCAATCGCCACTCATCTACAAATGAAACGGCATTTCCTTGACTTCCCATGGCCACGTATTGAATGACCATGCCGTTGGATGTCATTTGTACAAATGCGGTCTTCAATTGCGGTTTCATATCATTCTCAATAGGAGCAGCATACCAGGGCTTCTTCAAACTATCTGCGTTTAAAAATAACGACAATACATTTCGTAGATCGTTCGAGTTGTATCCCAACATTTTAGTGAGCCAACAAGTTCCATTCATACACCCCGTCTCGTATCGAAAAGCGTAATAGGCCAATACCGCTTTTTGTTCTCCCGTTAACTGGGCTAAAAACGCCTCATCTAAAATAAGTTCATGATCATCGGTCCGCTGAAAAACCAAACTCCGATCTTTCCTATTCGGTAATAGACGCTTGCAAACAACAAGTTCATTTGATCGCTCAATAACTGCCACTGTTCGATCCAAAACTGATTCTCCAAGATCAGTAGTCAATTTCAATTGCGACATTGAATTTATATCGCATTTCCAACTCAACTGACCATCAGTACTTTTGAGCTGAATAGAACTCCAATCGGCATTGGGCTCATATCTTCCAAGAAAAGTTTTAATACCTTCTTTAGAACCTAACTTTTTAGTATATAGATAGAAAGAACTATCTTGTTTAAGTTTTAATTGATAGGTAAAACCGCCGTCGTTGGTCCAAAGCGTATCTTCAAAAGTGCCTACCAATTCGTTTGATTTCGATGCAACGGGTGGCGTATTCGAATTCATGCATGATTGATACATGAGTGCAGAGAGAACAAGAAAGTAAATGACCTTTTTCATAGATTCAAAAGTACAACCTGTTCATATTTTACCACCCTTCAAACGAAAATAACTTCATTGATTTCTTACTTTCGCAAGAATGGAACAATCCAATTTCGATGTAAATAATTTTGATAGTATTCGCCCGTACAATGACGAAGAATTGAAGCTCGCCATTGAACGTATTCTTCTAGTGCCTGAATTCTATAAAATGATGAAATGGGTTTATCCCGGTTTAAGTAAATCAGCCATTCAACGCATGATGCGCGATGTGCGCACGGTTGATGAATTTCAGAGTGAAATTAGTGGGCCTGCATTTAAAATGGCCATTCAAACAACAACAAGTGGTTTATCTTTCACCAATTTTGAGTCGTTAAGTAAAGAGCACGCCTATTTGTTTTTGAGCAATCACAGAGATATTATTCTAGACAGCGCCATCTTGAACGTTAGTCTGCTGGAACAAGGATTCAAATCAACCCAAATTGCGATCGGAGACAATTTGCTTCGCCAACAAGTTATTGAAGACATTGTGCGTTCAAATAAAAATTTCATTGTCAACAGAAATGTGAGTGCAAAAGAGATTTTCTATTACAGCCAACGCCTTTCAAATTACATTTCAAAAACAATAAATCAAGACAACACCTCCATTTGGATAGCACAACGTGAAGGTCGAAGTAAAGATGGTGACGATAGAACTGCTACGGGTTTATTGAAAATGTTTGCCATGAGCGGCACCAACATTGAAGACACGCTTCTTCATTTGAATATCATACCTATGGCAGTGTCATATGAATATGATCCATGCGATTTGTTGAAGACCAATGAGCTAATGCACTTAAGGCAATTTGGTGAATACGAAAAAAAATCGGGTGAAGATTTTCTCTCGATGCTCAAGGGAATCACAGGACACAAAGGTCACGTGAACATTACCATGGGAAAAGCCTTAAACTCAGACATTGAGCACATGCGCTCCATTGTAAACAAAAACGAAAAGTACCGCTACCTTACAGCTGCCATTGATAAGCAAATGCATCAGATTTATCACTTATGGCCCACCAACTACATCGCATATGATCTTCTGAATGGCACCAAAGATTTCAAGGATCATTACAGTCAGATTCAAAAAATAGCCTTCGGAAACTACATTCGTGCTAACGCGTTCAAACTTTCATTGAATAGAAAGAAAACAAAACTCCCCAAAGAGAATTTTTTAAGCGTTGCGAAAGAAATTATGTTGCAGATGTATGCAAATCCTGTGGTAAACAGCAGATCAAATTAAGACGTTTTATACGACTTCATTGTTCCAGAAAACAGATCCATTCCCCGAATTTCACAATCCAATTTTCCGTTCAAAGTTTTTAATTTCTTTTTAGGTCGAAGACCAATGGCATGCAATGCCTCGGTATCACTTGAAATGATCCAAACTTCACATCCGTTGTAATGGTGCTTTAGAACGTGACCCAACTGCTTATAAATCGCATTTAAATCATCAATCTCCATGCGTTCACCGTAGGGCGGATTAATGAAAACAACTTCATTCTCGTGTTCAATTCCATCTTCAAAAAAATCTTTTCGAACCAAATCAATACAATCCGGTTTGGGCAACTGAGCAATATTTTTCCAAGCTACACTCAGCTGCTTCTCATCAATGTCACTGCCCCAAAGTTTTACGGTAGTATTGGAATTTATTTCATTGTGAGCCGTGTCTAAGACTTCTTTCCAAATGGAATCAGAGTAATTCTTCCAAGTCTGAAAATTGAATGTCCGATTCAAATATTGGGCAGGCCAGTTAAAAGCCACGTAAGCAGCTTCAATCAGTAAAGTTCCAGAACCTGCAAACGGATTATAAAATGTTTTTTCACCGCGCCAACCGCTTTGACGAATCATACCCGCTGCTAAGACTTCATTCATTGGAGCCTCACCCCCACTCTTTCGGTATCCGCGCTGATTCAGTGATCTCCCGCTACTATCCATACTTATTTGCACGCGATCTCTGTTCACCAACAAATGTATTTGAACATTTGGATTTTCTGAGTCCACGTTCGGTCTAGAGCCGTAAACCTTTCTTAATCGGTCTGCAATCGCATCTTTCAACTTCAACGAAGCAAAATGAGCATGTCGAAATTGCATGGAACTCACCTGAGGGTCAATGGCGAAGGTGGTATCTTCATCTAACCATTCTTCCCAAGCAAAATTCAGCGCATTTAGATAAAACTCATCAATACTTGCAAACGAATACGCATGCACAGGAACCAATACACGCAGAGCCAAACGTGAGCAATAATTGACTTTATATAAATCTGCCAACTCGCAAGAACCTTGAACCACTCTATTCCCTTCTTTTAATTCAGAAACTCCGAGTTGTTCCAATTCTTGCTTCAACAAAAATTCAAAACCTTGTAAACACCTTACTGCTATTTGCATATGACTATCCTCCCGCCTTTTTTGCTTGGTATCCCAAATTGAGCAAGATCTGCATTACCTTTTCTCTATGGTCTCCCTGTATAATTATTTCTTGATCTTTGACGCTGCCACCAGTTCCGCATTTTGTCTTTAACATCTTTCCGAGTGCCTCCAGCTCTTCATTCGTTCCAATATAATCTCTAACAATGGTAGCTGTTTTCCCACCCCTGTGATTTTTTTCCAACCAAATCTTGAGCTTTTGTTCCTTGTTATCAATGGGCTCCTGCTCCGTATTTTCATTGTCAAAGGCAAAATTCGGATTGGTGCTATAAACCATGCCACCAAGGTCGTCTAATGAATTAGATTTCTTCTTGCTCATTGTCTTGTAAATTGAGTTTACTTCTCGATTTCAACGATTCAAATTCACGTTGAATATTTAAAAAAGCATAGATATCATAAATCATATGGGCAATTGCCGCAGAGATTAAACCACTGTACGCACCCAATAACCCTAATCCAATTCCCATCGACCAAAGTGCCAAACCAAATATGAGATGAGCCGAAGATTTTACACTTATATATCCATGCAAGGCAATGAATAAAAAGGCAGTAAAAAAAATACCCAACCACGGTTGTAACATTCCACGAAACAAGATCTCCTCACCAAAACCCGCACAAAAAGACAAAAAAACAATTTCTTGCAAGGTCAACTGATAACCGCCCAACTGTATGGTAAACTTCGATTGAACTTCATTCAGATATTCCCACTTGCTCATGAAAAAAGCCAACAAAATCATACATCCACCTCCTGCAATTCCAATTAGCACTTGAATGGCGATGTTAAACTTTCCAACCAAAACTGGAACTAAAAAAGACGTGAAATTGAATTGATACAAAATGAATGTTATCACCAATGGAATAAGCAACGTTGCTATTCCCATGCGCATGAACATTTCTTTACTCAATTTCATATACGCAAATGTAATGGCTGTACCTTTGTTTTATGGATTTTATTGGACAAGCATTAACGCAATATTGTGAACAACATTCATCTTCAGAATCTGAATTGCTTCAACAACTTGCCAAAGAAACTTGGCAAAAAGTTATTAATCCGCGTATGCTTAGTGGTTCACTTCAAGGTGCATACTTGAAATTCATTTCCAATTTGGTACAACCAAGAAGAATCTTAGAAATTGGGACCTATACGGGTTACAGCGCACTTTGTTTGGTGGAAGGATTAAAAGAAAATGGTGAACTTATTACGTTGGAAGAAGATGACGAACTGTCTTATTTTCATCAGAAATATTTCCCTCAACATGTCAAAGGAAAATTTATTACCACAAGGTATGGCGACGCGAAAAAAACCATGAATGAACTGGACGGATCCTTTGATCTCATTTTCATAGATGCCGACAAACAAGGTTATTTAAAGTATTGGGATTGGTGTTCGAAACATGTGAGTTCAACTGGAATCATTCTCATAGACAATGTACTTTGGAACGGAAAAGTCATACAACCTTTGGCTGATAAAGATTTAGACACGCAAGTCTTGCTTGAGTTGAACAAGGCCATTCAAGAAAACCAACAGTTTGAAAACGTTTTACTTCCGTTGCGCGATGGTATGATGATGGTAAAAAGAAAAGACAATGAAAATCATTGAATGGTCTATTCCTGAATTCAAGTCCTTTCATTTGGCCTCCAA
>Ga0315905_10001693_pt1 | contig 23565 bp, 17 predicted proteins | sample LakEriMetagenome_5_FD_203522 | JGI IMG/M metagenome (GOLD analysis project Ga0315905, IMG submission 203522) | Freshwater fungal communities from buoy surface, Lake Erie, Ohio, United States - Buoy 4 MA121 | ecosystem: Environmental > Aquatic > Freshwater > Lake | place: USA: Lake Erie, Ohio...
AGTCCCAGCGATTGCGCGTAAAAGTGTTCGAGCGTCAGTTCTTCCATTCCCTATCCCTGCCTGGAGTTCCCCTGTTGTCTACACCCCGCCAATTCCCGCTGCGCCTTAAAAAGTGAGTCCTGCATTTTCTGAAGTGACGGCTCCAGGGTTGCGATGACGCCGCGGTCTTTGCCTCCTTCGTCCTCTTTTGGCATCAGCTTCTGCTCGGTCATGACCAAGCCGAGGATCACCGTCGCCACGAGACCAAACGCGAAAGCCACCGGCCAGCCGTTGCTCTCCGTGGCTTTCTCCAGTTCCTCCTGCGTGATCTTGCCGCCGGCGAGCGCGGCGCGCAGCTTTCGCAGGCGCTTTCCAAACCAGATGAAGCCCGCCATGAGCGTGATCGCACCGCAGCCAATCGTGACATACATGGCCAGATCTGCTGCCTGGGCTCCCTGGTCGGCCAGCAGTCCCACCAGGCCGCCGGCTGGACCGCCCACTTTGACCGCACGGCCCATGAGATTGCGATAACTGCCGGCACAGGTTCCGGCGAAACTGGAAAGAATTCCTTTACTCCTAATGTTCGTGATTCACAGAACTGCGTGCATTGTTTCACTGCCCGAGGAAAAGAAAAATTGAATTCCGTCCGCCTTCAGGATTCAGGAAGCGCCTGCTCCCAGCGGGTAATCTCCCAGGCAAAAAGATACGCGCCGCGCTTTCCCAGATCATACCACTGCACCGCCACCGGACCGGCGCCACCATGCCTCTGCACCATTTCCATCAGCGACTGCTCGGAAACCAACTGCACCGGCACCACCGACCGCAGCGCCTCCGCCTGCGCCGACCACAGCTTGCCGGTAGTGAATTCATACAGCCAGAGCGGGCGGGCCGGCCCCGCCGTTTGCTCCGGCTTCCGCTTTACTGCGTAGAGCGCGGCACCGTCAAAGGTCCACTGGAGATCGCCCGTCGCCGTATCCTTCTCCGAGCAGTCCACAAACTGAAAGCACCGCGGCGGCCCGCGGTCACCGTCCGGCTCGACGAAGAGCCACGCTTTGCGCTCTGCGGGGCGGCCTTTCTGGTAGAGCACAAAGGATGCCGCCTGCGCCGGGCCGCTGAGTTTGGTCTGGGACGGGCGTTGCAGCATATTGAACAGTTCCCGGCCGCCAAGAAGCATGACCGCCGCCGCCAGCAGCCAAAAGAACAGCCGGGGCTTCCATGCCCCGCTAACAGTAACAGCGGACCGGCTTCGTCGTTTGCTCATGCAGTTCTCATGCGCGGAAATTAGCGCGCGGGAGCGAAATCCCGACGCCAGCCCGCGTCAACATGCTTTCCTCAACAAATCATGCCTCACGGGCACAGAGATTGTTTGCAAGGAGGGGAACTTGCGTGCTAGCTTCGCCCTCCCATTTTTCCCCACGCCCGACACATGGAAGTTGACCGCCCCACCCAGGTTTTCCTGGCCCGTTTCCCGGAACCCGTACTCCGCGAAGCCGAACGCCTGCGCAGCTCCGGAGCTGTAAAACAAATCTTCGGCGGTCAGTCCTACATCCATGCCCGGGTCGAAGACGGCAGTGATGTTTATCAAATCACGCTGCGCCGCACTTCCTCAGGATGGGAATGGCAGGTGCAGGGCCCCGAGGATCAATATCCCGCCGGCGTGGCTGCGGTCATGCAGGAGCGTATCGCGCTTGGCGACCGACTGCCGGAGACCCCTAATGAATCCGACGGGCTTTCCCTGACAGAGCGGCTTGAAGAAAAGCTGGGCCGCCCCCTGGTGCCGCAGGAGGACGTGTTCGTGGAGAAGCTGGAGAAGCGCTACAAGCGCTACCTGCTGGAGCAGAAGCTGTTCGACACCGATCTCGTGCGCCTCAATCCCAAGTGGACTGTGGAGAGCTACGACCCCATCACGCTGTGGCCTGAACAGCCAAAGGACATCGTTGAATTCTGGAACTATATCGCCGCGGCCTTTACCAAAAAGAAGCTGCCCACGCCGAAGTTCATGGAAGCCATTACGCAGAAGGAGCAAACGAAGGAGCAGATGCGCGAATGGGAGCGGCAGCGCGAACTGGAGGCGTGGCAGGCCCGCATGGAGCGGCTGTCCGCCGGCAGCGAGAGCGCCCCTCATCAGGGGGAACTGCGCGCTATGATCACCACGCGCGACATGAAACTCCAGTATCGCCGCACCGATGCCCTCGAAGGCCCGGAGACGTGGGCCGCGGTGAACGGCAATCTCGGATTCTCCCAGCTGCGTGAAGATGTCGCCCGTGGAGACATTCACCTCGATCCGCTGAGCGAAGCGCTCCTCATGCAATGGACCAATCACTGGCCAGACGGTGATGCTCCGCCGCCTGTGCTGCCGCTGGATTCAGCGCGCGACCGCGCCTTCGTGGCCCGCCTTCTGCGCCAGCCGGCACTGAATGCCCTGGTGGTTTCCCTGGATGAGCTGCCGTTCCAGTTCAGCGGGGAGCCGCTCCACTGGACCTGTGAGGAACCCGGAGAGGATGAACCTGCTGATGTGTGGTATCTCCAGCTCACCACGGCGGATGGATTCTCCGTCCCCTACGCAATGACCGCCCTGCCAGGCCGGCAGACGCTTTATCTTTCAGACGATACGGCCTATCCTGGCCCGCCACCGTGGATGGATGGCGCGGAAGCCATGCCGCGCTGCCCGGTGCCACGTGAAGTGCTCGAGAGCGCCCAGGGTGTCGAGTTTCTCCGCAAACTGAATATCGCGCTGCCGGAGAGCCTGCGCAGCCGCGTCATGGAAATCGTGATGCGGCCTCGGCTCAACCTGCGCCTTGCCAAACGCGGGGTCACGGCAGACTCGGAAATCATCTTCGCCGAAGTCACGGGCTCCGATGACGAAGGCCTGCGCCATGAAGTCCTGGAACGCGACACCTGGCGCGTCACGGAAACCAACGATCCCGAAGACAGCCGCGTGCCGTGGTTCGACCGCCGTCCGCTCTATCCTATGGCCGGACTCGTGGAGGATCTCGGCCTTGCGTGGGACCACGGTGGCCGTCAGTTCCGTGGACGGCTGACCAAAACATTCCCGGAGAAATTCGTCCGCTGGCTCGACCGTCTGCCGCCGGAAACGGAGCTTCAGCTTGATGAGGAACTCCAGTCGCTGCGTGCTGATCCCGTTAAAGCCAGCGTGCGCTTCGAACTCACCGACGCCGGTGAGATTGACTGGTTCGATCTCAAGGTGCTCGTGGACGTGGAAGGCATGGACCTTACCAAAGCGCAGATCCGCGAGCTGGTGGAAGCCCGTGGCGGGTTCGTCCGTATGCCCAACGGCGGCTGGCTCCGTCTCGCGCTCAATCTCACCGCCGATCAGGAAGCGGCCATTGGTCACCTCGGGCTCGATGTTTACGACCTCTCCGGTGAGACGCACCGGATGCATGTCCTGCAGCTTGCCGAGCCGCGCGCCGGGGAAATCTTCGACCCTGAAGCGTGGAACCGCATCACCGACCGCGCCAGCCGGCTCAAGCTCCAGGTGCGCCCGCCGGTGCCCACCGGATTCCAGCTCCAGCTCCGCCCCTATCAGATCGAAGGCTTCCACTTCCTCGCCTATCTATCCGCCAACAATTTCGGCGGCGTGCTCGCCGACGACATGGGTCTTGGTAAAACCGCACAGAGCATCTGCTGGATGCTGTGGCTGCGCGAGAATGCGTCCAAAGATGAAGCCGGCAATCCCCGCGACGTGCTCCCCATCCTTGTTGTCGCACCGAAATCCGTGCTCGATGTCTGGGCTGGCGAAACCGTGAAGTTCTCCCCGGGTCTGCGCGTGCAGGTCATTCGCGACAAATCAGAACTGGATACCTCGCGCCTCGGTACAGACATCGACCTGCTGGTCATGAATTACAGTCAGCTCCGGGTGAATGCCGAGAAGCTGAAACCGATCGAATGGCTCAGCGTGGTGCTCGACGAAGGCCAGCAGATCAAGAATCCGGATAGCATCGCCGCCCGCGCTGCCCGTGAACTCAAGAGCACGAACCGCCTCGTGCTGAGCGGCACCCCGATCGAGAACCGCCTCCTTGATGTCTGGAGCCTCATGGCGTTCGCCATGCCCGGCGTGCTGGGGAACCGCAAGTATTTCCGCGACCGCTTCGACCGCCGCAAGGACGCCGGCGCGCAGATCCGTCTCAGCGCGCGCCTGCGGCCGTTCCTGCTCCGCCGCACGAAAAATCAGGTCGCGCTTGACCTCCCCAGCCGCACCGAGGAGGATATGCTAAGCAATCTGGAGGAAGCCCAGGAGGAACTCTACAACGCCGAGCTGCAGAAGATGCAGCGCCTCGTGCTTGGTTTCGGCAGCGATGCCGAGGTCCGCCAAAACAGCTTCGCCATTCTTCAGGGTCTCATGCGCCTGCGGCAAATCTGCTGTCACCCAGGCCTCGCCGACGAGCAGCACATGGACAAGACGAGCGCCAAACTCAACGCGCTCTTCTATCTCCTCGATCAGCTCCGCGAATCCAATCACAAGGTCCTCGTCTTCTCGCAGTTCACATCCATGCTGGACATCATCAAGAACCGGCTCGTGGAGGAGGACCGCCCGCACCTGCTCCTGACCGGGCAGACCAAAGACCGCAGCGAAGTCGTGCGCACCTTCCACACCAGCAAGGATCCGCACGTCTTCCTCCTCAGTCTCAAAGCCGGCGGCACCGGTCTCAACCTCACCGCGGCGAGCTACGTCGTGCTCTACGACCCCTGGTGGAATCCTGCCGTCGAGCAGCAGGCCATCGACCGGACGCACCGTATCGGCCAGACGAATCCCGTCATCGCCTACCGCCTGCTCTCACGAAACACGGTCGAGGAGAAAATCCGCCGCCTCCAGGCGCAGAAGCAGCAGCTCGTCACCGGCGTGCTGGGCGACGAAAGCTTCACCAGCAACCTCGGCCTCAGCGATGTGCGCTCTCTCTTCCAGCGAGACGAAGAGCCTGTGGAGGAACCCAGGAAAGCCCGCCGCATCCCGCGCCGCTCCTCCCGCATCCTGAAAGCCGACGGCGTATTCTAACCAACCGCTTTCACCGGGATGGACGCAGTCCATTGCCCGCCATGCGACTCTGCCTCACCATCGCCTATGACGGCCGCCCCTTTGCGGGATGGCAGAGTCAATGCGGCGGCAACACCGTGCAGGATCACCTGGAAGCAGCCATCGCCCGCATCCTTCACGCCCCAGCCCCGGTGCCCGTCCATGGCAGCGGCCGCACGGATGCCGGCGTCCATGCGCTGGGGCAGACAGCCCACTGCGATGTGCCCGACACCTGCCGTATGGATGCCGCAGCGTGGGTACGGGCGCTGAATGTGCATCTACCGCCCGCCATTCGGGTAATGCTGGTGTCACCAGTCAGCCCGGACTGGCATGCCCGCTTTGATGCTACGGGCAAGACTTACACCTACCGCATCTGGCACGCCCCCATCCTCCCGCCGCTAGAAGCCGGTCTCGCCTGGCATGTGCCTCATGCGCTGAACTTCCCACTGCTCACCGAAGCCTGCCGTCTCTGCGAAGGCCGGCACGACTTCGCCGCCTTCGCCGCCAACAGGGGGGATGGCAAAGACGACACCCGCGACAACGCACGCGACCTCTGGTCCGTTTCCATCGCACGCGAGGACGCCCGGCTCACGCTCACCTTTCACGGCAGCGGATTCCTCTACCGGATGGTCCGGCTGCTAACCGGCAGCATCATCCGCGTCGCCATGCACCGCGCTCCATTGTCCTGGCTGGAGTCCCTCCTTGCCGCTCCGCCCGGGCAAAAGTCGCACCATATGGCCCCAGCGGATGGTCTATACCTCGTCGGCGCGGACTACAAACCAGCAGTGAAATTATGCTAAACGTGGCGGGGTTACACTACCGAAGTAGCCTTGGCGTTAAGCAGACCGCTATACACTGAGGTGGATTACTTACCCAATCCTGGCGAGCCTCCTTGCACAAAAGTAACCCATTCGAGATTCTCAGGCCCCCTTATTTTTTGAGCAAAGCCACGGGAATTCATGAATTTATTAAAATTCTTAATTTCAAGTTCTCGCTTACTCAAGACCGGCTTCTTTTTTCTTCGTTTCTTGTTCATAAGAGCGTGGATCAGAATAGTGAGGTTTTGTCGCAGGCTAATTTAGGATGCGTTCTTAATACGAAATCAATCACGCGTTTGTTCTTAAATCGCTTCTTGGGCTGTGGATAATTACTCTATCGAGTGATTTAGCGGGACTTATGGGTTCGGGCTAGGTTTTACCCGGACTCAGGTGTAGAGACTACACCTTCAATACATTCGCTCTCGCAGGGCACAACGCCTTACGCGCGCAGAATCAGGCCGTGACAGCGAACCGCGATTCTGCCAAACTACGCCCGAATTCCACCCTCCTTTTTCATGCATCCGTCCAGCCCATTTCTACCATCCACTTTCGCACTCTGCGCGGCCATTCTGCTGCCAGCCACAATGTTGACCGCAGGCACCGCGACCTACCGCAATGCCATCCTCACTGACGCCCCGATTGCCTATTGGGAAATGGATGAGGCCGCCGGTGCCGCCACCGCCACGGACGCCGCCGGCACTCCCCAGAACGGAACCTACCAGAGCGTCACCCTGGGGCAGGCGTCGGCGTTTCCCAATCTGGGAACCTGCGGGCAGTTTAACGGCTCCACCTCGCGAGTGACCATCGCAGCAAATGCAGCCTTCGAACTGGGGACGGGGGATTTCTCCGTGGAACTATGGGCCAAAACCCCGGTCACGGCGCGGGGTGATGCCTTCAACTACAAAAACGCCAACGACTTTGGCATCTTCCTGAACCAGAGCGGCACCGGAAGCATTGGAGGCTGGCACAACGGCGGGCTGCCTTCATGGACCGGCACAGTGAATGAATGGTACCATATCGTATTCACGCGCAGCAGCGGCACCATTCGGCTCTATGTGAATGGCGTGGAGCGCGGCAGTGCCGCGGATGCCCAGAGCTTTTCAGCCAACGCGCAGATGTTCATCGGCGCGAATCACAGCGGGGCTCCAGCCTACACGCCGGCCATTCCCTTCAACGGCTGGATCGATGAAGTGGCGGTTTATGGCTCAGAACTCAGCAGCGCACGCGTGCTGGATCACTTCAATGCCGCACAGGCAGCCCCTGTGGGATCACCCTCCGTCACCAACACGGCGGCAGTGAATATCACCAGCAGCGGCGCACGTCTCGGCGGGACAGTGACAGATCCGGGAAGCAGCACCCCCACAGTGACCATCTACTACGGCGACAATGATGCCGGGGCGTCGCTCACTGGCTGGGATGCAAATGTCAGCGCGGGCCTCCAGACAGGCACCTTTGCCGTGGACGTCAGCGGACTCGCGGCCAACACGCCCCACTACTTCCGCTGCTACGGGCAAAATCCCTCCGGCGGGAACTGGGCACCATCGTCTCTGAGTTTTACCACACCGGCAGGACCACCGGGCGTCGTAAACGTGGCGGCCACCAGCATCCTTGCCACTTCGGCCACTGCCGGGGCCACTGTCACCAGCACCGGAGGATCCACTACCACCGTAACACTTTACTACGGCACCACCGATGCCGGCACCTCCGCCGGTGCATGGCAGGCCAGTGTGCCGCTTGGAGCACAAACAGGCACCGTCACCACCAGCCTTGCCAGCCTGACTCCAGGCACCACCTATTACTTCCGGGCTGCCGCCACCAACAGCAGCGGCACGGCATGGGCACCGGCCTCGACCAGCTTCGCCACTCCCCTGCCCTCCTTGCCTTCGGTCAATAATCTCCCGGCCACGGCCGTCAATATCTTCTGGGCCAACTTAAATGGACAGATCACCAGCACCGGGAATGACACCCCGGACACCACCATCTTCTGGGGCCCGTCCGATGGCGGCACGAATCCCTCTGCCTGGGCGAATGAAGCCCCTCTCGGCCTGCAGACAGGAAACTTCTCCAAACTGGTCACGCCACTCACCCCGTCCACCACCTACTACTACCGCGCCCTGGCAGTGAACGTCGCCGGCACCGCGTGGGCGGCGTCCACCGCGACCTTCTCCACTCCAGCAACCGCCTCGCTCGAAGTGGTCATCAACGAGATTCACTGCGACCACGAGGATGCCACGCTGCGCATGGAATTCATCGAACTCTACAATCCCGGGCCACAGGCCATCAATCTTGCCGGATGGTATTTCGACAGCGGTATCAGTTACAGCTTTCCCGCCAATGCCAGCATCCCGGCCGGCGGCTACGCCGTGGTGGCGGAGAATCCCGCCATACTCCAGACGACCTACGGCTACGCTGGCGCCTACGGACCGTGGACGGGTTCTCTCCAGGCGAATGGCGAGCGCATTGTGCTACGGAATCCGGCCGGAAACATTGCCGATGAAGCGGACTATGGCGTGGGCTTTCCCTGGCCCACAGTGGGCACCGCGCCAAATTACTCGCACGAACTCATCAACCCCGCTCTGGATAACGACCTTGGCGGCCACTGGCGCAGCAAGGCCAGCGCCGTTTCCGGCACGGATCCGGAACTGCTGCTCGTCAGCCCCGCCTCGACAGCCTGGCGCATGCGCCGCGGCAACAAGCCCGCTCCGGCCGCCGATTGGATCCAGCCTGCTTACGCAGAAGACTCCGGCAACTGGGAGGCCGCGACCACAACCTACGACAGTGCCACCGGCTACTACAAAGGCATTGGTTATGGCGACAATGACGACGCCACGGTGCTCAGCGATATGATCAATACCTACCGCAGCGTGTATCTGCGCCAGACGTTCACCGTACCGGCCGGTGAAATCCGGGGCAATTTAAGGCTGCGGGTGTATGCGGACGACGCTGCCGTCGTGTATCTCAATGGCGTGGAAGTCCCGCAGCGCTTCTCCGTGAGTTCCGGCACCGTGGGTCATAATGGAACCGGCGTGACTGTCAGTGGTCACGAAGCAGCACCGAATGTGTGGCGCGAACTGAGCATTTCCAACATGTCCGCATGGATCGTGGCCGGAGTGAACACGATCGCTGTTCACGGCCTCAATGAAACGATCGGCAGCAGCGATTTTTCTCTGAATGTAGAACTGCGCCGCGTCCCGGGAGCTGCCGGTGGAAGCCCGACACCAGGGGCGCAAAATTCCGTCTTCGCGACCAACGCACCACCCGCCCTGCGGCAGGTGGTGCACTACGCCGCCCAGCCTATACCCGGACAGACCACCATTCACCCTGGACAGGATGTGATCGTTACCGCAAAGACCACCGATCCCGACGGTGTCCAAAGCGTCAGCCTGCTTTACCAGATCGTGGAACCCGGCACCTACATCACCAAAGAGGATGCGGCCTACGAACTGGCGGCAAACTGGACAACCCTGGCCATGAATGACGCCGGCACCGGACAGGACCTCCTCGCCGGCGACGGCATCTATACGGCAGTCATCCCGGGAACCGTACAGACCCACCGCAGGCTGATCCGCTACCGTATTCAGGCCGTGGATACCCCTGGGGCTTCGGTGCGCGTGCCCTACGCCGATGATCCAGCGCCTAACTTTGCCTACTTTGTCTATGGCACCATGCCGGACTACGCCGGCGCCATCAATCCCACAGGAGCCGCCAGCTACACCGGCTCCGTCATCCCATCACACACCAGCACCCCGGCGGCTTACCCGGCTGCCATGCTGCAGCAGATTCCCACCTATCATTTGATCACTACGCGGCAGAATCACGTGGATGCGCAATACATTCCCGGCCCGCCCAGCGCCACGAATCCAACAACACAATACCGCGGCGACGAAAGCGGCACCGCCACCGATGAGCAGTCCTACCCGTGGCGCGGCACGCTGATTTACGATGGGAAGGTCTATGACCACGTGCGCTACCGGGCCCGTGGCGGTGTCTGGCGCTACAGCATGGGCAAGAACATGTGGAAGTTTGACATGATGCGCGGCCATGACTTCCAGGCGAAGGACAACCGCGGCATAGAACGTCAGGAGAAATGGAAGAAACTTAACTTCAGTTCCTGCATTCAACAGGGAGACTTCAACCACCGCGGCGAACAGGGGCTGTTTGAATCCGTCGGATTTCGTCTGTTCCAGCTCGCGGGAATGCCGGCGAATCACACGAACTACGTGCACTTCCGGATCATTGAGCACGCGAGCGAAAACGGCCCCACCTCAGGGCAGTATGATGATGATTTCCAGGGCCTCTATCTCGCTGTGGAACAGGAGGACGGACAATTCCTCAAAGAACACGGCCTGCCCGACGGCAACCTCTACAAAATGGAGGGCGGGACCGGTGAATTGAACAACCAGGGGCCGGACATGCCGAAGAACAAAAGCGACCTGAACGCCTTCATCGCCTACTCCACACTGGAATCGTGGTGGCGCGGCAATGTGGTGCTGCCCAACTACTACAACTACCGCGCGATCATCGACTGCATCCACCACTACGACATCGGTGACGGAAAGAATTACTTCTATTTCCACTATCCGGTGAACCCGCAGGATCCCAATTCGGACAAGTGGCAGCCTGCGGTGTGGGATCTCGACCTGACGTGGGCGGACAATATGTACCGCGGCGATGCCGGAATTGCCGGCCTGGCACCCAGCGGCAATACCACCGAGCCATTCTTCAGCCGCGTATGGGCCATCCTGCCACTGCGCACTGAAATGCGGAACCGGCACCGTGAAGTGCTCGACCTCCTGTGGAATGCAGAACAAACCGGCATGCTGATCGACGAACAGGCCAGCTTCATTTACCAGCCGGGTGTCCCCTCCTTCACCGGAGCCGACCGCGCCATGTGGGACTACAATCCGATCATGGTCAGCAGCTTTGTGAACGCCAGCAAGGCAGGCCGCGGCCGCTATTACCAGAGCGCAGTCGATGATCCCGCCACCACGGCTGAGAATGAGGCCCTCACATTTCCGGGGATGATGCAGAAGATGAAGAACTACATTACCACACGCCGCAATGTGATTACCGCGCAGATCCTTGGCGACGAGTCCGCTATTCCGCTCACTCCGGCGGTTACACGAACCGGCGGCGCGACGAACTTCCCGACCAACGATCTGAGCTTCACCTGCAGCGCCTACAGCAGCCCCTCAGGACGGCCTTTCCGCAAAATGAAGTGGCGGATTGCGGAAATCACAGACCCCAATGCCCCGACCTACAACCGCTGGGACCGCACCACGCCGCGGAAGTATGAGATGGCCCCCGACAACACCTGGGAATCCCCGGAGATCACCACTTTCAGCAGCAGCTACACCTTCCCTGCCCAGACGGCCAGGCCCGGCAGCACCTACCGCGTGCGGGTGAAATTCGCCGACGCCGGCGACGCCGCCAACGGCAACACCCCGCGCTGGAGTCACTGGTCCGCCCCGGAGACCTTCACGGCCGCTGCGCCTGATGTCACAGCCTATCTGAACAGCCTCGTGATTACCGAAATCATGTATCACCCCCGCGAGCCCTCCGGAGCGGAGATCAATGCCTCGGCCAACAATGAAGAGTTCGAATACATCACCATCCTGAACGCAGGTGCTGCCACTCTCGATCTCGCAAACATCCGCTTCACCAAAGGCATAGACTTCGATTTCAGCACCGGCAGCATCGCCGCCCTGGCTCCCGGAGAGCGGGCCATCGTTGTGCGCAATTTGGCCGCCTTCACCGCACGCTACGGCACGACTGCCGCCGCACGCGTCGCGGGTGTTTGGGAGACGGGCGACAGCCTCGCCAATGGCGGCGAGGAAATCAAGCTCAGCTTCGGCAGCGGCACCGCGGTGCGTGAGTTCACCTACGACGACAATGCTCCGTGGCCGGCAGCCGCCGATGGCGACGGCTACCCGCTGGTTCTGGTGGCCCCCTGGACCATTCCCGATCACTCACAGCCACAGAACTGGCGCGCTGGTAAATCCTTCGATGGCGCCCCGGATGTTTACGACGGTGAGCGGTTCGCGGCCTGGCTCACAGCGAGCAGCCAGACCGGCCCACTGGACGACAGCGACGAGGACGGCCTGCAGAACCTGCTGGAGTATGCCCTCGGCACCAGTCCGGAGGAAGCCGTACGCAGCGCTCTTCCGGTCGCTTCCGTGGAACTGGCAGACACAATTGAGGGACCGCAGCCCTTCCTCACTATCACTGGCACTTTCCGCCGTGATGCCGACGATGTGCGCCTGATCCCGGAACGCTCTACCGACCTCTCAGCATGGGACGGCTCATCCGGCGAAATTGTGCCAGTCAGCAGTCAGGACCAGCCGGGGGGCCTGACAGAGCGTAAATGGCGGTCGGCACACCCGTGGAATGCCGCCCGGCGGGAATACCTGCGGGTGCGCATCCAGCAGCGGCCGTAAGCTTTCGGGGCGAAAAATCCGGCTATCGCATCCGTTTTAGCAGGCCTCACATTTTTTGCGCAGCAATTCCAAAACCACATCACCACTATGGACTGGGACAGTATCGGCAGTTTTCTAAAGCATGGCATCCACCACGTTCTGGAAGGGTGGGATCACCTGCTTTTCGCCGCGGCCCTGGTGCTGGCACTGAAGAGCTTCTGGGAAGTCTTCAAGATCATCGGCATTTTCACCATTGCCCACTCCATCACCGTCACGATCACAGGCCTGCGCGGAGCCCCCCTGCTCCCCCCCTCCATCGTGGAGCCCATCATCGCCGCGAGCATCATTTTTGTCGCAGTGGAAAACCTCATGCGGAAGGACTCCGCGCTCAGCAAACAGCGGCTCGCAGTGGCTTTTGGCTTCGGGCTCGTTCATGGTATGGGGCTTGGCGGCGCGCTCCTGGAAAACCTCAAGGATTTGCCGGGCAATGCCGTCGGCTGGGCTATCGCAGCATTCTGCGTGGGCGTGGAGATTGGACACCTCTGTGTGGTCGCTCCGCTGTCCGGTGTGCTGAAGGTGGGCAATGACATGAGCGGCAACCGCTTCCGCAGCGCAGCGCTGGTTGGGGGCTCGGTTCTCATTGCAGCGGGCGGGGCCTATTATCTTTGGGCCGCACTCGCCGGCGGCGAAGGCTAGGGTGCCGCGTAATTCACTTTCACCCGCGCAAACCTCTGCCCGCCGGAAGCTGCAAGGGTCACCGGGTCGTCTACCACTACCTGTTCCCAGAGTGCGTTCAAACCGGTGACGGTGCCTCCGCCGGTGCTGGTCCACAGGATGTCTGCCACGCCGGGATCCGACGAAAACTGAGCCGTATATTGCATCCCGCTGTTTGCGGAGGCTTTGCGGCGGATGTAAGTCAGCTGCAGCCGGCGGCCGTCGCCCTGCCCCGTGACCAGCACCACCGGCAGGCTGCCGGAACTGGATGGAAACGACTTCGGATTCAAATCGAAAGCATAGCAAAGCAGATTGGACCGCCCGTCACCGTTGGCGTCGTCCAAAAGCCCGGCCAAGGCATCCCCGGGCGAGAACCACTCTGTGTAGGCCCACTCTTCATAGGCACTGCCGCCGGTAATGCCGACATTTATATTTCCGGCAGCCCCCGGCATTTCATATTCCCCGTAAAGTCCGTAGGAAGTGACGTTACCGCCAAAATCCCCAGCCTCAATGAACAGCGCATAGTTGTCCGTCGGGTAGGCCTGAGGCACCGCCACCGTTCCCTGCCAGATGCCATTCGCTGCGGTCCCGGATTGCCTGACGAGATCGACTTCCAGCGCCCGGACGCCAGTTGTCGGAATCAACGAGGCCCGCGCGAACTCGACTCCAGCCGGGCTGTCGAGGAACGTTGCGGAAATGACAACGGAGCCACTGGATGAGATGACGTCCAGAGAAACAGGCGTGGCACTGATCGCCGTGAGCTGCGGCGGAATTTCATCCACCGGCCCGGAATTGACGATGTTCACCGCGTCCGCCACGGCCGCCCCCGCCGGGAAAGCATAGCCACTGCCTCCCGAAGAACCGGTAAACACCAGGGGATCCCCGCCGCCACCGGGTATGATCTCCAGCCAAACAGGAAGCGGCCCTGCGGCATGAAAGCGGCGAATGGTGAAAGAGAGCGAAGGGCTTCCACTTTGCGGAAGTGCCGTGTTCCAGCGGCCAGTCTCACTGGTGTAACTGCGGCCAAAAAGCGGATCTACCGTCCTCCCCAGGCCGAGCACTGCATTGCCGCTGCCGGCTCCGGCTGAGGATTGCACCGCAAAGTTTGCGGTCACCGCGGCATCGGCGGCACTCACATCAGGGGACGCCGGGCTAAAGCTCAGCGCAGATGGGAAGTAAGGGGGAACCGCCGCGGCGCCTGTCGTGATGTTCAGGGCAACATTGCCGGTTTCCGGAGTAAAAATCACCCAGCCTCCCACGGCAATGTTATAAAGCGTACCGGCAGCCGCACGAAACGTGATGCTGCTGTCGTATTCGGTGACGGATCCGGGACGCTGATCGTTGAAGGCAACGATACTCTGTGCGCCCAGGTTACTGCCGGTGGAGATTTGCAGCACGGTATCAATGGCGCTGCCGGTCGTGTCGATGCGAACCCAGCCGTCAGCGGGGGCCTGCCACGACCACCAGACAGTGGCCCCAAACATGCCGTCCTGGAGGTTCTCCCCGACTTCCTCCGTGGCGTCCACATTGGTCCCCGTCGCACTTACTTGCGGTCCGCTGAGCACCGTGCGGGCGGCAAAGTGATCATTGGGTGGCGGAGCCGCGGAGATGGCGGCAATGCCGGTGGCTGCGAAGATCGGAATAGCGTTACAGAGGCGCATAGGTGGTCGGTTCACGGTTACTGTGCCCTCCGCGGCCGGGCTGTGCAACTAATGGTTCCCAAAGAGACGACTATCCAACACCCAGGTATGGGGCCGATTCCGGCAGCGTGGCACGCAGGATCCGGCTGAAATCCGACGGGTCCCGGTTTGGGGAAGTTGAAGATGTAAAAGACAGGACCGGCGAGCGGATCGATCGAGGCGACCTCAATCCGGCCGCCGGGCACATAACCAAAGTAAACCTCCTCATTGAAGTAAAGCGCCCGCGGCCGGTATGGGGAGATCACCGTTTGCCGGCTGGTCGCCGAATACACCAGCATTTGCGAAATCACAGGAATCCCGAACAACTGCAGGAAGCCGCGCACGACTGTCAGTTCATCCCCTGCCGGAACCTGGCTTCCCAGCGCGCCACCTTTTTCAGCCACACAGTAAATGGATCTGTCAGGGGCCTCGTCCAGTAATCATGCGGCGGTTTCTCAAACCGCTGCGGCACGGCGAAGACAGGGCGGGCGCAGGCCGCAGCCAGCAGCATGGAGAGCACCGTGACTCGCGTGAGGGACCGCATATCTGGCTTCAGGGCAGAGGTTTCACATAAATCCCCGCCAGCCTGACCGGCTTGTCCGACTGGAGCGTCACCGACACCTCCCCTTCTGCGATCTGCCGCTCCAGTGGAGCTGCGTCTTCCGGTCCAAACAGCAAACGGCTGCCGGTCCGGCTCACCACAAATCGCGTCCACTTGTCCGTCACCTTGACCGGCAACGGCTGGCCGTTGATGAGAACCGGCAGGTTATCCATGCCTTCTTTGGCATCGGCTTTCGCATCGAACTGCAGCCGGAAATCCGCCAGCTTCCGGTCAAGCGTGAGCGCCCCACCATTCGCCGGACCAGCCAACTGCCAGTCCGAAGGCTTCCACTGGGCTCCGCTGGACGCCGTCCAGTTCTTCAGGCTGCGGCCGTCGTAAAGACTCACGCTGCTGTCTGCCTGCGGAGCGGTCTGCTCCGGCGTTGCCTTGCCGCCTTCCAGTTCACGAATGCGGATGTTCCGCCAGTCCACGATGCCGCCTTCGCTCTCCAGCGCAATATAGCCTTTGCGCCAAATGCAGTTCTCTCCGCCGCTGACTTCCTTGCCGTTCACCGCGAGCTTCAGTGTTCCATCGAGACAAGTGATGCGGTAGTGGTTCCACTCCGGCGAGCCCTTGCTTCGCTCCTCGCTGGGAAAACTGCGCTGCCCATTGTGCCGGCCAAACGGCTTCATCGACGACCCGTGGATTGGAAACACATCGCCATGCGTGGTAAACCAGTCGCTTTTCCCATAGGCATGATCCAGCACCTGGACTTCGATGGCCCGCAGGAAGGGCTGCCCCGGCGCAGAGAGGGGTCCGGCCCAAATAAACACACCGGCATTGCCGCCCGGCTTCAAATGCCGCCATTCCAGTTCGAGGATGAAGTTCTCGTACTGCTTTTCCGTGCGCAGGGCGCCGGTGGGAATACCGTCACAGTGCAGCAATCCGTCCTTCACGGTCCATGTCTCCGGTGCACAGTTCACATTCACCCAGCCAGTGAGGTCACGGCCGTTGAACAGTTCCTTGAATTCCTCCTGAGCCCGCAAAGGAGCTGCAAGAAACCCTGTAAGCAGAAGTATCCGAATCATGCGCCGTGTTTATCCCTGGCCTGCACGGCAGCCAGGACTTTTTGCGGGCGCATCCGCGGCGGCGCGGAATTCCTCACGCTTTCTCCCGGGCAGGCAATCCAGCAAGAAACTCCTCGACTGCGCGCCCCGGGGGACGGCTCTTCGGCCAGAAGGCCACGATCCTCCGCTCCGGTTTTGGATCAGTCAGTGAACGGAAAACCGGTTCAGCGCCCTTTGCCTGCTGCACTGCCATTTCCGGTATCAGCGAAATCCCCATGCCGCACTGCACCAGTGCCAGAATCGTTTCGAGCTGAGCGCTCCGGATGCTGATGTTGGGGCAGGCGTGGGACCGGTCACAAAAGTGAAGCACCTGCTCACCAAGACAGTGCCCCTCTTTCATCACGATCAACTTCTGACCGTCGAGATCAGCGGCTTTAAGCGTGCGGCGCAGGGTCAGCGGATGGTCCGCCGGCAGGGCCAGCAGAAGTTCCTCACTGAACAGCGGCTTCACTGCCATACGGTCATCATCCAGCGGCAGGCTGGCGATGGCGACATCAATCTCACAGCGTCCGACCTGCCTCAGCAGACGCTCGGTGGTATCTTCATGCACGATCACCTCCACCCCGGGAAACCGCTCCGCAAAGGACTTCACCATGGACGGCAGCAGATAAGGCGCGATGCTAGGGAGCACGCCAACGGCCAGGGAGCCGGTGAGCAGATTCCTCGCATCCCCGGCCTCCCGCTTCAGCACCTCCACCTCATTAAGAATGCTCTGAGCCCGGCGCAGAAACGCCTCACCAAACGGCGTCAGCCGCGCCCCCCGGGGCAACCGCTCAAACAGGAGGCCGCCGAGTTCATCCTCAAGCTTTTGAATCTGCTGGCTCAAGGACGGCTGAGCCACACGGCACTGCACCGCCGCACGGGAAAAATTCCCCGCACGCGCCACGGTAACGGCATATCGAAGTTGGTGAAGTTCCATTGAATGTCTCTCCTACACGCCGCGGCCGCCGGCATTATATCAAATGCCCCGACAGGCCGGCTCAGACCGCTAACGGTTCCGCTCCGCGTCGATCAGTTCAATAATGCGGCCCGCCAACTCCACTTTCGACATGAGGGGAAGCCGCAGCGTCCTTCCGTCGCGGCAGATGATGCTCACCTCATTGTCGGTAGCATCAAATCCGATACCCGGCAGGGACACGTCATTGGCGATGATCAAATCGCAGCCCTTCCTTTCCAGCTTCTCCCTCGCGTAATCCTCCAGATTCTCCGTCTCCGCGGCAAATCCCGCCAGCAGACCATTCCAGCGGAAAACAGGACGCACTGCCCCCAAAATATCCGGCGTGCGCTCCAGTTCCAGGGTGAGGCGGGACTGCTCTTTCTTTATTTTCTGAGCGGATACAGCCGCCGGGCGGTAATCAGCCACCGCAGCAGCAAACACCGCAACGTCTGCCAGCCCAATTTCCCGCGCCACAGCTTCATACATGTCCTGCGCAGAGACCACATCAATCCGCTGCACCGCGGCTGGCGAGGGAAGCTCTACAGGGCCTGCGATCAGCGTGACCCGGTGCCCGGCCCGGGCGGCCGCACCGGCGAGGGCAAAACCCATGCGTCCGGAAGACCGGTTGCTCAGGTAGCGAACCGGGTCGAGCGCCTCACGCGTGGGGCCGGCAGTGATCAAATAGTGCATTCCGGACGCGTTCGCCTGCAGACCGGTCAATGCAAGCAGCCGACCCAAGAAAAAGTGCATCCCGGGCACCGCAGCAGACGAATTTTTATTTAGAATTATTCTTGATAAAATTCCGCAGGCACGTAAATCTGCCGCCCGTTTCCATCATGTCCCGCCGATCCCCTCATTCACCAATTTCAGCCGAGGCTCAGCCTGCGGCAGCTCTGACTTTGGGACCCGAGTTCCGGCTCACGAAGCAGCGCCGAGAAGTTTATGATGTACTTTGCGAGCAGAGGGACCACCCGACAGCTGCGGAAGTCTTCATTCGCGCCAAGGAACGTGTACCCGGTATTTCTCTGGCCACTGTTTACAACTGCCTCGAGACTCTGGCTCAAAGCGGGCTCGTGAAACAGGTGCATCTCGACCGCGGGCCCTCCCGCTATTGCCCAAATCTCAAGGATCACGGACATTTTCACTGTGAATCGTGCGGCGTGATCACCGACGTGGACCTTGACGATGCCACCGGAGCGGCACTGGACCTTCCGAAAGGAACAGTCGTCAGCCGCATGGAAGTCTCACTCCGCGGCCTGTGCCCCAAATGCGCCAAAGCAGCCCGCTCCGCCCTGCGCTGACCCCTCACCTCACCCCATTCTCTTCATGACACTAGAAATCAAAGACCTCCACGCCAGCATCGGCGACCGCGAAATCCTCAAGGGCCTCAACCTGACGCTGCCCGTTGGTCAGGTGGCTGCCATCATGGGCCCCAACGGCTCCGGCAAGAGCACGCTCAGCAAAGTGATCGCCGGCCATGAAGACTACACGGTGACCAGCGGCGAGATCCTCATGGATGGCCGCAACCTGCTGGAAATGGAAGTGGACGAACGCAGCCGCGCCGGCTTCTTCCTCGCCTTCCAGTATCCCATGGAAATCCCCGGCGTGAGCAACGCCAACTTTCTCCGCGCCGCCCTCCAGGCCCGCATGCCGGAAGGCGAGCAGATTGACGCGGTGCAGTTTTATCAGCTGCTCTACAAAAAGATGGACCAGCTGAAGATGGACCGCTCCTTCACCGGCCGCAGCGTGAATGAAGGCTTCTCGGGCGGCGAGAAGAAGCGCAATGAAATCCTCCAAATGCTCATGCTGGAGCCCCGCTTCGCCGTGCTCGATGAAACCGACAGCGGACTCGACATCGACGCCCTCAAGATCGTTTCCGAAGGCGTGAACCTCATGCGCAGCCCCCAGCGCGGCATTCTCCTCATCACGCACTACCAGCGCCTCCTGGACTATATCAAACCCGATGTCGTCCACGTCCTCAGCGACGGCCGCATCGTGAAATCCGGCGGCCCGGAACTGGCTCTCGAACTCGAACAAAAGGGTTACGACTGGCTCAAAGCCGCGTGATTTCCCCGCCTTCAAATCCTCCAACCATTTTCCGTCATGCCTGACACCGCCACTCTCGAAACTCCAGAACTCGACGACGCCACGCTCTCCGCCGTGGATATTGACCGCTCCGTCGGCGATTTCACCTATGATGTGGAGCACAAGTATGACGCCGGCTTTGGCCTCAGCGAGCAGACCATTGACTACATCTGCGACGTAAAGAACGACCCGGACTGGGTGCGTGACTTCCGGAAGCGGGCGCTCAAGGTCTTCAATGAGAAGCCGATGCCCACCAACTGGGCGACGAAGGATTTGGAGAATATCGAGTTCGAGAAGATTCGCTATTATCTCAGCAGCGGTTCCATTCCCAAGCGTTCCTGGGACGAGGTGCCGGATGATGTGAAGCGCACCTTCGAGCGCCTTGGCATTCCCGAGCAGGAGCGAAAGTTCCTTGCCGGTGTGGAGGCGCAGTTCGACAGCGAGGCAGCCTACTCCAACATCCAAAAGGCAGTCAGCGATCAGGGGGTAATCTTCGTAAACAGCACCGAGGGCCTCAAGGAGCACGAGGAAATCTTCCGTCCGTGGTTCGGCAAAGTCATTCCCACCGGCGATAACAAATTCAGCGCGCTCAACAGCGCCGTCTTCTCCGGTGGCTCGTTCATCTATGTGCCTAAGGGCGTAAAGGTGAAGCACCCGCTCCAGGCTTACTTCCGCATCAACTCGGAAAACTTTGGGCAGTTCGAGCGCACCCTCATCATCGTGGATGAAGGCGCTGAGGTCATGTATATGGAAGGCTGCACGGCGCCGAAGTTTGAAACCAGCACGCTGCACAGCGCTGTGGTGGAACTCGTAGCCATGAAGGGCGCGAAGATTCAGTATGTGACCGTGCAGAACTGGTCGCCGAACGTCTTCAACCTCGTCACCAAGCGCGGCATCGCCCATGAGGATGCGGAAATTCGGTGGATCGACTGCAACATTGGCAGCCGCCTCACCATGAAGTATCCCGGCGTCATCATGAAGGGCCGCAAGGCCCGCGGTGAAGTCATCAGCATCGCGCTGGCCAACAACGGCCAGCACCAGGACACGGGAGCCAAGATGATTCACGCTGCGGACGAGACCACGAGCAACATCGTGAGCAAGTCCATCAGCATTGGGAAAGGCCGCGCCACCTACCGCGGTCAGGTGCACATCCCCAAGCACCTCAAGGGCTGCAAGAACAACACCGAGTGCGACGCCCTGCTCATCAACAGCAGCAGCCGCACCGACACCTACCCCGCCATCACCGTCCGCGGCAACCAGCACGCCTGCCAGCACGAGGCCAGCGTTAGTCAGGTCAGCGCCGAGCAAATCTTCTACATGCAACAGCGCGGCCTGAGCGAAGGCGAAGCGATGAGCCTCTCAGTGAACGGCTTCGTAAATGACCTCGTCCGCGAGTTCCCCATGGAATACAGCGTTGAACTGAAGCGGCTCATCGATCTGGAGATGGAGGGTAGTGTGGGGTGATACCATCGCTATCCTCCCTTTTCTGTGATTACGAATTCCATGAAGCGATTCGAATATAAAGTCCTCAAGCCCGGTGTCTCCGGTTCCTTTATTTGGTGGGGAGGCGGTCAGGTAAACGAAGAAGAGATGTCCGCCGAGCTGAACCGTCTAGGAGCAGCTGGCTGGGACTTGGTGTCAGCTTTCGACACCAGCAATACGACCGGCAGAACGGCCAGCGTTGTACTTCTCTTTAAGCGGGAGATATCAGGCTAAATCCCCCAATTTCATGTCTAATTTCGTCACTAACTCACTCCACACCTTCGTGCCCTCCGTGTTTCTTGATGCCCCGAAATGGAACCATGCCGGTTTGCCGGAATGGTTTGTGCAGTCCCAGCTCACCGCGTGGGAAAATTTCACCAATCTCCCGATGCCGGGCCGCCGGGACGAGAACTGGCGGTTTGCGAATACCTCTCAGGTGAATCTGGAGGGGTTCCGGCGTATTGGCGGCGTTCAGCCGGTTGCCGAGGGCCTCAAGGACGTCGCCGCACGCGTGGTGACAGGGAACGATGAAGTGTTCCAGCATCAGAGTTCCGGCGTCAGCGGACTGGAGGTTCTGGCACTGAAGGATGCGCTGACGAAACATGGCGACAAGTTGCGTCCATTTCTAACTGTGCCGGATACAGGCCTGGGCGGCGTGAAGTTTGCCTCACTGAACCACGCGCAGTTGCGCGATGCGGTTGTTGTCATCGCGGCGAAGGGATGCCTGGGAGAATTGCCCGTGGAGATCGTTCACTCGCTCAACGGGGAGAATGCGTCGGAGTTTCCGCGGACGATCATCCTCGCGGAAGAAGGCGCTCGCGTGACTGTGGTGGAGCATCATCTCAGTGCCGACAGCGCAGCAGGCCTTTCCTGTGGTGCAGCGCAGATCGACGCGGCGAAGGGAGCAGTGGTGAATTACATCCAACTCAACCGGCTGAATGCGGACTCGAAGTTCCTCCACTTCACCACGCTGCGCTGCGGGCGTGATGCGCAAGTAAAGCATGCGCAGTTCAATCTCGGCGGTGGCTATGTACGCAGCGAATCTCTGAGTCAGGTGGCCGGAGAAAGCAGCCGCAGCGACATGCTGAGTGTGTCGCTGGCCAGTTCGGACCAGGAAATCGACCAGCGCACGCTGCAGGATCACCTCACGCCGCACGGATTTAGCGATCTGCTCTATAAGAACGTGCTTTTCGACCGCGCGAAGACCATCTTTGCCGGACTCATCCGCGTGGCCGACGGCGCCCACTTCACCGATGCCTATCAGAAGTGCCGCAACCTGCTCCTGAGCGACGACTGCGAAGCCAACTCCATGCCCGGCCTCGAAATCAACGCCGACCAGGTGAAATGCAGCCACGGCAGCACCAGCGGGCGGCTCAATGAGGAGGAAGTGTTCTATTTCCAGAGCCGCGGAATTCCCCGTCAGGCAGCGGAGCACATGATTTCGCTGGGCTTCACCCAGGAGGTGATCAGCCGTCTGGGCGATGAAACGGTGGAAGCCCTCGTGCTCCGGGAGGTGGAAGCCCGGTTTGCCGAACTCGAAAAGTAGGAAGCCGCGGTATTGACGAATCCGGATTTTAACGGAAAGAGGCAGTCCCGCGAACGATCCTGAAACCAGCAGCAGAGGCACGACCACCCCGGATTTCCGGAGTGCGACTCCCGGCAGCGGCATTTCACTCAGCAACCCGCCGCGGCACCGTCCCTTTTCGCCCCCCCAAGTTACTCCACTCCCGCCACTTCCCATGTCCTCGACCATCTCCGCCCGCATGAATGTTGATCTGCTGGAAGAAAAATACCGGCAGTGGAAAGAGAATCCACGCTCCGTGGAACCTACCTGGTCGTCATTTTTCGAGGGATTCGAATTGGGCACCGCCCAGCCCAAACCCCGCACCCCGGCCAATGTCCTGGACGAAAACCGCGGGGTGCAGAGTGTGGGACTGAGCCAGCAGGAAATGATGTTCCGGGCCAATGTGACCCGGATGCTGGAGGCCTACCGCGCCCTGGGGCATACGGCAGCGCACCTTGATCCGCTCAGCCCTGGCGGCGAGCAATCGCCCCGGCTGGCTCCGGAAACATTTGGCTTCACGGACGCCGACATGCAGGCGGAGGTTGAAACCATGTTCTACAGCGAAGGCCGCCGCACCAAACTGGGCGACATGATCCGGCGCCTCAAGAAGACCTACTGCGACCGCATCGGCTTCGAGTTCATGCACATTCTCAACTACGAGGTGCGCGACTGGCTGATGTCCCGCATTGAAGCGCGGGTGGACATGCCGAACACCAGCACCCAGACGCGCGAGAACGTGCTGCGCTGGCTGTGGGAGGCGGAGAGTTTTGAACAGTTTCTCCACACTAAGTTCAAAGGCCAGAAGCGCTTCAGCCTGGAAGGCGGCGAAAGCGCCATGGTGGCGCTGAACACCGTACTCGAAGAGTGCCCGCAGCACGGGATTGTCGAAATCGCCATGGGCATGGCCCACCGCGGCCGTCTCACCGTGCTGGCGAACTTCCTGCAAAAGCCGCTCAAGTTTATCCTCCACGAATTCAGCGAGAACTACATTCCCGACCTCGTGGCCGGCGACGGCGATGTGAAGTACCACCTTGGCTACGAAGTGGTGCGCGCCGTGCCGGGAGGTGACGTCAAAGTGACGCTCGCGCCGAATCCGAGCCACCTCGAAGCGGTCAATGCCGTGGTCGAAGGGATGGCCCGTGCCAAGCAGCGCCAGCACAAAGACACGGAGAACCGCCGTGTGGTCCTCCC
>Ga0315905_10001694_pt1 | contig 23549 bp, 22 predicted proteins | sample LakEriMetagenome_5_FD_203522 | JGI IMG/M metagenome (GOLD analysis project Ga0315905, IMG submission 203522) | Freshwater fungal communities from buoy surface, Lake Erie, Ohio, United States - Buoy 4 MA121 | ecosystem: Environmental > Aquatic > Freshwater > Lake | place: USA: Lake Erie, Ohio...
GCTCGAGCCGCCACAGAGATTCCCCCACGCCATCGGCCGCTCGCCTTCGTGGCTTTCGTAGCGCGCACTACCTGGCCGCAGGCCAGCGTGGCGGAGCCACTAGCCAAGGCACACGAACGGTTCGGTGAGGGCGCCGGGGCGACCGTCCTGTTTGCGTTGTTCGCGCACGAACAGGAGCACCCGTGAGCCGCGCTCAGCGTGATGGATATACCGCTGGCCGGTGGGGGAGGCGGCGGTGGTGGTGCTCTGGCTTTCCCAGTGGAACAGGGCGGGGCCGAGGGCCAGGTCGCGGTAGCGGGTGGAGGGGGAGAAGAGGGCTTCGCTTTTGCGCAGGGTGATGAACAGCAGGTCGGTGGCGCTGGCCTGGTGAGCGAGGACGCCTTCGCGGTGGTTCCAGGGGGATTCGGTGGTGAGCACACCAAAGGCCGCTTCGATCTCGGCGCGGCTGTAGTGGCCGTGCACGCGCAGGGGCACCGGCAAGGCCCAGGGCAGCGGGTGCAGACGGCGATCGGCCCGCTCGGCCAACAGCCGCAGCAGCTGGATCAGCTCCTCGCGCCAGTCGCCTGCCTGCCAGAGCTCCTCCAGGGCCTGATCGAGGAGCCGCCACTGGCGGCCGGTGCCGAAATCCGGCTCCAACCCTGCCGTTGTTGATCCTCTGCTGGATCCGAGGACTCTCCTGCTGCCCACTAACCCGGCTCCTGCTGCAGCGTGCCGAGGGGATCGTGGCCTGTCCTGCGAAGCTTCGCGATGATGGCCCCATGTCCACCACGCCGACCCCTCTGGTGACCCGCGAGGCGTTGCTGGCCTTTACGCAGCAGTTGGTAGAGCACTATGCACCCGAAAGGGTGATTTTGTTCGGTTCCCTGGCCCGTGGTGAGGCGCGCTGGGATTCTGATGCCGACATTCTTGTGGTGATGCCCTTCGAGGGTCGCCACCTGGCCAAGATTCGTGAAATGCGCCGTCTCTGCCCAGTGCGATTCCCCCTGGATTTGTTGATCCGGCGGCCTGAGGAAGTTGAGGTTCGCTACCGGGGGGGGGATCCGGTCGTACGAGAGGCGCTTGACCATGGAGAGGTGCTGCATGGCTGAACCTTGGTCAGCTGTTCCGGAGTGGATAGCCAAGGCCGAGGGCGATTGGGAAGCCATGGAGATCCTCCTGACCAGAAACAGTCCAGGCTTGCGTGATGCGGTGGTGTTTCACGCCCAGCAATGCGTGGAGAAGCTGCTCAAAGCACGGCTGATCCAGCTTGGCCAACCGGTCGACAAGATCCATGATCTGGCTGCCCTGTCGCGTCAACTGGAGGCGGTGGATGGCCAATGGAGCTGGGATAGTGAGGAACTGGCTGATCTCTCCTCAGGAGCCGTGCTCGCGCGCTACCCGGGTTTTGAAAGTCAGGATCGGCCACTGATTCGCCTGGTGGCATTTCCAGGGCACATGCCTCAGCCCCTTGGCCACCCGTGCCGTCTTCTCCTTCACCGGCTTTGCCGGCTTCCCGGATTGCCACCTCTACCTCCACCACGACGGCTACCCCGCCGGTGCCGCCTGGCGCTTTGCGGAGGCCCAGCGCGAAGCGGCTGACGCCTCCAGCTTCCTCACCGCCTTTCTGAGGACGCAGCACCAAGCGGAACCTCTGGCCAGCCCTGAAGAGGCCGCCGATGCTGAGTACCGCTACCGGGTGCAGCTCGTCCCCGACGCCGGCCCCCGCCTACAGGTGCAGTGCTGGCGACGGATCCCCGGCGGAGACAGCTGGAATCCTCGCTGCGGGCCGATGTCCCTGGCCACCTTCATCCGGCGCTTCCTTCCCGATGGCCTTTCCGATTGATCACCGTTCAGCTAACGGCTCCTGGCCCCATTCCGGCATCGCCCGGACCATGAAGGCGTCAAACATCGGCACCGTGAAGGCGGTCTGCCCATGGGCAGGGCTCCAGATCATGCCCTTCCTGATCAAGCCGCTGCGCAACGGGCCGGCACTTTGCACGCTGATCCCCAACACATCGGCGATATCTCCGGATCGATGGGGGCCCGCACCCAGCGACGCCATGGCACGCAGGTAGTCCTGCTCGCGTGGTGTGAGCCGATCGAAGCGCACCCGGAAGAAGCTCCTGTCCAGCGCCTCCCTGGCCAGGGTGCTGGCCCGATCAACATCGCTGGCCTTGATCGGCGATTGCCTTGCGGTATTCCAAGAATGCTTGCCCCACTCCTGCAGGAAATAGGGGTAACCCTCCGTGATCGCGAGGATCTTGTTCAGCGCCTCATCCTCAATCGCTTCGCTTTCCTCCTCAATAGGCTCCTGCAGTGCCGAGCGGGCAGCATCGGGAGACAATGGTCCCACTTCGGGATAATCAAACAACCGCTCGGCGTACGACTTCGCTTCACCGGCAAGCGCCGCCACCTGAGGCAGGCCCGCACCGAAAAGGATCACAGGCCAGCCCCGCTGCGCCATCCTGTGCATGGCCACGATCAGTCCGCGCAGATCTTCCTCAGCCAGATATTGCACCTCATCCAGAAGAATGACCACGGTTTTCTTGGCCGCCTGCGCTGCTCTGCCCACACACGCCATCAGCTCGGGCAGATCCACTTCAAGATTGCCGCTGTCGGCAACTGTTTCCGCTGCGATGGCCACATCAATCTCGCCGATCGACACCGTGAAGGCGCTCGCAAAGCCCCGCAAGGCTCCAAGCGCCCGTTGGGCAAGATCGCGAGCCTGCTCCACGCGGCTGAGCCGCAGCAACACGGCCTTGAGGGCCGGAGCCAGGAAGGCCGCCAATCGCTGCCCCTCCGGAGCCTCAAGCGTCACCACGATGGCCCCCATCTCTTCCGCGATCTGTGCGATCCGGTTGAGCAGCACTGTTTTCCCTACGCCACGCAACCCAAGCAGCATCTGGCTTTTCTCCTGCCGCCCACGGGCAATGCGCTTCAGAGCGATGGTGGCCGACTCCACAATCGCCTCCCGGCCCGCCAACTCAGGCGGCCGCGCTCCCGCACCAGGGGAAAACGGATTACGCGTGGGATCCATGGGGCCTGGAGTCGAGTTCAAGAGACATAAGGCGATATTACTGGTTTATGGCTGGTTTGACCATGTATAAGCGATTAAGGCTGACCAGCTGCTTTCTGCGTTCAGCGCCGCAACACCTGCCGGCTGATCCAGTGGCGATCGAACAGCTTGTCCACATGGGGGGAGAGCAGCAGGCCATTGGCACCGCTCAGCCGCTCGCTGTTGTCGCAGTTGCGCCAGGGCTTGATGTGGCTCGCCACCAGGAACTGTTGCCGCTCCAGCACCGTCACCCGGCAGGCCGGCTCCAGCTCCGCCACCCGATGGCGAAACAGCTCTTCTGATGACAAAAGGCACACAGGGTCTTTTGGTTTTGCCATGAAGCCCTTTCGCTGGAGCTCAGGCAAGAACGAGGTCCTTCAGGTTCAACGAGGCGTTTCCTTCGAGGCCGTGGTGGTCGCTATCGAATCCGGTGATCTGCTCGACATCGTTGAGCATCCCAACCAGGCCAGCTACCGAGGCCAGCGCATTCTTGTCGTTCTGATCTCCGGCTATGTCCATCTGGTGCCTTATGTCGAGGCCGACGATCACCTCTTTCTCAAAACCATCATTCCCAGCCGCAAAGCCACCATCGCCTCCCGCCCAGGAGACGCACCATGACCCCCCTTGATCACGAAGAGCAGGAGATCCTGGAAGCCTTCGAAGCGGGCACGCTCCGTTCGGTGGCTACGGCTGCAGAGCGCTCCCGCCTGGAAGCCTCCGCAAGGTCAACGGCCACCAAGGATCAGCGCATCAACATTCGCCTCACCAGTGAGGATCTAGGCGCCTCGCGTGCCCGTGCCCTGCAGGAGGGCATTCCCTACCAGACCCTGATCAGCAGTGTCCTTCACAAGTACGTGTGCGGCAGGCTTCTCGATCGCCCCTGAGCGTGTGGAGCTTCGTGGTTTTGGGCGGCCCGCCAGGCAGCAGCCCCTGCTGGGATTCCGCACGACCGAAGGTCAGGCCACCGCTCAGTAGTGCTGTTTGCGCTCGATAACCCCCCGAACGCCTCCGCGGGGGGGATCGTCATCCTCTGTTCGCCGGGGGATCAGATGCCAGTGCGCATGAAACACCGACTGACCGCCCGCTCACACCTCTCCAGCTCAGACTCCAGCAGCGCCAGGAGTTCTTCCCGCGAAGCCGGCAGCGGAAACGGCCCTTCCTCGTAGCGGGCCTCCACGGCAAACACCTGCAGCCAACACCTTTCCCTCGCGGGCAACATCGCCGAACACATGCCAGCGCGAGCCAATCAACCTGCCGAGCCTCTCGGCCACCCCCGCCACGCTGCGATGCCGGGTTTGCCGATCACTCTTCCGCGATCGGATCGTGTTCTGTTCAGCCTCACCCCGCCGCGATCGGGAACCGCCAGCCGCTCCCAAAGGCGCGGCCGCTCACCTTGAGGGCCGGCGGCGCCTGGCGGCGCTTGAACTCAGCGCGCCGCAGCAAGGTGGCCACCCGCTCCACCAGGGCCGCGTCGGCGCCGGATGCAACCAGCTGCTCGGGGCTGGCCAGCTCCTCCACCAGCGCCTTGAGGATTGGATCGAGTACGGCGTAATCGGGCAGCGAATCGCTGTCGCGCTGGTCGGGGCGGAGCTCGGCGCTGGGGGGCTTGGTGCGGATGGCCGCGCCGATCAGCTCCCCTGCGGCGGGAAGGCCCAGGGCGACGCGGCAGGCGGCGGACTCCGGCGCATCCAGCCAGGCGCAGAGGCGGAACACGGTGGTCTTGTAGAGGTCGCCGATCACGGCCAGGCCGCCGTTCATGTCGCCATAGAGGGTGCAGTAGCCCACCGCCAGCTCCGACTTGTTGCCGGTGGAGAGCAGCAGCTGGCCCTCCTGGTTGGCCACCGCCATCAACAGGGTGCCCCGCAGCCGCGACTGCAGGTTCTCGGCGGTGAGCCCGGCCGGGGGGCCGCCGAGCGCCGGGGTGAGCGCCCCCTCCATCGCCTCCATCAGCGGCGCGATCGGCAGCGTGCCCAGCGCCAGGCCCAGCCGCGCCGCCAGATCGGCCGCATCGGTGAGGGAGCCCTCCGAGCTCCAGGGAGACGGCATCCGCAGCGCCCGCACCCGCTCAGCGCCGAGGGCAGCGCAGGCGATCACCGCGACCAGGGCCGAATCGATGCCGCCACTCAGGCCCAGCAGGGCGCCGCGGAAGCCGCATTTGCGGGCGTAGTCGCGCACGCCGAGCACCAGGGCGCGCAGCAGCTGCTCGGGCGCCTCCGGTTCGGCCAGGGAGAAATGCGACCAGCCGGGTGCCGGCGGAATGGTGGGGGAGCCCTGCGGAATGGTGGGGGAGCCCTGCGGCGCCAGGGTGGCGGCAGATTCCGCCGGAAGCGAACGATCTGCGGTGCCCTGCGAAGCGGCCGGATCCCACACACTCAGATCCTCCGCCGACCAGGCCTGCTGCAGCACCACCGCCCCGGCCGCATCCACCACGAAGCCGGCGCCATCGAACACCAGCTCGTCGTTGCCGCCCACCTGGTTCACATACGCCACCGGCACCCCCAACCGGGTGGCGGCCCGCGCCGCCAGGCTGCGTCGCAGGGCGGCCTTGCCCTGGCCGAAGGGGGAGGCCGAGAGGTTGAGCAGCAGATCCAGGCGTTGCGCTCGCAGATCGGCGATCGGATCGGCGCCCGCCAGGCGATGGCCCTGCAGCTCCTCCTCCACCCAGAGGTCCTCGCAGATGGTGAGGCCCAGCCGCCAGCTGCGGCCGTCGCTGGCCAGTTCCATTACCGACGGCGCCTCGGCGGGGCGGAAGTAGCGGCGCTCATCAAACACGTCGTAGCTGGGCAGCAGCCGCTTGCGGCCCACCACCCGCCAGCCGCCGGCCTCCACCAGGGCCACGGCGTTGTAGAGAGCTGGCCGCTCGGTACCGGGGATCGGATCGGCCATCCCCACCAGCACGCCAGTCCCCGCCGGCATCGCCGCCGCCAGGTCCTCCAGCGCCCTGCTCTGGGCCTCGAGCAGGGAGGGACGCAGCAGCAGATCGCGGGGGGGGTAGCCCCAAAGGGAGAGCTCCGGGGTGAGCACCAGCCGGGCCCCGGCCTCGGAGGCCCGGCGGCAGGCGTTCAGGATCCGCTGGCCATTTCCCACCAGATCGCCCACCAAGGCATCGAGCTGGGCGAGGGCCAGGCGCATCAGGAGGGGTCGGGTGGAGGGAGCGGCCCATGCAGACCGTAGAGATTGTGCTCCAGCAGCACCGGCCGCAGGGCAGGCGGCACCTCCTGCAGGGGATCGCCCTGCTCCTGGCCCCACGGCCTCGGATCGTCGGGGAGGGCTGCCGGAGCAGCGCCCGCATCATCCGCAGGCGGATCAACGCCGGGAGGCTGTACCGCGGAAGGCTGGGGGGATCCAGATGCGGCCGCATGGGGCTCGGGGCTGGTCCGGAGCGCGATGGCGGCCTGCTGGCGCACCCGGCTACTGGCGGTGGCCGGCACCTGCAGATCGAGCACCTCAAGACGGGCGCCGAGCCGCCGCAGGGCGTCGAGATCCGCGCGGCAGACGGGCCAGCCGCCCCGGGGGGCGATCGCCAGCCGGCAGCCGGCGAGCAGCCGGGAGGCCTCGCGCCAGCGGGGGATCTGGGCCACCAGGTCACTGCCCACCACGAACACCAGAGGCTCGTCGGGCCAGCGCCGCGCCGCCCGTTCCAGGGTCTCAATCGCCCAGGGGCTGCTGAGCTCCTGCTCCAGGCTGAGGCGAGGGTCGTGGAGCGCCGCCACCAGAGCCCCCAGCAACTCGGCACGCAGGGCCAGGGGGGCACCATGGTGCTTCTGGGGGTTGTCGCTGGCCCAGGTGGCCACGCGGGGATAGAGGCTGAGCAGACCCTGCAGCAGCACGCGATGGCCTTCGGTAGGGGGATCGGCGCTGGTGCCGAACAAAGCGATCGTCACTGGGTTCAGGGCAGCAGGGGCGCGATCGGGCCATCGCCCGGCCCCGCCGCCTGCCAGGCCCGCAACCAATGGCGGGTGTCGGGGTCCTGGGCCAGCAGGCGCCGCAGCAGGGCGCCCGGCTGGCCCGCGGCGGTGGCGGAGCGCAACAGTTCGGCCGCCGCCAGGCGTCCGGTGCGCCGGGTGGTGTGCACCGCCAGGGCCGCCTGGGCCAGGGCCACCGGTGCCGCCGGCGCCAGGCTCAGCCCGCCGCTGAGCGGCGCCGCCAGCACCAGCAGCTGGCGCAGGCCACCCAGCACCAGCTGCAGACCGAGCTGGGCTCCCCCCAGCAGGGCGTTGTGGCCGGAGAGACGCGCCAGCAGCGCTCGGGCGCCGCGGCGGCCCATCGGCAGGCCGTAGAGCTGGCAGAGCTGCAGCACCAGGGCGCTGTCGCAGGCGATGCCACCGGCCAGATCCAGCAGCACCAGAGGATTCACCGCCACGCCGGCGGCCTTGGCCACGGCGAAGCGACCGATCAGTTCCTGGGCCTGGCGGCGCCCGTGCTGGAGCCGGGCACGGTGCAGGGCCTGGCTGAAGCGATCGGCGGCCCGCAGCGCATTGAGGGCGAGCAGCAGGGGGCCGTGCCGCTCCAGCAGATCAAGCAGAGCCTCCTCCAGCGGGGCGATCCGGGGCGCCACCGCCACGCTGCGCACCCGGCCGTCGGCCAGCAGCTGCGGCTGCCGCGGCGCCGCCGCCACCACGATCGGTTCGAGATGGGCCGCTGCGGCAGGCAGGCGGCGGCGGATGCTGGACTGAAGGGCCGGCAGCTCATTGGCGGGCCAGCAGTCGCTGCGGTTGAGCACCAGCAGCAGCGGCTTGCCACTGGCGAGCAGCGTTTCGAGGGCCTCGATCTCCACCCGGCCCAGGTCGGCATCGAGCACCAGCAGCACCAGATCGGATCCCAGGGCCACCCGCGCCGCCAGCCGCGCCCTGGCGGCGGCGGCGATTTCATCGATGCCCGGCGTGTCCACCAGCTCCACACCCGCCAGGCCCGGCACCGCCCGCTGCCAGGGGCGGGCCTGCTGGTGGCGGGTGCAGCCGTGGGCCACGTCGGTGGCGAAGCTGGCTTCCCCCAACAGGGCATTGAGCAGGCTCGACTTGCCCACCCCCACGCGGCCGAACACCGCCACCCGCGGCCGTCGTTGCTCCAGCCGGGCCAGCTGGCGGTCGAGGCCCGACAGCTCGGGGGCCAACTGGCTGGCCTCCCGCGGGCTGAGGTCGAGGTCGGCGCGCCAGCGCTGCAGGAGCAGGCGACAGCGCTCCGGGGTGGGGGGAGCGATGGGCGACGGATCCTGGGCTGTGGCCTGCCGCTCCGCGGCGGGGGCCCAAGAGCCTGCCGCGGCGGTGACCTTCGGGGGGCGCGTCTGGGTCATGGGACCAGCTCCGGGCCGCCGAGGGGACGGCGCCGCCAGCCGGCCAGCATGGCGAGCACGGCCTCCGGACCGATCACCCCCACGAAACCGCCGAATTCATCCACCACCACCTTCACCCCGGAGCTGTTGCGGCGGAAGCTGGTGAGCAGGCGGTCGGCGCGGATCATCTCCGGAACAAATTCCACCGGATCCACCAGGTCGGCCACGCGGGCCTCCCCCTGGCCCTCGAGCAGCAGGGTAAGAAACCGTTCCCGACTCGCCACGCCCAGCACCTCATCCACCTCCTCACCCAGCACCACCCACCAGGGGGCCGGCTGGCCCAGGAGCAACGGCCGCTGCTCGGCCAGGGTGGCGAGGCCATCGAGGGTGGGGGCGGCCACCCGGGGCACCATCAGGTCGCGGGCGGTCAGGTCGTTGAGCTGGAACACCTTGGCGATCATCGCCGCCTCGTCGGCCTCGATATGCCCCTTCTGGGAGCCGAGCCGGGCCAACTGGCGAATCTCCTCCTCGTCGGTGCTGATCTCATTCTCGGCGGTGATCGAGGGCAGCACCCGCTCCAGCAACAGCACCACCGGCCCCATCAGCCACACGACCAACCCCAAGGCCGGTGCGGTGCTGAGGGCCACGGGCAGGGCCAGACGGCTGCCGATCGACTTGGGCAGGATCTCGCCCAACAGGATCAGCAGCACGGTCAGACCCACCGAGAAGAGCGGCAGGGCGGGGCCACTGATGCCGCGTTGGCTGAACACCGAGGCGGCGAAACCGCCCACCATGATGCTCCCGAAGATATTGAAGATGTTGTTGGCGATCACGAGCACCGCCAGGGTGCGCCCGAGCCGCTGACGGAGTCGCTCAAGCTCGCGTGCCCCCGCCACGGCCCGCTCGCGCCGTGCCAGCTCATGCACCTTCACCGGGTTCACGGTGAGCAGGGCCGCCTCCACACCGGAGCAGAAGAAGGAGCCCACCAACATCAGTGCCACCACCAAGGCCAGCAGCAGCAGGTCGTTCATCGGGCGGCCGGCGCTGCGGCCTGCTCAACGATCGGCACGGGGGTGGGGATCAAAGCGGTATCAGTATTTAATCGCTTATGCCCAGCCTGCGCCGTAGGGATGGCCGGACCGGCGCATGGCTGGACAGGCGCATGGCTGGACCGGCGCATGGCTGGTATCGATCACGGCCCCGCGCCCAACCGGGCCAGGCCATAGGGTTGCGCCATCGCCACCCGGGGTTCCCGGGCCGCCCAGGCCTGCGCGCACCCCGTTCCATCCGCTGCCCGTGCCCCAAGCCACCGCCACCAGCTCCGATCCGGCCCTGTTCGCCGACCGGCGGGACCGCTTCCTGCATCGGCTCGGTGGCGCCGCCGCGGTGATTCCGGCCGCCCCCCTGGTGACCCACCACGCCGATGTGGAGCACCCTTTCCGCCAGAACAGCGACTTCTGGTACCTCACCGGTTTCGATGAACCCGGGGCCGTGGCCCTGTTCCTCCCCCACAAACCAGAGAACCCCTTTGTGCTCTTCGTGGCACCCAAGGAAGCCAGCGCCGAGGTCTGGAACGGGTTCCGCTGGGGCTGCGAAGGGGCGGTGGAGCGCTTTGGAGCCGATCTGGCCCACCCGATCGCCGAGCTGGCGGAGCTGCTGCCGGGCTATTTAGAGGGGGCCGAAGGCATCGCCTTCCGGGTGGGTCGCCACCCGGCCGTGGAGCCCCTGGTGCTGAAGGCCTGGGGCAGCCAGCTGGACCGGGCTCCCCGCAGCGGCAGCGCCGCTCTGGGGCTGGTGGCCCCCTGTCCGCTGCTGCACGAGCTGAGGCTGCGCAAATCGCCCGAGGAGCTGGCTCGGATGCGGGAGGCGGCCCGGATCTCGGCCGAGGCCCACGAACTGGCCCGCCAGGTGGCGCGGCCCGGACTCAACGAACGGCAGGTGCAGGCCGTGATCGAACAACATTTCCTTGAGCAGGGCGCCCGCGGTACCGCCTACGGCTCGATCGTGGCCGGCGGCGACAACGCCTGCGTGCTGCACTACACCAGCAACAACGCCCCCCTGCGGGATGGCGACCTGCTGCTGATCGACGCCGGTTGTTCCCTCAACGACTACTACAACGGCGACATCACCCGCACCTTCCCGATCAACGGCCGCTTCAGTGGCGAGCAGCGGGCCCTGTACGAGCTGGTGCTGGCGGCCCAGGAGGCGGCCGTGGCGGCCGTGGCGCCTGGGCAGACGGCCGAGGTGGTGCACGACACCGCCGTGCGGGTGCTGGTGGCCGGGCTGGTGGATCTGGGCCTGCTGGCGGGCGCGGTGGACGGGATCATCGAACAGGGCGCCTATCGACACCTCTACATGCACCGCACCGGCCACTGGCTCGGCCTTGATGTGCACGATGTGGGGGCCTACCGGCTGGGTGAGCACCACGTGGAGCTGGAGGAGGGCATGGTGCTCACGGTGGAGCCGGGCCTCTATGTGAGCGACCGGCTGCCGGTGCCGGAGGGCCAGCCCGCCATCGAGGAGCGTTGGAAGGGCATCGGCATCCGCATCGAAGACGATGTGGCCGTGACCGATCGGGGCCACGAGAACCTCACGGCATCGGCCCTCAAGGCGCCGGCGGCGATGGAGCGCTGAGGCCCGCCGGACACCTTTAGGCTTGCGTCAGCAGGGCTTCGAGGTTGGCGAGCACCGCGACGGTGGCCGGCAGGATTCGGTCTGCTCCGGCCTGGCGCAGCCGCTGCTCATAGGCGTGGCGGGCCTCCAGCTGCTCCCGGCCCTGAAGGTGGGGCGGAGCCACCGCCAGGCTGAGGAAGCGCTGCTCAGGACAGACCTGCCGGGCCCGCTCCACGGTCAGCACATCGGCCACCGTGTCCCCCAGGTAGGCCACCGGCGGTGCGGCCGCCCCCAGGCCGCTGCCGCCGCCCTCGGCCAGCAGCCGCTCCGCCAGCCGGAGAAAGCCGGTGGGGTCAGGCTTGTCGGGGGCATCCCCCATGGCGATTCGCGGCGGATCCAGCAACCCCAGCCGCTGCTCCAGTACATAGCGCACCGAAGGGGGCTCGGCGCCGCTCACGAAGCCCCAGGCGATGCCGGCCGCGTTGAGTTCGGTGAAGAAGGAAGGCTCCACCAGCAAGGGCTCGCTGCCGATGAAGCCGCGCCAGAGTGAAGGATCGCCGTCGGGGGCGCCACCGAAATAAAAGCCGCCAAACACCTCCACCAGCTCCGCCAGGGAGGGCAGGGGCAGGGGCGATGGCAGTGGCGATGGGGATGGCGGTGGCGGTGGCGGTGGCGAAAACGATGGCGACGTGGCCCCTGGCGTTGCCACGGTTCGTGCCGGGAAGAGCGTTCCAGCAGACCGCGCTGCGGACTCCAGTCCGGCCGATCGTGTCGATGCATCACCGGATTGGGCGGCGTCGGTGCCTATGCCGCGATGCCGCCGCAGCAGCTCGAGGGAGGCCTCCCAGTCGTTGTTCCAGCAGCCCTCCGCCTTGAGAGCGTCAATCACCGCCGGATCGGGGCGCCAGCCGCTGTAGTGGTGCACCGTTTCCACGATGGCGCGGCGGTAACTGCCGCCTACATCACGGATCACGCCATCGATATCGAACAGCAGAACGGCGCGGGGAATCAGGATGACCATCCGAATTGGCTGGTAAGCTAATTGTTTGCTTACGCGCCCCTTGAGCCCCGAGACGATGACAGCATCCGAGAGCGCCGTTGATGCGGCTGAACTGAGCGCTGCTGCCGGGGCCGAGCTGGGAGCTCCGGTGGCCACCACCGAAGGACGGCCGGTGATGCGTGGTGGCACCGCCGCCTTGGCCACCGCCACCATCGACGAAGACGGCGTTCCCTCCGGCTACACCCCCAAGGCGGATGAAGGCCGCTTCCTGCTCAAAATCCTCTGGCTGCCCGACAACGTGGCCCTGGCGGTGGATCAGATCGTGGGCGGCGGCCCCAGCCCCCTCACCGCCTATTTCTTCTGGCCCCGCGAGGATGCCTGGGAAACCCTCAAGGGCGAACTGGAAGGCAAGAGCTGGATCACCGACAACGAGCGGGTCGAGATCCTCAACAAGGCCACCGAAGTGATCAACTATTGGCAGGAAGAAGGCCGCGGCAAATCCCTCGAGGAAGCCAAGCTCAAGTTCCCCGACATCACCTTCTGCGGTACCGCCTGAGCCGCGGCTGATTCCGATCTCCTGGAGGCGGCCCCTATGGCCGCCTTTTTTGATGGTCAGCCGGCTCAGGGATTGGGGCTGCGCGGACGCACCACCATGCCGAAGGCGCTGGCCACCACCCGGGGAGGGTCGCTGTTGGTGTCGAGGGTGAAGGTGCGGGCCTCCTTCTGGAGGGAACCATCGGGGTAGAAGAAGCTCACCACCCCGTCGAGGGTGACGGAGCCGTCCGATCGGGAGGTGGGCTGGAGATCGGCCACCTCCACCCGGGTGAACTGACGGAAGAAGGCCGGGTCGAACTGGTTAGCAGCCTCGTCACTGAACAGAGCCCGGGCGGCGCTGAAATCCTGGCGGGAGAGGGCCTGGTACAGCGACTCGACCGTGTGCACGGCCCCCGCCGCGGCAGCCTGGCCTTCGGCCCCTTGCGCGGTGCTGCCGGGCCCCTCGGGCAGGACAGGCGCCGGTGGGGTCTCCACCGGGCCGGAGCGGGCGCTGGCAGCGGCCGCCGGATCGTTTCCCACCGCAACCGGTGGAGTGAGCCCGCCAGCGGCACCCGAGAGGCCCTCGATCTCCGGCGATGCCTGCGGCACAGTGCCATCGTTCCGCCCAAGCCCGATCGCCCCGCCCGCGCCACGGCTGGGCAGCGATGGAGTCGCGCCCTGGAGGACCGGATTGTTGCGTTCGGCCAGCCAAAACAGCACCCCTGCCAAAGCGAGCAGCAGCGCCCCCCCGAGGAAGCCGGCCAGGGCGATCGGCCAGGCCTTCAGCGCCGCTGGCCCGGCCCCTTCGCCGCGCGTTGGCGGCGGCACTGGAATCACTGAGACCGGCGTGGCTGGGGTCGGATCGGTGAGGGCACTCCGATCCGTTCGGCCGCTGGCAGGGAGACCCAGCAGACCCTCGACCACGGCCTCCATGCGCTCGCACAGGGGCGTGGCGAACACCTCCCGCAGCTCCTGCAGGAACCGAAGCCGGCTGCGGGGTTCGGAGAGGGGCGGGGTCCGGCCCAGCTCACTCAAGAAGGCGGGCGAGAGCAGCAGGTGGCGCAGGGGCGGCACCAGGGCCAGCTGCTCATGCTCGCAGAGGTCCCCCACCAACGCCTGCAGGCGGCGGGCCTCCAGAGGCAGGACCCGGGCCCGCTCCTGCAGCAGGATCTCCCGCAGCCGCACCCCAAGCTCGTGGTCGGACATCAAGGGGAAGGGCGGCTGGAGGTGGCACCCATGGCGGGGTGGATCGCTGGGGGAGTGGCAGGAAGCCAGAGGCTCCCCAGGGCCGACCGCAGGGCAGGACACAGCCCGAGGGACAACAGCTCATTCTGAAGCCCCATGAGACGGCCCGCGTCGCGATGGTGCTCCAGGAAGCTGGCCGCTATCAAGGCGCCGAGGGGATCGCGGGCGCTGTCGATCAGGAGGGTCTCCGGCCGGAGCGTGCCGCGGCGCAGCCCCTGCACCTGGCTGTGGCGGGTATGCAGGCTGGGAACCAGCAGAGCCGGGTCGCCGCAGAGGCGCCCCACCTCGCGGCGCAGCGGCTCGCGGCCGGCCGGCCCAAGCCCCAGCCCCGGCCGCGACGGTGAAGCGGCCGGGGCTGGGGCCGAAGCGAGCGGAAGCCGCTGCCCCAGGGCAAGGCCGATCAGCAGGGCCAAGCCGCCGCTGAGCAGTAGCGGGACCGCAGCGAGAGGGGGCTCCTGGAGAGGCGGCAGGGGATCCGGCGCCGCCGCCGCCCCGGCCTGCCAGCGCCCGATCGCCACACTCACATCATCGCCGCAGCCCTCGCCACTGATCCGATCGAGGCCCTCCGCCAGGAAGGCGTCGACCCCTACCCCCCCTTCGCCGGTATCGGACCCGCCGATGGCGGGATGGGCGGTATCGGGGTGCGGAGCACCTGGGTACGGGACACCAGGGTGGAGTGCACCGGGCTTCGGGGAATGGGAAACTACGGTGTCGCAGGCGGTGGCAGAGGGATCCGGCCCTGCAGCCAGCCACGCGGCCAGGGCCAGGAAATCGGCGTCGCTCGCACAGGATTTGCGGATGCCATCGGTGCAGAGCACCAGGGAAAACGGGAGCACCTGGTTATCCAGGGGCCACACCCAGGAACGAAACCAACCGCCCTGCGCCGCCCCCTCCTGGCAGAGACTGGCGGTGGCCTCCCCCGCCCCGGGGGCGGCCACCTCCTGACTGAGCAGTTCAGCCGCCCCCGCCGGATCCACCCGCACCAGATCCCAGTCGCCCAGACCGGCCAGGGCCCACCAGCGCGGCGTCAGCAACAGCAGCCCCAGGGTGGAGCCATAGGGAACCGGCGAGAAGGGGACGCCGCCTTCCCCCCCGCCGGGGCCCGCCAGCCAGTGCTGCCGCACCGCCGCCAGCCAGCGCTGTTGCAGGGCGATGGGGAGGTCCTCGGCCAGCCAGCGCCGCAGGGCCATCAGATCCACGCCCGCCGGCGGGGCCGTTCCGGCCGGCAGACGGGACAGAGCGGCCGCCACCACCTCGGCGGCGACCTCACAGGCCAGGGCACTGCCCACATCACTGTGGTGGTAGGCCTGGCCCCCATGACCATCCGCCACCGCCAGCATGGTGAGGGACAGGCCGCTCGGCAGGGTGAAGGCCCGCTGCAACGTGGCGTCCTGACACGGCTGGCCGCGCCTCCGATGGGCGGAGCCCCGGCGGGAGCACACCCCCGCAACCAGCCACTGGCTCAGCATGGCCGGCTCACCACTTGAGGGGGTCGGGTTCGTCGAGCGGGTCGAGCTCGGTGGGGGGGAGATCCGGCAGGGGAACGGCCTCCTGGCTGGCGGCGGCATCCGCCAGGCGACTGGCACTGCTGGAGGCGGCGCCCACCACCGCCGTGGAGGCCCACTGGATGTAGCGGGCCAGGGTGGTGGCATTGGCGGCCTGCAGCGGGCGCCGTGGCGAGCGGCCCGGCCCATGGCGGGGCATCTCCCCGCTGGCCCCGGGCACCTCCCCCGGAGGCAGGCCTCCGCCCGCGGATCCACGGGCAGGGTCCGAACCGATGAAGCGCTGCAGCACCTCGCCATCGGCGTCATGGCCCATGGCGATCGCCAGCCGCACGGCCCGCCGCGCCCAGGGCTCGGCCATCAGGGCGGCCAGCCCCGCCTCGAAGTCGTCGGTGGGCTGGCCATCGGAGATCAGCACCAGCACCGGCGGCAGGGCCCGCTGCTCCATCGGGGGGCTGCGCAGCTCAGCGGCCAGGAGCTCGAGCGCCTCCCCCATCGCCGTCACCCCCCCGGCCTGCAGGTCGACCCATTCCAGGTCCTCCACCGGGGTGGGGGTGGGGATGTGCCAGGCAGCCCGGTCGGCGAAGCGCACCGCCCGCACCAGCACGCGGGCTTCGGGATTGTCGCGGGCGACCGCTGCCATCCCGGGCAGAGACTGACGAATCGCCTGATTGAGCGACTCGATCTTGCCCTGGGCCTCCATCGAGCCGGAACAGTCGCAGAGGTAGATGAAGTGGAGCGGTCGACTCGCCAGCCGGACATTGGGGAAAGCCATCGGGGCGCAAGCTCAGGGTCTGGGGCGGGGAGAACGGGAACCGGCTCGGGGGTCCGACGGCGATTCGCGGAAGAATGGCGAGTTAAGGCAAGGAGGCAGCGGCGGAAAGCGAAAAACGAGGCGCGCTCCGGAAACCGGATGTTCGGGTCCGCTCTGGGCTTGTTGGGGCTGCACGAGTCGGCTCGGTGTCGGTGAATGGACCTGGTGAAACCTGGCGGGATCGGCCTGGCCCAGGCGCAGATCCGGATTCGCTCGGGGACCCTGGAGTCCTTCAAGGAGTCACGCTTGCGCCGACGATTCACCAGGCCGTTCGATCGTGACCTCCCCATTCGGTGTGGTAAGGGTCGAAGCCTGGGCGAGGCTAGCCGTTTCGCCGGGAGCTACGGCAATCGCCTGACCTTCCTGCAGCGTGAGGGTCCAGGGATGGGGAGAGAGATTCTCCAGACCCAGCAGATGGGGGCGGCGGGGGTGGGCCACCATCCGGGCCAGCGGATGGTCCAGGTCTTCGGCCAGCAGGAGATCGAAATGGTGGGGGTGGAGTTCGTTACCCGCGGCCACGGCCACCAGGCCCGCCGCGGTGCGCATCCGCATCGGCGGCGGTAGGGGGGCTCCGCAGGAGCGACACAGCCCGCTGAGCCGGACATCCAGCAGATTCTCCTCGGCGCAGTTCGGGCAGAGCCGCCGCTGGTCGAGGGTGGCGGCGAGCTGCTGGCACCACTGGCCGGTGAGGGTGCGGCTGCGGCGATCGCTCAACCCCGGGCCGAAGGTCCGCTCGAACTGTTGCTGGAGCGCCCGGGGGTAGAGGGGCCAGGTGAGCAGGGCCGCCGCGTGCTCGATCGGATCGGGGCGATTGCGGTCGTCGCGCGGGTCGAAAACAAAGAGTGGCTCCTCCGCATAGAGGCGGCGGCGGGCCGGGAGATCCAGGCAGGGAATCGCGCGCTCCAGGGCGCCCTTGAAGGGATCGTGGCGAGTGAGCAGGTGGAACAGCAGAACGGCCAGGGAGAAGAGATCCGAGCCGCCGTCGGGGCGCGAGCGGCCGAGGGCCACCTCCGGCGCCATGAAGCCCCAGGTGCCCACCACGGCCCCGCCACCGCGACCGCTCACCTCCACGTTGTCGTTATCGCCGATCAGAATCCGACCCCGGCCCGCGTCGAGGAAGACATTGCCGAGTGACACATCCTTGTAGCAGAGGCCCAGGCTGTGGAGGGCATGGAAGCCGCGGGCCAGGAAGAAGGCGCTGCGCAGCACGTTCTGAAGGCTGATCGTGAGCCGGCCGGCGGCGTGTTCCACGGCCCCCTGGAAGCCGGCCGGCCGCAGGGGCATCAGGTAGCCGAAACCCGAGGCCGCACTGCCGAGCGTGGCGGCCTCGGGTCCGGTGGGGCGCAACAGGGCCAGGGGCCAGAGAAAATCGCCGTTTGGGGAACCCCGGCGGATGCTTTCGGCCAGCCGTTCCGCCAGGCCCGGATCGCGCCGCAGAAAGGTGGGGAAATACCACTTGAGGGCCAGGGCCTCCTCGCCGACCGCCACCTCGAACACCTGACCCTGGCTGCCACCCCCCAGCCCCCGCAAAATCCGCACCGGGGCATCGATCCCGCTGAAGCGGTGGCTGCAGGCAAGGGGCAGGATCCAGGCCATGGGAAGGATCAGGCCTCCGGGTCCTGGCCGAGGGCCCGGCGCACCCCCTTGCGGTGGGCCAGGGCGGCGGGTCGATCGGCGAAGCGATGGCGATGGGCCCGGCCGTCCCGCAGGGTGATCAGAAGGATGTGCTCCTGCCGGCGGCCTAGCAGCAGCGCCAGGGCCAGCGCCGCCGCTTGCCAGGGCCAGAAGATCAAGGGGAAGGGCAGCAGCAGCAGCCCCCCCAGACAGGCCAGCACCCACCAGCTGAACACCTGGGGATGCAGGGCTTCGCTGCACACCTCCACGGCGCGGATCTGATCGAGGCGAAGGGCCCTGCCGGCCACCGTGATGGTGCCGTCCAGCGCCGCCGGGCTGACGGGTTGCGGCGCGGCAGGGGGAACTGGCCGGAGCCTCGCCGGGACCGTCTCCCTCGAAGGGCTCACCCCTGCGGCAGCAGGCGGAGCCGCCGAGCCTGGACCGGGAACAGGGGCAGGCGGGGCGCCAGCCCGGGCGACGACTGGCCGGGACGGGCTGGCGGGTGCCCCATCCGACGCTGGAAAGGGGGCTAACACGAGAGGGGGGAATGCGTCTCCCGGGGGCGCAGCGAGCTCCGCCAGCAGGAATTGCAGCCAGGGCCCCCTGCGGCCCAGCCGAATCCGGTCGCCAGGGGCCAGGAGCCGGCAACCACTCAGCCGTTCCCCCTCCACGTAGGTGCCGTTGCTGCTCCCCAGATCGCACACCAGCCACTGACCGGCGGCGCCGGGGCGCAGCTCGGCGTGGTGGCGCGAGAGGCCGGGTTCCTGGGCCAGGCAGAGCTGATTGGCGGCATCGCGGCCGATCGTGAGGGGGATCGACCGATCCAGGGGCACGGCGGCGGCCGAGCGATCCAGCCACACCAGGCGGGCAACGGCATCCATCAGGGACCCTCCCGCCAGCGCTGGACCCGCCCCGGCCGCGACAGGGCCAGGCCCGCCAGCAGCAGGGCCACCAACACCATCAACAGCAGAACGAAGCCCGGTATCGCCCCGAGCGGTGTGGTCACAAAGGCCGCCCTGAGGGCATAAAGCCCGATCGTGAGGGCGATCCAGATCCGGAATGGGGCCCAGGGATCCCGCCGACGCTGCACCGAGAGGGTTCAATCCGCCCGATTAGCCTATGGGGCCCGGGCCTTGCCCGCCTCGCCGCGATGGCCACCTCACCCCCGTCCCCGGCTCCGGGAGCGGCCCCCGTTCCCAGTCCGGGCCCTACGGGCCCAGCCCCCTCCCCCCAGCCGGGTCCGGCAGGCTCGCTGCGGCCTGGTGAAGACCAAGGGCTGGCGAGGCCGACCCAGAAGCCAGGGGGCGAACCGCCAGGACACCCCCACCCCTCCTCCGGTGCCAGCCGATCCATGCCGTCCACCGGTGCCGATGGCGTGGTGAATCGCGATCGCGTTCGCGCCACCGATGGCGATCCAGATGGCGACCCATCGGCTGGCCGCTCCCCGGCTCCTCCATCCAGAAGTCGTTCCCGTACAGCGGGCCTCCCGGGGCCGGGCAGGCCGGGGCCGCGCCTCCTGGTGGAGCTGGAACCCTGGCGGGAGCTCGGCCGGGCCCTGCTGCAGCCGGCCCCCTGGCGCGAGCGCCACCGGGCTTTGGAGCGGGCCTGGCAGCAGCTCAGCCACCACCAGGCCCAGCTGGAACTTTGGGAGGGTAAGCGCTGCACCGGCCGCCTGCCCCTGACAGAAGAGCGGGTGCGGATCGGCCGGGATCCAGACTGCGAGCTCCCCTGCCAGGCAACCGGGATCAGCCGGGTGCACGCCTTCGTGGAACGGGAGCGGCGCGGCGACCGCGACCACCGCCTCGAGGACTTCAACTCCGCCAATGGGATCTTCTGGCGCGACCAGCGGATCCGCTCGATCGGCCTGCGCCACGGCGACCGAATCCAGCTGGGCTCTCCCCTGAAGGGAGCCGCCCCCACCCTGCGCTACCGGCACCCCCCCAGCCCCCTGGAGCGGCTGCTGCGGGCCGCCGGCCTGGCCTCCCTGGTGGGTTCCGCTGTTCTGGTGGCGGCCCTGCTCGGGGCCAGCACGATTGCGGGCGGCTCCCGGATCCGTCTCTACGGCGGCCCCCTCAAGATCCTCTCGGCCGATTTCCGCCGCATCGATGCCCGCGAGGGTGCGGCCACGGCCCTGCCCCGCCTCGCCGACTACCCCAGCCACCTACGCCTGGCGCTGATGGCCTCGGAGGATGCCCGCTTCGGCTGGAACAGCGGCCTTGATCTGTTCGGCACCCTGCGCTCCCTGGTGAAGGGCACGGGCGGCGGCAGCGGCCTCACCCAGCAGGTAGCCCGCCTCTACGACCCGGCCGTGGGAAACGATGTGAGCCTGGGCCGCAAGCTGCGCGAACTCTGGGTGGCCTGGCAGCTGGAGACCGGCTACAGCAAGGGCCGCATCCTGAAGATGTACCTCGACCGCGCCCCCCTGGGCCTGGGCACCGAGGGCTTCGAGCAGGCGGCCCAGCTCTATTTCCGCAAATCGGCCCGCGAGCTCGACCTGGCCGAATCCGCCTTCCTGGTGGGTCTGTTGCCCAGCCCCAATGGCTACAGCCCCTGCTTCGCCCCACTGGCGTCCGATGCCCCGGTGGACAGCTGGGCGCCCCTGCAGCGCCGCAACCTGGTGCTGGGGCGCATGCATGAGGAGGGCTTCATCGACCAGGACAGCCTGCGCAACGCCCTGCGCCGGCCCCTGAACATCGATCCCTCCGCCTGCCGCGAATCCAGCCGCGAGAGCTACCCCTACTTCAGCGACTACGTGCGCGGCGAACTGGAGGGTCGCCGCTTCGGCCTCAACCTCGACCCCCAGCGGGGCGGCGGCAACTACGCGGTGGTGAGCACGGTGGATCCCCGCCTCCAGAAGCTGGCGCAGCGGGAGGTGGGCCGATTCCTGGAGAAGGAGGCCCGCCCGATGGGCCTCAACCAGGCCGCCCTGATCAGCCTCGATGTACGCAACGGCGAGATCCTTGCCTATGTGGGCGGCGGCGACTACCGCAAGAGCAGCTTCGACCGGGTCCAGGCCCTGCGTCAGCCCGGCTCCACCTTCAAGCTGTTCACCTTCCTGACAGCATTCGGCCAGGACATCGAACCCGGTGAGCGGTTCAGCTGTGCGCCGCTGGGTGGCGTAGCAGGCTGCAGCCACGGTGCCGGCCACAGCGATGGCAGCACCAGCCTGGCAGCGGGGTTCGCGAAATCGGAAAACGTGGTGGCGCTGCGGCTGGCGGATCGGGTGGGTCTGGAGCGGGTGATCGCCCAGGCGCGGCGGCTCGGCATCAGCACACCCCTCCATGCCGACCACAACATGGTGCTGGGCGGTGATGCCACCTATCTCTACGAGATGGCAAGGGCCTATGCCGTGGTAGCCAACGGCGGCCGATCCGTGCCGATGCATGGCGTGCAGCGCATCATCGACTTGGGCCTCTGCCCCGATTACACCAACCCAGCGGCCTGCCCGAAGGGGTCGATCACCGACCCGGTGGGGGAGGAGGCACGCCAACTGATCGATCCCGCCGTGGCAGCCCGCATGGACCGACTGCTGCGGGATGTGGTGAGCGAGGGAACCGGCCGGGCCGCCGGCATGGTCGCCGATGCCCGCGGCAAGACCGGCACCACCAACGACGGGGTCGATGTGCTGTTCATCGGGTACTCCCCCGCCAGCGGCATCCTGACCGGCGTGTGGATGGGCAACGACGACAACCGACCCGCCGAGGCCGCCAGCAGCGTGTTGGCCGCCAAGCTGTGGGGCCGCTTCATGCAGGCGGCCCAGGGCCAAGCGAGAGCCGCCTGAGCAGGCCGGCTCAGCCAGGCCGGTGCCGCAACCATCCATGCAGCAGCACCGATCCCCAGCTCAGCAGCGACCAGCCCAGACCCAGCATCAGCCCCCACCACCAGGTCGAGGCCAGCAGCCGCTGGCTGGGCCTGCCGGGATCGTCGGGGTGAGGACGGGGCAGAATCCAGGCGAGCTGCAGGCTGCCAACCACCACAAGCAACACCCATGCAGGAACAGTGATCTCACCGAGCGCAAAGCCAATGACCCGCCAGCGCAGCAGGCTCAGCCCCGCCGCCAGACCCACCAAGGCGCCCACGGCACCGGAGGCGCCGCCCCAGTGTTGATGGCGCAGGCCCAGGCGGCGGGCTGTGAGAGCAGCCAGGGCCAGGCAGCCCAGGGTGGTGAGCGCGTAACGCAGCACCACCTGATCGAGCGCCAGGGGAGTAGGCCCAAGAATCAGGAGCAGCAGCAGCACGTTCACCAGGGCTTCACCATGGCGGCGGTGGAACCAGGGCGCACTCACCCACCGCCAGGCCAGCCGGGGTTGGCCGCTCTCCTCCTGGTCCAGCAGCGCTGTCCGGCGCAGGAAGCGCAGGGGACCCGGCAGGGTGGCGATCTGAAGCAGAGCGAGCGTCGTAGCGAGCACCAGGCCCGCGCTCCATTGCCGGGGGGCCAGCAACTGCCGGTCGAGCACACCGGCCAGCCAGGCGAGCACCAGGGCCATGGCGGCCGCCAGAGCCAGACCGGGTCCGAGCGGGATGAGATCGCGCCGCAACTGCCGCAGGTTCAGCACGGGCGCAGGTGAGACGACGGCTGCCCGTTGATCGACCGCGCCCGGTTGCAGGCCCTGCGTAGCAGAAGGGAGCTCCGCCCCAGATGCGACGGCCGGCGGATGCAGCGCTCCTCCAGGCCCCCGTTCCTGGGCCAGCTGGGCCGAGGAAGCAACCCGACCGGCCGCGGCGGTCCCGGACCCCCCAGCGGAGCGGGGGCTAACCGCCGCCCCGGAACCGCCGCTGTTACTCCCGTCAGGGGCGTAGGGCACCAGCTCCCCAACCCCCAGCCCAACCTCCAGCAGATCCACCAGCTCGGCCAGCACCGCGGGCGCATAGGTGCTCTGGAGCTCAACCACCAAGGCAGCCAGGGCCGCCCTTCGCGCCGTGCCGCTGCCGGCCAGCGCCTGCCGCAACAGCGGCCGTCGGGCCAGATCCCGCACGGGGCCCGCCAGGGATTGCTCGGCACCGAGCACATCCACCAGGCGATTGCCAAGGGCCACGCCGTTGTCGAGGCCAGGGCTACCGGCCTCCAGCCAGCCGGCCAGTGCCAAACCCAGGGTCCGCCCGCTGCCCATCAACCCTTCCGTGTGGGGCGAGCTTAAGCAGGCCTCGCGCACAGGCCCTCAGGCAGCCGGATGCCAATGCCGACCAGGGCATCCAGCCGCTGCTTCAGCCGGTCTGGCCTGGGTCGGCGTTGCCGACCCCAGCACCGGCGGCGACCGCATCCCGCTCGAACTGCGCCGCCGCCTCGACCGTGGGAGCGGCTGCAAAGAGAGCCGCAGCCACCGGGGGGGCCAAGGTGAAGCAGCCCACCCCGGCAGCGGCTAGCCGGGTCAGGTCCGTGGGATCACGCAGGCTGGCCACCAGCAGCCGGGTGGTGGCGCCGACCCCGTCGAGGGCCTGCTGCATCGCGATCAGATCGGCATGGCCATCACGACCAAGGTCGCCGATGCGGCCCAGATAGGGGGCGATGTAGCGGGCCCCGAGGGCCGCTGCCACCAGCACCTGGGGCACCGCGTAGCAGGCGGTGAAGGTCACCGGCACGTCGGCATGGATAAGCCGGCGGGCGGCTTCGGCACCGGCGCGGGTGATCGGCAGCTTTACCAGCACCCGTCCCGGTGCAAGCGCCGCAAGGCCTGCCCCGCAAGCCGCCAGGGCTTCGGCATCACCGCCCCAGGCCTGCAGATGGATCTCCTGCATGCCCCGATCCAACACTTCGCGGGTGAGGCGCTCCAGTTCATCGAGACGGCAGGGCCGGGCCGCCCGGAGCAACAGGGTAGGATTGGTGGTCACGCCATGAAACAGACCGCTGGGCAGCCATTCGGCCCAGGCGGCCGGATCAGCCGAATCGAGCAGCAGACGTAGATGCATGACACGAAGCCGGG
>Ga0315905_10001695_pt1 | contig 23546 bp, 20 predicted proteins | sample LakEriMetagenome_5_FD_203522 | JGI IMG/M metagenome (GOLD analysis project Ga0315905, IMG submission 203522) | Freshwater fungal communities from buoy surface, Lake Erie, Ohio, United States - Buoy 4 MA121 | ecosystem: Environmental > Aquatic > Freshwater > Lake | place: USA: Lake Erie, Ohio...
ACCGATGGCTGGCAAAATGCCCTGAGGCAGGTTGATATTTTTCAAAGCGAAGAGGCCAAGTTGTTTTACCTGAAAGGATGGGCGGAGAATGTTAAGCTAACAGATGTAAATGATATCTGCATTCAACAAGCCTTGCCCATGATTGAGAGTGACAATACGAGTATCGAGAACTTATTGCAGAATTATGCTGTGAATCTAGTAATGATGGTTAATCCTTCACGCGAGCTCACTGACCGCCTCAACCGCACCCTCAACATCCAATGGGCTCTCGACATAAAAAACTCCTTCCGTGCCAATTAATCAAAAACACACCGACCCCACCTACCTGCGCACCATCGTTGATGGGCTAAGCTCGGGTGCTTTGCAGAAGGACAATCCATCTTCCTTACCTCTGGGCTTGGTGGGTGTTTACGAGGAAGCTATACCTCTGGCAAGCCAGGTTACCGAACGCAAGAAGTTTCTGGAGTTTTTCGGTGTTTGGGCTTTGTTGAAGAAGGAGGTGAGTGCCGAGTTTGTGGTTTCGTTGTTGGATGGCTGGTCTGAGGAGGAAGTAATTGCCTTCATTGGTCTTTACAGCAAATGGTTTAACAGCCCAGTGAGTGGGTTGTACGCACTGTATCATGAGCGGTTTCGAACGTTCGTGTTGCAGAAGATATCGGGCTCACAGTTGCGCGATATTAATAACCGACTGATCATGGCTTGTAATGATGCTCTTACTCGCCGATTGAATGATGAATGGGAACGCTATGCACTGGAATACCTGAGCGCGCATCTCTTGCAGCCTTCTTTGGATAATAAAGAGCGAGGCAGTGAAATGAAGGCGCTTGCATACAAAACAGACCATTGGAACCGACAGATAGAAGTAAGTAAGGACTTCGACTGGAGCAAGCGCTTGCTCAACGACATGATGCTTTGGGCTTCGAAATACGATGATGACCAAGTCATTGAATGCGCTCTCAATAAAGTCGATCTGCACCACATGGAACAAAACGACGCCCCGCGCATAATTCGGCTTGTCGCTGAGAATGATATGGAAACTGCATTGCAGCGTATTAGTGCTTTTGGGGGAAATGATAAAGAAGGGCTTCAGCTTAAGTTTGTTTTGAGTATGCTTTGCCTAATGGAATTGACTTTACTCGATAGTAAGTCCCAATTCTGGCGAAAGGAAGCGATTGAAAGCGTGTTGAAATTTGTGGATGAAAATATATATGTGGACAATTCAGCGATTGATTGGAGTTATTTTTTTCCTGATTTCATAGTTTTTAGAATTGCTACAGAGTTGTCAAAACTGGGTTTTGTTGATATTAGTTTTTATCCAGAGAGTAAGAAGTTGGTAGATTTTTTACCTGAATTATTAATAAGAGAACAGTTCAATCTGTCTTTAGAATTGGTAAGTGAAGAAGCAGATGCATTTGAAAAATGTCATGCATTGATCGAAATATCTAAAGAATTTGAAAAAAAAGAAAGGAATTTTGAGGCAATTAAATGTATGGACCTTGCTTTAAAAAGTGCCGATGATATTTTGAATGATCTCCAAAGATTAAGTGTTTTACTCGACATATCAGCCGAATTCTACAAAAAGGGGAATTATGAACTTGCAAAATCACTTATTTATGATGTTCTGCAATATGCTCGTGTCAAGATTGAAGGAACAAGTTTAGATAATTTGTTGGTGAGAGTTTCGTCAGGGTTAACTCAGCAAAGTTTTATGGCGGATGCTCTGGAATGTTCGCAAGAAATAAGGTCTGAAGACGAGAAAAATAGGGCTATTGCTGTAATTTCAATCGGATATGTCAAAAACAATTTGATTTCCGAGGCAATAAAAACGGCGAATAGAATCACTGATACCGGAAAAAAAAATACTGCTTTATTGGATATATATGCTGAAATGGTCAAGCAAGGAAGGTCAATTGAAGCAATCGGATATGTAAATCAAATTACCAATGAAGGATTTAAGAATCGGTGTTTAGAAGCAATTGCAAAGGAGTATTCTAATCATGGCTTATTGGAGGAGGCTTTAGAATGTGTTCGAAGTATTGATGATGAATATGATAAAATTGATGTGCATTTATGCATTTATTTGAATTTCGCTAGGTTAGGCAGGATAGAGGACTCTCTTTCATTTATAGAGGGATTGGAGGATGAGTTTTCCAAGGATATCGCTTTAAAGGAGGTGTTTTTAGATAGTGTAAAACAGGATAAGATAGAAGTGGTTATTAACTTTGTATGCAGTATTTCAGACGAGGATGTTATGATGGGATATCTCGGAGAGATTTCCAGCATTTTGGCTAGACATGCCAGGATAGACGAGTCTATCAAATGTGTCGACCTCATCACCAATGAGTATTATAAATGTGAGCCAGTAAATGAAATTGTAAAGGGTTTAGTTCAGTTGGGTAGAACAGAAGAGGCCATGGATTGTGCAAACACTTTGCAGGACGAATACAATCGAAGTATGGCGTATATTGAAATTGTTGCAGAATTGGCCAAACAAGATAGAGTTATTCACTCTATCGAATTTTCTGATGTAATTTCATTGAATTGGGCGTACAGTCTAGCTATTGGTAAAATCTCATTAGAACTTGCTTATCATGGAAAGGTCATAGAATCAGCCGATCTGCTTCAAAAGTCACTCGTCAAATACAATCTAAATAATCTAGAAATTAGTAAAAATAATTATTTGGCAAGAATATCTATGGAGCTTGCAGGGCAAGAAAGAGCAAGAGAGTCCATAGATTGTGCTTTGTCGATATTAGATGATGACGCTCAGGGAAGTGCTATAGAGGGTGTCTCGATTGAATTGATTAGAAGGGGTGAGATTGATTTTGCTGTTCAGTGCGCTCTCGGGTTGGACCAGAAATTTTGGAAGTCTCTAATTTTTAAAAGTATTTCTCGAGAGTTTTTTTCAAGGGGAGATATGGAAAGGTCAGCATGGGCAAGCACACAAGCTTACGAAGTTGCATGTGAAGATGGAGGTGCAGATGTACTATCGGTTTATCTTTTAGTTGGTTTATGTGATGAATTAATGTATCAGGGCAATGTAACCAAGGCTATTATATATGCAGAAGCTATAAAGTCGTTGCCTGACTATTGTGGTACCTTGGCGAGAATTTCAACGGATTATTATAATAGAGATTTACAAGGTGAGGCTGATGATTTAATTGCGAAATCAATAGAAAAAGCATTAAACACAATAGATGATTCTGCGAGAGAATCAGCTATAGTCGAAGTCGTAGGTGAATTGATTCAACAAGCCAAAAAAGAGAAGGTTTATGAATGTGTTGAGCTTATTGGTACTAAGAAAGGAAATAAAGATAGAGCCGTAAATAAAATAGTTCTGGCTCTCTTGAAGAAAGGAGAAATTGCTGAAGCGTTGGAATTAGTAAACTCCATGCATGATGGATTCTGGAAAAATACTGCGATCAAGGATATCGCATGGGAGCTTGCTAAACAGGATAAAATTGATGAAAGTCTTGAGGTTGCTAATAGTTTGACGGATAATTACTGGAGGGATCCAGCACTGATTTCGATAACTCGCGTATTAGCCCGAAAAGGTAATTGGTCTCTTGCCGAAAAAGTTTCGAAAAAAGTTTTTGAGGCTTCTAAACGCCATGAGGGTTGGATCGAATTTGCGAAAAGTGCTGTTGTTGAGTTTGGATGGGAACAATCTTTTGTTCTGTTCCATGACATAGAGGATAAGCAGGTTAGGGAATCTATTTTGAATGGCTTTGCGAGTTCACACACAGTAATGGGGGTTGATCAAGAATTTTTCATTAACGTCAGGTCGTTTTTCATGGATGATATTGATTCATTAAAAAAGCTGCTCTTGAGGCACGCACTCAATCATTTGTTTTTTCAGGATTCTTCGCTTGAAAGGATGGAAAGGTTTCATCGAACTTTGAATTTGCAATGGGCTTATGATGTCAAGAATAATATGAAATATAGTAATTAAATGAAATCAAAGAAGCAAATTCTCCTTTTAGGACAATCTGCTGAACGGCTTCAGGAATCGCCTCAATTTCGTGGATTAGCTGTAATAACACTAGCTATGGCGTTGGAAAAACAAGTTAAGAATGTCGTTATTTTCAACTACCGTAAGTCTGGTTTATCGGCATCTTTTGTTCGAATGCACTTAATTGATGGTGTGGCCTATTCGGGGTTATTGAGCGAATTGGATTGGGCTGGTCGGTTTATTGGAAATAAAAAAATCAAGCAAGTTTGGAAGGAGTCCAAACCGCCTGTAAAGGATTTGTTTGGGGTTATGAAAACTAGAAATCGACTTATTCATTCAAATGGAGGAGTATCTGCGGAGGTAATCAATGCAAGTGTTTCGGAGTTGTTGGCAGTCATTGAAAAATTGGCAGAGATATTCGAAGAGAATTTTGGATATACCGGTTTGGATCCACTTCCAACAAATATCAAAGCGCAAGATTTGAATGTAAACACCAAGCTTTTTCATAAATCTGTTTCTGCAAGATTTGGAAAGAAGTAATAATGAATTACTCCACCGACCCCACCTACCTCCGCACCATCGTTGATGGGCTAAGCTCCGGCGCATTGCAGAAGGACAATCCATCTTCCTTACCTCAAGGCTTAGTAGGTGTTTACGAGGAGGCTATACCGCCGGCAAGCCAGGTTAGCGAACGCAAGAAGTTTCTAGAGTTTTTCGGTGTATGGGCTTTGTTGCAGAAGGAGGTGAGTGCCGAGTTTGTGGTTTCGTTGTTGGATGGTTGGTCGGAGGAGCAGGTGCTTGCCTTCATTGGTCGTTACAGCAAATGGTTTAACAGCCCGGTGAGTGGGGTGTACACGCTCTATCATGAGAGGTTTCGAACGTTTGTGTTGCAGAAGATATCGGGCTCACAGCTGCGCGATATCAATAACCGACTGATCATGGCTTGTAATGATGCTCTTACTCGCCGCTTGAATGATGAATGGGAACGCTATGCACTGGAATACCTGAGCGCGCATCTCTTGCAGCCTTCTCTGGATAATAAGGAGCGAGGCAGTGAACTGAAGGCCCTTGCCTACAGTACAAAGCATTGGAACCGACAGATAGAAGTGAGTAAGCGCTTCGATTGGAGCAAGCGATTGCTGAATGACATGATGCTCTGGGCTTCGAAATACGATGATGACCAAGTCATTGAATGCGCTCTCAATAAAGTCGATCTGCACCACATGGAACAAAACGATGCTCCTCGCATCGTTGAGTTGGTTGCGCAGAATGATATTGAAACGGCTTTGCAACGCATAGAGTCGTTCGGCGGGAATGATAAAGAGGGCCTTCAGCGGAAGTTCATTCTGTATATGCTTTGCTTGATGGAGTTGACGCTGTTGGAAAGTAAGGCACAGCCTTGGAGGAAGAGTGCTATAGAGAAGTTGCTGAAGCATTTGGATGAAGGTAAATATCGTCAATCAACTTGTTGGTCATTTTACTTCCCGCCGGAGGTAATGTTCGATATGGCACAAGAATGGATGACTCTGGGAGTAGATTATACCAAAGTATACTCGATTCGAACCCAATGGGATTGGGAAGTTACTGTTTTTCAATCCGCTTGCCAATCGGAAAACGCCAATCTGATAAAGGAGCTATTTCACATAATTTACGCAGGTACACGAGAGAATGACCGTGATTGGGTATATGGTTGTGCTGCCGCTAATTTCGGAGTTAATTGGGTAATTAAGGCATTGCAAAGTGACTTCTTCCATGATTCCGTATTGATAAAATACTTCGTAGCAAACGGTTTAATGGTCGAATTGGAAAGTCATCTAAATGGCATCTCGGATAATGAACGCTTATTGTCAGCTTGTTTGCTTGTTTCCGAGTTACTTTTATTAAAGGGTGATGGTAATATTGACCATTATTTGTTTGAAACTGGAGAACTTTTAGATTATTATTTAGATTCAGACGAGGCGTTATATTATAATTCTTTAGATGAATTATTATTCCGTTATATTCTAGTTCTTATCATTGCTGAAGATAGCTTTTCAAAGAGCATGGCTTATGAGTATTTCGAATTGTATCTTGAACAAGGAGAGTCAAGGGAGTATTCAACTAATCGAAGCAAATTGTATTTTCTTTTGTCTACGGTCGTAATCATGGTCAAGTTAGGGATAAATCAGGAACGTATTGAAGCTCAGATTAGAAGAATACCAAAGAATTCTGAAACAAGAAATTCTGCGACAACATTGCTTATGTATTATAGCGATTGGTACAATGAATCGAAATCGAACAATAATTTAAGCGATGGCAGTTTGGATCGCATGGATTTCTCGGACATGATTCAATTACTTGCTTCTGTTGTTCATATGCGTCATCATGAAGATTTAGTGATGGAAAGGTACTCATGCTCATTATCAAATACTCGACCGGAACCCCGAGCCTTACAAATAGATCTATTGCAGGCATTAGAATACAAGGGTATTTCTGGTGATGAAGAGTTTCCGATACTATCTAGCATTGGAAATGAATTTGAGGCATTATGTAAAGCCAAATACAGTGTAAAATCATCAGTAGACGGAGATGAGAGTCAGGCTTTAATAGTTTGGGATGTCGTGAGTGAAATTCCGGAGGAACGAGAGAATTTTGAAGGTTTCCGAGAATTATACGCAGAGGAAGCGTCATGCATTGATTGGGAAATGCAATGGAATGTGCTCAAGAGCATTCGAAGCAGTGAGGCGAGGGTAGTTTTTCTTGAAAGTCTTAACAAAAAGTGTAATAACAATGATTTGTTGGGTTTTGCTCATATCCACATGCGTTATTACAAATCAACAAAGGGGCCTTTGTTGAGGAAACATCTGTTTGGGAGGTTGTTAGATATAATATCCAGTCGAGCTTTGATTGAATTGTTTGCCTTAGATCGAAGCAAATGGAGGGCATTTTTAGAACTGATTGCTTTTCTCTTCAAGGAAAATGCTGTGGTTAATAAAGATTCGTTTTCAGATTATGAAATGGCGTTTTTTCAATTACGAGACATTTCTGCCGATGCTATTGAGATGAATGTAATAGAGAATCGTAATGTTTCGTTAGATCTCATTGGGATACTTCGTAGCGCATTATTGCATATTTTCGATGAGGGCGAATATTCCAATCAAATCACTTTTTTGCCAGTTGATTTGTCTGTTCTATGTCAAGGATGCAAGAAGTTTTTATCAGCGCTAATTGTTAAACTAGCTGAGAGCTATGACTATTACAATTTTTCTTTGATAGAGGATTTGGAAGATAGTGATGTATACAGATATTATTACGCTGCTGCGCTTGTCGAATTAAAGAATGACCGTATGAGTTATTTTGAGCGAAATCTCGAACTCAGTTATAATCAGATTGACGAGACAATGAGGTTTACATTGAATCGGGAATTGGCAAGAGATCTTAACTCGTTTATATATGCCATGTTTCAGAATAGTACTGATGAGGAAATAGTTCGCAGGTTCAATTTTCCCTTTATGGATTCTGATATAAGAAATCTGTTCAGAGGATTAATTATAAAGCACACAGGGTTTTCAATAAAGTTCGATATTCTGTTGAATTACTCCAAATGGCAAGAAATAAGTCCTGGAGATTTAGAACAATCTTTATTGTTTTACTATACTGGAAGGTTGATGCACGAAAGAGATGAGGATATATTGTCAGAATGTGGTAATACCCTCAACATCCAATGGGCTCTCGACATCAAAAACTCCTTCAGTGCCAATTAATCAAAAACACACCGACCCCACCTACCTCCGCACCATTGTCGATGGGCTAAACTCCAGCGCATTGCAGAAGGACAACCCATCCTCGTTACCTCTAGGCTTGGTGGGTGTTTACGAGGAGGCTATTCCTCCGGCAAGCCAGGTTACCGAACGAAAGAAGTTTCTGGATTTTTTCGGTGTGTGGGCTTTGATGAAGAAGGAGGTGAGTGCTGAGTTTGTGGCTTCGATGCTAGATGGTTGGAAGGAAGCGGATGTGCTTGCCTTCATTGTACGCCACAGCAAATGGTTTAACAGCCCGGTGAGTGGGTTGTACACGCTCTATCACGAGCGGTTTCGAACGTTCGTGTTGCAGAAGATTGCGGAGGGTGAAATCTTGAGCGTTAACGACCGAATAATAAAGCTGTGCAAGGAGAAATTAATCCTTAAGCAAGGCGACGAATATGAGCGCTATGCGCTGGAGCATCTCAGCAGCCATATGTTACTTGTAGCCATGCATTCGAAGGAGGCCGGCGAGGAATTAAAGAAGCTAGCATACGACTCTACCCTTTGGAATAGGCAGATTAAGGTGAGCAATCGATTTGACTGGAGCAAAAAGATGCTTGACGAAATATTTCTATGGGCATTGAAATACGATGAAAGTCAGATTCTGGAATGTTCACTGTGCAAAGTTGATTTGCATTACATCGAACAGAACGACGCCCCGCAAATAATAGCCATGGTCGTCCATGGTGAAATTGAAAATGCTTTGGCAAGAATCGAAAGTTTTGGCGGAACCGACAAGGATGGTATTGAGCGCAAGTTCATCCTCTATATGCTCTGCTTGCTGGAGCTAACCTTGCTCGAAGGCAAAACCAAGACATTCCGCAAATCGGCCATTGAACGATTGCTTAACCATTTGGATGAGCATATCCCCAAAGATCATAGCGTTTTGAAGTGGAATGAATTTTTTCCTTCCTACCTCATGTTTCAAATGGCATGCGAGTGGGCTGCGTTAGAGTTGGAATACCGGGTGGTTTTTTCGTACACCGACGATTGGGAAAAAAACTGGATTTCAGAAATGGCACCCTATACTGATTTGCAGTTTGGGGTTTTATTGGAGTGCGCCCGAGGCATAAGTAAAGAAAGCAAAAAGAGTAGCGTCTTGAAGGACATAGCCGCAGAACAGTGCAAACAGGGTCAGGTGGAGGAATCGCTGGCCATCGCCAGAGGCATCAGTGATGGACGTGATAAGAGTAGCGCCTTGAAGGACATTGCCGTAGAACTGAGCAAACAGGGTCAGTTGGAGGAATCGCTGGCCATCGCCCGAGGCATCAGTGATGAAGGTGATAAGAGTAGCGCCTTCAATGCCATAGCCGTAGAACTGAGCCGACAGGGGCAGTCTAAGGAATCGGCATCGGTGCTGCAGGAATCGCTAGCCATCGCCCGAGGCATCAGTGATGAAGGTGATAAGAGTAGCGCCTTGAATGCCGTCGCCGCAGAACTGAGCAAGCAGGATCAGGTGAAGGAATCGGATTCTTTGATACAGGAATCGCTAGCTATCGCCCGTGGAATCAGTGATGAAAATTCGAAGATTAGCGCCTTGAATGACATCGCCATGATATTGTTCAATCAGGGTCAGATAATGGAATCATCAAAGGTTCTGTTAGAATCCCTAGTCATCGCCCGAGGTATAAGTGACGACATGGAAAAGAGTAGCGCCTTGGAAGCCACCACGAAAGAACTATTCAAACTTGGTCAGGTGGAGGAGCGGTCATCAGTGATTTTTGAATTGCTAGCAATCACTCAAGGTATGACAGATGACTTTTGGAAGAGTAGCACCTTTAAGTCAATTGCAGTTGGACTGTCAAAATGGGGTAAGGTGGAGGAATCGCTCGCCATCACCCGGGGTATGAGTGATTATTATTGGAAGAGTAGCGCCCATAAGGCAATTGCCGTTGAACTTTCTAAACAAGGTCTTGAGAAGGAGTCTCTCTCCATCGCGAGGCTCATAGTTGATGAAGGCGACCTTAATAGCGCTCTTGCAGAAATAGCAGTGGAATTGTTCCAACGGGGCAAGGTGGAGGAATCGCTCTCCATTGCCCAAGGTATCAGTTCTAACTATTCGAAGAATACCGCACTAAGGGGAATTGCAGCAGAACTATCTAAACAAAGTAAGGCGGATGAATCGGCCTCGTTGATGCAGGAATCACTCGCCTTTGCCAGTGACTGGAATTCTGAAGGCATTAGGAGTGGCGCCTTAAGGGAAATCGCAGTGGAAATGAGCAAACTGGATCAGGTGGAGAAATCACTCGCCATCACCCAAGGTATTCGTGATGAATGGGAAAAGTGTGAAGCCTTAAAGGAAATCGTCGCGGAACTATCCAAACGTGATAAAATGGAGGAAGCGCTCTCAATCACCGGAGTAATCAGTGAAGATACTAGTAAGAATGGCGCTTTGAATCACATCGCATTGAAACTATGTAAGCAGGGTGAGGTGGAGGGATCTCTTGCCATAGCCAGTAGCATCACGGATGAATTTCAGAAGAATAGCACTCTTGCGGACATCACGGTGGAACTGTCAAAACAGGGACTAATAGAGGAATCGCTTGCCGTTGTCCTATATATGAGTTATTTGCCAGGCAGGAGTAGCGCATTGAAGGCTATTGCCGTGGAGCGGTCCAAACAGGGCCAAGTGGAGGAAGCCCTAGACATCGCTCGAAGCATAAGTTCAGAAATGCAAAAGTGTTTGGCCTTGCAAGACATTTCTTTTGAACTTTCCAATTGTGGTCAAGTTAAGGAATCGTCAAAATTGATTAATGAATCCCATGCCATCGCCCGAAGCATCAGTGATGAAGGGGAAAAGAGTCGCGCCTTGAATGCCATCGCCGTAGAACTTAGCAAACAGGGTCAGGTGGAGGAATCGCTAGCCATCGCCCGCGGCATAAGTGATGCGAGTAATAAAAGCAGTGCCTTGAGAGCCATCGCCATAGAACTTTATAAATGGGGTCATGAGGACGAATCGTCATCGGTGATGCAGGAATCGCTGGCCATCACCCTCGACATGAGTGATGACTATTGGAAGACTAGCGCCTTAAGTGAAATTGCATTAGAACTTAGCAAACAAGGTCGGGTGGAGGAATCGCTAGCTATCACCCGAGGCATAAGTAATGCAAGTTATAAGCTTAGCACCTTGAATACCATTGCCGTACAACTTAGCAAACTAGGTCACTTAGAAAAGGCTGAAGCAGTTGTGTTGGAGATTCCTCAGATTGCCCAACGCCAGAGCGCATGGAAGGAAATATCAAAATCCCGGGTGGATACAGATGGTTGGCAAAACGCCCTGAGCAATGTTGAGATTTTTCAAAGCGAAGAGGCCAAGTTGTTTTACCTGAAAGGATGGGCCGAAAATGTCATCATAACGGATGCCACTGATTTTTGTATACAGGAGGCATTACCCAAACTGACAGGCGATAATGGGAGTGTTGAAAAATTGATGCAAAAGTATGCCGCGCAGAAAGTATTCCTTGGTAACCCTTCAAGCGAGCTCACTGACCGCCTCAACCGCACATTGAACATCCAATGGGCTCTCGACATCAAAAGTTCATTCAGTGCCGGCTAGGCGAGTTTATGCCGGCTTCCTCTAATCACACAGCAGGCAACATGATATGCCAACCATAGGGTAGGAAGTCGTATGAAAACGATGTTCAACACGTTTCAATCAATCCGCAATGCGGCGATGAATTCTTTGGGCTTATCTTGATGATTGGGTTTCTGGATGGGGCCCAGCGCATTATTCATCCAGTTTTGCAATTGCATGTTGTTGATGTAGTCGTTGAATGTTGGGATAAACTTCCCCCGAAAATCTTCGAGAATATGCTGTTCCGCAATGTCTCGGACATGTATTTTTTTTCCGTCGGAGTTGAGTATGTGCACCCCCTTCAATCGATTCATCTTCAAAAGGAGAAGCAAATCGGCTTCAAATTCATCATCCAAGTTGTATTTCTTCTTGAGCTTCTCTATTTCATCAAAATCAATCCCAAACATTTTCTGCATGTAATAAATCCCGGCGCTATGATGAAACAGCGAGCGGTGCCGGTTGTCGGCACAAAACGCTTTCGAACTGTCAATCATTTCATGGATTTCAATATAGTCGGTTGATTTACCGCCAAACCTGGCTACCGAGCTGCTGGAATGTATATCGGACTTAGACATAGGGTCTTTTTATAAATCTAGTGAGCCGCCAATTTCTTCGTGGTTTTTGCCACCAATGGCAAATCCTTTAAAGCCCTCGTTATAAACAAAGCCTACAACACTGTCATCATAAAATTCGGCAGTTAGTGGCTTAAGTGCTACCAGCATTACGCCTTCGCTCCAACCCATGTCGGTGCAATTAACCGTTAGGCTCAACTCCTCGAATAAATTGGAGTCATTTAATTTACCGATGAGCTCGTCTGCTGCAGATGAAGGAAATTCATTGACTTCTCCGGCTTCAGTTTTTCCGAGAACAAATTCATATCCATGCCAATCATCGTTTCCCCCTTTCCAATTAAAAAATAAGTATTCAACGTTCGGCAATTGTTCTGTCAAATACCGGAAAAGTTCACTTGAGTTCATTTCGTCGAAATTTATGCGATTGATATATGTTTAATTATGTAAGATGCTTTCAAATGTAGCAAATGCGACTTTTGCGGGAAAAGGAATTTTATGGAATTGTTGCTCGTTTTTTTGACATAGTCAACAGTGTCAGGGGTTTTAATTCGGGCTCACTTCAATAAGAACGTTACGGCTATTAAAGAAAACCATTTTTTGGTGGATGTTTGCTTTTTCCATATTATTGCTTTCTAACTAAATTATTCACGTTTTATGGAACAAAATTCTATGGTGCAGGGAGAAACCCCTCGCAATAAAGATCAGAAATGCCCGGTGGTTCTTGTGCTAGATACTTCGGGTTCGATGGATGGAGAGCCGATGAATGAATTAAACGCAGCCTTGCAAAAATTCAAGGATGAAGTTTTGATGGAATCGACGCTCAGCAACCGATTGGAAGTAGGAATCGTTTGCTTCGACGATGACTCTCGCGTTGAGCGTCCTATCGATCTCATTTCCACTGAAACAGTAATGCCGACTCTGTCCGTTGGTGGCACGACGAATGTGGTTTCAGGAATGAGGAATGCTATGCAATTGATTGAGGATCGGAAAGCGTTTTACAGAGCCAATAATGAGCCTTTCTATCGTCCGTTCATTTGTCTGATAACGGATGGGGAGCCGACTAATACACCTGAGGAGATTGAGTCGCTTGACCTTGAGATTCAGCAAATGTCGGATAACAAGAAATTTATTTTTATTCCTTTTGGGGTGGGTCAAGCCAATATGACTTTATTGGCCAAGTTAGCCGCTCAAACGGCTGATCAACGCCTGAAGGAAAAGGCAATTGCTTGGCAAATGAAGGATTTCAAATCGTTTGCTAGTGTATTTGCATTTGTGAGCGCAAGCATTTCTGCGGCAATGGCTGCGGGAACTCCGCAAGTAGCTCAAATGGATCCGAACGTTGCGCAAGCAGTGACTATTGACTTGAGTAACTAGTGGGCTTATGAACAATGAATTTGTGTTGGCTTTCACTTCGGTGCAAGGTCCATCGCATCGTAAGTCGGAGCCGCAGGTTCCCTGCCAGGACGCCGCCAGTTCACAACGCCTCGATAATGGGTGTTGGGTAGTGGCGGTGTCTGATGGCGCAGGTTCCTCTGCCTTTTCTCACGACGCTTCTCGCTTTTGCACCGATGAAATCATCCGGCTCGCACTAGAAACCGATTGGTTAGCTTTTCAAAATGCTCCTGCCGATTTGGAAGAGGCAAAAAAGGCATGGCACGATGAAGCCGTTCGACTGTTCGATGCGACGCGTAACGGACTACTCCAAAAATGCAAAGTGGATAAGCGCGATGCTTCCGAGATGAATTGCACTTTAATTCTGATCATACAAACGCCATGGGGGTTTCTTTCGGCCAATATCGGCGACGGCAGAGCGGGTTATTACGATGGAGCGCCAGAGGCATTAACTGTTCCTTTTCAAACGTTTATGATTGGTGCAACTTATTTTCTTATTAAAGAACATTGGAGAAATATTATGCGAACTAATGTTCACGTGTTGAATGATGCAGACAACCTGTCGTACTTCTTTGCCTCTACCGACGGACCTCAGCATTACATTATGGACAATCGAGATGAGCATCGGTTGAAGGCCGGTACCGGCGGTGTATATGATGATATACTTGGCAAAGAGGCTTACTACGACTACAATCGGGCCTTTCATCCTTTTTTTGAGGGACTCATCAAGTCACTAAAAGAGTCTGTTTCCGAGGAAGAACGGAATGAACGGCTGTATCGCTTGCTCGATGAAGGGGTGTATGTTTTAGAAGGGAAGGAGATGGTTTTGAATAGTTTGATAGCCCCTTCACTAGATGATGATAAGACTTTAGTAATCATTTATAATTCACTTTAACTATGTATTTCGATGGAAGTGGAAGACCGTTAACTCTTGGAAAGGAATTAGGGCAAGGTGCGGCTGCTATTGTTTATTCCCATGGAATGCATTCAGGTAAGGCGGTCAAGGTCTTTAAACCTCATTACCTGCAAAACGAGAAGACGCTTGCCAAGCGACTTGATTTATTGCAAAAACTGGCGCTTCAGGCCAACCTTTCCATTCAACTGGGGAATCAAATCCGTGGTATCGGCTCTTGGCCGCAGGAAATCGTCAAGAATCGCAATGGAGTGGCGGTTGGTTTTGTAATGGATACTTTCAGAGATGGTATTTCTTTGCAGGAGATAGTGGATGCAAAGGACATCAAAAAGGCCTTTTATAAAGTATCAGTGAAAGACCCGAATAACTATTTGAAGTGGAGAAATAATTTTTTTTACACTACAGGCCGAATCAAAAATCGCGTCATACTATGCCATAACCTTGCTCTATATTTTGACAAGATCTACAACCTGAAAGCTAAGGATGGCAGAAGCATTGCGTTAGATATATGTAATTTCGATATCAAACCGAAGAACATATTGGTAACTATTGATTCGGATAATATTGTTCCGTTCATTCTCGATTTGGACAATCTCACACTGAAGAATAACACAGGTATTGTAGCCCCTAGTCACCCGCAAATGACCCCTGAATATTCTGCGCCTGAAGGTCCCAAGGATAAATACTATGACTACTTCAGTTTGGCTGTTATCTTCTATCAGCTAATAATCAACTGTCACCCATTTGCAGTCTATGGGGGAACCCGGTTTACCGATGGAACGACGACCGAATTTATGGTGAAAAAGATGTGCTTTGCCTGGGGGCGAAATCGTAAATTTCTTACTCCGGAGAGTCAGAATTGCGTGGTGCATGGGAATTTCCGTTTCTTGCCGGCTGATGTACAGAATTTATTTGTTCGTGCCTTCGACAGCGATATTCCGAAAAATAGACCGACTCCTGCTGAATGGGTTGCTGCCTTGCGAGGATATCTCACAAAAAGTGGTGCTATGATTAACTCGCAATTCAAAATGCCTGTATAATCTAGGCCCCCCGTCTATCCGATCAACCCGAAGTTCAGTAATTGCAAGAGAAACATGAGCCAAGATTCGAATAAAGATCCCGAGACATTTAGTATCGATCTTTTCGATGATTTACAGGGAAATGTTGCCAAACCAACAGTCTCGCGCGCACACGCTAGCAAGCCGAAACCTTCGTCCAAGCCTAATGCCCAACCCTCAGGACACAGTACTTATGTGCCGCCTCAACCTCAACCCAAACCCAAACCCCAACCTTTATCCCAACAGAAGAAGGTAACTGGATTTAGGAAGTTAATTGTGATGGGTCTGGTACTCATCGGCATCTACAAAGGCTTGGGATATTTCAAGAAGGAATTGTCGAAATGGGAGACGAAGGATGAGTTCGCTTCGTTTGTCAAAGGGAAAAATATTGTTGATCTCGGTTCATTTAGCGAGCACCTCAAGGAATTTTCGTTTGATGTGGAGGAATCGACCAATAAAATACAATCGGAGTATATTCTGATTGAACCTACAGGTGCAACGAATGTCCGTTATTTTATTGAGCCGGGAGTTTCTGTCGCACCCTCCAACAACAAAAAGGGCAAGAAGAAGAAAGAGACAATAGGCGAGTTAACCGAACTGTTTTTCGTAAATAATAAAGATATACCCTCTGCAGCTACCCGGAAATGGAATAAGGAGGTGATAATGCAGCATGTTAACGGTGATCAAGAATGGAAGGTCAAGCTTTCAGATGTCGGTGTAATAGAATTTTGCGAGGTGAATGTTATGCCGAATACGAAGGATGCTTTCAAGGACGGTAGCACATCCGTGGTCTCATTGCCGAAGTATTGGTTTGATAATGCTGCAATCTATCGCGAATTGAAGATTGAAGACGTTCCTGTGATTGACATTCGAAGTTATTGGACGGCTGTTAAGGATGAAATACCCGATGAGAGTCAAAAGAAGAAAGCCTCGAATGTGGATGAAGACGGATCATCCATGCAAGACGAGTTGAATCGAGTCGGCTATATCATTGATCCGCCATCGAATATTCGATCCTGTCCAAATAAGGAATGTGATGTGGTTGCCGTATGCAGAGAAATCAATGATGAAGTTAAGATTTTATCCATGGAGGGCAGATGGGCTTTTGTAGAAACGAAGGATGGTGAGATCGGCTATTTACATGTCTCTCAATTTAGTTACGAAAATCCCTGATTACAGGATTCTAACAAGGATGCATACTAGTGGTTTAACTTTCGATCACTCGATTATATCAAGTATAATTAATTACATAAACTAAATAAAAATGCAAAAGGTATCTATTCCATGCGCCCATTGCGGCGGTATGTTTCAAGTATCCATTCCTACAAGCGGTGTGAGCAGTATGGGGCACCAGCATTCACCGGGATGCATGAAGAAAACCAATGTATACGTCAATAACGGCAGTATTACAAAGACTACCAAGGGTTAGAAAATCAGAACATATCAAACGCGATCATGGAGCCAATGCTGATTTTAACGAGATCAATTGAGACAACTAAAATGCAATAATTGAATATGGAGGAGAGGCGTTCAAAACCCAAGGAAGAAAAGAGAAGTGTTCAATCAGTGAACATGAGTAATAGTGATCATTCGTCAAGAAGTGTTGATGATTCCTCCTCGGTGGTTGAGTTCAAACTCGACTCCCATGATGAAACATTGGACGTTCAATGGCGGCCTGGCTCTAAGATGTCGAATTCAGCAGCACCGTCAGGTAATTCTATGGACGTTGATTTGGAGCATAGGCATCAAAGTGAAATGAAAGCTGATATGTTTATTCTGGCTAATGCCAAGTATTTTGAAAGCCATCAATTGCCAATACTTCGAAATCACCTCATTCAGTTGGACGATTCAAGGTGGTCGATGATACAATTGCTTTCTTTTATAAATCCCTTATCCATTCAGCTTGTTTCGTTTTTTGTAGGTTCATGGGGTGTCGATCGGTTTTTAATTGGGGACAATCGATTCGGACTTCTCAAGTTACTCACGTTTGGTGGATTGGGATTACTAACGATTTACGATTGGTTCATGATACAGCGTGCTACGCGCGAAAGGAATTTGCAGAAGTTGGGACCGTATTTTCGTTGAATTAGTGTTTTCAGGTAGTTCGAACGGCGTGCATTAAGATGCGTGCTGCATTTCAAATACTTCACTTCAATTTGCTGATGCAAAGTAAGAACTAAACAATTCTACTTTGCCCAATTGAAAGATGTAGCCATTCTGTTGGGGCGTACCCTTCTCAATGAACTGCAGCTCAATACTATTTAACTTCTCCCACTGAGCTAACTCACCGGCGATAAATCCAGGACCATTGTCAACCCTTATACGTTCTGGTTAGCTACGCCAATCAATTAGTTGATCGAGTTCGCTTATTACACGGCGGTTATTGAGCGAGTTATCAATCGTAATATTCAACGCATCTCGATTAAAAATGGCCATATTCATCTTAGGTGATCTGAAGTGCGTTTTGTTTGTTTTAAAGCTGCGATAGACTTATAGGCTTAACAAGAGAGTGTATGTCTTTTACCAAGGAGATGGGATTATTGCATCGGAATTTGAATCTTGTATTTCCAATGCCTTCCTTACTAAATCAAATATTTTTTTAGCGTATTCATTTGTTTCTAAAAAATCGGGGTAATCTTCACCGTTAAGGGGGGAGAATGAAGCTTCACAGGTCTCTACTCCGTCAAAAAATTGAATAGTAATTACATCAATTGTCATATTGTTTTTATTAGAATTCAAATATACTTCTTTTTATCGGATTAACGTGTTAAGCAGCAACCGGCATTTTAAATGCTACATAGCCGAAGTGGATGGACAAAAATGGACATTCCATCTTTCAAGCGGCGGCTATCCGGAGCCTGTGCCCATGGTTGAAGAGTTGCAGAAAGGAGTTCATATCAATCCGCTGCTGGAAGATGGGATGATTGATCGTCTCACAGCCAATCACCGCCGTATCGTTTCCCATATTCCCGCCGGAGATGAATCGCTCTACCTCTATGTTACCGATGGCGAGCAAACAGAGTGGTGGCGTTGCCATAAACACTTCCAGGTGAAGGATGCCATCGTGCACCTCCTCAACCAATGCGACGATAAAAAGGAGAGCTGGATCAGCTTTAGTACGGGGCGAATTATGCGGCCTGAGATAAGTGAAATGTAATATGGGGTTGCCGAACTATCGACTCCATAGTTACTCTGCATGCTTTTGAATATTCTATGCATTGTTTCGTCATTCATTAGGGGGCATGGTAAGCGCTGAAGTTCCCCTCAAAAAAGTTATTAGATTTGATCACTATGAAACAATTCGGGTTTTCGCTACATGTATCCAAGGGTCTTTTAATTTTGGCTCTGTTGCTTGTGTTAAGTAAGCAATCCTTTTCAATCCAATCGTATACAGCCGGCCAAACGCTCAATGTGCTTGCCTCCTCAGGTATGAACCTACGCGACGCTCCCAAAGGGACTGTGCTCCAGAAAATACCCTATGGCGCTCGTGTAAAGACCTTACAATCCAAAAGCACCACCAACCCGGAGACGATTGAAGGTATTCAGGGCAATTGGGTGAAGGTGGAGTACAATGGCGCAATGGGATTTCTTTTTGATGGATTCCTGTCGACGTTGCCGGCGCCTGAGGTCAATGGAGCAAACCTGCACTTATACGCCAAAAAATGGATGAACCCTCTTTCTGAACTAATTGAAATCGATTACCACCGTTATAATATGGGGCCGTCTGTCAGAGCAACCCAGCTATTCAAATTGAAATCGGATACCGTTGTCTACTTCAGCGATGTTTATTATGAAGGTGGGACTGAGATTTTATCCATACCTAATATTTCGCTGGAAGAGGCGTATCTTTTGGCTAAGGCGAATTTCGCGGAGATCTATGAGACCACTATCAAGGCTGGTCCCGAGGCGATGGAATCTGATATTACCTATCAGCCCGACGCGTTAACTCGTTTTACCTTGAATGGTATTTCCGAAGTGGAAGATGGTAATGGTAATGTGAGCGAAGTGAAAGACTTTTACACATGTCCTCTAATTAACGGGTGTTATTTTGAAATAACAATTCGAAAGCACGACAACCGAATTTTCATTATCGCCGGCGGAGGATGCTAACAAAGATGCCTATAAACTTCAAGATCTTCTCCAAATTACCTTCCGAATTTGCCATGAAGTGTATTTCTCTAGTATTTATTTTGAGTTTGTCCATTGTGACGACCGCTGTGCTAGCGCAAGAGCGAGCGATTCCTTATATATCACCCTTTGAAACACCCTATAAGCGTTCGCTTGTTGGCGAGTGGGAGGGAACCTTACAAAATAGAACACCGCTCCGATTGACAATATCGGCCTGTGATGAGAACGTAAGTGGATTCTATTCGGTCGAGAATGAATTTACCACGATTGAGATGACTGGTGTTTGGAAGGATGACAAAACGCTTGTTATGCATGCTATTACTGATGAAAGCAAGGAGGGAGCCATGACAGTAACCATTCATGAAGATCATTTAGAAGGCCATTGGTTGAATTATGGAAATACTCCACATACATTCAAGGTACGATCGGTTAAGTTGGGAGCTGCGGAACTTCAGCCAATTCGTTATTACAATGAGAAGTGCCCCTCTATGGATACAGCAAAAATCGCCGAAGAAGAGATTTACTGGGGGTGCTCATATAAAAATTTAAATGCTTTGTATTTGCTAGGCTCCAATGAAGAGATTTCTAAAAGAGTCAATAACATTATTGCTGACGCAGTTGGGCTTTTTGATGGCACAGGTTATTCAGGTATTGATATGGAACTTAATTCTATCAATTCCGCATTCCAGAATGGAGAATATCAAGATGATCTTTGGCAGGAAACTGTCATTTTTACGCCTGTGCTAAACCGAAGTAATATTCTTGTTTTACGTATGAATACTACACAATTCGCAGGAGGAAGTCCTCAACTTTTTAATTATTATCTAAATTTTGATCTTGAGACGGGGCGAAAGTTGGAGTTGAAGGATATACTCAAACCAAACTATCAGAACGATTTGATACCCATATTCATCGAAAGTCTTAAGATTTCAAACTATGATTATCCTTTCGAGTTTAGTTTAGATGACTTTACAATTAGTGATAATTTCTTTATTCAGTCCGATGGGTTATATCTTGTATATCGAGGCTATGATCTGGGTGTTCCTGTTCAAATTATTGAAGTTAGGATTCCCTATGAATTTCTATATGATCTGTTGTTACCAATAAATATCGTGGGAAGGGTTGTTACGAATTATTGAGTCGATAGCAGTCAAACTTACCCACACACAATATCCCAAATCCTTTAGCGTATAAAAGATTGAATCCATTCTTCAACCTTAAACCCTCTCGCTTATGGATCTGCTTCATGTGTTCTATTTGCTTGGTGCCGGCCTCACAGGTTCGCGATACTGCTGCAGCGTGGTTTGGCCGAGTCGTTACGGTGGTTCATTGAAAGAGGAATTAACCGCCATTCTTATGTTTGGTTTGTTGTGGTTGGGGGGAATACTACTTGCCGCCGTGTTAGGGAATTTACTTTTTGATGTGCATCTCATCGCGGGTTTCGCCTCGTGGGAGCCTTTTGAAAGCCGATGGTTGGGGGGGATGAACAGCATTCAACTAGGTTCCGCGTTTCTCGCCATCACCTTGTTGCTGTTTTTTGGAGAAATGCGCGATAAGCATTTTACGCTCTTTAATCCATTAATGGATATCATCGTTATTATTATTTTCTATTCGGTGTTTTGTCCTGCAGCCTTTCTGATCTTATGGCTGTTGGACCTCGCCCTAGTTCGTTTTTTCTAACCCTTTATTACTTACAACTATGGAAACTGCACTTGTTGTTGCTGCTTTTGCGTGGTCCGCACTTTGCGCCGTATCGCACGTTCGTATCGAAGCCAAAAAGAGAGGGGAGAGCTTGGCTTTTGCCGATCAGAAGCTTGGATATATCATCCAGGTGGCGATCTATTGGGTTTTTACGGGGTTGATTGTATAAAAAAAGCGGAAGGTTGCTATTTGAAATTCGTTCTTCGTTAAAGACATAATAAGTCTTGTCATTGTCTGCTAAGTATGGTTTGGCTGCGAAGTGCTCAACGTTCAAACCCCAAAATAAGTCATTTCTGCTTTTCAACCGGGACCGGCCATAATCCATGTTATAGTCGGCGAATTTTATGGATAACAGCTTTTAGGAAGTTATAATGGAAATTGGATGTCATCCAGTTCATAAACGAGTATCCTTTGACAAGAAGATTATGATGTCTAATTCATTCGTCGATTACTGATTTCGCAAATGAGACCAGTACGCGAAAGCGCTGGCCTCATAGCTATTGGTCAAATGCTCCAATTAGTAGGTTATGCGCAAAAACGAGTAGAGTGGAAAGTCTTATGGCCGGAATTAACCGATCTGATTATTCCGCAAAATATACTTCACCGGGAGGGAATATTCCTTTGGGTGCACTTGGGAACCGATTCGCTATTCCCCAGTGACATACATCTGTGCAAAAAGGTAAGAACTCAGCGATGGTCCAAACTCCATTGATTTTCTGAAAAAGGGATAAAACTCTGCAACAATCTCTTGGAAAGTCAGTTCCAAAGACAGGAGACTTGCCATCTTTTTGCTGCGCTTCTCCTTCAAACCAAGCGTAGTTGCTTGCGACTTTGAAGTGTTTAACTACAAATTTGATCTCAGCGTGATCGATGCGCGAAATTTCCTCACGCATTAAGTCCAACATGAAAGTTCTTTCCTTGGCGTTTGCTTCGCTTTTAACCTTGAAATCAAAAATCTGCTGTGCTTCTGTTAGGGAAGTTGCAATGATGAACAAGACAGAAATAAGAAGTTTCATGTGAGTGATTTTTCAGATTGCAAATTAATAGAGTTACATGATAGGTCATTCACCCCTGGAGCATCTTCCTCGCTCAGTTGACAAGCCTTTGGCAATGCATCAGGTTTCTATGCTGTAAGGGTTTTGGGATAAAAAAAAATCCCAACAAAAGTTGGGATCTAATTTTTGGGCGGAGAGAGAGGGATTCGAACCCCCGGATGCTTTCACATCAACAGTTTTCAAGACTGCCGCAATCGACCACTCTGCCATCTCTCCGCGGCGAAAATACTGCGCTGACAAGGGTCGATACAAATTTTTTTTTGATGAAGCTCGCTTTTGGTGTTAGAGACTTGAAAATCAAATTCGAGTAGGTGTGCATTTTCTTCTCGATGAAGCAAAGTAGATTCAGGCCTACATCATCATGTACGAATGACTTAAGTCAGGCATTGTATTGAAGGATTGACTTTCTTGCATCGCTTTTTAGAAATTGAAACTCTAGCGTTTTCATTACCGCGATAAATTCTACCGATTCAACTGATTAAACATGGGGGATATAGAACAGTCCTATTTTGCTGAAAATCCTGGTTCGCGCACAAAGTCGGTCGACTTAATCGAAGAAAAGGGCCGAAAGCTTCACGTGGCTCTTATCTACTTGGTTGCATTCTATTCGGTGGCCTATTGCATTATCAACTGGCTGATTGGCCAAACTACACAGGCATATATAACGGCGTTCATTGTGCCATCGGTGTTCGTTACCTGGCTGCTTAATAAATGGGGATACTACTATTACTCTAAGCTTTGGAACGGTATTCAAATTAATGTTGTGTTGGCCATCTTGGCTCTGACCACAGGACCTGAAACGTATATCTCAGCCTTCTTTATCCCAATCATCATTGGTACACTCGTAACCCTGCAGGGTAAGGAACGAACCACCGGCTACTTGCTATCCCTACTGAGCATTTCTCTGATGGCCTTCTCGCTCGTTACCGATATTCGCATACTCGATGTGACCATTGCTAACGAAGAATCCATGCGTATTGAACGCATCGCCAATATGATTGGTGTGGGCGTTATCTCGGCCCTCGAGGTGATCTACATCTTACGAACGAGTAACGACATCCAAAACCGGCTCATTGCCCAAACCGCTAAACTCGATGAGCGCAATTCTCAGATGGTATCGGCACTCTATACGCGCGACAAAATGATGTCGATGCTCTCGCACGACTTACGATCGCCCATCGCTTCCATACATGCGGGAATGGAACTCTTCGAAACGGGGACAGTAGACCCGGAAATGCAAGCCAGGCTATATACTCAAATGAAAAGTCGCACGGGGCAAACGCTCGCCCTCATGGATAAACTGCTACTCTGGTCGCGCACCCAAACTAAATCCATCACCTACCGAGAGGAGCCGGTGAGCCTGGCGCAAATAGAGCAATTTGTAAAGTCGTCCAGTTACCTGTTCTCCAATGAGAAACT